>Ga0136616_10000076_pt1 | contig 35889 bp, 31 predicted proteins | sample AntDrymUQ2992106_2_FD_106648 | JGI IMG/M metagenome (GOLD analysis project Ga0136616, IMG submission 106648) | Polar desert sand microbial communities from Dry Valleys, Antarctica - metaG UQ299 (21.06) | ecosystem: Environmental > Terrestrial > Soil > Desert | place: Antarctica: Dry Valley... | reverse complement strand
TGGCGAACGCCGCCGAGAGCATCCTCGGCGCGGCGGCCGCGTCTGCGCAGGACCCCCTGCTGGACGCCTTCACGCTGGCCCACGCTGCGGTGACCGCCACGGTCGCCGGCCTGGACGGCCAGCGGCGGGAGAGCGGTACGGCGTTGAGCATCGCCCTGGTGACACCCGGTCGGCTGTACGCCGCAACGCTCGGGGACACCGTTGTGCTGCGCATCAAGCGCGGACGCCCTGGCCGGACCACCGAGGACGTCACCGGTACCGGTCCCTTCCTACGCCCGCACGGCCCGACGCCAAGGCCCAGGTCGTGCCGACTGCGCCACGGCGACCGGGTGGTCCTCGCCTCAGACGGCCTGGTCGACTTCCTCGGCAGGGACTGGCGGCAGCGCTGCGCCGCGACCGCCAGCTGGGCGGAACCGGCCGCAGCCGCCGAGCTGCTCACCCAGCAGGCGTGCGCCGGTGGCGCCGGTGACAACGTCGCGGTGGTGGTCTTCGGACCGGCCTAACGACGGGGCCGGTCCTCCGCCGGCGGCGCGAGGCGCGCCTTCGCCGTCGTGGCGTAGGTGTCGACGTACTCCTGGCCGGACAGCTGCATCAGCTCGTACATGATCTCGTCGGTCATCGAGCGCAGCACGAAACGGTCACCCTCCAGCCCCTGGTAGCGGGAGAAGTCGAGCGGCAGGCCGATGCGGATGCCAACTTCGCCGAGGTTCGGCACCGCCTGGCCGGGCGGCTGTACCTTCTCCGTATTGATCATCGCCACCGGCAGGACCGGCACGCGCGCCTCCAACGCCATGCGGGCGACACCGGTGCGACCACGGTAGAGCCGCCCGTCCGGAGAGCGGGTGCCCTCGGGATAGACCCCGAGCAGCTCCCCCCGCCTCAGCACCTGTAGACCCGCCCGCAGCGCGGCCTCACTGGCCCGCCCGCCGGAGCGGTCGACAGGCACCTGGCCGGCGCCGCGGAAGAAGCGGGCGGTGAGTTGACCGCGCAGGCCCGGTCCGGTGAAGTACTCCGCCTTGGCGAGGAAGGTGACCTTGCGCGGTACGACGAGCGGCATGAAGAACGAGTCGGAGAACGACAGGTGATTGCTGGCGAGGATCGCCCCGCCGGTGGGCGGAACGTGTTCCGAGCCGTCAACCCAGGGACGCCACACCAGCCGCAGGGGCGGCCCCACGAGGACGTTCTTGAGCACCCAGTAGAACACGCTCCACCCTCCCGCGCGCTGGCGGAACACTAGAGGATCCCCGCTGCCGGGACGGTGCGCGGCCACCGGCCACGGTGGAGCGCCCGTCACGCCGGCCGACTGCGCGGTGCTGCCGGACGTGCGACGATGAAAGGCCAGAGCACTTATTGGGCACTTATTGGGTACTTCCCGGGCACTTCCTGACACGACCAATTGGGGCAAGCGTGCCGCTGCTGCCTGGCGCCGAGCCGTACGCCGCCGACGGCGGTCCCGTCGGCGTGCTGTGCTGTCACGGCTTCACCGGCACGCCGCAGCCGTTGCGCACACTGGCCGAGCGGTTCGCCGCCGCCGGCTTCACCGTGTCGCTGCCGCTCCTTCCCGGCCACGGAACGCGGTGGCAGGAGTTGGCGCTCACCCGGTGGGAGGACTGGTACGCCGAAGTCGACCGCGCGTTTCTCCGGCTCACCGAACGCTGTGACACGGTGGTCGCCGTGGGGCTCTCCATGGGCGGCACCCTGGCGCTGCGACTTGCCCAGCAGCACGGCAGCTCAGTGGCCGGGCTGGTGCTGGTCAATCCGTCGCTGACGAGTGACAAGCGGCTGCTCGCCGCCGTACCTGTGCTCCGCCGCGCCGTACGCACGGTGCAGGGCGTAGCGGGCGACATCAAGAAGCCAGGCGTCAGTGAAGTGGCGTACGACCGCACTCCGCTGGCCGCGCTGCACTCGCTGACCCGGTTCTGGCGGATCGTCGCGGCGGACCTGCCCAAGGTCACCCAGCCGGTGCTGCTCTTCCGCAGTCTCGAGGACCACGTGGTCGAACCGTCCAGCGGACGCCTGCTGCTCTCGCGCATCTCCTCCACCGAGGTCGAGGAACGCTTGTGCGAGGACAGCTACCACGTGGCGACCCTCGATCACGACGCCGAGGCGGTGCTCACCGGGAGCGTTGACTTCGTCCGCAGTCTGACGCCGACAGTGGCGAGCGGGTGAGCATGGTGCCGGGGGAAACGGCACCTGGAGTCGGTCCGGGGCGTCACAACGGTCTGCCGGCGGCGGCGTACGAGCCGCTGCTCGACCTCGACCCCCAGCTGGCCGACGCGATGCTGGACATGTTGCGCCAGGAGGGAGTTGCCGCCTATGCGGTGCCCGCGCCGGGCCGACGCGGTGCCTATGGCGATGTCCAGCTCCCTGACCGGCCCACTGATCGGCTCTGGGTCGATCGCGGCGGCGCCGTCCGGGCCCGCGCGGTCGTGGCGGCCCGGCTGCCCCACTTGCGCGCAGAACTCGAGGCGTACGCCGACGGCGCCGGCCACGAGATGCGGCCGTCCGTCTCCGAGGACGCGGCATGGGCGCAGATCGTCGCCGCGTACCACGTCGCTCCAGCTGAGGACGTACCGCGCTGGCCGGTGAGTGAAGACGTGGAGGACGAGCCGGCGGCCGATGAGGATGAGGACGCCACCGAACCGTCCGCCCCAGAGCGGCCGCTGCGCCGCGCCGGCGCCGAGCAGGAGGACCACTACGTCCCGCCCCTGCCACCCCCGCTGCCGACCGCCGACGCACTGACCAAGTGGGCGTGGGCCGGGCTGCTCGGTGCGCCGGCGTTTTTCCTCCTTGCCGCTGTACTCCAGCTGCCGGTGGGCGACTGGGCGGCTTTTCTCGCCCTGGCGGCCTTTGTGGGAGGCTTCGTCACGCTCGTGGTCCGCATGCGGGATCGCCCGCCACCGAACATCGGCGGCGACGACGGCGCGGTGGTGTGACCGCCGCTGCCGCATGCGGCCTCACCACAGACGTAAGGGGATGGGCCGTGTCGGTCAGCGAGACCGTGGAGATCAGCGGCCACCTGCTCGACTCGGGAGTGCTCACCCGAGTGCTGGACGACGTTCGCGAGTACGGCGGCGACTACCTCATGGAGCGCTTCGACGTCGGGCGCGACCACGAGGACCACTCCTACTCCCGCATCACCGTGACGGCCGAGGAGGAGGAAATCCTGCAGCGGCTGGTCATGCGCCTGCAGACACACGGGGTCAACCCGGTCGATCCCGGCGAGGTGCTCCTCCGCGCCGCGGAGCGCGACGGCGTCCTCCCGGATGACTTCTACTCCACCACCAACCTGGAGACCGTCGTACGCCTTGAGGGCCATTGGGTGCCGGTGGAGAACCCCGAGATGGACTGTGGCCTGGTCGTCACCGACGGTCGGGTGCGCACCGTGCCGGTCAGTGACGTCAAGGCGGGAGACCGCATCGTCTGCGGTGCCAGCGGCGTACGCGTGGTGCCTCTTCCCGCGCCGCACTCGGCGACCGTCGAGCCCCGGTTCGAGTTCATGAACTCCGTGGTGTCCAGCGAGAAACCGCAGGCGCTGCTGGTACGCCGCATCGCCGACCAGCTGCGCGAGGTCAAGGCCATGGGTCACAAGGTGCTCTGGGTCGGTGGCCCGGCACTCGTGCACACCGGGGCCGCGCCCGCGACGGTGGCGCTGGTCGAAAGCGGGTTCGTCGACGTGCTCTTCGCGGGCAACGCGCTGGCCACCCACGACATCGAGGCATCGCTGTACGGCACCTCCCTCGGCGTCGACCTGGCGCAGGGGCGAGGCGTCGAACACGGTCACGAGCACCACATCCGCGCCATCAACACGATCCGCCGCTGCGGGTCCATCGCCGGCGCGGTCGAGCAGGGCGTGCTGACCAGTGGGGTCATGCACGCCGTCGTCAAGGCGGGGAAGCGGTTCGTGCTCGTCGGTTCGGTCCGCGACGACGGCCCGCTGCCCGACGTCTACACCGACGTGCTCGAAGGTCAGCGGGCGATGCGCGCGGAGCTCGGCGGGGTGGGTTTCGCGCTGATGGTGGCGACCATGCTGCACTCCATCGCGACCGGCAACCTGCTGCCGGCGTCGGTGCCGCTGGTCTGCGTCGACATCAACCCGGCGACGGTGACCAAGCTGTCCGACCGCGGCAGCGCGCAGGCTACCGGCATCGTCACCGACGTGGGCCTCTTCCTCGAGCAGCTGGCGATGGAGCTCGTGCCGGACTATCGGACCACCCGGGCCGCGGCCCTGTGAGTGACCCGGTACGGGTCAGCCCGGCGGAACCCGCAGCACGGCAAGCACCGGCCGATGGTCGCTGGCCACATCCACGTGAGGAACCGCAGGCAGCTCGTACGCCGTCGCCTGCACGTCACCGCCGATCAGCACCGCGTCGATGCGGACGCGCGGCGACCGCGCCGGGAAGGTCGGGCCCCCGGCCGCTCCCGCCGGGTCCGCGTCCCGCAGACGGGAGCAGAGCACCTGCCAGGCCGGCTCGCCGGGCACCTCGTTCAGGTCCCCGCCGAGCGCCAGCTGCGCCACCCTTAGGCTCGCGAGGTGGTCGAGTGCGTGCGCCGCGTGCCGACTCCGTTCGTCCGCGTCTAGCCCGAGGTGCACCGACGCCACCCCGAGCCGGGCGCCACCGGACTCGAGCACCGCGAGCGCAAGGCCGCGGCGGTGCAGCCCGCGGGTGCGCGGCAGCAGCACCACCCGCGCATCGAGCACCCGCATCCGCAAGCTGGCGAGCAGCAACGTGTCCCCCGCCGTACGACCACCGCAGACGACCAGGAGACCGGAGCGGCGGGCCAGGGCGGCGCAGCGCGATCGCCACCGCAGGAACCGCGGTGCCTCCTGCACGCACACCACGTCCGGCCGGCACGCGGCGATGACCCCGGCCACCGCGCCCGGGCCGTCCCGCAGGGACCGCACGTTGTAGCTGAGCAGCCGCAGTTCGCCGCTCGTCGACTCAGCGGGCGAGCCGGGCGAACTCCCTGCGCCGGTGTCGCCCATCAGCGGCGGCGGGCCAGGTCAGCGGCGCCGACCAGCCCCGCGGCAGAACCCAGCTCCGCCAGCTTGACCTCGGCAGTCGGCCGGTGGCCGCGCCCGGTCAGCGCTGAGGCAAAGGCGCGCGCGGCCGGCTGCAGCAGCAGGTCGCCCGCTTCGGACACGCCACCACCGAGGACGAAGCAGCTGGGATCGAGCACGGCGGCGAGGTCGGCCAGCCCCCACCCCAGCCAGTCGCCGACGAGTCGAAAACACTCCAGGGCAGACGGGTCCCCCTCGGCTGCCGCGCGGGTCACCTCTGGTCCGCTGATCGCGTCCGCGGAACCGCCGGCAAGCTCCAGCATCCGGCTGGCGACGAGCGGAGATTCTCGGGCCAGGTCCCGGGCCTCCCGCACCAGCGCCCGCCCGCTGGCGTACTGCTCCCAGCACCCGCGGTTGCCGCACCCGCAGCGCCGGCCGTCGCGTACCGCGTTGACGTGACCGATCTCGGCGCCGACGCCGAAGCTGCCGCGGTACAACGCGCCGTCGATGACGATGCCACCTCCGATTCCGGTGCCCAGCGTCACCAGGACGAGGTGGCGGTGACCTCTGCCCGCACCGAACCGGTACTCCGCCCAGGCGGCGGCGTTGGCGTCGTTCTCCACGACGACGGGCAGCCCCACGCGGCGCTCGACGTCCGCGCGCAGCGGCTCCTCGCGCCAGGCCAGATTGGGGGCGAAGAGCACCGTCGACCGCGACTCGTCCACGAAACCGGCGGCCCCCAGCCCGACCGCCTCTACGACGTACTTCTCCCGCAACTCCTCGACGACCGCCGCGATGACGTCCTCGGCGGCCTGCGGATCTTGCGAGGGCGTAGGGCGACGGACGGCGACGAGCACGGTCCCCGCCTCGTCGACCACGCCGCCGGCGGCCTTGGTGCCGCCGACATCGACGCCGATGGTCAACCCCACGCGCTCACCCCCTGGACTCGACGCGGCGCTTGAGCTCTGTGAGGGCGGTGTCGATGACGACCTTCTCGGCCTTCCGCTTGATCATGCCGATGACCCGTATCGCCACGTCGACCGAGAGGGTGTAGGTGACCTCCGTCGCGCCGGCCCCGGCCGCGGACAGCGCCTCGGGCACAGCCTCGGGCACAGCCTCGGACAGCACATACGACCCGTCCATCGCGGTGAGCACCTTCCCGCGCACGAGGTGCCAGCGGACCGCTGTGTCGTCGTCCCAGTCAAAGGCGAGGACGTACTCGTCCTTGACCACACCGGCGTCGAGCACGAAGCGCACCTGCGCGGGCCGCCCGTCGCTGCCGCGGGCCAGCACCTCGGCTTCTTTGACCGCATCGACCCACGTCGGATAGGCGGCAAAGTCAGCGATGACAGCCATGACCTCGGCACGGCTGGCGGCCACCGCGATCGCCGAGGTGGTGCGCTGCGTCATAGCGCCCTCCCGCCCCTTTGGGGAAAATCCCCCGCCGACCGGTCAACCCGCGGGAGGCTACCGGCCGTACCGCGTGTCGAAGCTAGTCGGCCGCCCACCCGGAGGCTGCAGTCGTCCCAGCGAGGAGGTTCCGTGCGCGAGTTCAGCGTCCCGGCCCTGGTCGAGCATCCCGCGGCAAGGAATCTTGCCGAGCTCGTCACCAAGAACGCCGACGAGGCACCCGACGAGCAGGTCTTCGCGCGCAAGGTGGGAGAGGCGTGGAAGTACGTCACCGCCGCCGAGTTCGCCGCGCAGGTGACCGCCGTAGCCAAGGGGCTGCACGCCGCCGGCGTGGGGGTGGGCGACCGGGTGGGCCTGCTCTCCCGCACTCGCTACGAGTGGACCCTCGCCGACTTCGCCATCTGGACCGCGGGTGCGGTGACCGTCCCGCTGTACGACACCAGCTCACCCGATCAGGTGCGGTGGGTGCTCCAGGACTCCGGTGCCGTCGCCTGCCTCGTGGAAACGGCCGAACACGCCGCCACCGTCGAGCAGGTGCGCAGCCAACTGCCGGAGCTGAGGTCGGTGGAGGTGTTCGCGGACGGTGGAGTGCAGCGCCTCAGCGACGCCGGCCGTCAGGTGACCAACGAGCAGATCGAGGCACGTCGGGGGGCCGTCGGCCTCGACGCGCTCGCCACGGTGATCTACACCTCGGGGACCACCGGTCGACCGAAGGGTTGCGAGCTGACCCACGGCAACTTCATGCTCGACGTCGCCAACGTCACTCAGGGGCTGCCCGAGCTCTTCCTGGCCCCAGGACGCTCCACGCTGATGTTCCTTCCGCTGGCGCATGTGCTCGCCCGGATCCTCGAGATCGCCTGCGTCATGACGCGCACGCCCATGGGGTTCACCTCCGAGCTGGCAAAGGTCAGCGACGATCTGGCGACGTTCCAGCCGACCTTCGTGCTCGCCGTCCCGCGCGTCTTCGAGAAGGTCTACAACACCGCGGCACACAAGGCAGCCGCCGCCGGCAAGGGTCGCATCTTCACCGCCGCCGCCGATGTCGCCGTCGCCTACAGCCGCGCTCAGGACACCGGGGGGCCAGGGCTGTCGCTGCGGGCACGGCACGCGGTGTTCGACCGCCTGGTCTATGGCAAGTTGCGCGCGGCGCTCGGCGGGCGCGCGCGGTTCGCCATCTCCGGCGGAGCACCGCTCGGCGAGCGGCTCGGCCACTTCTACCGTGGCCTCGGGTTCACGGTGCTCGAGGGCTACGGCCTCACCGAGACGACGGCCGCCACGACAGCCAACATGCCGGGGCGGATCCGCATCGGCACGGTCGGGCAGCCGATCGCCGGAACCGCCGTACGCATCGCCGACGATGGCGAGGTGCTCATCGCCGGGCCGAACATCTTCCGTGGCTACTGGCGCAATCCGGACGCCACCACGGGGACACTGTCCGCGGACGGCTGGCTGCACACCGGTGACCTCGGCGAGCTCGACGACGAGGGCTTCCTGCGCATCACCGGTCGAAAGAAGGAGATCCTGGTCACCTCCGGGGGCAAGAACATCGCGCCGGCGGTGCTGGAGGACCAGCTGCGGGCGCACCCACTTGTCGGTCAGTGCATGGTGGTCGGCGACGGGAAGCCGTACGTCGCGGCGCTGGTCACCCTCGACGCCGAGGCCCTCCCCCGCTGGCTGGAGCAGCAGGGGCGTCCGGCCGACACCCCAGCGGCCGACCTTGCCGAGGACCCGCAGATCCACACCGAGATCGAGACGGCGGTCGCCGAAGCCAATGCGACCGTCTCGCGCCCGGAGGCCATCAAACGCTTCCGGGTGTTGCCCATCGACTTCACCGAGGAGGGTGGGCAACTCACGCCCACGATGAAGCTCAAGCGCAACGTCGTCATGGCGGAGTTCGCCGATGAGGTCGACGCCCTCTACTCCTGAGCCGGTGCCGCCGGCGGGTGCCCGTCGAGGAGCTGGGCCAGCTGCTCGGCGAGCACCTCCCAGCGCCACTCCCGCGTCACCCACGCCCGCCCGTACGCACCCATAGCGCGCGCCCGGTCCGGGTCGAGCAGCAGCGCGGTGATGCGGTCGCCGACCGCGCGCTCGTCCCTGCCGTCCACGACATGGCCGGTACGCCCGTCGAGCACCGCATCGGGCGCACCACCGGACTCTCCGGCGACAACGGGTAGTCCGGTCGCAGACGCCTCCAGGTAGACGATGCCGAGACCTTCGACGTCGAGACCTCGGCGGCGGGTCCGGCAGGGCATCGCGAAAACGTCGCCCGCGGCGTAGTACGACGGCAGCTCGGGCCACGACACCGGCCCGACACACACAACGGCGGAGGAGACACCCACCGACCGGGCCAGCGCCTCGATGCGACGCCGGTCGGGTCCCCCGCCGACGAGAAGCAGCACCGCGTTCGGCGCCTGCGCGCGGATACGGGGCAACGCCCGCACCAGCACGTCCTGGCCCTTGCGCGGCACCAGCCGGGACACGCAGACCACCACCGGTCGGTCGGCGAGGCCGTGGCGGCGGCGTACGGAGTCGCCATCGGCGTCCGGCCGGAAGACGGTGACGTCGACGCCTGGGGGAAGGCGGTGCAGCCGCTCAGCCGCCCCCGGAGAGACCGCCGCGCCGATGCGGCCGCGGGTGTAGTCGCCCAGGTAGGTCAGCGCGTCGACGTCGTCGCCGATGCGGCGCAGCGCCTGCCGCCCTACCGGCAGTTGCGCCCAGCCCGCCTCGTGCCCGTGCGTGGAGGCGACCACTCGTTCGACGCCGGCGCGACGCAGGGCCGGCGCCAGTAGGGCGAGTGGCGCCGCCGCGCCGAACCACACGGCTGTGCATCTCCGCTCTCGCACCAGGGACGCCGCCCTCCTGCGGACGGAGGGAACGGGCAGCATGAGCGACGTCGGATGGCGTACGACGGGAAAGGCTTGCCCGGCGTCGAACGCGGCGGCACCGTCCCAGCGGGGTGCATAGACCGTGACGGCATCGGGCGGCAACCGGCTCACCAGGGCGTGCACGAACGACTGGATCCCCCCGGCCCGCGGCGGGAAGTCGTTGGTCACCACCAGCGTGCGGCGCACGTCAGGGCGCCAGGTCGGCCGGCGGGGGCTGCCCGTGGGCCTCGGCCCAGGAGCGGGCCAGGGCGATGCGCTCCGGGGCGGTGGGGTGGGTGGCGAACGCGAGGTACGTCGGCAGCGGCGGGTCGAGGTCGGACAGGTTGGCCACGGCGAGCCGCCGCTGCAGCCGGGCATATCCCGCCGGCTCGCGGGTGAGGTCGAGGGCGTGCACATCGGCGCGGGCCTCGATGCGGCGGGAGACGAGGGACTGCACCGGTGTAGAGATCAGGCCCATCACAGAGATGGCGACGAGCAGCAAGGCGAGGGTCGCCGGATCGCCGGGGCCGGCCGCACCCGCCCGGCGCAGCAACGGCGCCGAGGTCACCAGAAGATGCAGGGCACACACCCCCGCGGCCACACCGAACGCTCCCAACAGGGTGCCGTACGGCACGTCCCCGCGCTTCGCGTGACCCAGCTCGTGAGCCACGATGAGCCGAACCTCGGCTGGTGACCCGCGGCGCAGCAGCGTGTCGTAGACGACGATGCGGCGGCTGCCCGCAAGACCGGACACGTAGGCGTTGAGTGTGCTGGTACGTCGGGAGGCGTCGGCGACCAGCACGTCCTCGACGTCCAGCCCGTCCGCGCGGGCGAGCGCGAGCAACGACGTACGCAGTGGCCCCTCGGCCATCGGGGTGAAGCGGTTGAACACCGGCTCGACCGCCAGCGGATAGGCAAAGGAGACCACGGCCACCAGCAGCGCCCCGCCGACCGCGGCGGGCGCCCACCACCAGCGGGGCAGCATCCTGCCCAGCGCCACCACCGCGACCAGGATCAGCAGGGTGAGTCCAGCGCTCAGCGCGAACCCCTTCGCGATGTCGCCGGCCCAAGACGGCCAGTCGCGGGTGGACAGCCCGTAGGCCCGCCGCACCTGCTCGACCCGGGCGTCGAGGGGTAACACGGCCAGCCGGCCGAGCAGCAGCAGCACGAGGCCGCCGACGACAACCTGCCACAGCCAGCCGCCACCCAGTGGACGGGCGGCCAGCCGGGCCAGCCGGGCGCCCAGCGGAGTGAGCCCCAGCACGGCGGCGACCGCCAGGCCACCGACAAGGGAGACGTACGCAGGGGGACGCAGCTGCGCGTGGTAGGTGTCCTCCCGCGCCTGCTCAGCGACGGTGAAGTCACGGGCCGGCGCGGTCGCCACGCTGCCCCCGGGCACGGGGAGCTCCAGCGTCCGCCACGGCACGGTGAGCGCCAACGCTGCGGCGAGTCCGATGAGCAGGGCGAGCATCGCGGCCAGGGCGGGGAGACGACCGGAGCCGGGGCGTGAGCCGGTGCTCGCGCCGCCGGTCACCGGGCCAGTGCGTCCAGCTCGGCCCGCCACCGTGCGGTGAACCGCGCGGTCGTCGTGCCCACAACCTCGCGCAGGGCCCGGTCGAGCGCCCGACCGTTGTCCGACTTTCCCTTGCCCACCGCCCGGTAGACGTCGGTCAGGCCCCGCTCCTCCGCCAGCCGGGCGAGCACCCGGCAGGCGAGCCAGCCCGCTTCGTACGCGGCCGCCTGCGGTTCCCCTGCGGCGAACTCCTCGTCGGCGGGGAGCCGGGACGGCGCGCCCTGGGCGCGCACCTGCTCCAGCAGCTCCTGAGCAGCCAGCTCCACCGGGACGCGGGTGTCCTGGTAGCCCACGTAGTCGGCGAAGCCCTCGGACAACCACATCGGGGTCGCTGGTCCGGTGGCGGCACGGGTGGCGACGTGGGTGATCTCGTGGCGCAGGACCACCCGCCGGCCCACCGCGCTGAGCTGCCCGAACGCCCGAGGGTTGAGCACGACGCGGTCGGCGGTGACTGCCGGTCGCGACCGGGCCCGCTCATGTAGGCGGCCTACAGTGACCGCGGCCAGTCGTCCGACCTCTGCGGGATGACGCCCGAGGAGGGCGGCGGCCTGCGTCGCCGACTCAGGCGCGAGAACGACGACCCGCCGAGACCAGTCCCGTCCCCACACCTTTGACACCGCTGGCACCGCCCGGTCGACCGCTCGAGTCAGTTCGCGCAGCCGCGGGCGTGGACCGAGCCCGAGCACCAGGCTGTGCTGACCCCGTACGGCGCGCACCCGCCCCTGCTGCCACAGGTCGCGGCGCACCGGCTGGTCCCGCAGCGGCGCCTCGCCGCTGAGTCGCCACTCTCCGTCGCGGCGGACGAGGTGCAGCAGCGCGTCACGCGACAGCCAGGCGCCGTCCAGCCGGGCGAGGCGATGACGGATGCTCACCTGCGCCGTCCACAGCCGCGGCGCCAGGACAACGCCGGGCGCGCTCCGCCGGGCGCTGTGGTCGGCGGTGTCCTGCTGGGTGACCGGAGTACGCAGGATGTAGTCGTAGTCGCCGAGCGGCACCTCGGCGAGGCGGCGGAACAGTTGGGCCTGGGTGCGGCGTACGCGGCGATCAGTGGTGTCCGCGGTCGCCAGGAAAGCGGCCCGGTCCCGCTCGACGAGGGCGCTCCCCCGGGCGGCGAGGAGTCTGCCCACGGCAGCGCTGCGGCGCGCGGCTGCGGCGCGCTCGGCCGCCCGCCGCAGCTCACGTTCCGCGGTAGTTCGGGCAAGTGCGCGGGCCGGCCGGTCGCGTAATGGAGGTATCACCCGCAACTGCGGGCGCTGGGAGCGCGCCCTACGGTCGGCCAGCTGTTGCGGGCTCGACGTCCCCGGATCGGGTGTCGCCGAATCGGGTGTCGCCGAATCGGGTGTCGCCGAATCGGGTGTGACAGTGTCACGGGCGGCCAGGTCGGACGGCGGCTGATCGGCCGGAGCACTGCTGCGCGGTGCGGCACTGCCGCCGAGTGGAAGGGGGCCACCGAGGATCAGGGCTGCGGTGATGATCAGCGCTACGCCGCCGAGTCCCGCGCCCACCACCGGCCACGCCCTTCGGCGACCCTCGTTGGCGGTCCGCACCGTATGCCGGCGCGGACCTGACGGCGTCGGCCCGGACTCCACGCCCCGATCGTAGGCGCGGCGACGCTGCACCAAGCGTTCCTCCGCAGAAGTCGGGGCCGACCGGGAGGTCTCGGGGAACGTTCAGTGGACTCAGGGACGGACGGCGCCGGTGAACGGCATGATCGAGATCGGGTCCACGCTCACCACGTCGCCCGGGTGGGTGGCGTGCACGATCTGGCCCCCACCGACGTACAGGCCCACGTGGCTGACCGGGGAGTAGAAGAACACCAGATCGCCCGGCTGTAGCTCGGACTGCGACACCCGGGTGCCGCTGGACAGCTGCATGGATGAGGAGTGCGGAAGGGACACGCCGGCTTGGGCCCAGGCGGCCATGGTGAGGCCTGAGCAGTCCCAGGAGTCCGGCCCGGCGGCAGCCCACACGTAGGGCTCGCCGACCTGGGCGTAGGCAAAGGCGACAGCGGCAGCAGCCGAGCCGGAGGCCGCTGCCGCGCCACGCGATGAAGTCTCGTCGGGCGCCGGGCCGGCTGAGCCGGCCAGGTCAGCAGTGTCCAGAACGGTCTCCTCGGCGACCTGCTCAGCGGCGGCCGCCGCTCGGGCGGCAGCGGCGGCGGCACGTTGCCGTTGACGCTCCAATCGGCGCCGCTGCGCCTCCTTCAGCGTACGCAGCACGCGCTGCGCGTGCCGCAGCGTGCGCTGCACCTCCGCCTTCTCCGCGGCGAGTCGTTCTCGCGTACGCACCGCCTGGGCAGCCTCCTGGACGACGTGCCGCCGGTCCACGGCCAGCCGCTGCCGGGTCGCGACCACCTCCTCCAGCATTGCGTGCTGCCGTTCGGAGAAGCGCTCGAGTGTCGCCACGGTGCCGAGGAACTCCTGCGGATCGTCGGCCACGAGCAGCTGGAGCTCCGGAGCGATCCCGCCGTTGCGGTAGGCCGCCGCGGCGACGGCGCCGATCTCTGCTTCGAGGTCCGCGATGCGTCGCTGCTGCCTGTCGATGCGCTCGTGCAGCGCGGACAGCCGCGTGCGTACCCCGGCCAGCTCTTCTCTGGCTACGTTGTAGCGCTCCGTGGCCTGTTCGGCACGGTGGTGCAGCGCCTCGACCCGCGCGGTGACCTCCGCGATGGAGCGGTGCGGCGCAGCGTAGGCGGCCGTAGGGCCCAACGGCGCCAGCGGCAGCGCGGTGAGCGCGGCCAGCGACAGATAGGCCAGGCGGCGACGCCAGGCGGTCAGGCTTGGTTGGACGGCATGCCGAGTCGTCACGGGAGACGGCTCTCCTTCTTCCGCTGCCGCCGACCGGGTTAGCTGACGGGTTCGGACGGAGGAAGTCGCCCTACGGCGCGCGCGCCGATACACCCCAGAACACAGTGGTTCCCCGGTTCCGGTCAGCCGTGAGGAATCCCGGATTGAGCGGGGGGCTTGCTGCCGCCCCGGTGGACGACGAGGTTGGCAAGCACCCGCCGAGCACCGTAGCTACGGACGCGCGGTAGTTCAAACGCACCAGTCCCGTCGTCCACAGGTGGCGATCACCCCGCCGCCGCTTCCCGCTGAGACAGCCGGAGCGGCGGCAGCAGGCCTCCCTCCGCCAGCGCGGCGATCGCCTGACGCTCGGCGTCGTCGAGGTGCACGCCATCCGGTGGGGCCCCGAGCAACACCGTCACCACGCAGTCGCCGCAGGCTTGCCCGCGGACCTCACAGCTGTCGCAGTCGATGAGCACGGCCACTCCTTCGCATCGCTTCACAATCGCTTCGTCCCTGGCGACGCTAGAACCCACCACCGACAGAAACCGCGACGTCAGGACCCCCGCCCGAGTGCCTACCTCCGGCTCGGAAGACCGCACGTCCCGCCGCTGCCACGCCGATCACCTCGACCTTGCTCGGCGCGCGACACTTTGCTCGGCGCGCGACACTTTGCTCGGCCGAGTGCGGGAGTGTGTACTTTTCGTCCCGGTTCGTGGCGCCCGGTAGCGAGCAAAGTCGCCGGATTCCGGGGTGGACGAGTGGGCCCGTGTGACCAGTGCGCGGGGCCGGTCAGCTGCGGTCGAGGCGGCGCAGCAGCGCCGTCGAGGGCACTGAGCGCGCTCCTGCGCGGCGTACGCCGTCCGCCACCTCGCGGTCAGAGGAGACCACGACGACGGCACGCCCCTGGGGTTCCGCCCGGACCAGCCGGCGGATCAGCTCATCCGCCGTCACCCCCGCCGGACTGAACAGCACGCGTACGCCGCGCGCCGCCGACGACGGCACCGGACCGTCGAGATCAGCTCCGTCGAAGACGCAGGTGACCTCGGCCTTGGTCTGCGCCGAGAGCGCAGCGAGACCACCGACCAACCGGCGGCGTTGGGATTCCAGCGGCAGCTCGCCGTACCCCTCCTTGGTGACGTTGTAGCCGTCCACCAGGAGGTGGACCTGCGGCACCTCCACCAGATGGTCCAGGCGTACGGGGTCGTCGTCGGCAAGCGCGCGTTCCGGTGCACCGCCTGACGGGCCGGGCGCTACGGCCTCGACGGTGTCCGCCGGACGCACCTCCACCGGCCGCAGGGCCAGCTCCCGGCGCAATCCGGCAGCGGCGTCGAGAACGGTGTCCAGGAGGAGGCGCAGCCGGCTGTCGTCGACGGCGCGCCCCTCCCGCGCCGTGCGGCGGGCTGTCTCCAACGCCGCCTCCGCCTCCACCAGCCGTGCTCGCAGCCTGCGCTGCTCCGCGTCAGCCAAGGACGCCGCCCGGATATCCTGCGCGCGCCGACCCTGCGCCGCATCGCGCAGCTCATCGGCGGCAGCCTCGGCCCGCCGCGTCTGCTCGGTCGCCTCCCGGAGGCGCTGCCGCAGCTCACGGACCTCCACCCGGCTGGCCGCCAGCTCACCGCGCAGCCGCTTGGCCTCCTCGCGGGCTGCGGTGCGGGTACCGGCGAGCTGGTCCTGCAACCGCGCCACGGACTCCAGCGCGCGGGTGTCACCAGCCGCAGCGCCGTCGAGGCGCACCGCCTCAGCGGCTGCCTCGACCAACTGCGCCCAGCCGGCCGGACGCAGCAGGTACGCCGCCGCCGCCACGTCGAAGGGATCAGCGGCCGCTGGCGGGGTGCCCGCGTCGAGGGCGGCGGCGAGGTCCGGCAGGCCGTCCCGCACCCGGTCGGCCACCTGCAGCCGGAACTGCGCGTCTCCCGCCAGCGCGAAGGCGAGTGGCGTGGCAGCCAACCGGGCCCGCTTCCCCGGGGTGAAACGGGCGAAGGGACGCAAGGCGGGCGGCACGTCCTCAGCCTTCAGCGCACCCAGGGTGTCGGCAGCCAGCGCGACGACACGGAGGCGTACCTGCTCAGGGAGCACCGGTGCTCCGATGGCCGGCGTCTCTGGTGGCTCCCGGCCTGCAGCCGCTCCGGTCATGTCCTCCCTGATCCCTCCCGGGTCCGGGTCCCCTGACCCCTCTTCCCGACTCTACGGGCGGCCGTCGGCACCGACCTGCTCCGAACGGCCGCGGGCGAGACCCGCAGGAAACGTTGTGGCGATACACACCTCGTCGTACGCTTTGCCCATCGGGGGAACGCGGCTGGCCTAGTCATCGCCCACCTGGGGGAGCAATCCGGTGGGGGTTCGGCGACGAAGACGGGCCGCAGGGGTCAATTGAGCCGGCCCGCGGCGTCGCGGTCGGTGCTTGAGAAGGGGGGTCGCTGCGCCCGGGGCGGGAGCCCGCGGCGCTGAGCGCACCACCGGCGGTCGGACGCCCGACGAGCCACGGTCATTCGCGACGACCCGGACGTCGCTCGGGGGGGCAACCGGGGAGCCGTGTCCTTCGTCAGGCAACCAAGCAAAGGACGCGCCCATGCTGAAACCCGCACCAGGCCGCCGGAGCGCCACCGCGCTCCTTGCGGTCGGCGCAACGCTCACTGTCGGCGGACTCGCCGCACTGGCCCCCACCGGGGCAGTCGCGTCGAGCCACCGCGAGGCTCCCCTGATCTTGGGAGAGCCGCAGTACGACAACACGGACGTCTATGCGTTCGTGAGCCCGGACAAGGCCGACACCGTCACCTTGGTCGCCAACTGGCTGCCATTCGAGGAGCCAGCTGGCGGCCCCAACTTCTACCCGTTCGCGGAGGACGCCCGCTACAACATCCACGTCGACAACGACGGGGATGCCAAGGCGGACATCGTCTACCGCTGGACGTTCAACAGCGGTTTCCGCAACGGCAACACGTTCCTGTACAACACGGGCCCGGTCACCAGCCTCACCGACCCGGACCTGAACTTCCGGGAGAACTACAAGCTCCAGGTGATCGTCCGGAAGGAGAACGGCGGGTTCCGCCAGGCGAGCGTCCTGCGGGCACAGGCCGCGCCGTCGAACGTCGGCGAAGCGTCCATGCCCAACTATGCAGCGCTGCGCCGGCAAGCCGTCCGGCCGCTGCCGGGTGGGGGACAGACGTTCGCCGGCCAGGCCGACGACTCGTTCTTCCTCGATCTGCGGCTGTTCGACCTGCTGTACGGCGGTGACCTGTCCGAGGTGGGCAACGACACCCTGGCGGGTTACAACGTGAACACCCTCGCGGTGCAGGTACCCACGGAGGCGCTGACTGACGGCGACCCCGTCATCTCGGTGTGGTCCAACACCTCACAGCAGAACTCCGCGGGAAAGTGGAAGAGGGTTTCCCGGCTAGGCAACCCGCTGGTCAACGAGGTGGTCATCCCGGTCAAGGACAAGGACCGCTTCAACGCGTCCCGTCCGCAGGGTGACGCGCAGTTCCTCGAGTACGTGACCAACCCCGAGGTGCCACAGCTCATCGAGGCCATCTACGGCATCCCCGCACCGGCCACCCCGCGCGATGACCTCGTGGCGGTGTTCCTCACTGGCATCGACGGCCTGAACCAGCCGGCGAACGTGGTGCCCAGTGAGCAGATGCGCCTCAACACGTCGATTCCGCCGAGCGACAACCCCAACCGGCTCGGTGTGATCGGCGGCGACAACGCCGGCTACCCGAACGGTCGCCGGCTCGCCGACGACGTGCTGGACATCTCGCTGCAGGTCCTCGAGGGTGAGCTCGTGGGCAACCCGAACGACTTCGGTGACGCGGTCAACGCCAACGACCGCACGTTCGGGCGAACCTTCCCGTACGTCGCCCTGCCGCACTCCGGCAGCGCGGTCAACGCCGGGACGGGAACCAACCGCACCGGCGCCACCGCACTGACCGGTGGCGCGTACACCGGTGGCGGCACCAGCATTCCGGTGCTGCCGGTTTCCACGGCTGCTCTCGGCCTGCTCACCCTCTTCGCCGGCGCCGTGGCGCTCCGGCGGCGGGGCACGGCAGCCGGTACCCAGCCGGCCTAGGTAGGCACATTCACGCCCACCCGGCCGTGGTTCTCGCCACGGCCGGGTGGGCAACCAAGTGCGAGGAGCCAGATGCGGCGGTATGTCGTCACCGTCCTGCTGGCTGTAGCGATGGTGGTGGGTGCCGGAGTTGCGCTCGGCGGACCGAGCGCACCGGCTCCCACCCCCGTCTCGGGGGCGAACCCTGCGGCGCTGAGCCGGGTCGGCGGCGACCGCCTCGACGACCTGATAGCGGGCCTGCAGAGTCACCTGCGTACGCAACCCAAAGACGCCCGCAGCTGGGCGACGCTCGGTGTGGCCTATGTCGAACAGGCCCGGCTCACCGGCGATCCCACGTACTACCCCAAGGCCGAAGGCGTCCTGCGCCGGTCGATGGAGGAGCAGGCCCAGGACAACGAGGCGGCTCTCACCGGCATGGCCGCGCTGGCCGCAGCCCGGCACGACTTTGCCGCGGCACTGGCCTGGACCGATCAGTCGCTCGAGGTCAACCCGGCGAGTGCGCGCACCTGGGCGGTACGCACCGACGCGCTCGTCGAGCTCGGGCGCTACCGGGCAGCGCAGCGGGCCGCCGTACGCGCCGATGACCTGGACCCGGGAATCCCGACGTTCACCCGGCTGTCCTACCTCGCCGAGCTGCACGGCGATCTCGACGAGGCCGAGCGCCTGCTGCGGCTCGCCCGCCGCAGCGCCCGAACTCCCAGCGACGTCGCCTTCGTCCGGGTGCAGCTCGGCGACCTGGCCCGCCGACAGGGACGGCTCTCCGCCGCGGAGAGCCACTACGCCGCCGCGCTCGCCGCCCGGCCGGACGACGTGCCGGCCCTGGTCGGCCGCTCCCACGTGGCCGCCGCCGAGGGCACTCTCGACAAAGCCATTACGCTGCTCACCGAGGCGGTCACCCGACTGCCGGCACCCGAACACCTGATCACCCTCGGTGAGCTGTACGCCGCGAGCGGCGACCAGGAGCGGGCCGAAGAGCAGTACGCCGTCGTCCGCGGCGCCGCCCGACTCGCGGAGGCCAACGGGGTGAGCACCGACTTGGAGCTTGCGCTCTTCGAGGCCGACCACGGAGATCCGGCAGCAGCGGTCCGCGCGGCCCGGGCCGAATGGGCGCGCCGGCACAGCATTCACGCTGCCGACGCGCTCGGCTGGGCCCTGCACGCCGCCGGACAGGACCGGGAGGCGTTGCGCTACGCACGCTCGGCGACCCGGCTGGGCACCAAGGACGCTCGGCTGCTCTTCCACCGGGGCATGATCGAGACGGCGCTTGGCCGGGTCGGCGCCGCCCGACGCACCCTGCGCGCGGCGCTCGCCGCTGATCCACACTTCTCCCCGCTACGGGCGCCCATCGCTCGCCGTACGCTGGCCAACCTCGGCAGGTCGTGACCGGCCGCCTCCGGCCGGCCGTTGTTGTCGCCGTACTCCTCCTCGCCATTCTCGCCATCGCGGGGGTGGCACTGCCGGTAGCCCCCGCGGCCGCCCACCCGCTCGGCAACTTCACCGTCAACCGCTACAGCGGGCTGGTCGTCGCCGCTGATGAGCTGCGCGTGCATCACGTGCTCGATCTGGCGGAGATCCCCGCCCTGCAGGCGGAACCCGACGTCGACAGCAACGATGACGCCAGCTTCTCCCCCGCGGAGTTGGCGACGTACGCCGCCTCGACCTGCCGCCGCTCGGCCAGCGCGATGACCGCGACGGTGAACGGCCGGGCGGTGCCCATGACGGTCGAGACGAGCACCGCCGAGCGGCTACCTGGCCAGGGTGGGCTCAGCACGCTGCGGATCGAGTGCGAGCTGCGCGCCGACCTTCCCGCGCTGTCCCCGGGGGACCGGCTGGAGTTCCGCGACGCTGCCGCTGATGACCGGCTGGGTTGGCGAGAGATCACCGCTCGCGGCGATGGGGTCACGCTGACCGCCGCGGACGTGCCGGAACAAAGCCGAAGCGACGAGCTCACCGCCTATCCCGAGGACTTGCTCGACTCACCACTCGACCAGCGCGCGGCCACGCTGGAGCTGCGGCCCGGCGGTCCCCGGCTCACCGCGCAGGACGGCCCCTCCGCAGGCGAGGCGAGCCGCGGCGGAGGGCTGACGGCGGCCTTCACGGCGCTGGCCGGCTCGGCGGAACGCTCCGGCGCATGGTGGTCGCTGCTGCTGATCCTGCTGTCCGTGGTGGTCGGCGCCACCCACGCGCTCGCTCCGGGACATGGCAAGACCGTCATGGCGTTCTACCTGGCCGGTCGTGACCGCTCGGCGCGTGCTGCGCTCACGGTGGGGGCGACGGTCACCGCCACGCACACGGCCGGGGTCCTGGTGCTCGGGCTGATCGTCAGCGCCAGCGCAACGTTCGCCCCGGCGTCGGCCTACCCCTGGCTCACCGCGGCCAGCGGGGCGCTCATCGCCGTGGTGGGGCTGGTGCTGCTGCGCGACGCGCGGCGCTCGCGGGCGCGCCGCCGTGCAGCTGCGAGCACGGCAGACCCATCGCAGCAACCGGTAACCACCGCCGTCGGGCACGGGCATCGGCACGGCCACGACCACGGGCACGGCCCCGGGCACGGCCCCGGTCACGACCACGGCCCCGGTCACGACCACGGGACAGCCGACGGGCACAGCCACGGGCACGGACATCCGCATGGCCCGGAGGCCTCCCGTTCCGGACTGATCGCCATCGGGGTGGCGGGCGGCCTGCTGCCCAGCCCCACCGCGGTCGTCGTCCTGCTGGGAGCCGTCGGGCTGGGCCGGCCATGGTTCGGCGTCCTACTCGTGCTCGCCTTCGGCCTCGGCATGGCCGCCACCCTTACCGCCGCCGGGTTGCTCGTGCTGCGTACCCGCCGGCACCTCGAGCAGCGGAGGCGAACCCGTGGGCTGCCCGGACCGCTCGCCGCGGCCCTCGACCGACTGCCTGTGCTCACCGGCACCGTGGTGTTCGTCGTGGGCGTCGTACTCACAGTCCGCGGGCTCACCGGCGCGCTCGGGGGCTGACGACAGGCCCGGAGACGGCCGCCGACATGACCGCGACCGACATGAACGCCCGACATGGACGCGGGAACTGTCGGTGGTGCTGCGTACGGTCCGCTGCTGTGAGCACGACAACCACCTCCCGAGGCGCCCCCTCCGGATGCGCCACCTCCCGATACGCCGAACAGGGCACCTTCGACGAGCTGGGAACCCCGCTGCGTGAGGTCACCTTCGTGGTGGTGGACCTGGAAACGACAGGCGGATCGCCGCATTCCAGCGCCATCACGGAGGTCGGCGCGGTCAAGGTCCGCGGCGGCGAGGTCGTCGGCGAGTTCCAGACCCTGGTCAATCCACGGGAGCCGATCCCGCCCTTCATTGCCGTGCTGACCGGCATCACGGACGCGATGGTGGCTCGGGCACCGCGGATCGAGACGGTGCTGCCGGCCTTTCTCGAGTTCGCGCGCGGGGGCGTGCTGGTGGCGCACAACGCGCCCTTCGATGTCGGCTTCCTGAAGTTCGCCGCAACATCCACCGGTCACGCCTGGCCGGCGTTCCAGGTCATCGACACCGCGCGGTTGGGTCGCCGCACGCTGACCCGCGATGACGCACCCGACTGCCGGTTGGCCACTCTTGCGCGGGTCTTCCACGCGGCGACCCCACCGTGTCACCGGGCCCTCGACGACGCTCGCGCCACGGTCGACGTGCTGCACGGGCTCATCGAGCGGGTGGGAAATCTCGGCGTGCACTCCCTGGAGGAGCTGGCGACCTTCTCCTCCCGGGTGACCCCCGCCCAACGCCGCAAGCGCCACCTCGCGGAGAGCCTGCCGCACGCGCCAGGGGTCTATCTGTTCAAGGACGCCCGCGGCCGCGTCCTCTACATCGGCAAGTCGACAGACTTGCGCTCACGAGTGCGCTCGTACTTCACGGCCACGGAGATGCGCACCCGGATGGCGGAGATGGTGGGGCTCGCCGAGGAGGTCGTGCCGGTGACCTGTGCGACCGCCCTCGAGGCAGAGGTCCGCGAGCTGCGGCTCATCGCCGAGCACAAGCCGCGCTACAACCGGCGGTCCCGCTTCCCCGAGCGGGCGGTGTGGATCAAGCTCACCGTGGAGGTCTTCCCCCGGCTGTCCGTAGTCCGCCAGGTGCGCGACGACGGTGCCACCTACCTGGGGCCGTTCGGCACCACGCGGGCAGCAGAGCGCGCCGCGGCAGCGGTGCACGAGGCGTTCCGGCTGCGCCAGTGCACCCAACCGCTCTCCGTGAAACGGGCGCGGCCAGCTTGTGTGCTGGCCGGTATGGGGCGCTGCGGAGCACCCTGCGAGGGCGCGGAGACCCCGCAGGCCTACGCCGTCCACGTCACCGCCGTCCGCCGGGCGATGCTGGAGGATCCGCGCACGCTCGTCGGCGCGGTGCGCGGGCGCATCACCCGGCTCAGCGACACGCACCGCTACGAGGAGGCGGCCGCCCACCGCGACCGGATGCTCGCCTTTGTGCGGGGGTCGGCGCGCCTGCAGCGCCTGGCCGCTTTCGGCGCCTGCCCCCAGGTCGTGGCAGCGCAGCCCCGACCGGACGGCGGCTGGGACCTCGCGGTGGTGCGGCACGGTCGGCTGGCCGGGGCGGGCCGGGCGCCGCCAGGCGTCCCCCCGCGTCCCTACGTCGATGCGCTCCTCGCCACCGCGCAGACCGTCGCCCCCGGCCCCGGGCCGCTGCCGGCGGCACACGCCGAGGAAACCGAGTGCGTGCTGCGCTGGTTGGAGCAGCCGAGCACCCGGCTGGTCGACATCGACGGTCAGTGGACGAGCCCCGTCCGCGGCGCCGGCGGGCTGCTGGCGTGGGCAGCAGCGGCCTACGAAGGGCGCTCCGCGGTCGCCGTCCTCGACGACCGGCGACGGCTCCATCCGGTGCACCAACCCGCCCGCTGATCCGTCCGGCGGCACCGCGGTGACGAGGACAATGGCCGTCATGGTCATCCCGGTGCACGACGAGAACCCGGTGCACCGGCGCCCGGTGGTGACCTGGCTGTTCCTGCTCGTCAACGTGGTGGTTTTCCTGACCGGGCCGGTGGTGGCCGGCGCGCTAGGGGCAGCGGGGCCGGACCAGCTGTGCGGGCAAGACGCCTACTACCGGCATTGGGGCGCCATCCCGGAAGAGCTGCTCAGCAGTGAGCAGCTGCCGGTGACTACGACCGGCGAGGGACGCGAGGTCCCTGGAGGGGTCGCCTGCGCGAGCGAGCGCCCTGACTACACCAAGGTGCCCGAGGTCTCGGTGCTCACCGCGATGTTCCTGCACGGCGGATGGCTGCACCTCCTCGGCAACATGCTGTTCCTCTGGGTGTTCGGCAACAACATCGAGGACCGGCTGGGCAGGCTGCGCTTCGCCGCCTTTTACATCGGCTGCGGCTATGTGGCGACCTATGCGTACGCCGTGCTCAACGTCGGCTCGCAGGAGACGCTCGTCGGCGCCTCCGGCGCGATCGCCGGTGTGCTCGGGGCCTACCTGGTGCGCTTTCCGCGGGCCAAGGTGACCAGCCTGGTGCCCTTCCTGCTCTTCCTGCCGGTCCGGCTGCCCGCCTGGCTGGTGCTCGGGATGTGGTTCGTCATCCAGTGGCTGTACGCCCAAGGCACCGGCGTCGCCGCACAAGCCGACGTCGCCTATGTCGCGCACGTGGCGGGCTTCGCCGCCGGGTTCGCGCTAGCGCTGCTCGGGCTGGGCCGTCGACCGCCCCCGCCGACCTGGCCCGGCTACCCCTACGACCCGTACGCCCCCCGAGATCCGTACCGCCGCTGACCACGACGACTACGCTCCGCCGCAACGAGCGGCCGAACCGAGGAGGGCGCCATGATCACCGCGATCGTGCTGGTGCAGGCCGATGTGGACCGCATCCCCGAGGTCGCCGAGGCCATCGCCGAGCTCGACGGGGTCACCGAGGTGTACTCGGTGACCGGCGATGTCGACCTCGTCGCCATGGTGCGCGTGCGTGAGCACGATCAGCTCGCGGACGTCATCGCCGACCGGCTGAACAAGGTGGAGGGCGTCTCGCGAACGCAAACCCACATCGCCTTCCGCACCTACACCCGGCACGACTTGGAGGCGGCGTTCGCTCTCGGCATGGAGGAGCCGGCGGGCTAAGACACCGCGACCGCCGGCGCGGCACCTCATCCCGCGGCCAGCCGGCGGCTCATGGCAACCCACCGGTCGAGTAGGGCGGCCGCGGCACCGGAGTCCACCGCCTGCGCGGCGGTGTGCATGCCGGCACGCAGGGCCGCCGCCAGACCAGCGGAAAGCTCATCGCCGGATCCGGCGGTCTCGCGGGATGCGTACGCGCCACCGCCCACACCATCGAGGGCCACCAGCGCTGCGGCGGCATTGAGCAGCACGGCATCGCGGACCGCACCGGGCTCACCGGCGAGGAGACGTCGCGCCACGTCGGCGTTGTGGGGGGGATCGCCGCCGCGCAGGTCTGCGATGGCAACCCGCGCAACACCCACCGCTTCAGGCTCTACGACGGTTTCCGCGACCTGCCCCCCGCGTACCAGCCAGACACGCGACGGCGCCGTCGTGGTCAGCTCGTCGAGCCCATCCTCCCCGCGGAAGACGAGCGCCGACGTCCCGCGAGCCGCCAGCACGGCCGCCATGACCCCGGCCATCCGCGCGTCGGCGACACCGACGGCCTGGGCGGCCGGTGACGCCGGGTTGGTTAGCGGCCCGAGGAAATTGAACACGGTCGCCACGCCGAGATCGCGCCGTGGCTGCGCCGCATGCCGCAGCGCCGGGTGGAACACCGGAGCGAAGCAGAACCCGATGCCGGCCTCCGCCACGCAGGCGGTGACGGCGTCTGGCGGCAGATCCACCGCGACGCCGAGCGCCTCCAACAGATCGGCCGAGCCACAGGAGGAGGACGCCGCGCGGTTACCGTGCTTGACCACCCGGGCGCCGGTCGCCGCCACGACGAGCGCGGACATCGTCGAGATGTTCACCGTGTGCGCCCGGTCGCCGCCTGTCCCGCAGGTGTCGACGGCGGGACCGGGCACCTCGATGCGGGACGCGTGGGCCAGCATCGTCTCCACCAGTCCGGCGACCTCCGCCGGCTGCTCACCCTTCGCGCGCAGCGCGACGGCCAGTCCGGCGATCTGCGCCGGCGAGGCTGCCCCCGCCATCACCTGCTCCATCGCCCAGGCGGCCTCGGCAGCGCTGAGCGCCTCGCCGCTCAGCAGCCTGGTCAACACCGACGGCCACGTCGGGACGGTCACCGCGCCCCCTTGGCGGTATCACCCTTGGGCATGGTGTCCAGGGCGTCGAGGGCGGCGTACAGCCGGCGGGTATCGATGTGCAGGCGGGGTGCGACGTCACCGAGCTGGCCGGCGGCGTCATCGATCGCGGCGAGTGCGGCCAGCAGCCGGCGTACGGCGGAGGTCAGGACGGCGGTGTAGTCGGGGGCGAGCAGCTCCCCGCAGCGCGGACACCTCCCGGCGTGCGCTGGTGCCACCACCTCGGACAGATCGAAGGACTGTCCGCACAGCCCGCACCAAGCGCGCACGTTCATGTCGCCGGCAGCCCGGCCGCCCGCCTGCGCATGAGTTCGGCCACCGCGTTGGCCACGGCCAGCGGGTCCAGCGGATAGGGGACAGAGGCGTCGGCACGCGACCAGGCGGCGAGCCAGGCGTCGTCGCGCCGACCGGTGAGCAGCAGGATCGGCGGGCACTGGAAGATCTCGTCCTTGACCTGGCGGCAGATACCCATGCCCCCGACGGGCACCGCCTCCCCGTCGAGCACGCACACGTCGGCCTCGCCGGCGTCGAGCGCGCGGATCACCGCCGGCTCGGTGGCGCAGTCGAGGATCGCCACTCGGGGGACGTCGGCGGCCGGCCGCCGCCCGATCGCCAGCCGCACCTGCTCGCGGGTGTCGACGTCGTCGCTGTAGACGAGGACGGTCATCGTTGCGTCGCTGCTCATGCAGGGGATCCTCGGCGCGGGGCCATAGTCGACAGGTGGGGCGGACCAGGCGCGATGGTATCCACCCCGCCCCGCGCCTGAAGGCGAGCGGGCGGACGCGGGAACGATCGTCAGCCCACCCGGTAGCGCTCGGCGATGTCGACGCGCAACTCCACCCCGTTGCCCGGCCGCCCCTGATCCGGCCGCACCGTCCCTCCGGTCGGGTCGAGCGTTCCGTCGAACAGCTGCTCCTCCAAGCGCACGTGATCGTGGAACCACTCGAGGTGACGCAGGTTGGGTACGGCGGCCATGACGTGCGCATGCACGGTCGGCGCGCAGTGGGCCGACACGTCGAGGTTGTGCCCGGCAGCGACCGCCGCCGCGCGCAGCGTCTCCGTCGGCCCGCCGATGCGGGTCGCGTCCACCTGCAGGCAGTCCACGGCGCCCGCGGCGCACATGCGCTCGACGTACGCCAGGTCCCACGCGTACTCCCCCGCCGCCACGTCCGGCAGTACCGCGTCGCGCACCTCGCGCAGGCCGGCCAGGTCATCGGAGCTGACCGGCTCCTCGTACCACCGCACCCCCAGGTCGGCGACCCGCTGCGCGACCCGAATCGCCTGCTTGCGGCCGTAGCCACCGTTGGCGTCGACGAACAGCTCCGCGTCGTCACCGATGACCGATCGGGCCAGCCGCATCCGAGCCAGGTCCCGGTCCTCGCACGTCCCCCACGACTCACCGATCTTGATCTTCACCCGGGGAATGCCCTGCTCGTGCACCCAACCTCCGAGCTGGGCGCGGGTCTGCTCCTCGTCGTATGTCGTGAAGCCGCCGCTGCCGTAGACCGGCACGTCCGCCCGCACCGCGCCGAGCAGCCGGCACAGCGGCAGGTCGAGCAGGCGGGCCTTGAGGTCCCACAGGGCGGCGTCCACCGCGGAGAGCGCCAGCCCGGCGATCCCCTGCCGACCAGCGTTGCGCACCGCCACCACCATCGCGGCATGGGCACGCGGTACGTCGAGGGCGTCGATGCCCTCGACCACCGGGGCCAGCATGTCCTCCACCACCTGCCGCGCCGCAGTCGGACCGTAGGTCCAACCGAAGCCCAGCCGTCCTCCCCCGGCGACCCGCACAAGCACCATCGTGGTGCTGTCCCAGGCGAACGTTCCGTCGCCCTCCGGCGAATCGGTGGGGACTGTGTACGCCGCGGCCTCGACCCGCTCGACCGGCACGTCCATCAGGACACGGGATAGGCGACCGTGGACAGCAAGGCGTTCTCCGCCTGCCGGGAGTCCAGCCGGGTGTGTTGTACGACGATGGGCACGTCGCTGTCGATCACCGATGCGTAGTCGGTGTCCAGCGGTACCGGCGCGGGGTCCTGCAGGTCGTTGAAGCGCTGGTGGAGCGTACGACGCGCCGGCACGGTCACCCGGTACGGGCCGGCCGGCTCGCGATCGGTGAAGAAGAGCCGAATCTCGACGTGCGCATCCGCGTCACCGGTGTTGAGCAAGCAGGCGGTCTCGTGGCTGAGCATCGCCGGCTCCGGTCCGGTGCTCCCGCTGGGGATCCACCCCTCAGCAATGACCCATGTCGTACGGCCCAGATGTGGCATGCCGCTACCCCTCGTCTGTGGTCGCTATCGGTCGCTATCGGTCGCTATCTGTCGCTGTCTGTCGCTGTCTGTCGCTGTCTGTCGCTGTCGTCGGTGCTTCCCGCGCTCAGCGCCGGGCACGCCCGATGACCACAGCCAGCCCTGCGGCGCAGACAGCGGCGGCCGTTACCCCACCCAGAGCTGCCAGCTTGGCCAGCCTCCCCGGCGGACCGGGTCGCCCAACGGCCTGCTCGGGCGTCTCCGCCGGCAACCCCCCACGCACGCTGGCGGCTAGCAGTTCCGCGAGATGCATCGCCTGCCGCCCGGTGTCACCCTGCTCGATCTGTGTACGGCAGCTGAACCCGTCGGCCAGGATCACCGACGACCGCTCAGCCTCGCGCACGGCGGGCAGCAGCACCCGCTCACCGCAGGCCCGCGACACCTCGTAGTGACCGTCCTCGAAGCCGAAGTTGCCAGCCAGGCCGCAGCAGCCGGCATCCAACACCTCCGGATCGACGCCGTACGAGCGCATCAGCGCAAGGTCGGTGTCGAACCCCATCACCGCATGCTGATGACAGTGGGTCTGGATGACCGCATGCCGGTCGACCGGTGGCGGGCGCCAATCGCCCGCCCGCTCGCTCAACACCTCGGCGAGGGTGCGCGTCTGGTCGCGCAGCCGCAGCACGTCCTGGTCGTGCGGGAACAGCTCCGGCGCGTCGGCACGAAACACGGCCGTACAGCTGGGCTCCAGCCCGACGACGGTGACCCCGGCGCGGATGTCATCGCGTAACGCGTCGACCGTTCGACGGAGCACGCGGCGCGCAGTCGTCAACTGTCCGGTGGAGATCCAGGTGAGCCCGCAGCACAGGGTCTGGTCCGGGATGCGAACCCGAAAACCGGCCGCCTCCAGCACCTCGACAGCGGAGCGGGCGACCGCCGGGTGAAAATTGTCGCTGAAGGTGTCCGGCCAGAGCAGCAGCTCGCCGCGTTCACCGCTGCCCCGCGGCCCGCGGCGGCGGTACCAGTCGGTGAACCGCTCTCCGGCGAACAACGGCACCTCACGCTCCCGGGCCACCCCGCCCAGCGCCTTGGCGACATCGGTGAGCCCCGGGGCGGCGGCGAGCGCGTTGACCGCGCGGGGGGCCAGCGCGGCGAGGCGGGCCCAGACCGGCAGCCACCCCATCGAGTAGTGCGCGGCGGGGCGCAGGCGGCCGGCGTAGTGGTGGGCAAGGAACTCCGCCTTGTACGTCGCCATGTCCACGTTGACCGGGCAGTCGGTCTTGCAGCCCTTGCAGGCCAGGCACAGGTCGAGCGCGTCGCGCACCGCGGTCGAGCGCCATCCGTCGCTCACCGGCGAGTCGCCGTGCCCGTCCAACATCTCGAACAGCAGCCGGGCCCGGCCGCGGGTGGAGTGCTCCTCCTCCCTGGTGACCATGTACGACGGACACATGACTCCACCGCCCTCGCGGCGGCACTTGCCGACCCCTACGCAGCGCGTCACCGCCCGGCTGAAACTGCCCTCGTCGTGCGGGTACTTGAAGTAGGTCTCCACGTCCTCCGGTGACCAGCTGGCACCCAGCCGCAGGTTCTCGTCCAGCCGGTACGGCGCGACGACCTTGCCCGGGTTCATCCGGTCCTCGGGGTCGAAGGCCGCCTTGAACTCCCCCATGGCGCGGACCAGCTCGGCGCCGAACATCTTCGGCAGCAGCTCCGCGCGTTGCTGACCGTCGCCGTGCTCGCCGGAGAAGGACCCGCCGTACGACACGACCAGGTCGGCGGCACGCTCGAGGAAACGCCGGTACGCCGCCACCCCGGCAGCGCTCTGCAGATCGAACGGGATCCGGCTGTGCACGCAGCCGTGCCCGAAGTGGCCGTACACCGACGCCTCGGCGTAGCCGAACTCGTCATAGAGCTGCAGCAGGTCACGCAGGTAGTCACCCAACCGTTCCGGGGGGACCGCGGCGTCCTCCCATCCCGGCCAGGTGTCGTTCATGCCCGGCACCCGGGCGGTCGCCCCGAGGCCGGACTCGCGCACCTGCCACAGCTGCTCCTCGTGCTCCTCGTCGTCGTAGCAGCTGACCCGCGGCCCGTGCTCGCTCCGCTCGAGCGCGTCGAGCATCCCGCGCGCCTGGCGGTCCGCGTCCTCCCTGGTCTCGCCGCCGAACTGGACGAGCAGGTAGCCCGGCCCTTCCGGCAGCAACTTCAGGGCCTCCGGGTTGAGGTGCTTGCGCTGCTGGAAGTCGATGAGTCGGTGGTCCATGCCCTCCAGCGCGATCGGCTCGTGCGGCAGGATCACCGGCACCGCGTCAGCGGCCTTGCCGATGTCGTCGAAGCCGAGGACGACGACGGTGCGGGCGGGCACCACCGGCACGAGGGTGAGCTCGGCGCGCAGCACTGTGACGCACGTCGCCTCGCTGCCCACCAGCGCCTGCGCCAGGTTGAAGTGTTTCTCCGGCAGCAGGCTGTCCAGGTTGAAGCCGGACACCCGACGGGGGATGTCCGGATAACGGAAGCGGATCTCCTCGCCGTAGCGATCGGCGATGTCGCGCAGCTGCCGGTAGATCTCGCCGCGGCGCCCGCCGGTCCGCACGATGTCGGCGTACTCCTCGTCGGAGGTGGCGCCCACCCACATCCGCAGCCCGTCATACGTCAGCACCTCCAGGCGTACGACGTTGTCGACGACCTTGCCGGTGCGTTGTGCGGTGGCACCACAGGAGTTGTTGCCGATCATCCCGCCGATGGTGCAGTTGGGGTGGGTGGCTGGCCGCGGTCCGTACTCCAGCCCGTACCGGCTGAGCTGGTCGTTGAGGTGGTCGAGCACGATTCCGGGCTCCACCACGCAGGTCCGGGCCTCCGCGTCGACGGACTCCAGCCGGTGGCAGTACTTCGACCAGTCCAGGACCACCGCGACGTTGGTGCACTCGCCGGCCAGGCTGGTGCCACCGCCGCGGGAGAGCACCGGGGCGCCGTGTTCCCGGCAGACGGTGACGGCATCGACTGCGGCGTCGACGGACTTCGGCACCACGACGCCGATCGGCAGCTGACGGAAGTTCGAGGAATCGGTGGAGTACGCCGCCCGGCTGCCGGCGTCGAAGCGCACCTCCCCGTCGACGCGCGCGGCGAGGTCGGCGGCCAGCCTCCTCACATCCAACTGCGGCTGATCCGCGTTGCGCCGCACGGGTATGGGCAGGTCGGTCACGGCCACGGGCTCTCCTGGGGCGGCAGGCTGGCGAGCATCTAGCGCTGGGCCAGGAACCCGGTCGAGCTGCCCTGCGCTTCCAGCAGATCGAGGCGGCGGTCCTCACGGCGCGCCTCCCGCTCCGATGCGCGCACCCACTGGACGAACAGCACCGCGAGGAGGAACAGCCCCACGATGTCGCCGCTGGTCCACAGGATCCCGCCCGCCCACTGCTGGTCGACGAGGGGCGGGGGACCCCACGACCGGTCCAGCGCGGCGTACCAGTCCGCGGCGAGGACTGTGGACCTGCTCATGATCGCGACACCCAGCCAGGCGTGGAAGGGCAATGTGGCGAAGATGGCCAGCAGTCGCAGTGGGTACCCCAGTCGCCCCGGCACCGGGTCGATGCCGAGCAGCGGCCAGAACCAAAGGCACCCGACGAGAAGAAAATGAACGTGCAGCGCGTCGTGCAGGTAGGCGCTGCGCAGGGTGGCTTCGTACCAGGGGGAGAAGTACAGCGCGAACGGGCTGGCAACGAACAGCGCTCCCCCCACCAGCGGGAACGACAGCACCCGGGCGAGGCGGGAGTGCAGCAGCCGGACGAGCGGGCGGCGGCCCCGGGCCGGTAGGACCCGCAGGGCGAGGGTGACGGGCGCCCCGAGCGCGAGGAGCACCGGGGTGAGCATCGCCAGTATCATGTGCTGGACCATGTGGGGCGTCAGCAGCACGGTGTCGTACGCCGCCAGCGCCGACTGGGTGGCCAGGACGATCGACCCGAGGCCCAACCCGACAAAGGAGACCGTCCGCCAGGCCGGCCAGGTGTCCCCGCGCCGCCGTAACCGGGAAACGCCGTAGAGGTAAAGGCCGGCCAGGACTGTCACCAGCACTGCGGGCACGATCTCGAGGCGCCAACCCAGCAGGGCGGTCAGCAGGGTGGGCTCCGCGGGGACCGCTCCACCGGCGTGGGCCTGCACTTGACTGACCGCATGGGCCAGCGCTGGCACCACTGGCGTCACACCGATCACCAGGTCAGGCTAGCTGCGCCACCGTGGCCGCACCGGCCGGACGACGCGCCGGCCGAGAAACGCAAGCCCAGGGGATGTGCGCCGGTGGCGGCAGCGTAATAATGACCGGCGTGACGACTGCCTCCGCCGCCACGGTGGCCCGGCCCCACGGCGCCCCGAACCGGCCCAACCTGGTCAGCGTCGGCACGATCGTCTGGCTGGCCTCCGAGCTGATGTTCTTCGCGGCGCTGTTCGCGATGTACTTCACGATCCGCTCCGTTGTCGGCGGCGACCAGTGGCCGCCGGAGGGCACGGAGCTGTCCGTCCCGTTCGCCTCCCTCAACACGACGGTCCTGGTGCTGTCCTCGGTGACCTGCCAGCTCGGGGTCTTTGCCGCCGAGCGGGGCGACGTGGCCTCGCTGCGCCGCTGGTTCATCATCACCTTCCTCATGGGGGCGTTCTTCGTCGGCGGCCAGTCGTTCGAGTACGCCGAGCTCATCGCCAGCGGCACCACGCTGTCCTCCAGCGGCTACGGGTCGGTGTTCTACCTGACCACCGGGTTCCACGGCTTGCACGTCACCCTCGGGCTGTTCGCCTTCCTGCTCGTGCTGCTGCGGACCTACGCCGCGCGGCGCTTCACCCACGACCAGGCCACCAGCGCGATCGTGGTGTCCTACTACTGGCACTTCGTCGATGTGGTGTGGATCGCCCTCTTCTCGATGATCTACCTCATCCAGTGACCTCGGACGGACGGACGATCAGGTGAGACCGCTGCGCCCACGTCGGCGACACCCGCTGGCCGCGCTGGCGGTCCTGTTGGTCGGCCTGGTCGTCACGGGTGGGGCGTACGCCGCGCTGTCCCCTCCGCAGCTGGCGCAAGCGGTCTCCGCGCAGTCCTTCGCCGTGGAAGAGGGCCGCAAGCTCTACCTGCAGGGTTGTGCCACCTGTCACGGGTTGAGCGCGGAGGGCACCACGGATGGGCCCACCCTGATCGGCGTGGGCGCGGCCGCGGTCGACTTCCAGGTGAGCACCGGACGCATGCCTCTGAAGTCCGGTGGGGTGCAGGCCCCCCGCAAGCCGCGCAGCTACGACGAAGCCGAGGTCGACCAGCTCGCCGCCTACATCGCCTCGCTCGGGCCGGGTCCCGCCATTCCGTCGGCCGAGCAGCTCGACCTCTCCGACGCCAACCTGCAGGAGGGGGGCGAGCTCTTCCGCACCAACTGTGCCTCCTGCCACAATTTCGTCGGACAGGGCGGCGCGCTGACACAGGGCAAGTACGCCCCCGATCTCGCCGGCGCGGAGCCGCGCACCATGTACGAAGCCATGCTGACCGGGCCGCAGTCGATGCCGGTGTTCAGTGACGCCTCCCTGACACCGGAGCAGAAGCAGGCGATCATCGCATTCATCCAAGACGTTCAAGCCGAGCCGAACCCGGGTGGTTTCGGGTTGGGCCGGGTCGGTCCGGTGACCGAGGGACTGGTGACCTGGGTGGTGGGCCTCGGCCTGCTCATCGTCGTGGCGTTGTGGATCACGGTGAAGCCATGAGCGAACACCCCGAGGGTGGTGCGCGCGCCTTCCAGCCGGAGGGCCAGCACCAGCAACCGGCCTACGAGCCGCCGGAGACGGTGACGGACCCTGCGGTGCAGGGGCTCATCGCGGACCCGCACGAGGAGGCTTCGCGGCGCATCATCGAAGGCGAGCACTCCCACGGCCCGCGCCAGACCGACGTCGACCCGCGGGCGGCGAAACGCGCCGAGCGTCAGGTCGCGGCGCTTTTCGCTGTCTCCGCGCTCGCCACCGTCGGCTTCGTCCTCGCCTATGTGCTCATCGATCTCGACTCGATCACCAGTCTGGCCTGGTCCAACCGGCTGCTCGGCGCCACGCTGGCACTGTCGCTGTTCTGCATCGGGGCGGGGGCCATCCACTGGGCCAAGAAGCTGATGGGGGATGACGAATACGTTCAGGCCCGCCATGAATTGCGCTCCACGGCTGAGGAGCGCGAGGACTTCGTCGACTCCTTCCGGCGCGGCACCGACGACAGTGGGTTCACCCGCCGCTCCCTCATCCGCCGCAGCCTCATCGGGGCCATGGCGCTGCTACCCATCAACGCGGTGATCCTGCTGTGGGACCTGGCCGAAGAGAAACCGGGTGGCCCCGGGGGTCTGCGCGAGACGCTGTGGGGTCCAGGGGTGCCGATCGTGGCCGCCGTCACCGGTGAACACGTCCGGCCGGAGGACCTCTCCATCGGCGCGCTGGTCAACGCCGAGCCGGAGAATCTCGAGGAGATCCCGGAGGGGCCACCGCGGCTCAACGCCCTGGCAGATTCGGCGATCATTCTCGTACGCATGGAACCAGCGGAGATCGTCTCTCAGCAAGGTCCCGACTGGGACTACCAGGGAATCCTGGCCTTCTCCAAAATCTGCACCCATGTGGGGTGCCCGATCAGCCTCTACGAGCAGGAGACACACCACCTGCTCTGCCCCTGCCACCAGTCGACGTACGACCTGGCGGACAGCGCCCGGGTCGTCTTCGGACCGGCAGCGCGCTCGCTGCCCCAACTCGCCATCACCGTGGATGAGGGCGGATACTTGGTTGCGCGGCAGGACTTCGCCGCACTCGTCGGTCCTTCGACTTGGGAGCCACCATGACGGGCAGCACGGCCAAGGGGGCGAGCACGGCCACCGCGGGCACGAGGGCCGGCGTGGCCAGGATGCTGCCCTCGCCCAAGGACAACCTCGCCGCCGGAGCGGGCACCTACGTCGATGACCGGCTGCACTCGGCGAACTTCCTCAAGCGCGGCCTCGACAAGGTCTTCCCGGACCACTGGTCCTTCATGCTCGGCGAGATCGTGCTCTACAGCTTCATCATCCTGCTGCTCTCCGGCACCTTCCTCACCTTCTTCTTCGTGCCGAGCCAGGCGGAGGTGATCTACAACGGTTCGTACGTGAACCTGCGTGGCGTACCGATGAGCGAGGCCATGTCCTCCACGCTCGACATCAGCTTCGACGTGCGCGGTGGGCTGCTCATGCGGCAGATCCACCACTGGGCCGCGCTGCTGTTCATCGCGGCGATGGCGGTCCACCTGTTCCGCATCTTCTTCACCGGTGCCTTCCGCAAACCGCGTGAGGCCAACTGGGTCATCGGTGTCACGCTCATCGTCCTCGGCCTGCTCGAGGGTTTCGCCGGTTACTCCCTGCCCGACGACCTGCTGTCCGGCACCGGCCTGCGGATCGCGCAAGGCATCATCCTCGCCATCCCGATCGCTGGGCCCTACGCGTCCTACATCGTGTTCGGTGGTGAGTTCCCCGGCGACGACTTCATCCCACGGCTCTACACCGTCCATGTCCTGCTCATCCCCGGGATCCTGCTGGCGCTCATCACCGTCCACCTGATGATGATCTGGTTCCAGAAGCACACCCAGTTCCCCGGCCCCGGCCGGACGGAGCAGAACGTCGTGGGCTACCCGCTGTTCCCGGTCTACACCGCCAAGGCGGGCGGCTTCTTCTTCGTCGTGTTCGGCGTCACCGCGGCGCTCGGTGCGCTGGCGCAGATCAACCCGATCTGGCTGTACGGCCCCTACGACCCGGCACAGGTCTCCGCCGGCTCCCAACCTGACTGGTACATCGGGTTCCTCGACGGTGCGTTGCGAGTGATGCCGAACTGGGAGTTCTGGATAGGGAACCTGCCGATCAGCCTCAACGTGCTGATCCCGGCCCTGGTCATGCCAGGGATCATCTTCACGGCGATGGCGCTCTACCCGTTCATCGAGCAATTCGCGACCGATGACAACCGCGAGCACCACCTGCTGGACCGACCCCGCAACCAGCCCACCCGCACCGGCATCGGCGTCATGGGGATCACCTTCTACACGCTGCTGTGGATCAATGGCGGCAACGACATCATCGCCGACTTCTTCAACCTGTCCATCAACGCGATCACCTGGACGATCCGGGTGACGTGCATCCTGCTGCCGCCCCTCGCGTTCTGGATCACCCGGCGCATCTGCCTGGGTCTGCAGCGGCGGGACCTCGAAAAGCTGCTGCACGGTAGGGAGACCGGACAGGTCAAGCGGATGCCGTCCGGGGAGTTCATCGAGGTGCACGCCCCGATCGCCGCCGAGGAGCGTGCGGTGCTCGCCTCGCACCGTACGGAGCGGCCCTTCGAGCTGCCGGTGATGGAGGACGCCAACGGCATCCGTCGGCCGCACCGCCGCATTGCCGGCGTACGAGCCCGGCTGAGCCGGTTCTACTTCGCCGACCAGGTGGAGATGCCCACCCAGGAGGAGTTGCGTGCCCTCGAGCACCACGACGGGCACCGGACCGACCAGGTCGAGCACCAGGTCGAGCAGCGAGAGCTGAGCCGCGGCTCCGGTCAGCAGTAGCCGGGCACCCACGGCCGAGGTGCGCGGGGCGTTCCCCTGACTCCTAGGCTCATCCACGTGAAGCGCATCCTGCTGACCGGCATGTCCGGAACGGGCAAGTCGAGCGTCATCGAGGAGTTGGTCGCACGCGGGTACAAGGCGATCGACACCGACGACG
>Ga0136616_10000075_pt1 | contig 36082 bp, 33 predicted proteins | sample AntDrymUQ2992106_2_FD_106648 | JGI IMG/M metagenome (GOLD analysis project Ga0136616, IMG submission 106648) | Polar desert sand microbial communities from Dry Valleys, Antarctica - metaG UQ299 (21.06) | ecosystem: Environmental > Terrestrial > Soil > Desert | place: Antarctica: Dry Valley... | reverse complement strand
TGGGCGATCCAGGACTCGAACCTGGGACCTCTTCCTTATCAGAGAAGCGCTCTGACCTACTGAGCTAATCGCCCTCGAGGAGTACGCGAGTCTAGCGCCGCACCGCTCCTTCGAGGCCGTCCGGAGCCGTGCGCGGCGCCCACCTACGCCGTGGCCCGGCGGAGGATCCGCTCCGCGAGCGCGACGCCCTCCTGTGGCTCGGCCAAGTCGAGCTCCACCCGGTATGAGCCTCGCCGCGGCCGCACCTTCACCTCGCGCCCGAGCGCGGCGGTGAGCGCGTCCTCCGCCGCGGCGAGAGCGTCAGCCAGGTCGGGATGGATGGTCACCGGTACCCGGACACCGGCCCGTCCCTCGCCCGCCTCGGCTGCCTTGGCCCAGCGCTCGGTCTCCCGCACCGACCAGCCTTCGGCGCTCGCCTCGCGAGCCAGGCGGCGGCGCTCGAGCTGGTCGCGGCAGGTGAGGATCGCGCGCCCGTGGCCCTCCGAGAGGGTGCCCTGCGTGAGTAGGTCGAGGGCCTCGTCGGGAAGGTCGAGCAGGCGGATCAGGTTCGAGACTGCGACCCGGCTGCGCCCGATGCGCCGCCCGAGCTCCTCCTTGCTCAACCCGAGGTCGTCGACCAGCGTGGCGCAGGCGCGCGCCTCCTCGACCGGGTTCAGGTCCTCGCGCGCGACGTTCTCGACCAATGCGAGCTCGAGTTGCTCGGCCTCCTCGGTTTCCCGTACCACGGCCGGAACCTCCTCGAGGCCCGCGAGCCGGGCCGCTCGCAGCCGGCGCTCGCCGGCCACGAGCTCGAACGTCCCACCCGGGATAGGGCGGACGACCAGCGGTTGCAGAATGCCGCGAGCCTTGATCGACTCCGACAGGCCGAGCAGCGTGTCGCCGTCGAAGAACCGCCGCGGCTGGCGCGGGTTGGGCCGGATCAGATCAAGGGGCAGGTGGCGCAGGCCCTCGGTCTCGCGCTCGCTCTGGGCGAGGATGGCCGCCAGGCCACGCCCGATCCCGCGACCCGTGGTGACGCTCGACATGCCCTGCCAGGGCTCAGGCACGAGAGGCCATCTCCCGCGCGAGCTGGAGGTAGGCGACCGACCCGGAGCAGCGGGGATCGTGCTGGGTGACGGGCAGTCCGAAGCTCGGCGCCTCGCCCACCCGTACATTGCGGGGGACCACAGTGTCGAAGACGAGCTCCGGGAAGTGCTCGCGGACCTCGCGCTCGACGTCCTGGGCGAGGCGCGTGCGCCCGTCGTGCATGGTCAGGATCATCCCCGCGACCCGCAGGCGCGGGTTCAGCTCTCGTTGGATCAGGGTGAGGGTGTCGAGCAGCCCTGCGAGCCCTTCGAGCGCGAAGTACTCGGTCTGCACCGGCACGATCACCCGGTCGGCGGCGACGAGAGCGTTGACGGTCAGCGGACCGAGCGCCGGGGGGCAGTCGAGCAACGTGAACAGGAAACGCTCGCGTGCGGCGCCGAGCGACTCGCGCAGGCGCCCTTCCGAGCCCGCCAGACGCGGCAGCTCGACGCTCGCGCCCGCCAGCTCGGCGGTCGAGGGGACGAGCCACAGGTTCGGGACGCTCGTCTCCCGCGCCGCATCGGTCAGGTCGAGCTCGCCGCCAAGGCAGGAGTACACCGTCCGGTCGAGGTCCTTGGGCATGCCGAGGGCCATGGTCGCGTTGCATTGGGGGTCGAGGTCGGCGAGTAGCGTCGGGTAGCCCGCCTCGGCTACGCAGGCCGCCAGGTTCACCGCGGTGGTGGTCTTCCCGACGCCGCCCTTCTGGTTGGCGATGGCATAGATCTCGCCCACGTGTCCAAGGTATTCGGCGCGCCGGTCGGACCTCCTTCCGAGCGAAGCTAGGCAGAGCCGAGCGGGCGCTTGGCGGCCATGCCGGCCCGGCGGGGGAATCGCGGGGGCACCGGCTCGACCTTCAGGAACGTGTGCAGGTGGCGGCTACGCGCGCCCGGGAAGGGTTCGACGCGTCGGACTTCACCGGCTCGCAGGCCGAGCTCGGCGGCCGCAAGCTGCCCCGCCTGTTCCTCGTCCCGACCCCGCGCACCCTTCCAGCACACGAGCGTGCCCTCGCGCGCGAGCAGCGGTGCTGCGTACTCGCACAGAACGGCGAGCGGAGCGACGGCTCGGGCGGTGACGACATCGTAGGCCTCTGCACCGCCCTCGCGCGCCCAGTCCTCGGCCCGCGCCAGGACGGCGAGGGCGTTGTCGGCCCCCGCCGCCGCGGCCAGTCGCTCGATCACAGCGCACTTGCGCCGCACGGACTCGAGCAGGTCGACACGTACATGCGGCAGCGCGATCGCCAGCGGCAGGCCGGGAAACCCGGCGCCTGCGCCGACATCGGCGATCGCCTTCGCCCCGCTCATGAACGCGAGCTCCAGTGCGGACAGGCTGTCGGCGACGTGGAGCTGGATCGCGCGCTCGGGATCGACGACGGTCGTCGGCGGGTCGCTCTCGGCGGCGAGGGCGCGCAGCAGGCGCCCGATTCGAGCGCGTGCGGGGGGCGGGAGGCCGTGGCGCTCGGCCAGCACCTCCGTTTCACGCGAAACGCTCAGCGAGCTTGCGTGCCGCCCCGCTGGGGGGTGACGACGAGGCGGCGGTCGGGCTCGTCGCCCTCACTGTGGGTCTCGACGTCCGAGCGCTCGGCCAGGTAATTGTGGACGACCCGGCGCTCGAACGAGCTCATCGGGTCAAGCTCGACCGCCCGGCCGAACGAGAGCGCGTCATCGGCGGCGCGCTCCGCGGCACGCTCGAGCGCGGCCTGACGACGCTCCCGGTAGCCCGCCGCGTCGATCACGACCCTCTTGCGCTCGCCCTCGCGCCCGCGGAAGGCCGCGCGCGCGGCGACGTGCTGGAGGGCGTCGATGGTCGCCCCGTGCTTGCCGATCAGCAGCGCTGCATCGTCCTCGTCCTCGACGAGGACCTCGATCGCCTCGTCGGTCTCCGACACCCGGGCCCGGCCGCCGACCGCAAGGGCCGCCAGAGTGCGCTCGACCACCACGACCGCGCGATCGGCGGGGCTGTCGGGCAAGGAGGAGGGTCCCGGCACCCCGCTCATCGCCGGCGCCCGGAGCGCTTCTTCTTCTTACGCGGCGAAGGTGGCGGGGCGGGGCGGGCGTCGCTCCCGTCGTCGACACCGACATCCTCGCCACCGGACGCACCCACCGCTGCGAGCAGGGACCGTCGCTTGCGCCCCCCGTTGCCCTCGGCCGTCGCCGCGGCGGCCCCCGCGGGCTTGGCGCGCGCCGTGCGCGCGTGGCTCGAGCCCTTGCCGTCGCCGTCGCCCAGGGAGAGCGGCTCGGGGGCTGGGAGGAACTTCTTCACCGCGAGCTGCTGGCCGAAGGTCCACACGTTGGTGGTGATCCAGTAGACGAGCAGCCCGGACTCGAAGCTGATCAGGATGGGGACGAAGATGATCGGGAGCACCAGCACGAGGATGCGCTGATTGCGGTCGGCGCTGACCGCGGTGACCAAGCTCGCGGCGAGCTGGGTGGCCACGTAGAGCAACATCAGGACCACGAGCACGAGGCCGCTCTCCGGCTCAGCGAGGTTGTTGATGAACAGGAAGCTCTCCTCGCCGCGAATGTCCTGCTGGAACTGGTCCCCGCGGAGGAGGTAGAAGAGCGAGATGAAGAAGGGGATCTGCAACAGCAGCGGCAGGCAGGAGGACGCGGGATTGAACCCGTGGTCCTGGTAGAACTTCATCATCTCCTCGTTGAGGCGCTGCTTGTCGTCCTTGTAGCGCTCCTGCAGCTTCTTCATCTCCGGGGCGAGGCGCTGCATGTTCTGCATCCCTTTGACGCCCTTGTAGGTGAGCGGCAGGATCGCGATCCGCACCACCACGGTCAGCATTACGATCGACAGGCCCCACCCGAGCCCGACCGTGTCGTGCCAGAACCGCAGGATGACGTCGGCGACGTCGATCAGGGGCTGGAGGATGTTGGCGACGACCGGGAACATTGGATCAGGTCTCTGAGGGGCTGGGAGTCGTCCGATCGGGCCGAGGGCGGAACAGCCGTTGGGCATCGACCCGGTCGATCCCGCCTACGCTCCAGGGGTTGCAGCGCAGCAGGCGCCATCCCGCAAGGGCGCTCCCCTTCAGTATGCCGAACGAGCGGATCGCCTCGACCGCGTAGGCCGAGCACGTCGGGTGATACTTGCATCGCACCGGCAGCACCGGCGAGATGACGGCCTGGTAGAGACGGAGGAGCGCCAGCGCCAGCGCGGTCGGCACCCGAGCCACTCCGTGACGAGCGCCGGAGGCGCTCATTCCGCAAGCCCCGAGCGAGCGACGAGCTCGCGTAGCTCCCCTTCGAAGGCGGCCTCACCGCCCCGGCGGGCGAGTTCCGATGCCTCCGGGCGAGCCACGGCAACGTAGTCGTAGGTGCCGGGCAGCTCCGGCGCCACCGCCCAGAAGGCCTCCCGCAAGAGCCGCTTGACGCGGTTGCGCTCGACGGCGCCGCCGACCCGGCGCCCGACCGAAACCCCCAGTCGCGGGAGCGCGGAGCACTCAAGCGTTGCCGCAGCGCCAGGCTCGTCGACAGAGCGCGGAAAGGCGTGGAGCACGAGGTGGCGGGTCGCGAACGAGCGGCCCTCGCGGAAGACCCGATCGAAGTCGGCGCTGCGCGAGAGGCGACGACGGCCACCGCGACGGCCGACTCCGGGCGGAGCGATGGTCGCCACCTCTACGGCGTGAGCCGCGCGCGGCCCTTGGCGCGCCGACGCCTGAGCAGGGCGCGCCCGGCACGCGTGCGCATACGGCCACGAAAGCCGTGTGAGCGGGCGCGCTTGCGCTTCTTGGGCTGGTAGGTGCGCTTCATCCGGATCTCCGAGGGTCCGGGCGAGTATAGGCGGGCTCGCTTCGGCCGTCGACGGGACTTCGACGCCGTTTTTCCGCGCGCTTTGCGGCAAGGCCGCCCGCGCCCGTGGATAGGCCCCGCAAAGGCCGCCCCGACCGTTGTAGAGTTGCGGTGCCGCTGAACCGGGGAGGCTCCGGCGGTTCCTCTGAAACCCGCAATCGACCGCGTCCGCCGCGCGGAGGTTACCCCTGTCCGTCTCCGAAGAGCTCGACCTCATCTGGTGTGGCATACGCGACGAGCTGCGGGCGAGCTCCTCGGAGGCCGCCTTCGAGACGTGGCTGGCGCCGCTGGTGCCGCTGGCGCGCCACGGCGACCGGCTGATCCTCAGTGCCCCCTCGCAGACACGGGGATGGCTCGAGGAGCGCTATCTCGGCCTGATCGCAACCGCCGCGCGCCACGTCGTCGGGGGGCCGGTGACCATCGAGCTCGTCGACGAGGGCGCAGAGCCGGTGGGCGACGCGGAGCACGAAGAGGATGCGCCCGACGCCCGCTCGCCCACCGCGCGGCTCAACCCCCGCTACACCTTCGACGGCTTCGTCATCTCCTCCGGCAACCGCCTTGCGCACGCCTCGGCCCTCGCTGTAGCCGAGCAGCCCGCGCAAGCCTACAACCCGCTCTTCCTCCACGGCCCTCCGGGCCTCGGCAAGACGCACCTCCTACACGCCATCGGCCACTACGTACGTGCCTACGCGCTGGAGCTGCGCGTCGCCTACACGACCGTCGAGACCTTCACCGGCGAGTTCGTGGCCGCAGCCCGGCACGGCGACTTCGCGCGCTTCCACGCCCGCTTTCGCGACGTCGACGTCCTGCTGGTCGACGACGTTCAGTTCCTCGCCCACCGAACCGGGACGATGGAGGCCTTCTTCCACACCTTCAACGCTCTGTACGAAGCCGGAGGACAGCTCGTCCTCACGAGCGATCGGACGCCCGGGGAGCTCGGCGGGCTCGAGGAGCGCCTCCGCGAGCGCTTCAAGTGCGGCCTGGTCGCCCCCGTCGAGCACCCGGACCTAAGCGCCCGCATGACTATCCTGCGCAAGCGCGTCTGCCTCGACGGGGTGGACGGAATCGGGGACGACGTTCTCGCGGAGGTGGCCCGAATGGTCCCAGAGAGCGTTCGTAGCCTCGAGGGGGCGCTCATTCGCCTCGTCGCCTACACGTCCCTGACCGGCGCCGAGCCGACCCCGGAACTCACCCGCAAGGTGCTCGGCACACTCACAACTGCGGCCAGCCATCCCTCGGCACGGCGTACCATAGGCGTCAAAGACGTCAAGGACGCCACGGCGGAGGCCTTCGACCTCACTCCCGAGGCGCTCGACGCGAGCGATCGGCGTGCCCGCGTCGCCTTCGCTCGCCAGGTCGCTATGTACCTCGCTCGTGAGTTGACTGCGGAGAGCCTACCGGCGATCGGTGCGGCGTTCGGAGGCAGGCGTCACCCAACCGTGGCCTACGCGTGTCGGCGAGTCGAGCAGGCCGTGATCGAACGCCCCGACGCCCGCGACGTTGTCGACAACCTCAAGACCAGGCTTGCCGGCTCGCGGTGACGACCGCTCGCGATGAAAGAATTGAGAGGCCGTCGACGGTCTTTCGACAGCCTCGAAGCTCGCTCTCAGCAGCGGCTTCGCCCGCTTGTCGACACCCTCGACAGCTCCATCTCCGTTAGAACAGGCAAGGTGACCGAGTGAAGTTCTCTCTCCCCCGCGAGCAATTCCTGGCCCAGCTGGGAGTGGCGGTTCGGGGAATCTCCGCCCGCAGCGCGATCCAGACCCTGTCCGGAGTGCTACTCACCGCTCACGAGAGTGCGGTCGAGCTGCAGGCCACCGATATGGAGGTGGGCGTCCGGGTGCGGATGGACGCGTCACCCGAGCGGAGCGGAGCAGTCCTTCTCCCGGGGCGCCTCCTGCTCGACGTCGTGCGCTCGCTCCCCGGCGAGGAGCTCAGCCTGGAAGCCCGTATGCAGGAGGGCGATGTCGAGGTGTCGTCGGGCTCGGCGAGCTTCCATCTGCGCACCCTTCCCGCCGACGACTTCCCGAGTCTGCCCGAGCCGGATGGAGCGGAGGTCCGGTTGCCCGCGGGCGCCTTCGCGGAGACGGTGGCCCGGGTGGCGCGTGCGGCCTCGCGTGACGAGACCCGTCCTCATCTGACCGGTGTGCTCGTGTCGGCCGCGGGCAGCGAACTGCGCATGGTCGCCACCGACTCCTACCGTCTGAGCGTCAAGGAGACGACCTTGGAGACCCCGATCGAAGGTTCGATCGAGGCCAACGTGCCCGCTCGGGCGCTTCAGGAGCTCAGTCGGATAGCGTCGTCCGGGGCAGCGGAGGAGGTGGGTGTGGCCGCCGGGCGGAACCAGGTCGTCTTCGAGCTCGGCTCGGTCACGCTCTCGTCGCGTCTCGTCGAGGGCAAGTTCCCGAATTATCGCCAGCTCTTACCGGAGAGTTACGAGCACGAGCTGCGCGTCGACGGCGCGGAGCTGCTCGCGACCGTGCGGAGGGTCAGTCTCCTCGCGCAGCGCAACGCTCCGTTGCGACTCGCCTTTCGTGAGGGCGAGCTCGAGGTCTCCGCCCGCACTCCGGATGTGGGCGAGGCGCGCGAGACGATTCCGGTGGCCTTTCAGGGCGAGGCGTTCGAGATCGGCTTCAACCCGGAGTTCCTACGCGATGGCCTCGAGAGCGCTGACTCTGACAATCTGGTTCTCAAGCTGATCAGCCCGCTGCGTCCCGGCCTGATCCAGTCGGGCTCGGACGGCGACGACTTCGTCTACCTGGTCATGCCGATCAGGCTGAACGTCTGAGGTGGTCGTCGTGCCCCGAGCCACCCGGCTCCTCCTGCGCGACTTTCGCAACTACGAGCGGGCCGAGTTGACGCTCGGCGACGGCCTGACCGTGGTGACCGGTCCGAACGGCGCCGGCAAGACCAACCTGCTCGAAGGGCTCTACCTTGCTCTTGTCGGGCGTTCCTGTCGCACCTCGGTGGAACGTGAGGTCATACGCGAGGGCGCCCCCGCGGCCCGCCTCGAGGTCGAGACCGAGGGAGCGGATGGCCGCTCCCACCGGCTCGAGGTCGGCTTTGCCCCCGGCGAGCCAAAGCGGCTGGCGGTCGACGGCAGCGTTCTCGAGCGTCCCCCCGATCCATCGGTGCGCCCACTTGCGAGCGTGTTCATGCCCGATCGGCTTGCGCTCGTAAAAGGGCCGCCGACCGCCCGACGGGCGCACCTCGACCAGCTCGTGGCCACGCTGTGGCCCGCTCGGGCAGCGGTTCGCTCCGCGTACGCGCGGGCGCTCGCTCAGCGCAACGCGGCGCTCGCCAGGGTGCGCGGCGGTCGGTCGCCGGCGGACGTGCTCGACCCGTGGGACGCCGAGCTCGCCCGCATCGGGCTCGAGCTCATGGAGGCTCGCGCCGAGGCCGCAGCCCTCGTCGCGCCGAGCTTCGGCGCACGAGCGGCCGAGCTGGGTCTGCCCGAGCCGGCTGAGCTCATCTATGCGCCCCGGTCACCCGCCCTCGACCTGGCCCAACTGCGCGAGGAGCTGCTCAAGCGCCGCCCCGGCGACCTCGAGCGCGGGTTCACCGCTCACGGTCCGCACCGCGATGAGCTCGTCCTTCGCCACGGAGGACGCCTTCTACGCTCCTACGGATCCCAGGGTCAGCAGCGCGTGGGATTGCTCGCGCTCCTGTTCGCCGAGCGCGACATCCTGCTGGAGCGGGGGAGCGCCCCACTCATGTTGCTCGACGACGTGACCTCCGAACTCGATGCCGCTCGCCGCAAACGCCTTGCCGAGCTCGTCCGCGCCGGTGGGCAGGCGGTGATCTCGGCAACCGAGCTCGCGCACGTTCCAGGGGGAATCGAGCGCGACTTGACCCTCGTCGAGGTCGACGAGGGCACGCTCAACGCCCGCGCGCCGGCGTCCCTCGCCTCGGTGGCATGAGGCGGGCGGCTCCCCGTGGGCTGGGGTCGGCGGTCGCTGGGCTCGTAACGCGGCTGCGCCCGCCCACCACGCTCGCCCGGGTCCAGGAAGCATGGCCGGAGGTGGCCGGGCCCGCCCTGACAGAGGAGGCGCAGCCGGTGGCCGAGCGCCGCGGCGTCGTGACCGTGGGTTGTCGTTCGTCGGTGTGGGCACAGGAGCTCGAGCTCTTCTCGGCGGAGCTCCTGGGCCGTCTCAACCAGGCTCTCGCCGTGCCGGGCGCAAGTCCACCGCTGGCCTCGCTGCGGTTCGTGACGACGGGCGCCGAACGGGTTCCGTGACACCCGTGCGCAGAGTCGTCACCTGCGAGCCTGTTTTGTCGCGATTTGCAGGTATTTCGCGCAGGCAGTGGCGCCCCGAGCCGCCTTCTCCTCTGCTAACATGGAGGCATCCATTTCGGGTACCCCGGCCGCCGCGCCCAGCCAGGCGCGGGTCGGGGTTGCGCATGTAAAGGACCAGAGGAACAGGTTGACCGACAACCCCGCCGGATCGAACTACGCAGCCCAGGACATCACCGTTCTCGAGGGCCTCGAGGCCGTCCGCAAGCGCCCGGGGATGTACATCGGGTCGACTGGGCCGCGGGGGCTCCACCACCTGATCTATGAGGTCGTCGACAACTCGGTCGACGAGGCGCTCGCGGGCGAGTGCGATCTCGTCGAGATAGTCATCCATCCCGACTCGAGCGTGACCGTGACCGACAACGGGCGCGGGATCCCGGTCGACCTGCACGAGAAGCAGGGCCGGCCGGCCGCCGAGGTCGTGCTCACCGTCCTCCACGCCGGCGGCAAGTTCGGCGACGGTGGCGGCTACAAGGTCTCGGGCGGGCTCCACGGCGTGGGCGTGTCGGTGGTGAACGCGCTCTCGGAGTGGCTCGAGCTCACGGTCTGGCGCGACGGCTTCGAATGGCACCAGCGCTACGAGCGCGGCGTCCCGACCGGCCCACTCGAGCGCGCGGAAGCGACCGACCGCCGCGGCACCCGCATCGCCTACTCGCCCGACCTCGAGATCTTCGAGACGATCGATTACGAGCACTCGACCCTCGAGCAGCGCTTTCGAGAGATGGCCTTTCTCACGCGTGGCCTGCGAATCGACCTCTCCGACGAGCGCGGCCAGGGCTCGCAGTCGTCGTTTCGCTACGACGGGGGCATCCGCGACTTCGTCAAGTACCTGCACTCGCAGGGCACGCGGGAGCCGCTGCACAAGAAGATCGCGTTCCTCGAGGACGAGAACCATGTCGGCGAGGTCGAGGTCGCCCTGCAATGGAACGGCTCGTACCAGGAGTCCCTGCTCTCCTTCGCCAACAACATCAACACGCACGAGGGCGGCGCACACCTGTCGGGCTTCCGCTCCGCGCTCACGCGTACGCTCAACGCCTACGCTCGCTCGAAGGGCCTGCTCAAGGAGAAGGAGGAGAACCTTCAGGGCGAGGACGTGCGGGAGGGCCTGACCGCGATCATCTCGGTCAAGGTGTCCGACCCGCAGTTCGAGGGCCAGACGAAGACGAAGCTCGGTAACCCGCCGGTCGAGGGCTTCGTCCAGCAGGCGGTCAACCGCGGGCTGTCCGAGTTCCTCGAGGAGAATCCCCAGGATGCGCGACAGATCATCTCGAAGGCTATCCAGGCCGGGCGCGCCCGCGACGCGGCGCGCAAGGCCCGCGACCTCACCCGGCGCAAGTCGGCGCTCGAGAACACGACGCTGCCCGGAAAGCTCGCCGACTGCACGGTGCGTGACCCAGCCCTGGCGGAGCTCTTCGTGGTCGAGGGCGACTCCGCCGGCGGCTCGGCCAAGCAGGGCCGCGATCGCAACACTCAGGCGGTTCTACCGCTGCGCGGGAAGATCATCAACGTCGAGAAGAACCGCATCGACAAGGTTCTGGGGAGCAACGAGATCCAAGCACTGATCACGGCGCTCGGCACCGGCATCCGCGAGGACTTCGATCTCACCAAGCGCCGCTACGACAAGATCATCGTCATGTGCGACGCCGACGTCGACGGCGCCCACATCCGCACGCTCGTGCTCACCTTCCTGTTCCGTGAGATGGGCGACCTGATCGAAGCCGGCTGCGTCTACCTCGCCAAGGCACCCCTCTACAAGGTCAAGGCAGGAAACCAGGAGCTGTACATCGAGAAGGAGTCGGAGCTCGAGGAGTTCCTGCTGCGGGACAAGCTCGAGAAGATGGAGGTGCACGACCGCGCGGGCCAATCCTTCAAGCTCACCCACAGTCGCTGGCAGAAGTTCAACCGCATGCTCAAGCAGTACGAGGGTTGGGCGTCGGCTCTGCGCGCCGAGTTCGGCCACGACACCATCACCTTTCTGGAGGAGTCCCAGATCCTCGACGAGGGAGCCGCCGATCCCGAGGCCGTGGTCGTGCTGGTCGAGCGCGAGGCGCCCGCGGGCGAGCCCTACGAGACCCACCTCATCGACCAGGACGACGCCGCGTTGCGGGTCCGGGTGATCGAGCGCAAGACCGGCTCGGCGTCGAGCTACCGCCTTCGGCGCGACATGTTCGCGGCCGACGACTATCGCTCGTTCGTGCGCGTTCACGGCGAGCTGCGCGGGCTGGCCGGGACGCCGCCCTTCTCGGTCGCACTCGGGAAGAAGGAGGACGAGGCTCTGTCGTTCGAGGATCTGCGGCGCGCGGTACTCGATGTCGCCCGCGAGGGCGTTGCGCTCCAGCGCTTCAAGGGACTCGGCGAGATGAACCCGGACCAGCTCTACGACACGACGATGGACGCCGGCCGGCGCACGCTGCAGCGCGTGACCGTGGAGGACGCCAGCGCGGCTGACCAGATCTTCTCGATGTTGATGGGCGACCGCGTGGAGCCGAGGCGGGAGTTCATCGAGGCGCACGCAAGAGAGGTCACGAACCTCGATGTCTGAGGCAGCGGCCGCCGTAGAGGAGGCCGTCTAGATGGCCTCGGCGGACCAGCTGAGCGGCGGCAATATCGAGCTGCGCGATCTCGAGAAGGAAATGCGCTCGTCGTACCTCGACTACGCGATGAGCGTGATCGTGGGGCGCGCGCTCCCAGACGTGCGCGATGGCCTCAAGCCGGTCCACCGCCGGGTGCTCTACGGGATGCAGGACCTCGGGCTTCAGCCCAACCGCTCCTACGCCAAGTGCGCGCGCGTGGTCGGGGAGGTCATGGGGCGATACCACCCGCACGGGGACTCGGCGATCTACGACACCTTGGTGCGCATGGCCCAGGAGTTCGCCATGCGCAATCCGCTCGTCGACGGTCAGGGCAACTTCGGATCGATCGACAACGACCCGGCCGCGGCGATGCGCTACACGGAGGCCCGACTCGAGCGCCTGGCCACCGAGCTGCTGCGCGACCTCGACGAGGACACCGTCGACTTCGGGCCCAACTACGACGAGTCGCGGCAGGAGCCGCTGATCCTTCCGGCACGGTTCCCGAACCTGCTCGTCAACGGATCCGCCGGGATCGCCGTGGGGATGGCGACGAACATCCCGCCCCACAACCTGCGCGAGGCGATCGACGCCACGGTCGCCTACATCGATGACCCCGAAACCGACGTCACCGGACTCATGCAGCACATCAAGGGGCCGGACTTTCCGACCGGCGGCATGATCGTCGGCCGCGGCGGGATCCGGGAGGCCTACGAGACCGGCCGCGGCCGGCTCATCGTGCGAGCACGCGCTCACGTCGAGCCGCTGCGCCAGGGCAAGGAGGCCATCGTCGTCACCGAGTTGCCCTACCAGGTCTCGAAGGGAGATGGGCGCAACGACGGCTCGGGGTTGATCCGCAAGATCGCCGAGGTCGTCCAGGACAAGAAGGTTCCCGAGGTCGCCGATCTGCGCGACGAGTCGGACAAGTCCGGCGTGCGGATCGTGGTCGAGCTCAAGCGCGACGCCATCCCCAAGGTCGTGCTCAACAAGCTCTACAAGCACACGTCGATGCAGGCGACCTTCGGGGTGAACATGGTCGCGCTGGTCGACGGCGTGCCGCGGACGCTCGACCTGCGCGCGCTCATCCACAACTACGTCCAGCACCAGCGCGACGTCGTAGTGCGGCGCACCAAGTACCGCCTCCGGCGCGCCGAGGCACGTGCCCACATCCTCGAGGGTCTCCTGGTCGCGCTCTCCGACCTCGACGCCGTGATCGAGCTGATCCGCTCCTCGGCCGACCCCGACGCGGCCCGCGACGGCCTGATCGAGCGCTTCGAGCTCTCGCGCGAGCAGGCGCAGGCGATCCTCGACCTGCGGCTGCAGCGCCTGACCGCGCTCGAGGCCGACAAGATCCGCGCGGAGCACGCCGACCTGGCCGAGCAGATCCGCGAGCTCCGCGCCATCCTCGGCGATGAGTCGCGTGTGAACGGCGTGATCAAGGAGGAGCTGCTCGAGATCAGGCAGAGCTACGGCGACGACCGTCGCACCGAGCTCACGTTCTCCGAGGACGAGATCGACATCGAGGACCTGATCGCCGACCAGCAGATGGTCATCTCGATCACGCGCTCTGGCTACATCAAGTCGCTGCCGCTGGCCACCTACCGCCAGCAGAAGCGCGGCGGGGTCGGCGTGATCGGCATGGACATGAAGGACGACGACTACATCGAGCACCTGTTCGTGTGCTCGACCCACGACTACCTGCTGTTCTTCACCAACCGCGGCAAGGTCTATCGCCAGAAGGTCTACGAGTTGCCCCAGGGCGCGCGAGCCGGCAAGGGGCGAGCCCTCGTTAACCTGCTGCCCTTGCGCGAGGCCGAGTTCGTGCGCGCGGTGATCTCGACGCGTGACTTCTCCGAGGGCCGCTACCTGGTGTTCGGGACGCGCGACGGTCTCGTCAAGAAGACCGAGCTCGCCGCCTACAACACGCCGATCAAGGCCGACGGGATCATCGCGATCAACATCCGCGACGACGACGAGCTCGTGGCCGTGCGCCGCACCGACGGCGACGATGACATCATCATGATCTCGCGTTCGGGCCAGGCGGCTCGGTTCCACGAGTCCGCGGTCCGCTCCATGGGTCGCGACACCTCCGGCGTGCGCGGCATGAACGTCGAGCGCGGCGACAACTGCGTCCTCGCGATGGACATCGCGCGTGACGACTGCGAGCTGCTCGTCGTGACCGATAACGGCTACGGCAAGCGGACCGCCGTCGCCGAGTATCCGGTCAAGGGCCGCGGAGCCATGGGCGTCAAGACCATCGCCCTGACCGAGCAGAAGGGCGGCCTGGCCGGGGCGATGATCGTCCGCGAGCACCAGGACCTCGTGTTCATCTCCCAGCAGGGCATGGTGCAGCGCACACCCGTGCGGGGGATCTCCCGCTACGGCCGTGCCTCCCAGGGGGTTCGCCTGATGAACCTGCGTGAGGACGACCAGGTGAGCGCGGTCGCGCCCGTCGTCGATGCGGGCGCCGGCGCGGGAACCGAGACAGCCGACGAGGCGGCGCTCGAGGCGGAGCTTCAGGCCGAGATCCCTGCCGGCGGCGACCACGGCGCGAGCCCCGACGGCGGCCCGTCCGCCGCGCTCGACCCCGAGACTCCCCGCGAGGATGGAGGGAGAGACGGCGAGGAGTAGATCCTCCCGGTTCCTGACCGCGCAGTCAGAGGTAGGCTTCGCCCGCGCGATCTGCTTTCATGTCGGATCACCAGGGAAAGGAGGTGGTCCGAACGTTGAGTGACAGTCTTATCGGGACCCTGGAGGTGTCCGGCCGCTAGGTCGGATGCTGGACCCGTCTGGCGGAGTCCAACCCGGATGCCGTCGGTGTGGAGGCCGGAAGTGGTCCCTCCGGCCCGGTGCTGTGTGCACCGAAGAAGCCACGCCGATCCCGTCCAGTCAGCTTTGTTAGCGAAGGGCGCCGAAAGGCGCCCTTCGCGCTTTCGGTCACCGCAACGGTTCGGCGAGCCCGGCGGGACGCGCTGAGATCCGGCGTCATCGGATGGGCGCGCGTCGCCGAGCAGGCTGAGGCGACCCTGGCTCCAGCCGGGCTGCGGAGGCGTCGTCCCCGGGAGGATGGTTCGGTGCGAGGCTCGTCCGCAGCAGCCGCGCGAGGTACGCCTCGAGGCCGCGGCGATCGGCCGGCTTGGCCCGGTAAGCCACCGAGCCGCGGCCCACCGTGACCACTCTGACGGCGACCGCGCGCCCGTGGCCGGCCTCGATGGCGTCGGCCAGCTCGAGGAGCCGCGCCCGGTCGCTTGTCTCGCTCGCCGTGCCCTCGAAGAGGAGCAGTACGTAGCGTAGGTTGGACAGGGCCTCGAAGAGGCGTCGCGGTGTCGCCGACCCCGGAACGCCGAGCGGCGCGTCGGGTGCCCGCTCACCCGTCGCGGGGCCCGCTCGCCGGGCGGTCCAGGCGCGCAGCCTTCGTCGCCACGGAAACACGGCGAGAGCGGGCCAGCCGGCGAGCTCCTGCGCGACGATCGGACTCGACCGGTAGGCGACCGCGAGCTGCGAGCCCGCGAAGGGCAGCCGGCGCTGCACGGGGCCGAGCTCGAGGAGCCTCGGGAGCAGCGCACGCCGCCCGCGCCGCAGCAGCGGGCTCTGCGACGCCATCACGCGCGTGGCCAGGTCGGTCCCGCGCAGGGTCGCGACTGCGATCGGGTGGCGCTCCTGGTGGTAGGAGTCGAGCAGGCCGGCGTGCGCGGCCCCTCCGGCTACGAGCGCGAGCTTCCAGGCGAGATTGTGTGCGTCCTGAACCCCGTTCGTTGAGCCCCAGGCCACCAGCGGGACTGTGGATGTGCGCGGCGTCGCCGGCGACGAACACCCGGCCTCGCCGCATCTCCGAGACTATCCGGCGGTGGATGCGGAAACCGCCGAGCCAGAGCGGGTCGCCAACGCGGTGGACGGCGGCGCGAGGCGCGCGACACGCGCCCTGAACTCCGCGAGCACGGCCTCCTCGCCGCGCTCGTCGCCCGAGGAGCGCGCCGGGGCCGTCGCGATCAGGCGGTAGCGGCCGCCGCCGAGCGGTACGCAGAAGAGTAGCTCTCCGTCACCGATGAATCCGTGTCCCTCCGACCACGATAATCCCCCACTCGACCGCGAAGTCGCCGAGCAGGAACTCCTCCTCGTAGGGCGCTCCCTCGAACCGCAGGCCGAGACGATGGCGAACCGCACGGTGCGCGCCGTCGCAGCCGACGAGCCACGCGGAGCGAAGCGACTCGTGCCGGCCGTCGGCGAAGCTCAGGCGCGCCGACACCCCCATCGTCGTCCTGATCGAGTTCGGTCAGCTCGACTCCGTGCTCCACCGCCACACCGAGCTCCGAGAGCAGGCGCTCGGTCTGGCTCTGCTCGAGCGCGAGCAGGAACGGATAGGCAGCGTCTAGCTCTGCGAACGCGAATCCCCCGGCGCGGCGATGATCGACATAGAGGGTTGAAGCCGTGTACCGGCGGATACGGCGCGGGCAGCGAGGCCCAGCCGCTCGAGGACCTCGATCGTTCGTGCCTGCACGGCGAGGCCGCGCGAGTGCCCAGAGCGCTCGAGGGCGCGGTCGAAGATCCGGCAGGAGACCCCGCGCCGAGCGAGCTCGATCGCCATCGTGAGCCTGGTTGGACCCGCGCCCACCACCAGCACGGTGGTGTCGGACTCTGCTCCGTGCTCTCTCGAGCGCGATACGTGCGGTTGCCATATGGCCTACTTCGAGCGGTAACAAACGCCCGTAGCCCGCCGAGCCGGCAGCGCCCGAAGGCTGAGCGAGTCGACCCAGGGCGAGCCGATGCCCCGCCAGGTACTGCTCCCACGTCGGCGGGATCGTCGGCGTGGCCACGTGGACGAAGATGGTCACGAGGGGGCACGTGCAGGCGCCCCTCGATCGCTGGGCGGGGGACGGTCGAAGCATCGCGACCACCCCTTCAGGCGGCTAGGTTGGGACGCCCAGCCTCGATCACTCGAGGGGCGAGGTCGTCGATTACTGACTCGGCCGCGGCCAAGGCTCGTTCGTCGCCGGAGGCCGCCGAGTCGCGAGCCCCCCTCGCGGCCCGCACGAGCGAGACAGTGGCCGCATGTGCCTGATCGTAAGGCGGGATCGGCAGCCGACGAAGCGTTGCCGGGGAAACGGCAACCTCATTGAGGAAGCTGGACAGCAGCGTCTGGACGGCGTCGCAGTTGACCAGGGCTGCGAGATAGTGCGCTTCGTCCTCCGTCTCGAGCGCACAGAAGACGAGCTTGTGGTCGATGAGAACAGGACTCGTGCGACCGAGTCGTCGGTCGTACCTCGGGAGCACGACGGCTGCAGCCGGATAGCGGGCCATCTCTCGCACCACGACAAGCGGGCGCCCATCCATAAACTCGAGCGGACCCATTACTTGGCACCAGTCGTCACCCTCCATCTCCCAACCGAGTGACGCAATGATCTTGCGGTCCTTGAGGATGGGCCGGAAGGCACGCAGCCACCGGTTGGCTTCGGGGAACTCGGCGGCAAGACGCGCTCCGGGGACGACTTCGCCCATCGCCTGTTGCTCGTAGGGAACAATGATGTGAGCATCTGGCTCACCCACCCACCGGCTTACCTCCTCACCGCGCATCACGGGATAGACCAGCGCCGACTCCACGCGAGCTTGTCGCGCCTTGACCCGTCGATCCCGCCCGCCCTCCGGATCGTTGACGATCTCGATACGGCCGCGGCTCTCCGGCTTGGCCGAGAGAACATGAACGAAGTAGATCCCGTTCCCGCCACGCGTGTCGAGCCCTTTCCCGAACGGCCAGTCGTTGCTGCCGCCTTCGATGACGTTTCGCCCGTCGGGTCGGAACGACCACGCCGAAGTCACGATCCTACGGTTCACCGGGTAGCTCTGGCCCTTGACCTCACGCAGGAGGGGTCGGGTAGCGGACCAACTTGGGCCGAGCGCTGCTCCGGGCTCGGATCGAAGCCAGCGGCTAGTGCGGACCGGAAAAGTGTGGGCCTCGTTCGTTCGTGAGACCAAGAAGATCGGCTTATTCGTGGCGTCAGGAGCGAAAGGATTCAGCTCGCCCCAGTCGTCGGAGTGGAGCACCCGAAAGTGAAGTCGCGGGCCGTAACCGACCTCGGCGACATCCTCGGCCGCGGCCTGCAGTCGGAACTGCCGAAACGCCCGACCGCCAGGATCCCCGATTGCAAGGGAGCGAGGGACGAGAAGTCCGACGTATCCGCCGCGAACGCAGTAACGGTCAACCGCTTCCGCATAGACAAGAGTGGCGATGTCGCCGATCTGCGGCCGCGTCGAACGCTGCCCATCCTCGGGCGGTGGCTTCCATAGCCCATATCGCCGCCAGTAGGTCTCTCCTGCCGCGCGCCAGTTGGCCGGCATCTTGTTCCAACCCAACCACGGAGGATTGCCAACGACGACATCGAACGTGCCGGCGAAGATTGGGGCGAACGAGTTCTCAATCAGTCGCGCCCATACGCCGTTGCGGCCGGCGTCGCGGAGGTTCCGCATTCGCGCCCACAGCTCGGTCGCGACCTCGCGGACGTCCTCCCACGGCTCCATCGTCTCGGCCACCGGCTCCAGCGCGTGGGGGCCGAAGGAGTTCTCCAGACCTGCGACGAACCCATCGAGGCTTGCCTCCTGCTCCTCCTCCTCCATTGCAACCTCAAGCAGCCGCCGGAGCTCGGGCATCGCATATGCTGTTGCCAGGGAGGGTGGTACCGGGAACGGCTCCGGAAGGCTTGTGCGGAGCTCCCTCCACGCACGTCCGTAGAGACGTCCAGCCGACATATCGGTTTGCCCCGCCGGGGCATCCGGCACGAGGACCGAGTCCGCGCGCCAGACCGGCAGGGTGAGATCCCCACTAGCGGCGAGGTCGCCGAGGGCGATCACGTAGTTCGAACGAGCAGCGATCACCGCGACAGGGTTGAGGTCGATCCCAACGACACGTTCAGCAGCTGCTGTACCTGAGCGGCGTCCGGCTCGCTAACCGCGGCGCGCAACCCGGCGACGCGCATGGACAGTATGGGCAGCAGAAACGTGCCCGTGCCGCAAGTCGGGTCAAGAGCGCGACCGTCGGCCACCGGCGCGCCCTCGGACTGCAACCGCGCAAGACACGCCTCAGCGAGCCAGTGAGGCGTGAGGAACTCACCGAGCGCTTTGCGCAGCTCGCGGGGGAGGAGCTGCTGGTAAAGGTCCCGCAGGACATCTCGCGAGGGATTCGCGCCGAAGGCCAGACGAGGAAAGGCGAACTGACCGATCCGGTCGAGCACCTCGCGAATTGCGTTCAGCAGCTCAACGTTGCCTGAGAGAACGCCGAGGTACCACGAGAAGAGGTCTCCCTCAAAAAGATTACGCACGTGCAACGCGACCGGAACCTCCCCCGAGTCGATCGCCCGGAGCCGCTCCGTCAGCGCGTCGTCGTTCCGGACGGACCAGAGCGACGGCTGAGCCTCATGATCATGCATCGAGATTGCCAGCACCTCGATGGCGACGAGGCGAGCCACGAGCGCAAAGTACGTATGGACACAGAAAAGCAGCTCACCGAACGGACGCTGAGCCTGGAGATCGTACGCGGCTCGCAGGGTTTGGGCGTGCCGTCCATCGTGGTCGTCAAGGTGGTCGTACACGACATCCAGCGAGCGATGCCATTCACGGAACAGCGTGTCGATTCGGTCGTCCACGGTGCGCGCGGCGACTGCTTCGACCAACAACGTGATGGTTCTTGTTGCGCCGGAGCTTCCGGGCCCGAACTCGGAGGCGAGCGCTCCGGGCAGAACTGGGCGCTTACGGTTCGATCCGATCAAAGCAAGGAACCGACGACAAGCTGCGCGTCCGTTCTCCTGCCACTGAAACCGCTGTTCGGGAGGTAAGTCGGGCTCGTCGAGCGCAAGCTGACCGTGTGGAAGGTCGTTGACGAGGAAGCCCCATTCCCTGCCGTCGCATACGACCGCAGAGAACGCCTCGTCAACGCCCTGGTCATCGCGCAGCTGCTGGAGGTATTCCAGTGCTTGCTCGGCACCTTTGCGCCGGCGCGCGCCGGCCATGTGCCATTCCCATTCGACGATCAGTCCGCCGTAGGCGCGGTCGTACCGCTTGCCCTCCCCGACGGTTCGCTCACCGCTCGTACCCAGCTCCGACAAGCCGTAGAGATCTCGCGCGGCGTCGAGAATCACGGCGTGGACGTCTTCTCTCAGCTCCGACTCGTTATGCCGAGTCCCCGATGAGACGGCGAGGGCATCGGCGAGCTTGCGAGCCCACCAATCCAGCGTTGGCTTTCTGAGGGAAACCACGACATCCAAGAGTAGGCCGCCGGCCCGACGACACCCCGCGTCGAGCCCCTACGCCGCCAGGTACTGCTCCCACGTCGGCGGGATCGTCGGCGTGGCCACGTGCACGAAGATGGTGGAACTCGGCGCCGCGGGCCGCTGGCGCGGGTGCATGTCGATCTGGGCCGGTAGGCGGTCGCCCTTGCGACGATTGCAGGGGGCGCACGAGGCGACGATGTTGTCCCACGAGGAGGGACCGCCCTTCGAGCGCGGGATCACGTGGTCGACGGTAAGGGTGTTGCGGACGGTGCCGCAGTACTGGCAGGTCCAGCGGTCGCGGGCGAAGACGGCCCGCCGGGTGATGCGTCGTGCGTGCGCGTCGCGGGGGATGCGGACGTAGCTCTTCAGGCGGATCACCGCCGGTCGGGGAAGAGTGAACGTCTCGGCGTGGAGGGCCTGGTCGGCCCGCTCGAGGATCTCGGCGCGCTCCTTGAGCACGAGCACGGCCGCACGGCGGACCGTACAGACGTTGATCGGCTCGTACGAGGCGTTGAGGACGAGGACCCGGCTTACGGTTACTGCGCGCCGCCCCCGCCGGGAGTCGGGCGGCGCGCCGGTTGGCGCCGGATCGCCCCCGGCTTCGACCACCGCTGCCGCTGCCCTTACGCTCGTCGCCACGGGTCCGCAGCAGTCTAGAGAATCGACTCCACGACGGGGACGCCGGGGGATCGATCAGTGGGGTAGCTCGTCCCCCGCGGCGGACGGGTAGGAGCCCAGCACGTGGAGCGTCTCGACCCGGCCGGCCAGCGCGGCGAGTGCCTCGGCGACGTGCGGCTCCCACTCGCCGCCCTCGAGGTCTGCGAAGAACATGTAGTGGCCGAGCCCGAGCCGGCGGGGGCGCGACTCGATCTTGGTCAGGTTGATCTCGCGCCTCGACAGCTCCCCGAGGACGGCCACGAGCGCTCCGGGGGAGGCGTCGTTGAAGCCGAAGAAGACGACCGACGTCTTGGCGGCCCCCGCCTCGGTAGGAACCTCGAGCACGGCCTCGCCGGCGCGACCGAGCGCGACAAAGCGCGTGGCGTTGTCGGAGCGGTCCTCGACGCTCTCGAGGAGGACCGTCGCTCCGTACTCCTCTGCGGCGAGGCGCGACCCGATGGCCGCCCAAGGCGCGTCGCCTGCCGCCACCTGACGCACGCCCTCGGCGGTCGAGGCCGCGGCGGCCGGCTCCGCGCCGGGCAGCCGCTCGCGCAGGAAGCGGGCGCACTGGGCGAGGGCCTGGGGGTGAGAGAGCACTCGCTCGATCGCGTCGAGCTCGAGCTGGCGACCGGCGATCAGCGACTGGCGGATGGCGAGCGTGCGCTCGGCGACGATGCGCACCTCCGGGGCGTCGATGGCGAGGGTGTCGAGCGTGGCGGCCACCGAGCCCTCGAGCGAGTTCTCGATCGGTACCACGGCTCGGTCGGCGGCGCCTCCGCGCACGGCCATGATCGCGTCGCGCACCGTCGCGTGGGGAACAGGCTCGACTCCGACCGGAGCGAGGGCCCGCAAGGCCTCCTCGCTGTGGGTACCACGCGGCCCGAGGAACGCGAAACGCACGCCGCCCCTCACGAGGAGCCGGGACGGTCGGGCGGTGAAGCGCCGGAGACCGTCCTCAGATCGCTCAGACTCGCTCCCCGGCGAGTGCCACCTCCACCGCCTCCGCCTCCTCCGGCGAGAGCTCCAGCTGGGACTCGCCGCCGTTGACCGGCTTGATGTAGATCCGCGCCTGGTCGCGGTGGAGGATCGAGGAGACGACGACGCCGCTTCGGTTGCGATCGAGCAGAGCCACCGAGCTCGACTGGCGCCCCGACATCTCCCCGTAGGCGTCGTAGCGGATCACCGAGTGGTAGGCCAGGCAGCCGTCGAGCTTGCCCTCGATGTCCCCGGTACGGTGGTCGAGGCTCGCCATCGACTCCTCGACCCAGTCGCGTAACTGCGTGAAGGCGACCTGGAGCCGTTCGGCGTGGGCCACGAGGTCGTGTTGTCCGTCTCCGAGGACCACGGTCTGGGCGCGCCTCAAGCTCCGCGTCCGCGCGAACAGGACGAGCACGCAGACCATGGCCAGAAGCGCCCCTGCCGCGGCGCCGAGGGCGACGAGGCCGGGCAGCGAGGTCAGCTCGGTCAGCTCCTCCATCGGCGGCAGACTAGCGGTCGGCCCGGCGGGCCGACCGAGCGATCAGCCTGGAACGAAGGTCGCTGGGAAGGAGGACTCGTTGTCGTCGGTGCGGCCCTCGCCCTCGGCGGAGTCGACCCGAACGCCTACGGTCACCGGCCGCCCGGTCGGCGGGGTGTCGGCGAGCGGCAGCGTGACGGTCTCCGATCCGCCGGCGGGGATCGATTCGAGCGTGCGCTCGACCGCCAGCGGAGCGGACCCTCCCGTGATCGAGATCATGGCCTTGACCTCCTCCTCGGGCACCGCCCCGTCGTTCTCGACCTGGACCGAGAAGGCGAGGTCCTGTGCCGCCGTGACCTGGACGGGCGCGCTCTCGGTGAGCGTCTCGCCACCCGCGGTGACCACGCCGAGCGCGAGCCCCCGCGCCCCCGCGCCCACCTCCCCCGGGCCCTCACGCAGGGCGTCGAGACGCTCGGAGACCGTGCTCTCCTGGAGCCAGTCGATCGCGGGCAGAAACTCCCGGGCGGGAAGGCTCGCCTCGCCAGAGAGGTCGCGCCGGCGCATCCCCTCGCGGACCTCCGGAGCGACCCGCTGGGCGTAGAGGACGTCGCTGACGAGGAAGTTGCGCATGTTGCGGGTGATGCGAGTCGTCGCGGCGTCACGGCCCTCCTCGCCCAACGCGGTGGGCAGCTCGGCGGCCAGTCGCGTTAGTCCGTCGCGCCGGAACTCGAGTGAATGGACGAGGAAGCGGTTGGCCGAGCCGAGCGGCTCGGGAGCCTCGAGGCCGCGGGCGCGGTCGAGGAGCAGATCGGCCTGGGCGCGGAAGCCGTTGACCGTGCTCTGGATCTCGACCGCCTCCTTGCCCCCACCCCCGCGCAGGAGCTCGAAAAGGCTCCGGCTCTGCTGGGCCGACTCGACCGACACGGCGTCGACGTCGCGCGCGTACTCGCTCAAGGCTCGGTCCTGGCGGGCGTTGAGGCACCCACGGGTCCCGATCACGAGGAGGACGAGCAGCACGAGGCCGACGACGAAAGCGAGGAGCCGTCGCCGCACGAGGGCGCGGCGCTCCGGACCGGAGGCGCGCACGGACCGCTCCGGCCGGCCCTCTGGGGCGGCCCCCGGCTCTTTGTCCTGCCTTGGTGGTGCCTCGTCGAGTTCAGGAAGGGAGATGGCAGATCCTCTGTGACCGCCGACGCCTGACAGGCTGTCGGGCAGTATTACTGCTGTCGCGGCGGGTTTCCTCCTGAGGAGGGACCGCGGTCGCGGGAAAGAAACCAGGAAGTCCCCGTGGAAAGCTCTCAGCCGACGGGCCGGCTGGCCTCCGAACCGACGACGCGGCCGGTCTCCGGCGGGGAGGCTAGCGTCCCGACGCACGTCGCGCACTCCGGCGGGCTGCCGGGCTCTGGCGCGGGCCGTCTGATCCTCGGCCGCTATCGCCTCGAGGAGCGGCTCGGCGCGGGTGGCTTTGGCGTGGTCTGGCGCGCGCGGGACGAGCACCTCGAGCGGGAGGTCGCGGTCAAGGCCATCGCCCACAGCGGGGCCGCAGGGACGGCGGACCGTCCGGCCAGGGAGGCGCGTGCCGCGGCACGGCTCAACCACCCGGGCATCGTCGCGCTCTACGAGATGGGCACCGACTCGGACTCGGTCTACCTGGTATCCGAGCTCGTTCCCGGGAGCACCTTCGCCGAGCTGGACCGTGGCGACGCGCTCTCCGATCGCGACGTAGGGCGGATCGGCTCGGCGCTCGCCGACGCCCTTGCCCACGCTCACGACCGCGGGGTCATCCACCGCGACGTCAAGCCCCAGAACGTGATCGTGCTCGCCGAGCCGGCCGCCGGAGCGGGATTCGCCAAGCTCACCGACTTCGGCGTCGCCCACCTCGTCGGCGACGACCCGCTCACACGCACGGGTGACGTCGTCGGGACGCTCGCCTACATGGCTCCCGAGCAGGCCGAGGGACGCCCCCCCACCGAGGCCTGCGACGTCTACGCGCTGGCCCTCACCCTGTACGAGGGCCTCGCCGGGGAGAACCCGATGCGCGGTCGGAGCCCGGCCGAGACCGCGCGCCTGGTCGGCCACCGGCCACCGGCGCTGCGGGCCTACCGCAGAGATCTGCCCTCGGGGCTGTGCGGAGCCCTCGACGCGTGCCTCGAACCCCGACCCGAGCGCCGCCCCGACCTGGTCGAGCTGCGCGAAGCGGTCGCGGAGGCGACCCCGTTGCTCGACTCGCGCGGCGGACTCGAGCCGGGGACACTCGCGCGCTTCGGGCTCATGCGCCACGACGAGCGACGGGAGCCCGGGCGCCGCACACCGCCGCACGAGCGTGAGGATCAGGTGCGCCCGGCGCCGCGTCGCGAGCCGGAACCTCGGCTTCCGGCGCGTCGACCTCCGCCCCTGCAGCCGCACGAACCCCCGCGTGCCCCCGCGCCCCTTCCTGTGGCTCCCGCACCGCGCGATCCCCGTCTCGGCGCCGCTGCGGCCCGAGTCGCTGCGGGGCTCGCGGCCGCGGCGCTCGTCCTCGCCGCGCTCGGGCTGCCCGCCGCCGACGCACCGCTGTCGGCGGTGCCGGCCGCGGCGGTGGGGGCGCTCGCCGTCGCTCTCCTGCCCCGGGTCGCGTGGCTCGCCGTCGCGGTCGCCCTACTCGCCTGGCTCGCCGTAGGTGCCGGCCTCGACGGAGCCGCGCTCCTCGCCCTCGCGGCCCTCCTGCCCACCCCGTTTCTCCTGCCGCGGGCCGGAACGGCTTGGTCACTCCCCGCCCTGGCGCCGCTCCTGGGGGCGGTCGCCCTGGCGCCCGCCTTCGTCGGCGTCGCGGGGCTCGCGAGGAGCTCCGCGCGGCGGGCCGGGCTCGGCGCCGCGGGCTTCCTGTGGCTCGCCGCCGCCGAGGCGCTGAGCGGGGACCGGCTCCTCTTCGGCGCACCCGCGAAGGTGCCCGACCCCGAAGCGTGGGAGAGCTCCCTGGTGGCCACCGTGACCGAGGCGCTGCCGCCGTTCGTCTCGACGCCGGCGCTCGCTCCGGCTCTCGTGTGGGCGCTGTTCGCCGCCCTCGTGCCGCTCGCGGTGCGCGGACGCTCGCTGGCGCTCGACCTGGCTCGCGGCTCGCTTTGGGCGGCGGGGCTCGTGGTCACCCAGCTCGCCCTCGGGGATCTGGTCGGTCCCGGCGGCCTCGATGCGCGTGGGGCGGTCGTCGGGCCGCTCGCGGCGCTCCTCTTCGCGCTGCTCGCCACCGCGGTCCGCAGCGGCTTCCGCGAGCCCTCCGGACGGCCCGGCAATCCGCCACCCTCCGATCCCGTGGACCGCCCACTCGTTGCGTAGGATGGCCTGGCCATGAGCATGCTGCGCAACATCGAGGCCAAGCTCGAGGGCCTCGTCCAGGGCGCCTTCAGCCGGGCCTTCAAATCGGGTGTTCAGCCGGTCGAGCTGGCGCGCAAGCTCGCCAAGGAGATGGACTCCCACAAGGCCCAGTCGATCTCGCGCGTCTACGTGCCCAACCAGTACACGGTCTGGCTCTCCGAGCAGGACCGCGAGCAGTTCTCGGGGTATGAGTCGGCGCTCACCAAGGAGCTCTCCGACCACCTGCTCGAGCACGCTCGCTCACAGGGGCTGACGCTCGTCACCCGTCCCAACGTGGGCTTCGAGACCGACGACCGACTGGGGGTGGGCGAGTTCGGGATCCAGGCCCAGCTGCTCCATCCCCCCGAGGACGACTCCAAGGCGCCCGAGCCCGCCGGGTTCGGCGAGACGATGGTCTACTCGGCCCAGAGCGAGGATGCGCCGCGGGGGGAGCCCGAGGCGCCTGCCCCCGCCGGGCGCGCGCTGCTCGTGGGCGCCGGCCGCCGGCGCATGCTGAGCGGCGATCGCATGGTCCTCGGACGCTCGCGCGAGGCCGACATCGTGCTCGACGATCCCAACATCTCCCGGCGCCACGCCGAGCTGCGCCGCCAGGACGGGGACTGGACGATCGCGGACCTCGGATCGACCAACGGGGTCAAGGTCAACGGAAAGCGGGTCGACCGGGCCGCGCTCGCGCCCGGCGACGAGATCCTCCTCGGCACGCTCGAGCTCTCGTTCGAGCTGGAGTGATGGCAGGCGACGCCGACCCCCTCGCGATCCTGCTCAAGTTCGGGTTCCTCGCAGTGCTCTACCTGTTCCTGCTGTTCATCGCCCGCAGCGCGCTGCGCGATCTGCGCCGGGCGGAGGAGCTGCCCGCCGCCGCCGGCACGGCACGCCCCGGCCACGACGCTCGGGCCGCGGGTGCGGCGGACGGCCCCCCGGTCGACCTCAACCCTCGACTCGAGGTCGTCGCGGCCAAGGGCCACGAGGCCGGGCGGGAGTTCGACGTCCGCGCGGGAGCGCGACTCGGGCGTTCGCAGGTCAGCGAGGTCCAGATCGACGACTCATACGCGTCGGCTGCCCACGCCCGCCTGTATCCGCGGGCGGGAGCGGTGTTCATCGAGGATCTGGGCTCCACCAACGGTACCTACGTCAACGGGCGCCAGCTGACCCGGCCGCTTCAGCTCGCCCAAGGCGACACCGTGCGCATCGGCGACACGGAGCTTCGGTACCGGGAGTAGCGCGATGCACGTGTTCGTCGCGGAGGAGGTGGGGCTCTCAGACGTCGGCCGTCAGCGGCAGTCGAACGAGGACTCGTTCGTCGAGACCCCGCCGGTCTTCGCCGTCGCCGACGGGATGGGTGGGGCGCGGGCGGGCGAGGTCGCCTCGCGGATGGCGGTCGAGGCCTTCGGGGACTCGCCCGAGGAGGGCGCCGAGCCCGAGGCCCAGCTCGTGGCCATCGCCCGCGCCGCCAACCGGCGGATCTACGAGATGGCGCGCTCCGACGACGCCTACGCCGGCATGGGCACGACTCTCACCGCGGTCATGGTCAGCGGGCACGAGGTCACGGTCGGGCACGTCGGCGACAGCCGCCTCTACCGGCTGCGCGACGGCGGCCTCGAGCGCCTGACGATCGACCACTCGCTCGTCGAGGAATACGTTCGCGCCGGACGGCTCGCGCCCGAAGAGGCCGAGAGCCACCCGCAGAAGTCGATCATCACCCGGGCGCTCGGCGTCGAGGCCGACGTCGAGGTCGACACGCTGACCTGCAACGCGAACGACGGCGACGTCTACCTGATCTGCTCGGACGGTCTGACCGGGATGGTCTCCGAGCACGAGATCACCGAGACCCTGCTCGAACGGTCCTCGCTGGAGCAGGCCGCGCGCGCGCTGATCGACGCCGCCAACCGGGCCGGCGGCCGCGACAACATCACCGTCGTCCTGTTTCGCCTGTCCGAGGGAGGAGGGGCGATGGCCGACGGCGACGATCGCGACACCCTCTCGGGCGAGGACACCCAGACCGGACTGCATACGAGCCAGGTCCAGACAGCCGTGGCGGCCGCCGAGGCCGAGGGGAGGACGGCCCACGGCGCCCACGGCCGCGAACCTGCGGGGGAGACGCTCGTCGTCGACGCCCGCACGGCCGAGGCCGCCCGCTCGCGCGACGCGGCCAAGCCGGCGTCGGAGGCGGCCGCCGGGGCCGCGCGCCGCCGCTCCCGGGCCCGCATCCGGCGACGGGTTCTGGTCGGCCTCCTGAGCGTGGTGGCCATGGCCGGGCTCGTGGCCGGCCTGCTCTTCGCCGGGCGCAACGTCTACTTCGTGGGCGCGAGCGACGCGGGCCTCGTCGCCCTCTACCGCGGCCTGCCCTACGAGCTCCCGTTCGAGATTGAGCTCTACGAGGAGCTCTACGAGAGCACCGAGCCCGCGCGCTCGCTGCCCGAGCCCCAGCGCACCAACGTGCTCGACCACCGCCTGCGCAGCCGCCGCGACGCCGCCGACCTCGTGCGCCAGGCCGAACGCGGTCGCATCGACTCGGTGACGACCCGCGGGAGCCGCTGAGCGTGGTCTCCGCCCGCTTGCGCGAGCTGTTCGGGCTGCTGCCGGTCGCGCTGCTGGTGACCGCCGGCTTCACGGCCGTCGTGCTCAGCCGGACCGAGGAGGTCAACGACCTCAGCCTCACCTACGGGGGCTTCTTTCTCGGCTTGTGCGTGTTCGCGCACTTCTTCATCCGCATCCGCCTCCCGCAGGCCGACCCCTACCTCTTCCCGCTCGCCGCTCTGCTCGCTGCCTTCGGCATGGTGATGATCTACCGGATCGACGAGGAGCTCGCGCGCCAGCAGGCGCAGTGGTTCGTGATCGGGCTCGTCTTCTTCTGCGCCACCGTCGTCCTGCTACGCGATCACCGGGTGCTGGAGCGCTACCGCTACACGATCGCCGCGGCGAGCATCGTCCTGCTCTTCCTGCCGCGGGTGCCCGGTATCGGCGACCGGGTAAACGGTGCGTTTCTGGCCATCCAGGTCGGCCCGGTCCAGTTCCAGCCCGCCGAGCTGGCGAAGATCGGGATCATCGTCTTCCTGGCGAGCTATCTCGGGGAGACGCGCGACGTGCTGGTGCGGGGGCGTGTGCCGCGCCTGAGCCTGAAGCACTTCGGCCCCCTGCTCGTCGTGTGGGGCGCCGCGATGCTGCTGCTCGTCTTCATCCGCGACCTCGGCTCCTCGTTGATGTTCTTCGGCGGGTTCCTGGCTCTGCTCTACGTCGCCACCTCGCGGTTGTCGCTCGTCGCCGCGGGGGCCGCGATGTTCGCCGCCGGGGCGGTGTTCTTCGCCCACACAGTCGGCCACGTCCAGGACCGGGTTTCCATCTGGCTAGATCCCCTCCGCCCCCAGGTCGTCGAGGACGAGGGCTATCAGGTCGCCCAGAGCATGTTCGCCCAGGCCGACGGGGGTCTGTTCGGAACGGGATTCGGGCGGGCGCTGCTCGAGTTGCCGGGCGGAGGCCTCATCCTGCCCGCCGCCGACACCGACCTGATCTACGCCCTGATCGTCAACGAGGTCGGGCTCTTCGGAGGCACGGCCGTGGTGTTGATCTACCTCCTGTTCACCGCGCGGGGCTTCAAGGTCGCGCTGCTCGCGCGCGACGGCTTCTCGAAGCTGCTCGCCGCGGGGCTGACCGCGGTCTTCGCCATGCAGGTGTTCGTGATCGTCGGCGGCGTCACGCGGGTCATCCCGCTGACTGGCGTCACGCTTCCGTTCGTCTCGTACGGTGGTAGCTCGATCGTGGCCAACCTCGTTCTCCTCGCGCTGCTCCTGATCGTCTCCCACGATGCGCGCCGAGACACGGCCGAGGACCGGGGAGGCGTGGCGTGAACCGCCCGATCGTGCACCTGTTCGGGCTGTTCACGCTGTTGTTCGCGCTGCTCGTGGGCTTCACCTCGCGCTGGTCGGTGTTCGAGGCCGAGAGCCTTGAGGACGAGACCGCCAACCGCCGCCCGCTGCTCGAGCAGCAGCGGATCCCGCGCGGCCTGATCTACGCCCGCGACGGCACCGTAATGGCCAAGAACGAGCAGCTCGGCAACCGCCAGACTCGCCGCTTCGTGCGGCGGTACCCGACCGACTCGCTCTTCTCGCACGCGGTCGGCTACTCGTTCATCGACCGCGGGCGTGCGGGCCTCGAGCAGTCGCGCAACGACGTCCTCACCGGGTCGGGCAACGAGTTCGCCTCCCTGATCGACGAGCTGAGCGGCGCCCAGGAGGGCGACAGCCTGCGCACGACGCTCGACCCCGAGGCCCAGCGAGCCGCCATCGAGGGGCTCGGGGGCCGGAGGGGGTCGGTGGTGGCGATCGAGCCCGAAACGGGGCGCATCCGCGCGATGGCGAGCCTGCCGGACTTCGATCCGAACGCCGTCCGCGAGCGTTTCAACGATTTGAACGCCGATGAGGACTCACCGCTCTTCAACCGCGCCACCCAGGCCCGCTACCCGCCCGGATCGACGTTCAAGGTGGTGACCGCCGCCGCAGCGCTCGACGACGGCCGCTACGGCCCGAACACGACGGTCTCGGGCAAGAACGACAAGCCGATCTCGGGTGTCCCGCTCGAGAACTTCGAGGGTGCGCAGTTCGGCCAGGTCACGCTCACCGAGGCGCTGACCAAGTCGATCAACACCGCTTGGGCGGAGGTCGGCGCGGACCTGGGTGACTCGACGATGCTGCGCTACATGCGGCGCTTTGGCTTCGGCGCCGAGCCGCCCCTCGACTATCCGCGCAGCCAGCTCGCGGCGAGCGGCGTCTTCGATGAGGAGCTGCTCGACGAGGACGATCCGATCGACATCGGCCGCGTCGCGATCGGCCAGGAGCGCCTCCAGGTGACCCCGCTGCAGATGGCCATGGTCGCGGCCACCGTGGCCAACAACGGTGCGCTGATGCAGCCGCTGTTCGGGGAACGCGCGATCGCACCGGACGGACGGGTGACCGAGCGGATCCGCCCCGACCGCGTGCGCCGGGTGATCGACGCGAGCGCCGCGCGCGAACTCACCGGGATGATGAGCAGCGTGGTCGAGGAGGGCTCGGGCACCGCTGCTCAGCTTCGGGGGGTGCGCGTGGCGGGCAAGACCGGCACCGCGGAGCGCGGCGCCGGGGTCAACCAGGCGTGGTTCATCGCGTTCGCGCCGGTCGAGGACCCGAAGATCGCTCTGGCGGTGACCGTCGAGCAGGCGTCCGGCACGGGCGGCGAGGTCGCCGCCCCGATCGCCCGCAGGGTGCTCGAGGTCATACTCGACGCCAAGGGGCGCGGCAGCTCGGGACCGGCCGCGTCCGGAGGGTTCTGAGTGGCCGACGTCGCCGAGAACACGCTGGTCGACGGGCGCTACCGGGTCCGCGATCGAATCGGCTCCGGGGGGATGGCCGACGTCTACGAGGCCGAGGACGTCCACCTCGGCCGCGATGTCGCGCTCAAGCTGTTGCACCGCCGCTTCTCGCGCGACGACCAGTTCGTCGAGCGCTTCCGCCGCGAGGCCTCGGCGGCCGCGCGCCTCCAGCATCCGCACGTGGTCGGGGTATTCGACCGTGGCGAGCACGACGGCACCTACTACATCGCGATGGAGCGCCTCGAGGGGCGCACGCTCAAGGACCTGATCGTTGAGGAGGCTCCGCTCGACCAGGAGCGGGTGGTCGGGCTCGGGCTCCAGATCGTCGACGCGGCGGGGTTCGCGCACGAGAACGGCGTGATCCACCGCGACCTCAAGCCCCACAACGTGATCGTGAGAGCCGACGACGAGCTCAAGGTGACCGACTTCGGGATCGCCCGCGCCGGAGCCTCGGAGATGACCGAGACCGGCTCGATCATGGGCACCGCCCAGTACCTCTCGCCCGAGCAGGCCGAGGGCCACGCCGTGACGGCGGCCTCCGACGTCTACTCGATCGGGATCGTGCTCTACGAGATGCTCGCCGGGCGGGTTCCGTTCGAGGCCGACAGCGCGGTGTCGATCGCGCTCAAGCACCTGACCGAGGCGCCGCCCCCGCTGTCGATGTTCCGGCCCGACGTGCATCCCGCTCTCGAGGCGGTGATCGCCCGCGCGCTCGTCAAGGACCCGGCCGAGCGCTATCCCACGGCCGGCGACCTCGCGGCCGACCTCGCCGCGGCTCGAGAGCGGATCGCCGCGGGCCAGGACGGTCGCGGCACGGTGCTGCCCGCGGGCGCCGTCGTGCCGCTGACCAACGCCGAGGCGCAGGCCGCGGAGGAGGCGCGCCGGCGCCGGCGCTGGCCGTGGCTCGCGCTCCTGCTCCTTGCCCTCGCCGGCCTCGGCGTCCTGCTGGCCGTCCTCCTCTTCTCGAGCGACGTGCGCGTCCCGCGGCTCGTCGGACAGGACTTCGAGCGGGCGCGCGCGGTGCTCACCAAGGCAGGGCTCGAGACGAGGCTCGCGCCGCGCGCCGATCCCGCGCCACGGGGGCGGGTGATCGCTCAGCGGCCCGAGCCCGGCCGCGAGATCGAGGAGGGTGCCACCGTGACCCTCGTCGCCTCGACCGGCCCCACGGAGCGGACGATCCCCGAGGTTGCGGGTGAGACCGAGCGTGCGGCGGTGCGCGAGCTCAGCGAGGCCCGCTTTCGCGTCGAGACCGAGGAGCGGCCCTCGTCGGAGGTCGCGCGCGGGCGGGCCATCGGCACTCGCCCGCCGGCCGGAACCGAGGTCGAGGTCGGCGAGCGCGTGCGCCTGCTGATCAGCTCCGGCGCCCGCCGGGTCGAAGTGCCCGACGTGGTCGGGTTGACGCGCTCGTCGGCCGAAACCGCGCTCGAGGGCAGGGGCCTGGGGGTGAGCGTCGAGAAGGCAAGCTCGGACGAGCCCGAGGGCGAGGTGCTAGCCCAGACGCCCGACGGCGGCAAGACCGTCGACAAGGGCGCCGCCGTTGCGATCTCGGTTTCGACCGGGCCCTCCGACCGAAGCCGCGACCGCCCCGACGCCGATCGGCGGGATCCCGAGCCCGAGCCCGAGGAGCCTCAGGATCCCGACCCATCCGAGGAGACGGCGACCGTGCCCGGCGTCGTCGGCCTCCCGGAGGAAGCGGCGAGGCGCCGCCTGCGCGACGCCGGCTTCCGCGTGTCGTCGACGACGCGGCCCACCGGCGAGGAGAAGAAGGAGGGGATGGTCCTCGACCAGACGCCCGGTGCGGGAGCCGAGCGGCGCGAGGGCTCGACGGTGAGGATCGTCATCGGCGACCTCGAAGGCCCCACGTGAGGCTTCGCGTCCCGCGGTGAGAGTCGCCGTCCTCGCCGGCGGCCGCTCGAGCGAGCACGAGGTCTCCCTCGCCTCGGGCGAGGCGGTACGCGAAGGGCTGGTCACGGCCGGTCACGAGCCGATCGCGGTCGAGATCGCCCGCGACGGTCGCTGGCGCTCCGGCGGAGCGGCGGTCACCGTCGAGCCCGGCGGGGGGCTGCTCGACGCGGAGGTCGTCTTTCCGGTGCTGCACGGACCGTTCGGCGAGGACGGCACCGTGCAGGGGCTGCTCGAGATCGCCGACGTTCCCTACGTCGGCGCGGGCGTGCTCGCCTCGGCGCTGTGCATGGACAAGGTGGTGTTCAAGGACCTGATGCGCGTCGCGGAGCTGCCGCAGGTCGACTACGTTCCACTGCGGGCCGGCGACGACCCCGAGCCGGTCGAGCGGCTCGGGCTGCCGGTGTTCGTCAAGCCCGCGCGCCTCGGCTCGTCGGTGGGGATCGCGAAGGTCGCGACGCCCGGCGAGCTCGTGCCCGCGCTCGCCGCCGCCTTCGAGCACGATCCGCTCGTGATCGTCGAGGCCATGGCGCACGGACTCGAGATCGAGTGCTCGGTGATGGGCAACGGCGACCCGATCGCCTCGCAGCCCGGGGAGATCGTCGTGAACGCCGACTGGTACGACTACGACGCGAAGTATCGGACTGGCGGCATGGAGCTCGTCGTCCCGGCCCGGATCGCGCCGGATACGCGCGAGCGCGTGTGCTCGCTGGCTGTCGAGGTGTACCGGCGCGTGGGCGGCGCCGGTCTGGCCCGGGCCGACTTCTTCGTCGCCGGCGACGGACAGGTGCTCGTCAACGAGCTCAACACCATGCCGGGCTTCACCGCGACTAGCGTCTTCGCCAAGTTGTTCGAGGCCTCGGGCGTCGCCTATCCCGAGCTCGTCGACCGGCTGGTGGGGCTGGCGCTCGAGCGCTACGCGCGGGAGCGGGCGTACCGGTTCTGAGCCGCGGCCACGACCCCTCGCCGGCTACCGCAGCAGGCTGATCTCCGAGATCGCCGCGCGCCGCTGCCCGGGCGCCAGCCGGGTGATCCACACCAGGTAGTTGCGGTGCTCCCGCCCGGCGGGGTCGAGCGGGATCCGTGCAGTCTCGCCGACCTCGATCGGGCCGGCGACGCGCGTCCAGTCGCCGATCTCGCGCGGGACGTCGGCGGCGCCGTAGATCTCGGCCTCGAAGCCCGGCTCGGGGCTGACCAGCGACAGCCGCCGGGCGGCCACCGGGCGGCCCGCGTCGACGTACAGACCCACGCCGGGCTTGCCGAGATCGCCGTTGTAGCCCTCGGTGCTCCAGAACGTGGCGCGGCTGTCGTCGATGGCCTGAGCGGCCTCGTCGGGATGCTCGCGATCGTCGCCCGCCGGATCGTAGTCGTCGACGGCGAGGAGGGTCACCGGGGTCAGCCCGCCGCGGCCGCCGCCGGGGTCGGCTCCGCCCGTCCTGCCCTGCTCCGTGCGGCTCGCGAGCACCACGAGCACCGCGGCCGCCACCGCGCCCGCGAGCAGGACGGTGGCGAGCCAGCGCGCGGGCCGGCGCAGTCGGGTCGGCGCGTAGGTCCCACTCTCGCGCGGAAGGTGACGCAGGACCGACGTCGCCTCACCGCCGGTGGTGCTGCCGGCGCGGGCGGCCTCGATGGCGAGCGCCTGCTCGAGGTCGTGGACCATCTCGTCGACCGTGCGGTAGCGGTGGCCGGTCTCCTTGGCGGTTGCTCGCTCGACCACGGCGGCGAGCGTCGAGGAGACCTCCGGTCGGCGCATCTGGACGTTGGGCAGGGGGTCGCGGACGTGCTTCATGGCCACGCCGACCTGGGTGTCGGCCTTGAACGGCACGTCGCCGGAGAGCATCTCGAAGAGGACGATCCCCAGCGAGTAGACGTCGGACTGCTCGGTCACCGAGTGGCCGAGCGCCTGCTCCGGGGAGACGTAGTCGGTGGTGCCGAGCACGCGGCCGGTCATCGTCAGCCCGTCGGCCTCGAGCGAGCGCGCGATGCCGAAGTCGGTCACCTTCGCCCGTCCCTCCTGGTTGACGAGCACGTTCTGGGGCTTGACGTCGCGGTGGACGAGCCGCGCCTCGTGCGCCACTACCAGCGCCCGGCCGATCTCGATCCCGTAGGCGATCGCCTCGTCCACCGGCAGGCGCCCGCGCCGGATCCGATCCTTGAGCGTCTCCCCGTCGACGAGCTCGAAGACGATGTAGGGATGGCCCTCGTCGTCGCCGGCGTCGATCACCGACACCAGGTTCGGGCTCGAGAGACGGGCGACCGCGCGGGCCTCGCGGCGGAAGCGCTCGAGCTGGTCGGCCTCGCCCGACATCTCGCGGTGGAGGACCTTGATCGCCACCCAGCGCTCGAGCGTCTCGTCGAAGGCGCGGTAGACCGTGGACATGCCGCCCGACCCGAGTCGTTCGTCGAGGCGGAAGCGGCCGTTGAGCAGGGTGCCGATCACCGGTGGTCTATTTTGGCGGCTCGTGCCGGTCCGTGTGCGATACCTGACCGATCCGGCCTGCTCGTGGTCGTGGGCCTTCGAGTCGGTGGTCCGGCGGCTTCAGGTCGAGTTCGGCGACGAGCTCGAGTGGACGCTCGTGATGGGCGGCTTGGCGCGCGACTACACCGCCTCCGGCGGAAGCGACGCGGCCGCACAGGCCTCCGGCGACGGATGGGACCTCTACCCGTGGCTGTTGACTCACTGGCTCGAGGTCGCGGCCGAAGGCGGAATGCCGTGCGATCCGCTTCTGTGGCGCGACGAGCCGCTGCGCTCGACCTATCCGGCCTGCCTGGCGGTCAAGGCGGCAGCCGAGCAGGGCGACGACCGCGGCATGGCTTATCTGCGAGCCGTGCGCGAGGGACTCCTGTGCTTTCGGCGCAAGCTCGACACCACCGAGGCGCTCGTGGAGGAGGCTCGTGGTGCCGGGCTCGACCGCGAGCGCTTCCGCATCGACCTCGGCTCGCACGCGATCGTCGAGGCCTTCGGCAGCGACCTCGAGGAGGTTCGGGACGTGCCGGATGAGGCACGCGAGCTCGGGAAGGTGAAAGGCTCGGGGGCGCGGGAGCGCGTGCCCTTCCCGACGCTCGTCTTCGTGGGCGCCGACGGGACGCGCCGGGCGACCTACGGGTACCTCGCCTACGAGGAGGTCCGGGCCGCGGCGTGCGCGGCCGGGGCTCGCCCGCAAGCGTCCGGGGCGCCCGAACCGCTCGCGGCCCTGCGCCGCTTCGGGCGCATGGCCACCGTCGAGGTCGCCGCCGTCTGCGACCTCCCGGGGCCGCGGGCGGCGGCCGAGTTGTGGCGGCTGGCCTCGGAGTGGCGGGTGGCGCGGGTCCCCGTGCTGTGCGGAGAGCTCTGGGAGGCGAGCTAAGTGGCGGCTTTCGTAAATATCCACACGTATTAGCGTCCGGTCCTGAG
>Ga0136616_10000074_pt1 | contig 36907 bp, 42 predicted proteins | sample AntDrymUQ2992106_2_FD_106648 | JGI IMG/M metagenome (GOLD analysis project Ga0136616, IMG submission 106648) | Polar desert sand microbial communities from Dry Valleys, Antarctica - metaG UQ299 (21.06) | ecosystem: Environmental > Terrestrial > Soil > Desert | place: Antarctica: Dry Valley... | reverse complement strand
GTCGTCTCGACGTCGTCCGGCCGGCACACCGGCAGGCCGGTGACGTTCGCGCGCAGCTCGCACAGCAGCCGCCCCTTGGCCCCGCCGCCGACGCAGACCACCTCGTTCGGGGGATGGCCGGCGCCGCCCATCGCCTCGATCACGTCGCGCAGCGCCAGCGCGTTGCCCTCGAGCAGCGCGCGGGCGAGGTGGGCTCGTCCGTGAGCGGCGGTCATCCCCAGCCATCCGGCCCGCGCCCGTGAGTTCCACTCGGGTGCCATGGCACCCGCCAGCGCCGGCACCCACGAGACGCCACCCGCGCCGGGAGGTGCCCGCTCGGCGAGCGCGTTCAGCAGCTCGTAGACGTCGGCGCCGCTCTCCGCGGCGGCCGCCGCCTCCGGGCCGCCGAGCTCGTCGCGGAACCAGCGGTAGGCGCCGCCGGAGAGCCACCCGGGGTTCTCCAGCAGCCAGGTCTCCGGATCGGCGTGCGGGTGGAGCTCGACGAGCCCGGTCGGGTCGTGCGCCGGCTCGCTGACCACGGCGCACACCGGCTCGGCCGTGCCCATCACGTCACACACGACCCCCGGCTCGACGACGCCCGCGCCAAGCGTCGCGGCCATCTCGTCCCCCGCCCCGAGGACGACGAGCGTGCCGGCGTCCAGCCCCGTCGCCTCCTGCAGCCATCCGAGGATCGGGCCGAGGACGGCGTCCGACCGCAGCACGGGCGCCAGGCGCCCCGGATCGACCTCGAAGGTCGCGCACGCCTCGGGCGCCCATTCGCGGGTGCGCGGATCGAGCAGACCCGTCGAGGAGGCGTTCGAGGGATCGACGGCCAGGGTTCCCGAGGCGCGCCAGGCGACCCACGAGCCGGGCAGCAGGAATGCCTCGGCCGCGTGGTGGGCCGCGCGCTCGTGACGTGCGAGCCAGGCGATCTTCGCGGCGACGTGCCCGGGATCGAGATTGCAGCCGGTGAGCGCGCGAAGGGCGTGCGGATCGATGCGCTCGGCCGCTGCCTCGCACTCCGCGCCCGCGCGCCGGTCACACCAGATCAGCGCGGGGTGCAGCGGAGCGCCGTCGCCACCGGCGGCCACGAGGCCGTCGAGCTGGGAGCCGAAGGAGAGGGCCACGATCTCGCGCCCGCCGGTCGCGGCGCGGATCGTCGAGAGCGTGGCGACGAGAGCGGCCGTCCACTCGTCGGGGTCCTGCTCGGCCCATCCCGCCTGCGGGTAGCGGAGCGAGTGCGGCTCATAGCTCGTGGCGACCAGCGTCCCGTCGGGCTCCAGCGCCTGCGCGCAGGTGCCTTGCGAGCCGACGTCCACGCCGACGACGAGGGGCGCGCCGTCGTTCAGTGTGCTTCCTCGCCGGGGGTGCGCCGAAGGAGGCTGAACGTGAAGGCGTCGGCGACGTGGTGCTCGCGCGAGACGAGCACGGCGACTCCGTCGACGGTGCGATCGACCTGGTCGATCGTGAGCAGCAGCGTTCCGCGGGGAACTCCGAGTCGGCGCGCGAGGTCGCCGTCGGCGTTGCGCGGCGTCAGGTCCGCGACGCCATGGTCGACGGCCAGGTCGCGCTCGGCGAGCGCGGCGTAGATCGAGCCCTCGGGGATCTCCGGCAACTCCTCGGGAGGGAGGTGCTCGATCCGGCACCAGTCGGTCGCCTCGACGACCCGGCGCCCGTCGGCCGTGCGGACGCGGCGGAGCGAGCTCACCGGCGCACCCTCCGGCACCCCGAGCGCCTCGGCGACGGCGGCTGGAGCGGGAACGGCGCCCGAGCTCTCCTCCACGGTGCCGGGCTTCATCCCGGTCGACCGGATCAGCGAGGAGACGCCGAAGTTGCGGCCGAGGTCGTGCGGGAGCGCCGGGCGGTGGGTGACGTAGGTCCCCGACCCGTGCTTGCGGCTGACGACGCCGTCCTCCTCGAGCATGGTTATCGCGGCGCGCATCGAGGACCGTGAGACGGTGCGGCGCCGCGCCAGCTCCGGCTCGGAGGGCATGCGGTCCCCCGGCCGCCACTCACCGGCCAGGATGCGTGTCCGCAGCTCCTGCGCGAGACTGTGGCGGAGCGACCGGCGCGTCCCGCTCACGGCGCCACGACGACCTTGAGCGCCTCCCCGGCGCGGATCCGGGGAAAGGCATCGGGCGTCTCGTCCAGATCGATGACGTCGGAGACCACGGAGCGGATGCCGCCGGCGTCGGCCGCCAGCATGTCCAGCGCCGCCACCTGGTCGCGGTGACGGGAGGCGTACGAGCCGTGGACCTGGACCTCCTTGTAGTGCAGCACGTTCGAGGGGAACGCGATGTGCGTCGTACCCTTGGGCAGCCCACCGAAGTACATCACCCGCCCCCGGGGGGCGGCCATCTCCATCGCCTCCTGCTGGGCGGCGTCGCTCGAGCAGGCGACGATGACCACGTCGGCGCCGAACCCGGCCGTCGCGCGCTTCACCGCTGCGCTGCCGTCCTCCTCGTCGGTGTCGACGTAGGCGATGCGCTCGTCGCCGACGATCGCCCGGGCGAGCTCCAGCCGGCGGGCGGTGCGCTCGAGCAGCAGGACCTGACCCGCGCCCTGCAGACGCGCGAGCGCGGCGTGCGCCGTGCCGACCGGCCCCGCGCCGATGACGACCACGGCGTCGTCGAGGCCGATCGCGATGTCCTTGTGACCGCAGATGACGTCCGACAGCGGGTCGGCGAAGGTCGCGTGTGCGGGCGAGAGCCCGTCGGGGATGCGAAACAGGTTCTTGAGCGCGATGTTGGGGATCGCGACACGGTCCGCGTAGGCGCCGGGATGGTCGAAGCCCATCAGCTCACCGTTGAGGCAGAGGTTCTCGGCGCCGCTGCGACACATCCTGCACCGCCCGCACCAGAGCGTCGAGATGCAGTGCACCGCGTCGCCGAGCGCGATGCCGCTCGCCTCCGCCTCGGGCTCCGCGCGCGGGCCGATCTGGACGACCTCGCCGGAGATCTCGTGCCCGAGCACCCACGGCGCCTCGATCCGGCGGTCCCCGTTGTAGAAGGAGCGCACGTCCGTGCCGCAGACGCCGCACGCCAGCACCTGCAGGAGCACGCCGTCCTCGGGGCACACCGGGTCCGGCGCGCTGCCGATCTCCATGCTTCCCGGCCCGTTCCAGATCGCTGCGCGCACCTGCCTCCTCCTCGGTTGGACCGGTGGTAGCGTAACAGTTGTCCTACAACTTCGCCCCGGCGCGGCGAGATCAGAGAGGCCCGAATTGATCGAGTTCATCTTCATGCTCACGCGCGACGACGTCACCCTGAAGGACGCGCGCGAGGTCTACGCCTCCGTCGCCGGCACCGGCATCCGCCACGTCGGCTGCAAGGACGTCGGCCTGACGACCGAGGAGCTCGAGGGGCTGATGGACGACATCCGGTCGCACGGGCACGAGACCTGGATCGAGGTGGTCTCCGAGACCGAGGAGGCGACGCTCGCGTCGGCGCGGGCCGCGGCCGAGATCCGCCCCGACCACCTGATCGGCGGCACGCTGATCGAGCCGGTGCAGGAGATCCTGGCCGGCACCGGCGTGCGCTTCTGGCCCTACGTCGGTCAGATCGTCGGCCACCCGTGCCTCCTGCGCGGCTCGATCGAGGACATCGTCGCCGACACCCGGCGCGCGGCGACACTCGGCGTCGACGGGATCAACCTGCTCGCCTACCGCTATGACGGCGACGTCGAGGCGCTGGTGCGCGCGGTGGTCGGCGCCACCGACCTCCCCGTGATCTGCGCCGGATCGGTGCACTCCGTCGAGCGAATCCGCACGCTCGACGCCTGCGGCGCGTGGGGGTTCACGATCGGCACCGCCGCGCTCGACGGCGCGCTCGTAGACGGCGCGCCGCTGAGCGGGCAGTTGCAGGCGGCCCTCGAGGCCGCGGGCGCCAGCGCGCGAGCCTAGGGCGTCACACGCCCTCGTCGATCATCCGGCCGATGAGGTCGAACTTCGCGCGGTTGCGCCGCTTGAGCACCATCGCGTAGGCGAGGGCGCCGACCACGGTCAGCACCGCGATCGGCGCGATCAGGTCGACGTAGCCGATCGTGCCCGCCAGCGTGTCGATGTTCGCGAACAGCAGGTAGATGGCGAACACCTGGCCGACGATCGCGATGATCGGGCACACGACGACCACCAGCGCGGAGTCGGGGTGCTTGTGGCGCCGGTGCCACAAGATCACGGCGAGCGCGCACAGGGCCTGGATCGCCAGGATCCAGACCACGCCCTGCACGGCCATCATCGTGTAGATGCGCACATAGGCGGTGTCGAACGCGTCACCGAAGCCGAAGCCGGCTCCGATGCCCCAGGCCAGCACGAGCGCGACGGCGAGCGCGGTCTGGGTGACGCTCGCGATGTACGGCGAGCGGTGCGTGCGATGTGTCCGCCCCAGCGCCTTGGGCAGGATCCCCTCGCGGCCCATGGCGTAGAAGTAGCGCATGGCCACGTTGTGGAAGGCCATCGCGCAGGCGAACGAGCCGGTGAGGATGAACACCTGCATGAGCGTCGCGAGCCAGTTCGTGCCGAAGTTCTCCATGGCCACGAAGAACGGGCCGTCGGGGTTCTGCGCGTCCTGGACGAGGGTGCGCTCGGAGAACGCCGAGACGAAGGCCAGCGACGTGATGACGTAGCCGATCCCGAGCCCGACCACGGAGATGAGGGTCGCCCGCGGGATGATGCGCTTGGGGTCTCGTGACTCCTCGGCGTAGTTGGGGATGGCCTCGAAGCCGACCCATGACCAGAACGCGAGGAAGAGGCCGACGCCCGCCGCCAGCCCGACGCCGGGACTCGTCAGCTGGAAGACGTTGAGCGCCTCGAGCTGGATGCCGTCGGGGCCGCCGCCCGAGCCGAAGACGAGCACGTCGAAGATGACCAGGATGATGACCTCGGTGATCAGCGCGAAGCCGAGGATGCGCACCGAGAGCTCCACGTCGAAGAAGCAGAGGACGCTGATCAGGACGGCCGCGAACAGGGCGAAGAGGATCCACGGGATCTCCCAGCCGAACCAGTCGTTGAAGTTGGTGGCCGCGAAGTAGGAGAACCCACCGAGCAGCGAGACCTCGAACAGCGCATAGGCGAGCGCCCCGCAGATCCCCGCCGCCATCCCCAGCTCACGGCCGAGACCGTGCGAGATGAACGTGTAGAAGCCCCCGGCGGCCCGCATCTTGCGCGCCATCGCCACGTAGCCGATCGAGAAGATCGTGAGGATCACCGTCGCGAACAGGAACGCGGCCGGCGTGTAGAGCCCGGTGCCGAAGCCCGTGGCGAACGGGACGTTGAACAGCATCGCCGAGATCGGGGCGGCCCCGGTGACCGCGACGAAGATCACTCCCCAGAGCCCGACGGCGTTCGGCTTCAGGCGATCGACGCCCGACTCGCCTGCCGACACGGACTCGACAGCGTCCTCGCGGCGGACCTCGACCGGGGGGTCCCCCTTGATGGTGGCCATGCTCCCCTTCTCCTCTATCCGACCCTCGCGGACGAAGTTGTCCGACAGCTCGTCATTCAACCACTTGATCGTCGCCGTGGCAAGAACCGGCGGCCGTCATCCCCCTCCCCCGCGCGCGTGGACGGCGGCGCCCACGAGCGTGGACGCCGCGGGCCCTGCGCGCGCACGCACGACGATGCGGGCGCGGTCGGCGCGGAACAGGTCGTGCGAGCGCTCGAACGCCCGGCCCTCCGCATCCCAGGCGATGCGCGCCACGGCGAGCAGCGGCGCGCCGCGGCGCAACCCGAGCAGCCTGGCTTCGGCCGCGCCCGCGGCGACGACGTCGATGCGCTCCTCCGCCTCGCCGGGCACCAGGCCGTAGTGCGTCTCGAGGAGCTCGTACAGCGATCCGCCGAGCGAGCGGTCGAGGAGATCCGGGAAGCGCTCGGCCGGAAAGAGCGCGCGCTCCAGCGAGATCGGATCGCCGTCGGCGAGCCGCACGCGGACGACCTCCAGCACGAGGGCCGGCTCCGACAGCCCGAGCGCTGCGGCGGTCTCGGCGTCCGCCCCGATGGTCGCCGTCGACAGGACGCGGGCATCGGACTGGAAGCCCTGGCGGCGGAGATAGGCCGGCAGCCCGGCGAGGCTGGTGAGATCCCGCTCGACCTTGCGCTCGGCGACGAAGATGCCGCCGCCGCGGCCGCGGCTTCGCCGGATCACGCCGCTGCGCTCGAGGTCGGCCAGCGCCGCCCGGATCGTCGAGCGGGAGACCCCCAGGCGCTCGGCGAGCTCGCGCTCCGCGCCGAGCCGCTCGCCCGGCCCCGGCCGTCCGGCGTCGAGGCCGGCGAGCAGGCGGTCCCGCGCCGCGAGCGCCGTCGGCCCCAGCGAGACGGCCGAGCGCTCCACGGCGCTACTGCGCCTCGAGCGCCATCATCGACTCCGGCAGCACCTGGCCTCCGTCGACGACGATCGTCTGGCCCGTGATGTAACCCGCTTCGTCGGTGGCCAGGAAGAGCGCCGCGTACCCGATGTCCTCCACCGTCCCGAGCTTGCGCTGGGGGATCGACGACTCCATCTTCCGACGGTACTCCGGGCCCAGCTCGTCGAGCCCCTCGGTCTCGATGTTGCCGGGCATCACGGCATTGATCGTGATCCCCTTGGCGGCGAGCTCGATCGCCGCCGTGCGCAGGAAGCCGAGCTGGGCGGCCTTCGTGGCGCCGTAGTGCGACCAGCCGGGGTAGCCGGTGACCGGTCCTGTTATCGAGGAGGTCAGTACCACCCGCCCGTGGCCGCTGCGCTCGAGGGCGGGCAGGCAGGCCTTGACCGAGAGCATCGTCCCCTTGACGTTGGTGGCGAAGATCGCGTCGATGTCCGCCTCGCTCATGTCCTCGAGCCTGGCGTCGGGGAACACGCCGGCGTTGGCGCACAGGACGTCGACGCCACCGAAGCGCTCGACGGTCTCGGCGGCCATCCGCTCGCAGTCCTCCGCCCGGCCCACGTCGGCGGCCACGTACGCGGCGCCGAGCTCGGCCGCCGCCGCCTCGCCCCGTTCGCGGTCCCGGCCGACGACGACCACGTTGGCGCCCGCGCGCGCGAACACGCCCGCGATGCCCTTGCCGATGCCCTTGGTGCCGCCGGTGACGAGCACGGTACGGCCGGTGAGAGGGGTGAACACTTGATCGGGCCTTCCGTTCTACGGAGAGTGGGTTGACAGGTAGCGCTCGGCCAGCGCGCAGGTGCCGGCCGTGAAGCCGGCGCCGAGCTCCGCGGCCTCGGTCGCGAAGGTGTGGTGCGAGCCGATCCAGGCCACGAGCAGCAGCCGGCGCAGCATCACGAACGTGTCGAGCTCCGCCTCGTCGGCCGCTTCCAGCGGCGCCACCGAGCGATAGCCCTCGAGCCACGCTGCGCGGAGCTCGGGCACGCGAGGGTGGTCCTCCATGAACGAGACGGTGGTGGCGAAGTCGTACATGAACCACGCGAACCCGGAGTCGTCGAAGTCGATCACCCGGACGTGTCCTTCGTCGACGAGCAGGTTCGCGAGCCGGATGTCCGCGTGGACGAGCCCGAAGCGATCGCTCCCCCGGCCGTAGGCCTCGAGGCGCGCCGCGATCACGGCGTCCAGGCGCTCGAGCAGCCGGCGCTCGTCGGTGCCCATCCCGAGGCCGTCCTGCCAGGCCCCCCAATGCCCGCGGGCTCCCAGCGTCCGCTCGTAGTCCCACACCGGCCGGTCGAACTCGGCCGGCCGCCGCCAGGCACGCGTATGCGCGTGCATGCGGGCCGAGACCGCTCCGAGGGTGCGAAAGCCGGCGATGACCGCGTCGCCCTCGGGGTCGGGCTCCGTGCCCGGGAGCCATTCGAAGAGCACGACGTTGCGTGCGCCGAGGCCGTCGACGGAGACCTCGACGACGCGCTCGCCCGCGGGCGCCGTCACCGGCACGCAGGTGTCGACCGCCCCGTCCTCGCGGAGCGCGTCGACCCACTGGAGCTCGGACTCGATCTGCCCGGCGGTCCGGTAGCCCGCGCGGTGGACCCGAAGGGCGTAGCCGCACTCGGACCCGGGGTCGTCGACGCGGTACGTGTGGTTCTCGGAGACGTTGCAGAGGGTGGCCGTCGCCGCGGGCGACAGGCCGAAGCGGCCGAGTGCCGCCGCGGCAAGCTCGTCGATTCGCTCCTGCTCCCCGGTGGCGCTCATCCCGTCGTTCCTCCTTCTACCTCGGCGAGGGCTGCTCGCGGCCCGTCACAGCCTCGAGCACGCGCGTGATCTCGTCGCGCGCGAGCAAGATATCCGGGGTCGTCCCGGCGAGGTAGACCCTGCCGGCGGCGCCGATCATCGAGACGGTGACGAGCGTGAGGCCGGGGGCGACGCGCTCGGCGGCGTTCGCGGCAACCGCCGCGAACAGCGCCGGGGTCATCTCCACGACGAGCAGCGTCTGCCCAGGCAGCAGCATCGAAGCCTCGCGGTTGCGGTTCACGATCACCGCGTGCTGGTCCGTCACCTCCTCGATCACGTCGAGATAGAGGACGCGGGGGCGCAGCGTGTCCTCGGGCCGGGCGCCGATCCCCGCGAGGATGGCCTCGCCCGCGCGCTCGACGTGCTCCGTCACGGAGGCATGGACCTCCAGGACGCCGAACTGGCGCTCCACGAAGTGGATGCCCGGCTCGATGTCGGGCACCGACTTGAGGGCGAGGTCGATGACGCGCTCGATCGCCAGGCCGGGAGCGACCTCGACGATCAGGGCATGGTCGCCCTCGATCGGTGGGTAGCCGCGCGCCCGCAGCGGCGTGCCGAGGTACGCGGCGAACTGCCGGCCCAGGTCGGGGATCGGCAGGTAGACCCGGAGCTCGATGCCCTCGGCCACCTCGGCCACCTCGGGCGTCAGGCCGCCGCGCTGGTGAAGTGCTTGCCGAGCTCGTTGTGCGGCCGCGGGATGACGTGGACCGACACGAGCTCGCCGACCGTCGACGCCGTCTCCGAGCCTGCCTCGGTGGCCGCCTTGACCGCCCCGACATCGCCGCGCACGACCACCGAGACCAGGCCGTCGCCGACCTCCTCGCGCGAGATGATCGTCACGTTCGCCGCCTTCACCATCGCGTCGGCCGCCGCCAGCGCCGCCACGTACCCCTTGGTCTCGATCATGCCGAGCGCCTCGTTCATGACTGCTCCTCTGCCTCGTTGATGGTCTGGGTTCCGGGCTCGTCGAGCGAGCCGACGATCAGCGCGTCGAGCGGTGGGTGCTCCGGGCTGAAGTAGCCTGACGCCACCGAACCGGTGGCGACGAGCACGCGCTCGCCGACGCCGCTCCCGAGCACGTCGAAGGCGATCAGCGTCGTGCCGTCGTCGGCGTGCACCTCGAGCAGCGCGCCACTCGGCAGCGCGTCGAGCCGCCGCGTGGCCCAAACCGATCCCGTCACCGTCGCTCTCAGCATCACCGCTCCCGTTCGATCTCGATCCCCCTGGCGCGCGCCTTCTCGCGCGCCAAGGGCGTCAGCACCGCGCCCGGCCCGAGCACGAGGCGGGCGCCGGCCTTCGCCGCCTCCTCGACCTTGCGCTCCGTCACCGCGCCGCGATCGACGCGCACGGTGCCCGCGGCGGAACCGGCCGGCGGGTCGCCCGCGCCGGAGCGTCGCAGCGCGAAGCGCAGCTGTCCCGCGCGGATCGCAGACCTCTCACGCGGATTCTCGAAGCGGGCGAGGAGCGCATGGACGAAGCGCTGGAGGTCGTCGTCGGAGTCGAGCGTGACCGGCTCGGTCCTGCCGTCGGCCCCGCCTCCGACCACCTCGCCGTCGGCGGGCGGCCGATCCCAGGTCGACGGTCGCAGCACCGCCGCCACCGGCGGCGCGGGCACGGTCGGAACGCTACCGAGGGGGTCGGCGTGATGGCCGTTGCCGCCCGCCAGCGCCTCGTGCAGCAGCTCGCGGAGGATCTCGCGCGCGGCCTCCCGCTCGCTCATCCGACCGCCTCCAGGGCCGCCGTCGCCGCGTCGGAGGCCGCCCGCACATCGGACTCGTCGCCGGTGAGGTAGACGCGACCGGTGGCGCCGATCATGCGGTAGTCCACGACCTTGATGCGCGCTGCCTTCTCCGCCTCGTTGACGGCGAGGATCGCGTACGAGGCCGGCTGCATCTCGAGCACGAACAGCGACTCACCGGGCAGCGCCATCGAGCCGAGCTTGTTGCGGTTGATGAGGAAGGCGTGCTGGTGATCGAGGCGCGAGACGAGCGTCGAGGCGAGGATCGCAGGGCGCGTCGCGTCCCTCGGCGAGGCACCGAGCGCATCGAGCACCGCCGCGCTCGCCGACCGCACCGCCGCAGGCGAGCGGGAGTGGAACTCCAGGTAGCCGAACTGGCGCTCGACCACGAGGATGCCCGCCTGGAGGCGGGTGTGCTTGAGCGCGACGTCGGTCAGCGGCTCGATGTCGAGCCCCGGCGCCACCTCGATCACGCCCGCCGCCATGCCGCTGCGCGGCAGCCGCCCGCGGATCCAGGTGCCCAGGTAGCACATCGTCTGCGGCTGAAGCTGGTCGATGAAGATCGCGGAGCGGAGCTCGGCCACCTAGCCGCCCACCAGTTCGCGCAGCTCGTCGAGGATCAGCCGGCGCAGGTCGTCGCGGGTCAACTCGTCCTCCGGCCGGGGGCGGGCCACGACCGGCACGGGCTCGGGCCTCACGGACCATGGCTGCAGGTCATCGAAGTCCCCGAACGGCTCGGCGGGATCCGAGGCGTAGGCCAGGCGCGTCCACTGGGTGAGGTGCCGGGGCTGCAGGTTCTCGGTCAGCGCCGAGCGCCCGAAGAAGCCCGTCCCCACGGTCATGGTGGGCGCGAGGTGCGTGTCGAGGCCCGCCGAGCCGGTGCTCCCGGGAGCGTTGACGGCGACGCGCAGCACGCGGACGGCGGCCCCGTAGGCCAGGATCGTGCGCGGATCACGCGAGTGGATGACGGCCGAGTGGCCCGCACCGCCGATGCGCAGCAGGGCCCGGGCCGCCTCGATCCCGCGCCCCGCGTCCGGCACGCGGACGAGCCCCAGCAGCGGGAACAGCTTCTCGAGCGCGAGCGGCTCCTCGGGCACGATCGACCCGAACGGGGCCACGAGCACCCTGGTCCCGGCCGGCACCCGGATCTCCGCGGCCGCCGCGAGGGCGGCGGCGTCCTTGCCGGCCAGCGCGGTCTCGATCCGGCCGCCGGGATAGAGCGCGGCGCGGACGCGCTTGGACTCCTCCTCGTCGAGGACGTGCGCGCCGTGGCGCTCGAGCTCCCGCGACAGCCCGTCCGCGACCCGCTCCTCGACGATCGCCACCGACTCGTTCGTGCAGAGGATCGAGTTGTCGAACGCCTTGGAATCGGCCAGGCATGACGCCGCCTTCGCCACGTCGGCGGTCGCGTCGACGAGCGCCGGGACGTTGCCCGGACCGACGCCGAGCGACGGGTTGCCCGAGCGGTAGGCGGCGCGGACGACGGCCGTCCCGCCCGTGGCGACGATGACATCGACGCCGCGGTCGGCCATCAGCGCCTCGATCAGCGGGATGGTCGGCTCCTCCACGACCTGCAGGCAGCCGTCGGGCGCCCCCGCGGACACGGCGGCCTTCGCCAGGACGCGGACGGCGTCGACGGAGACCTTGCGGGCGAGCGGGTGCGGCGAGACGACGACCGCGTTGCGCGTCATCAGGGCCAGGATCACCTTGAAGTACACCGTGGCGATCGGGTTCGTCGAGGGCGTGAGGGCGAGCACGACCCCGGCCGGCTTCGGGACCGCGACGATCTTCGCGTCGGTGTCGATCTGCGCGTCGACGTAGTCGCCGACGGCGTAGCGCTCGACGATCCCGCGGGAGCACGCCTCGTTCTTGCGCCGCTTGTGCTCGACGACGCCCATCCCGGTCTCCTCCACTGCGGCGATCGCAAACCTTTCGGCGTTTTGGTATGCCATCTCCGCGACCGCCTCGACCACTCGGTGCGTACGGTCGCGGTCGAACGTCGCGAACGCGGTCGCCGCCCAGCGCGCGCGATCGAGCATCATGCGGGCGCGCGGCGCGCCCGGCACGTCGGGCGCGGCGGGGTCCATGAGGGCGGCGCTCACCGCGACACCGCCTCGCGAGGCGTCGACGCGACCTCGGCGAGCGCCTCGCCGACGGCGACCGCGGTGCGGTCGAGGATCTCGTCGACGAGGTCGGGGCCGAGGAGGATGCCGGGCTTGAACTGCAGGACCCGCGGGTCGAGCGTCGAGAAGATCGCCCACACGCCGTTCTCGTACAACCGGCGCATCACGAGCTTCGCCCCCTCTGGGTGATCGAACTCCAGCCCCATGACGACCCCGTCCTGGCGGATGCCGACGAGCCAGTCGGGATACAGCTCCTGGATGGTGCTGAGCCCGGCGCGGAAGCGCTCGGCGATGTAGTGGACCATCGATCGCACCTCCGGGCGGCCGCAGATCTCCAGCACCTTCAGCGCCACGATGCAACCGAGCTCAGCACCGCCGCCGGTCGAGATGTGGCCGAACCCGTCCTCCTTCAGCCACGCCGAGCACTCCTCCGAGACCACGGTGCAGGCGATCGGGTACATGCCGCCGGTGATCCCCTTGCCGACGATCATGATGTCCGGCTCGACTCCCGCCTTGGCGACCCCCCACATCTCGCCCGTCCGCATCAGGCCGGTCTGCACCTCGTCCGCGATGTAGAGCGCCCCGTGGCGCTCGCACAGCTGCTTGACCGAGCGCAGGTAGCCGGGGTCGGGCAGGGGGAACCCGAAGGTCGCGGGGATGGTCTCGATCACCACGCCGGCGACGTCCCCTCCGCGCAGCGCTCCCTCCATCGCCTCGAGGTCGTTGAACGGGACCTGGACGAACTCGTCCGGGCGGTCGGACAGGAAGAGCGTCGAGAAGCGATCGTCCCCCGCCGCCACGGCCAGGCCCGTATGCCCGTGATAGCCCTTGCGGATCGAGACGATCTTCCGGCGCCGGCGCGTGTGGCGGGCGGTCTTGATCGCGATGTCGGTCGCCTCGCCGCCGCCCGACCCGTAGATCACACGGCGCATGTTCGGCGTGCAGGTGCCGACGAGCGCTTCGGCGAGTGCGGTGCGCGCCAGTGCCGGGAAGTGATGGTTGCCGATGTCGAAGCGACCCATCGCCTGCTCGAGCACGGCGATGAGCTCGGGATTGCGGTGGCCGAGGTTGTAGGTCCCGCCGTTCAGGTGCATGTCGATGAGCCGCCGACCTGCCATGTCCCAGAACAGGTAGCCCTCGCGGCGATCGATCACGAGGTCGACGCCGGCGTCCTGCCAGAACCGGGTCTTGTCCGGGTTCCAGAACGTCTCCGAGCGGCGCAGGAAGTCCGCTTTGGACTCGAAGGAGAAGAAGTCGTAGTCGTACACGTTCCGCGCTTTCGCGCGGAACGTACCATAAGTCGCCCAGCTGACCAATCTTTCTTTCGATTGGTCTGGTCAGGTGGTTGTATGCACGCGCGCGCGCTGGGTAGCGGCGACGCTCGCCAGCACGGCGAGCGCCGCGAGCACCGTCCACGCGGCGATGGCCTCGCCGAGCAGCAGCGCGCTCCAGGCCAGCGTCATCAGCGGCTGCAGCAGCTGCACCTGTCCGACGCGCGCGACGCCGCCGCGGGCGAGCCCCGCATACCAGGCGAAGAAGCCGAGGAACATCGAGACCGCCGAGACGTAGACGAAGCCGGCCAGCGCCGGGGCGCCCGCCGACAGCCCGGTGCTCGCGACGGCCACGGCGGCGACCGGCAGCGTGGCCGGCAGCGAGAGCACCAGCGCCCAGCAGATCGTGCGCGCGCCGCCGAGCTCGCGCGCCAGCGCGCCGCCCTCGGCGTAGCCGACCGCGCAGGTCGCGGTGGCGAGCAGCAGCAGCGCGTCGGCGGCGGTGAAGCCTCCCGCCGCCTCGACGAGCACGAACGCGAGCACGACGGCGAGGCCCGCGCCGGCGGCGAGCCAGAACGCCGGTCCCGGCCGCTCGCCGGCGCGCGCGACGGCCGCCAGCGCGGTCGCCGCCGGCAGCAGCGCGACGACCACCGCGCCATGGGAGGCGTCCGTCGCGGTCAGGGCGATGCTCGTGAACAGCGGGAAGCCGAACACCACGCCGGCGGCGACGATCGCCAGGCGCCGCCATTGCCGCGGCGTCGGCCATGGTGCGCGCCCGACTCGCAGCACGACCAGCGCCAGCAGCGCGGCGACCACCGCGCGGCCGAACGCCACGACCCACGGATCGAGATCCTCCACGGCCAGCTTCGTGGCGGGCAGCGAGAGCGAGAACGCGGTCACGCCGACGAGCCCGAGCACCAGGCCCGGCGGGAGGCCGAGCCCCGGCGCCGTTACCGGCCTCGTCCCAGTAGCGTTACGCTGTACCGCCATGCCTCACGGTAACACCTTGACCGCCGTCACCAACGACCTCGAGCGCGAGGCGGCCGTCCGCGCTCCGGGCGAGCGGCTGCCGTCCGTGCGCGAGCTGATGGCGCGCCACGGCGCCGGCCCGGGAACGGTCCAGCGCGCCCTGAGCGCGCTCACCGCCCGCGGGATCGTCGACACGCGTCCGGGGCACGGCACGTTCGTCGGCGCCGCCCCCGCGGCCGCCGCTCGCGGCGCCGACCTGGGCTGGCAGACCGTCGCGCTCGGGCCCGCCCGCCCCTACGCCGGCGCGGAGGCGCTCGAGGAGCTGCTGCGCCCGCCGAGCCCCGGCGACCACGTGCTCTCCAGCGGCTACCTGCCGCCGGACCTGCAGCCGGTCACGGGGCTCGGGCAGGCGCTCGGCCGGGCCGGGCGCCGCCCCGGCGCCTGGGACCGTGTCCCGCCCGAGGGCATCGCGCCGCTGCGCGCCTGGTTCGCCGCCGACATCGGCGGGGGCGCCGAGGCCGACGACGTGCTCGTCTGCCACGGCGGTCAGGGGGCCCTGAGCGCCTGCCTGCGAGCGCTGGCGGCGCCGGGAGCGCCGGTCGTGGTCGAATCGCCGACCTATCTCGGCGTCCTCGCCGTCGCGCGCGCGGCCGGCGTGACGCCCGTGCCCGTCCCGACCGACGAGCACGGCGTCCGGCCCGAGCACCTCGCCGACGCGCTGGCCCGCACCGGCGCGCGGCTCGCCTACCTGCAGCCGACGTTCGCCAACCCGCACGGCGCCACCCTCGCCGCCGAGCGCCGCGGCCAGGTGCTCGAGGCCGCCGTCGCGGCCGGGGCGTTCCTGATCGAGGACGACGCCTTCCGCCATCTCTCGCTCGGGGCGAGCGCTCCCGCACCGCTCCTGCACGACGATCGCGACGGGCACGTCGTGCACGTCCGCTCGCTCACCAAGGTCGCCTCGCCCGGGCTGCGCGTCGCCGCGCTACTCGCCCGCGGGCCCGCCGCCGCCCGACTGCTCTCCGCCCGCGTGGTCGACGACTACTTCGTCGCCGGCCCGCTCCAGGAGGCGGCGGTCGAGCTGGTCTCCGCACCCGCCTGGCCCCGGCACCTGCGCCGCCTGCGCGGCGAGCTGCGCGCCCGCCGCGACGCCCTGGCCACCGCGGTCGACCACCACCTCGGCCCCGGCCGCATCGCCACCCTCCCGCAGGGCGGCCTCCACCTCTGGGTCGCGCTCGATCCCCACGAGGACGACGTCGCCCTCGCCCAGCGCGCCCGCCGCGCCGGCGTGATCGTCTCCCCCGGCCGCCCGTTCTTCCCCGCCGAGCCACCCGCGGCGTTCCTGCGCCTCACCTACGCGGCCACCCCTCCCGAACGCCTCACCGAGGCCGTCGCGCGCCTGGCCGCCGTCCGTTAGCCGACGCCGAGCGGAAGGCGACGGGACCACGGCCGGTCTGCCGCTCGAGACCGGGACCACCGCAAACATCCACGCCGCCGTGGCGGCCCACACCGAACTCGACCCGACTTCCACGCGATCGGCGTCTCACTTGGCATACCGGCGGACGTTCGCGGACCGCCTCTCGCCGGAACTCTCGCGAACACGCCCGCTCTCGCCGGGACACCTTAGTGCGACACCGGTGTTACACTCGTCGGCATGCCTACCCGACGCCGTCGCCACGCGATCACCGAGACCCCGCCGGTCCAAGCGGCGCTCGACGAGCTGCGCCAAGCACTCGGTGACGACCGCGTCGAGATGGGCGAGCTCGTGATCCTGGGAGCTCGGGAGAAGCTCGCGCGCGTGCATGCGAATCGGGACGACACCGTCGTACTGCGTCGCCGCCTTGCCGAGCGAATCCGTAGTCGCGACATCCCGGCCGACCGCACGGCCGCCGACGAGGTGCGTCGTGCCGGCTGGGCACGGCCGTGACGACGACGCTCCTGCTCGACAACTCCGCGTGGGTCCGGCTCGCCGATGCGGCGCTGCCGGCGGAACGCGCCGATGGGATCGCCGAAGCCCTCGAGTCGGGACGCATCGCCGCGTGCCTTCCGTTCCTGCTCGAGGCCGGATACTCGGCCCGCAGCGCGCGTGAGCACGATCAGCTCCTCGCCGAACTGCGATCCCTCCCCCGCTACCACCTCGACGACGCCGTCGAGCAGCGAGCCCTCGAGGCCCAGGCTCAGCTCGCACGCGTAGGACATCACCGCCTCCCACCGGTCGACCTGCTCGTCGCCGCGCTCGCCGACCGCCACGACCTCGGGGTGCTGCACTACGACCACGACTACGACCTGATCGCCGAGAAGACCGACCTCACGTTCGACAGCGTCTGGCTCGCCGCCCGCGGCACGCTATGAAGGCTCGAAGCGCTGACACGAAGCGCGCGGATGTGTCCACTCTCATGACCCCAACCGGCCGTCCGACGCTAGCCCGAAACGGCTGGCGAAACTTGGCCCGAAGATCGTGACGGCGACGACAAGGCTGTGGGCCAACAGGTAGAGCGCCTTGCGCTGCCACGGCAGACGCATGTACCAACGCTCCAACGCGGCAATCGGTCCAAACGCCCCGAGAACGACATCGATGAAGCGTATGCGACCGCTTCGCCCAGCGTCCAGCGTTCCATCTGGCCGAATCGTAGTCGCCTGGCGCCCGCCTCAGGTTGCGCCTGAGCACTCGCCGGTTGCTGCTCACCGTGCACATCATCGCCGGGGTCGGATTGCTCGGCGAGCTGACCATCGCCGGTGCCGACACCGGCCCGCGCGTGGTCGCTCTGCCGGCGGGAACCCGCACTTGCGGCATCCGCCTGCGTCCCGGCACGGCAGGTGCGCTCCTGGGTTTCCCCGCCTCCGAGCTTTGCGACAGCCAGGTCGGCGCCGAGTCGGTCTGGGGCGAGCGGGTCGCGGGGCTCGAGGAGGCGATGGCCGATGCGACGCCCGCCCGGCGCCTCGACCTGCTGATCGACGCCGTGGCGAGACGCGGTGCTTCGCCGGATGCGGCGGTGGTCGCCGCCGTCTCGCGCCTCGCGGCTCCCGGGGCGAGCGTGGCGGGCGTTGCGGCCGACGTCGGATATAGCGAGCCCCAGCTCCGTCGGAGGGTGCTCGCCGCCGTGGGCTATGGACCGAAGATGCTCGTCCGCGTTGCCCAAGGGAGCCGATCGTCATGCCCGATCTCAATCAGGCCCGCGAGTTCATGAACAGGTACGCCGAGTTGGCTGCTCGACCGTCGGCGCTTGGACCTCCTCGTCGGGCAAGGCGACCCGGAGGCGACCATCAGCACGCTCGCCGGCTATGCCAACGACGACGGCGGGTTCGGCTGGGCACTCCACCCAGACCTGCGCAGCGCGACGAGCCAACCCGTCGGCGCGACGCACGCCTTCGAGGTTCTCGATGAGGCCCGTGCGGGGACCAGCCCAATGGCCGTAAGCGTCTGCGACTGGCTGGATCGCGTCTCGCTCACCGACGGAGGCCTGCCCTTCGCCCTCCCGCACAGCGACCAGGCGGGGTCCGCGCCGATGTGGGCGGGCGCGGACGGCTCGCGCTCGTCGCTTCTGATCACCTGCGCGGTGCGCGCGATCGCGCACCGCATCGCGGACCGCTACCCCGCGGTCGCCGAGCACCGGTGGCTCTCGTGCGCAACCGACTACTGCCTGGGAGAGATCGCGGAGATGGATCGGCCCAGAATGGCGATCGAGACCGGGCTCGCGCTCCTGCCGGTCGCGATCGACGCGATCCTCGCGCCGACCCTCACCCCCCGCCTGGTCGAGCGTTTCGGGACAGTCCGCGTGATCGCGACCGGCATGGCCCTCGGCGTCGCGGGCTACGCGCTCTTTCTCCCAGTCGGGACCGGCTCGGCCTACGTCGCGACGTTGCTGCCGACCATGATCCTCGTCGGCCTGGCCTTCACGCTGGTCTACGGACCGCTGACGATCGCCGCGACCGACGGCGTCGCCGACGCCGAGCAGGGCCTCGCCGGCGGGCTGTTCAACACCTCCTTCCAGTTCGGCGCCGCACTCGGGCTCGCCGTCGTCGCCGCCGTCGTCGTGGCCGCGACCGGCACCGCCGACGACCCGCAGGCCCTGCTCGACGGCTACCGCGCCGGGCTCGTCGTCCCCGTCGCGGGCGCAGCACTCGCACTGGCGGTGACGCTGCCGGGCCTGCGAGCGCCTCGTGCGGTCACGGCCGAGCGCGCCGTGGCCGGTGGCAGCACCGGGGCCTGCGCGCGGGCGTCGTAGGCCGCGCGCGCGGCGGCGATGCGCGTCTGGTGGGCCTCCGTCCAGGTGACGAGCGCCTGGATGGTGGCGTGCAGGGAGGCGCCCAGCGGCGTGAGCGCGTACTCCACGCGCGGCGGCACGACGGGGTACACGGTGCGCTCGACCAGGCCGTCGCGCTCGAGCTGGCGCAGGGTCACGGTCAGCATCCGCTGGCTGATCCCGTCCACCAGCCGCTGGAGCTCGGAGAAGCGCAGCGTCCCGTCCTCGAGCAGCGCGATCACCAGCAGCGACCACTTGTCGGCGATCCGGTCGAGGATCTGACGAACCTCGCATCCCTCGCGCACGTCCCACTGGACCGCGTCATCGGGCAGGCCCGTTCTCGCGCAGTGCTCGACCGACTTCAAGGTGCCGTCTTCCATACCCGACAATGATGACGCATCATGCGGTCACGCACCAAACGGAACCACGAGGAACCGATGATCCGCCGGCGTCGCGTCAGTACTGGACGCGGAAGTCCCCGATGAAGGTGATCGTGTTGCCGTCGGGATCGCGGATGGCGGAGAGCTGCACGCCCTTGCTCACCGTCTCGATCGCTCCCGGGGTCAGCCCCCGTTTCGAGACGTCGGCGACGTGCCGGCCCAGATCGTCCACTGCGAAGTTCAAGAGGGTCGAGCCGGCGCGATCGGCGTCGTGAGTGACCTGGACCCATCCGCTGTCGGTCACCCGCCATTCGACGAGACCTTCCATCGGCCGGTTGTCGGCGGGACGGCCGAAGAGACGCTCGTACCAGGCGTGCGCCGCCCCGAAGTCGGCCACCGGGACGACGGCGAGGACATGATCGATGGACATCGCCTGCTTCTCCTGTGTCGGAGCGGACGGTCGGCGGGACCTGGAGCACCAGCCTAGATGAGTGATTCCACGACTCCGCACCGTGGCTGACGGCACGGACCTCGTGAAATCACCCATCTAGAGGTCGCGCCGTTGCGAGCCGCGCCGCCCGCCGCCCGGCCGTCGGGGCCGGGCGGCGGCGCAGCGTCGCCTACGCGTTCGCCAGCTCGCGCTCCGTCGCCTGGATGACGCCGGCGCGGCCCTTGTGCGCGCGCTCGTAGGCGCGCACGTCCTTGGCGCGCTGCTCGTCGGCGGCGGCCAGCGCGGTCTGGATGTCCGCGGCGGTCTGCTCGTCGTAGCCCGGCCACGGCTCGTCGCCGCGCAGGGTGGCGATCCGGTCGAGCACCGTCGCGCGGCCGTCGTTCTTGCGCTCGAAGGCGTCGACCTTCGACAGGTCGATCTGGGAGAGCTCGGGGAGCTTGGCCGCGATCTCGTCGGCGTTCAGCTTCCCGTAGCGGGCGATCGGCAGGTCGCCCTCGGACGCCACGGCACCCTTGACCGTCCCCTCGGCGCGGGCGACGCCGGGCGCCCTGCGCGCCTGGCGGGTGGTCCGCTTGGCGCTCGTGGCCGCCTTGCGAGTGGACTTGGCCGCGGTCCGGCCGGCGGCGCGGGCGCCGTCCGCGGCGCCCGTCTTGGTGATGTCGTACGACGGGTCGTCCTCGAACGCGGCGCGGGCGACCGCGTCCGTGAGCTTGGGGATCTCGCGCAGGATCCGCTCGAGCATCTTCTCCTCGTCGGCGCGGATCGACGTCGCGAGCCGGGCGGTCTCCTCGTCGCCGACGCTGGCCGCGAGCCGCTCGATCGCCGAGTAGGTCGCGATCTCGAGCGCCTCGGTGGCCGCGGCGTCCTTGGCGTTCTTGAGCACCTTCTCCTCGCCGCCGGAGCCGCGGAGGAGGTCGAGCGGGCTCTTGGCGAGGGCGAGCGCCTGGCCGGCGACGCTCTGCGCGATGCCGTTGACGAGCTGCAGCGGGTTGCCGCCCCGGCCGAGCGCGTCGATGCGCCGCTCGACGCGCTCGGCGTGGCCGCGCGTCTCGTCGAGGTGCGTCTCGAGCCCGGTGCGGTAGCTGCCGCGCGGGGTCATGGCGATCTGCGACTGGAGCACGCGCACGAGCGCGAGCTCGGACGCGTGCGCCTCGTCGAGGTACTGGACGATCTTCTGAGTGGAGCGATCCATGGACCGTTCCTCCGTTTCCTTTGGGGGGCTTGAAGAGAGGTGATTCACGCGGAACGGCCCGCCGAAACCGGCGGGCCGTGTGCGTTGGAGTCCGTCGAAGAAGGGCGATGCGTCCGGGGCGGCCGAGCCGTGGATGCCGGGCGCCGCACGAGGGTGAAGCCAATAGTGGTGTTATTGGCGATCCCTCGGGTGGCGAGCCGGCGCCGCGGATCGGTTGCATCGGACGTGTCGGTTTCTTCGACGGGCTCCCTTAGCGGGCGCTGAGCCCGCCCCCGCAGTACGGGCAGGAATCGCGGTGGATCACGCGATCCTCGGCCCACAGCCGCAGGCACTTCTGACAGATGAAGCGCATCATGGCTTCACTCCTTTCATCCCGGTGCGGCGCAGCGCGCCGGCGAACCGGTCCTTCACGGCCGCCCTCATGGCGGCCGGGCGGAGGCGTCGGGGCAGAGGGTGGGTGGGACCCACTCGCGATCGCCTCCTGCAGTGCATGGTATCGGCTCAGCCTGGATGAAGCGCCGGAGCGTAGCCCGCCGCGATCGCCTCGACGGCGGCCGCGGGGGTGAGCACGGGCAGGCGCTCGCGCGGGGCCGGGCGCAGATCGCCGTAGCCGGCGAGGCTCCAGGCGCGCAGCCCCGCCTCGGCGACCAGCCACGCGGCTCCGTCGAGCGCGACCATGACGCCCGGCGGAAGCTCGCCTACCGCGCGGCGCGGGTGGTCGGCGGGCCGGCGCGGCCGCCCGCTCCCGAGGCGGTCGGCGTGCAGGCGGACGTCCATCGCGTCGGCGCTCGTCGCGCCGAGGCCGGCCGCCGCCCACGCCGCCTGCCAGCGCTTGTAGTCCGCGTTGCGGCACTGCGCGCAGGGCCGGTGGCCGGCGGCGATCGCGGTCGCCTCGTCGAGGAAGAACAGCTCGGTCCAGCGGCGCGGCTGCAGCAGCTCGCGGTGGCGGCCCCTGAACTCGAGCCGGCAGGCGATCCAGCGCCGCACCTGCCATTCGCGCACGAGCCGCCCGTCGTCGTCGTGCAGCACGCCGCGGTTGCCCATCAGCGTGCCGCGGTGCTCGGTCACGACGATCTCGCCGGAGGGCGTGACGCGGTTGCGCAGCGGCATCGGCACAGTGTGAGGCGATGGTCGTCCGCCTGCGCGATCTCGTCGACGTCTCCGCTGTCGTCGGCGCCACCAGCTCGCGCACCGCGAAGACGGAGGCGCTGGCCGGCCTGCTGGCGCGGCTCGAGCCCGCCGAGGTGGCGCCCGCGGTGGCGTTCCTGTCGGGGCGGCTCACGCAGCGCCAGATCGGGGTCGGGTGGGCGCAGCTGCGCGAGTCACCGCCGCCCGCCGCGCAGCCCGGCCTCACGCTCGCCGACGTGGACGCGGCGTTCGCGACGGTCGGCGCGCTGAGCGGGACGGGGTCGCAGGCGGCGCGGCGCTCGACGCTGCGCGCGCTGTACGCCCGCGCCGACGCCGAGGAGCAGGGCTTCCTCACCCGCCTGCTGCTCGGCGACCTCGCCCAGGGCGCGCTCGCGGGTGTGATGACCGCCGCCGTCGCCAGGGCGGCGGACATGCCGCAGGCCGAGGTGCGGCGCGCCCTGACGTTGAACGGCGACCTGCAGGCGATCGCCGCGATCGCCCTGCTCGACGGCCGCGCCGGACTGGCGGCCGTGCGCCTGGAGGTCGGCCGGCCGCTCTCCCCCATGCTCGCCGCCACGGCGCCCGACGTCGGCGCCGCGCTGGAGCGGACGGGCCCGGCGGCCGTCGAGTTCAAGCTCGACGGCGCGCGGGTCCAGGTCCATCGCGACGGAGGTGACGTGGCCGTCTTCACGCGCACGCTGGACGAGGTCACGGGCCGCGTGCCCGAGGTCGTGGCCGCGGCCCTCGGGCTGCCGGCGCGCAGCGCCGTCCTCGACGGCGAGGTGATCGCGCTGCGGCCCGGCGGGCGGCCGCATCCGTTCCAGGTCACCGGCTCGCGCTTCGGCGCCCGCAGCCGCGCGCAGGCCGAGCTGCCGTTGAGCGTGTTCTTCTTCGACCTGCTGCACCTCGACGGCGAGGACCTGCTCGACGCGCCGCTCGCGATCCGCGGCGACGCGCTCGCGCGGCTCGCCCCCGTGCAGCGGGTGCCGCGCGCGCTCGCCGGCGACCCGCAGGCCGCGCAGGCCGCCTTCGACGCCGCGCTCGCCGCCGGCCACGAGGGCGTGATGGTCAAGGCGCTCGACTCCCCCTATGCCGCCGGGCGCCGTGGCGCGGCCTGGCTGAAGGTCAAGCCGGTGCACACGCTCGACCTCGTCGTCCTGGCCGTCGAGTGGGGCCACGGCCGTCGCCGCGGCCTGCTCTCCAATTTGCACCTCGGCGCCCGCGACGGCGACGGCTGGGCGATGCTGGGCAAGACGTTCAAGGGCCTCACCGACGCGCTGCTGGCGTGGCAGACCGAGCGCTTCCTCGCGCTGGAGACCCGCCGCGAGCGCCACGTGGTGCACGTGGCGCCCGAGCAGGTCGTCGAGATCGCCTTCGACGGGATCCAGGCCTCGCGCCGCTACGCGTCCGGGATGACGCTGCGCTTCGCGCGCGTGAAGCGCTACCGCGACGACAAGCCCGCGGCGGAGGCCGACACGCTGGAGACGGTCCGGACGCTCGCGGGTATGGCTGACGCATGACCCTCGCAGGCAGCACCCTCTTCATCACCGGCGGCAGCCGCGGCATCGGCCTCGCGATCGCGCTGCGCGCCGCGCGCGACGGCGCCAACGTCGCCCTGCTGGCCAAGACCGCGGAGCCGAACCCGAAGCTCCCCGGCACGATCCACTCCGCCGCGGCGGAGATCGAGGCGGCGGGTGGGCGGGCGCTGCCGATCGTCGGCGACGTGCGCGACGAGGCGTCGGTGGCGACGGCCGTCGAGCAGACCGCCGAGCGCTTCGGCGGCATCGACGTGTGCGTGAACAACGCCAGCGCGATCCAGCTCGAGTCGATCGAGGTGACCGAGCCCAAGCGCTACGACCTGATGCAGGCGATCAACGCCCGCGGGACGTTCCTGGCGACGCGCGCGTGCATCCCCCACCTCAAGCGCGGCCGCAACCCGCACGTCCTCACGCTCTCGCCGCCGATCAACCTCGACCCGGCGTGGATGGGCGCGCACGCGCCCTACACGCTGTCCAAGTACGGCATGAGCCTGCTCACGCTCGGCGCGGCGGCCGAGCTGCGCGAGGCCGGAGTGGCCGCCAACGGGCTGTGGCCGCGCAGCGTGATCGCGACCGCGGCGGTGCAGAACCTGCTCGGCGGCGACGCGGTGATGGCGAAGTCGCGCACGCCGGAGATCGTCGCCGACGCGGCGTACGCGATCCTCACCCAGCCGGCGCGCGAGTGCACGGGCAACCTGTTCATCGACGACGAGGTGCTCGCCACGCTCGCCGACCCGCCGGTCACCGACCTCGAGCGCTACCGCGCGGCGGACGGCGAGGCGCTGCTGCCGGACTTCTTCGTCGACCCCGCGCCGCTGAACTGATCGGGCAGGATCTTGCCGGGATTGAGGATCCCGGCTGGGTCGAGTGCCTGCTTGAGCGCCCGCATCGTCCGGACGGCCGCGGCGCCCGACTGATCGAGCAGGTACTCCCGCTTGCCCATGCCGATGCCGTGCTCGCCGGTGCAGGTGCCGCCGGCGGCCAGCGCGCGCGCCACCATCCGCTCGACGAACTCGCGCAGCGCGGCCTGCTCGCTCTCGGACTCGACGTCGACCGGGCAGATCCAGTGGAAGTTGCCGTCGGCGACGTGGCCGACCAGGGCGGCGGGGAACGGCAGGTCCCGCGCATCCTCGGCCGTCTCGGCGATGCACTCGGCCAGGCGCGAGACCGGGACGCAGACGTCGGTGGTCTGCGTGCGGGCGCCCGGACGGGCGGCCGTGACCGCGAAGTATGCGTTGTGGCGGGCGCGCCAGAGCTGGTTGCGCTCGTCGGTGGTGGCGGTCCAGGCGAACGCCCCACCGCCGTGCGCGGCCGCGAGCTCCTTCACGTCCTCCACCTGCTCGGCGACGGACTGGGGGCCACCGTGGAACTCGAGGAACAGCGTCGGCGCCTCGGGCTCCTCGAGCCCCGCGTGGGCGTTGACGGCGCGGATGGCAGCGGGGTCGAGCAGCTCGCAGCGGGCGAGCGGGATGCCGAGCTGCACCGCCTCGGCGACGGTGGCCACGAGGCCTCCGAGGTCCGCGAAGACGCAGCGGGCGGCGACGATCTGCTCCGGGATCCCGTGGATGCGCAGGGTGAGCTGGGTGATGACGCCGAGCGTGCCCTCCGAACCGAGCATGAGCCGGGTGAGGTCATAGCCGGCGGACGACTTGCGGGCGCGTGTGCCGGTCTGCACGACGGTGCCGTCCGCGAGCACCACCTCGAGCCCGAGCACGTTCTCGCGCATCGTGCCGTAGCGGGTCGTGCGCGTGCCCGAGGCGGCGGTAGCGGCCATGCCGCCGAGCGTGGCGTCGGCGCCGGGGTCGACCGCGAAGAACAGCCCATCCTGGCCGAGCGCCTTCTCGAGCGCGAGCCGGCCCACGCCCGCCTGCACGCGGCAGTCGAGATCCTGCGCGTTGACCTCCACGATGCGGTCCATGCCGGACAGGTCGACGGTCAGACCGCCGGCGACCGGCAGCACGTGCCCCTCCAGCGAGCTGCCCGCGCCCCACGGGATCACGGGCACGCCGTGGCGGTTGCAGATCGCGAGGATCCGGGAGACCTCGTCGGTGCTGCGCGGGAACGCCACGGCCTCGGGTCGGCGTGGCATGAAGCGCGACTCGTCGCGGCCGTGAAGATCGAGGATCGACGGCGCGCTCGAGACGCGCTCGCCCAGCAGCAGATCGAGCTCCGCGGCGGCTTCGCTCGCGATCATGCCGAGCGCCGCTGCCAAACGATGTCCTGCTCGGCGAGGCTGAGCAGCCGCCAGCGCTCGTCCTCGGGCTCCCAGACGGAAACGGTGACGTCGTGCACGTGCTCGACGCCGCCGAGCACGGCGAGCGTGGTGCGGACGTCGGCGCCGTCGGCCAGCAACTCGCGCGTGACCACGTCGACGATCCGGAAGCGGCGCGGGGGCCTCGGCGCGGGCGGCTGCGGCTCGCGCGGGCGGCGCTTCGGCGGCACCCAGATCGGCTCGTGCCCGGGCGGCTCGGGGCTCTGCACGCGGTCCAGCGGGACCATCTGTGCGCCCGTGCCCTTCGTCTCGGTGTCCAGCACCCACTGCCTGCCCTTCGCCATACCCCTCTAGGGTATCATGCGGAGCCGCGATGTCGGGGTTCTGGCTCAAGGCGATCGGGCACGCCCGCGGGCCGCTGCCCGCCGACTGGCTGCCGGCGCGCGCCGAGCTGCTGCACCGCACGGGCTTCCCGCGCCGGCCGCGGATCGAGCCGGGCGACCGCCTGATCCTCTACGCCTCGGTGTGGCGACGCGTGTTCGCCGCGTGCGAGGTCGTCGGCGCGCCCGAGCCGCGCGAGCACCCGCGCTGGCCGTGGACCGTCGCGATCGAGACGCTGCTGCTCGTCCCCGTGCTCGACGCCGCCCCGCCCGTGGAGGCGATCGGCGTCGCGGCCCGCTCGATGAGCCAGCAGTCGCACATCCGCATCGGCGCCGAGCACTACGCCCGCGCCGTCGACGCGCTCGCCTCCGTGGCGGCGGTGCCCGAGGGGCGCGGCTAGGCTGCGCCGATCGTCGTCTCGAGGGGCCTCGGCTGCCGCCGCCGACGTCCTCGCCTAGCGACCGCTGCGCAGGCGCGCCTCGGCGAGCTCGATCCCGCCCTGGAGGTCGCCGGCGGAGACCACCCGGGCGAGGTCGATGCCGACGGTGACGAGCGTCTGGGAGATCTCGGCGGAGAGCCCGCTGATGATCACCTCGGCGCCCATCATGCGGGCGCTGGTGACCGAGCCGATCAGCTGGTTGGCCGCGATCGTGTCGATCTCCGGCACGCCGGTCACGTCGAGCACGACCGCGCGGGCGCGGCGCTCGCGGATCGCCTGCAGCAGCATCCCGCGCATCTGGTCGAGCCGCTCGCGATCGAGCGCGCCGACGATCGGCAGGATGAGCAGGCCGGAGCGCAACTGCAGCACGGGCGTCGAGAGCTGGCGGATCGCCCGCTGCTGCGTGGCGATGACCTGCTCGTTGGCCGACACGAAGGCCTGGGCGAACGCGGCCGTCGCGTCGTCGAGCCAGCGGTCGAGCGCCCGCACGTTGGCGAGCAGCTCGACCTGCTCGCTGGAAGCGAAGACTCGTTCGAGCAGGTCGGCGCGAAACAGGTTGACCAGCTCGACCCAGGAGGAGAGCGGGATCTCGGCGTTGGCGTAGCCGGCCGCCTGCGCGCGGGTGCTCTGCCAGTAGGCGTCCCACTCCCAGTGGAGCATCGCGGCGCCCACCAGCGCCCGGTTCACGGCGTCCTGCTCGTCGTCGACCGGCGTGTCGCGGATCAGCGGGCCGAAGGCGGGGTGGCTCGCGAGCCGCTCGCGGATCTGGACCTGGACCTCCTCGTAGGCGCCGTCGTAGATCTCCCACACGCGCGCCATCGCGGGCCGCATCCCCGGATCGGGCGGGCTCGGGGCGGTGATCGCGCTCAAGCGGAGGCTGCCAGGGGCATGATCTCGGCGAACGCTACCCCGTTCGCGCCACGGCTTGCGCTGCCGGCGAGCCGCCCCGGATCCCCTGGTAGGGTTCGCGCACCTCCAGGAGGGTGCATGAAGAGCCAGCAGGAGCGCCAGGCGGACCGTCGCCAGGCCAAGCTGGACGAGGTCCAGCGGCAGATCGAGGCCGGTTCGCTGAAGGTCCGGCAGATGACGCCGGAGGAGCGCGAGCGCAACCTGCCGCGGCCCGCGAAGCAGCGGCCCAAGCGCGCCTGAGGCACACTTCGCGCATGACCCTGGTCCATACCTGCGTGCGCGTGCGCGACCCCGAGGCGTCCGTGCGCTTCTACGCGGCGCTCGGCTTCGGGCGCCGCGGGCGGCTCAACTTCGAGACCGCCTACAACCTCTACCTGGGGCTCCCGGGCGACCGGGACGCGCTCGAGCTGACGGTCAACCTCGACCGCGAGGCGCCCTACGACCTCGGCGACGGCTACAACCACATCGCGGTCACGGTCGACGACCTCGGCGCGCTGCTGGCCTCGCTCGCGGAGATCGGCGTCGAGCCCGAGAAGCCGCCGTTCCACCCGGGCGACCGCGAGGAGTACCGCATCTGCTTCGTCGCCGATCCCGACGGCTACCGCGTCGAGCTGATCGACGGCGGCGCGTTCCCGACCCCCCAGGACCCGGACCCCCGTTAGGGTCGCAGGCCATGTCCGCTGCCCCGCTCGTCCTGCACGCCCTCCCGCCGTCGCACCCCTGCATGACGGCCGCTGCGGCGCTGCGGCTGAAGGGGCTGGCCTTCGAGCGCGTCGACCTCAGGCCGGGCGAGCACACGGCGGAGATGGAGCGCCTCTACGGCCCCGGGCGCACGACGGTGCCGGGGCTGCTGGTCGGCGACGAGCCGGTGCACGGCTCGATCGCGATCCTCGAGCGGCTCGAGCGGCTCGAGCCCGAGCCGGCGCTGTACCCGGAGGCGATCGCGGACGCCGTGCGCGAGGCCGAGCGCTGGGGCGACGCCGAGCTGCAGGACCTCGGACGCCGGCTGCCGTGGGGCGCGCTGCGCTTCCGGCCCGAGGCGATGGGCACGTTCGGCGGCGGGCCGCCGCTGGACCCGGCGGGGACCGACTTCGCCATCCGCTACGTCCACGCCTCGTGGAAGTACCACCGGATCTCGGCCGTGCGGCTGGCCGAGGATCTCGCCGAGCTGCCGGCCAAGCTCGACCACGTCGACGCGCTGGCCGCCGCCGGCGTCATCGGCGGCGAGTCCCCCACCGCCGCCGACCTGCAGATCGGCGCCACCCTGCGCGTCCTGCTCGTCGTCGGCGACCTGCGGCAGCTGCTCGAGGGCCGCCCGGCGGAGCGCCTCGCGCGCCGCTGGTTCCCCGACTACGGCGGCGACGTGCCGGCCGGGGCGTTCCCGGCCGGCTGGGTGCCGGAGCGCTGACGCCGCAGCGCAGGCTCAGACCGGCGAGGAGGGCCGGGCCAGCCCCTCCGCGAGATCGCCGAAGCCCGGGGCGAGGATCGCGCCGGGCTGGGCGAGCAGCTCCTCCGCCACGACGGCCTCGGTGGTCAGCAGCAGCGCGGCGACCGCGGCTGCGTTCTCGATCGTGAGCCGCGTGACGCGGACGGGGTCGATCACGCCGCCCTCGATCAGATCGCCGAACTCGCCGGTGAGCGCGTTCAAGCCGCCGCCCTCCGGCATCGCGCGCACCTGGTCGACCGCCGAGCGCCCGTCGTAGCCGGCGTTGGTCGCGATCCAGAACAGCGGCTCGGTGAGCACGCGCCGCACGAGGTCCGCCCCGATCGCGTAGTCGCCCTCGAGGTCGAGGTCCTCGAGCGCCCGCTCGGCCCGCAGCAGCGCGCTGCCGCCGCCCGGCACGATGCCCTCGGACACCGCCGCCCGCGACGCGGCCAGCGCGCCCTCCGTGCGGTGGCGCATCTCGTCGAGCACGACCCCGGTGGCGGCGCCCACGTTGATCACCGCGAGCCGGCTGGAGAGCTTGGCCAGGCGCTCGCGGGCGATCTCGCGGTCGGTCTCGTGCGGCGCGCGGTCGGCCTCGCTGCGGATCTGCGACAGCCGCGCGGCGACCGCCTCCGCCGTGCCCGCCCCCTCGATGAACGTGCACGAGTGCTCGGTGACGACCACGCGCCGGGCCGAGCCGAGGTACTCGCGCTTGACGTTCCCGAGCGTCAGCCCGGCCTCGTCGGTGACGACCTCGCCGCCCGTGAAGGCCGCCAGGTCCGTGAGGTGGGCGATCCGCCGGTGACCGAAGCCCGGCGCGCGCACCGCGACCGCCTCCAGCGTGCCGTGCGACGCGTTGTGCACGAGCATGCCGAGCGCCGCGCCGTCCACCTTCTCGGCGAGGATCACAAGCGGCCGCGGCTGCTTCATGACCTGGTCGAGCAGCGGCATCAGGTCGTGCACCGCCGAGATCGGCTTGGTGGTCATGAAGATGTAGGGGTTCTCGTAGACCGTCTCCATGCGGGTCTGGTCGGTGGCGAGGTACGGCGACACGAAGCCGTTCTCGACCACCATGCCCTCGACGAAGCCGACGGAGATCCCCGGCATCGGCGACTCCTCGACGGTGACGACGCCTTCCTCGCCGACGTGGTCGAGCGCCTCCGCGACCGCGTCGCCGATCCGCTCGTCCTCCTTGCCGGCGATCGTGGCCACGTGGCGCAGGTCGTCGCGTCCGGAGACGGGGCGGGCCTGGCGGCGCAGGTCCTCGACCACGCGCGCGGTGGCCAGCTCGATGCCGCGGCGCAGCAGCATCGGGTTGGCGCCCTCCTCGATCGTACGCATCCCCTCGCGCACGATCCCCTGGGCGAGCAGCGTGGCGGTGGTGGTGCCGTCGCCGGTGAGGTCGCTCGTCTTGGTGGCGACCTCGCGCACGAGCTGCGCGCCCATGTTCTTGAACGGGTCGGTGAGCTCGATCTCGCGCGCGATGCTCACGCCGTCGTTGGTGATCGTCGGCGCGCCGGTCATGCGCTCGAGCACGACGTTGCGACCCTTGGGCCCGAGCGTCACCTTGACCGCGTCGGCGAGCTCGTCGACGCCCGCCTGCAGCAGCCGGCGGGCGTCGTGGTTGAAGTGCAGGACCTTGCCCATGACGTGCCTCCTACGCGCCGGCCGGGACGAGGATGCCGCGCCCTTGGAGCCGTCCGTTGTCGAGGTCGCCCATCGCGTCGTTGATCGCGTCGAGCGGATAGGTGGTCGTGTGCAGCGTGACCTGGCCCTGCGCGGTCAGCGTCATCAGGTCCTGGAGGTCCACGTAGGTCCCGACGAGGTTGCCGATGAAGGAGATCTCGCGCGAGATGACGTCGATCGTCGGGATGTCGATGTTCTGGCCGTAGCCGATGACGTAGAAGAAGCCGCCGTCCTGGATCATCGCCACGCCGTCCTCGACCGCGCCCTTCTCGCCGACGAAGTCGATGATCGCCTCGGCGCCCATGCCGTCGGTGAGCTCCTGCACCGTGTCGATGTGGCTCGAGCCCTCGACCTTGACCGTGTGGTCGGCGCCCAGCTCGCCCGCCAGCGCGAGCGCCTTCTCGCTCGGGTCCACGACGATGATCTCGGCCGGCGTGTAGGCCCTCAGGCACTGGATGCCGATGTGGCCGAGGCCGCCGGCCCCGATCACCACCACCCTGGTGCCGGCGCCGAGCACCGGGACCGCCTTCTTGACCGCGTGGATCGCCGTCAGCCCGGCGTCGGCCAGCGCCGCGATGTCCTTCGGGTCGAGCGACGGGTCGAGCTTGACCACCGAGCGCGCGTTCGTGAGCAGCAGGTCCGCGAAGCCGCCGTCGCGGTCGATGCCGGGGAACGAGCCGTTGACGCAGTGCATGTCGTCGCCGCGCCGGCAGGGCCGGCACAGCCCGCAGGTGATGAACGGGTGCACGATCACCGTGTCGCCGACCTCGACGTTCGTGACGCCCGAGCCCACCTCGTGCACCCAACCGGCGTTCTCGTGACCCGGGGTGTAGGGCAGCTTCACCTGGGACTTCTCGGCCCACTGCCCCTCCTGGATGTGCAGGTCGGTGCGGCACAGCCCGGCCGCGCCGATCTTCACCACGACGTCGAACGGCTCCGTCACCTTGGGCTCGTCGACCTCCTCTACCTTCAGCGCGCCGTGATACTCGTGCAGCCTGGCCGCGATCACGCTGCCACCTCCTCGGGATCGGGGATGCCGTAGCGGACGGCCAGCAGGGAGCGGCAGATGCCCCCGTTGACCTCGAGGCTCGTCCGCACGAGCCTCGCCATGCGCAGCCAGCGGCGCAGGTCGGCCGCCGCGATCGGCTCGCCGTCGGGCAGCACGAACGCCGGGGCGCCGTCGTGGTGCGGGATGCCCAGGTGCTCGCGCAGCTCGAGGCAGCGCCGCGCGTCCGGCTCGTCGGGGAGATCGGCCACGCGGCGCGCGGTCACCTCCTCGGGCGTCGCGCCGGCAGCCAGCAGCGCCTCGCACAGCCCCGACTGGCGCGCGACGAGGGCCTTGCGATGGAACAGCGAGCGCAGGGTGTCCAGCTCACCCTCGGTCTCGCCGGGGAACGCCTCGGAGAACCCCTCGCCGCGCCCGACGGCGGCGTTGATCTCGTCGCCCGTGTAGTGGTCCTCGAGCACGACGGTGACCCCGCCGACCCCCGGCAGCCGCCGCACGGCGGTGCGTGCGTCGGCGACCATGAGGTAGGCGAAGTTCGGCGCGCACTGCGGCGTCGGCAGCCGGAGCCGGACGCTGACGTCCCCGCCGGCCGTCACGTCGCAGGAGCTGACGAACTCCAGCGACGTGATCGGCTCGTCCAGCTCGGGGTCGTAGACCGTCCCGAGCGCGTCGAGGACGCGCTCCCGGTCCGTCACGTGCGGCCCTCGACCAGCTCCGCGTCCTCGCGGGCCGCCGGGGTGCCCGCCTCGTCGGGGAGCCGGTACTCCTGCGGGACGTCGACGCCGTAGAGCCTGGCGGCGTTGAGGCCCAGGATCTTCTTCTTGGACTCCGTGGTGAACGCCGGGAAGTCGGAGAACGTCTCGTCCGGGTAGTTCCACTCGACCAGCCCCTCGACCTGCCACTTGGGCTCCCAGATGCCGTAGTCGCTGCCGAACAGCATCTTGTCCTCGCCGACCCAGAACAGCAGCTCCCCCATGACCTTGGCGAAGAAGCGCGGGCGGGAGTGCATGAGCCCTCCGAGGACGACGGACAGGCCCGCGTAGACGTTGGGCTCCTGCGTCGCCATGAAGCAGAAGTCCTCGATCCGCGGCAGGCCGACGTGCTCGACGATGAAGTTGAGCTCCGGGAAGTCGGTCGCGACGTGGTCGACGTCGGAGACGTCGAAGGCGTCCTTGTCCAGCGGCCAGATCGTCGGGCCCTTGTGGACGTGGACGTTGGTGATCCCCAGCGCCTGGCAGCGCTCCAGGAACGGCACCGCCTCCGGGTCCGTGAGCTTCCAGCCGCGCGAGCCGTCGCGCCACTCGGCCGTGTAGAGCTTGACGCCCTTGAGGCCGTAGCGCTCCGCGTCCTCCTCGAGCTGCTTGATGCCGGCCTCACCCTCGCGCGGGTCCCAGCGGCCGTTGGTGATCAGCTTGCCGGGGTGCTTGTCGGCCAGCCGGGCGTTGACCTCGGCGGTGTTGAAGCCGTCGCTGTACCACTCCTTCAGGTACGTCGACTGGAACACGCCGATGTCGACGTGGCCCTCCTCGAAGACGTCCTTGACGAAGTCCTCCTCGGAGTACTTCTGGAACTTCTCGATCGGCCAGTGCGTCTCCGGCGGCGCGAGCGACTGGTAGGCGTGGAAGCACTCGATCCAGCCCTTGGCGTAGTTCTCCTGGCCCTTCACCCAGTTCTCCGGGCTCGCGTCCCAGAAGTGGATGTGGCTGTCCATCACGAAGTACTGCTCACCGTCGTGCTCGTACATGGCTACTTCACGACCTCCTGCAGGTCGAAGTCGATGTACTCCGCCGCGTCCTCGGGGTTCGCGAACATCAGCACACGCTCGTCGAGCACGACCATGCGCCCGTAGTGCGTGGACATGATCTCCTCGAAGTCGTCAGGCCCGAAGTCGGGCCAGCCGAGCGCCTCGGCGATCTCCTCGAAGTCGAAGTCGATCTTGTCGGTGCCGTCGACGCGGATCATCGACGGCAGCTCCTCGATCTTGACGTTGTCATGCGAGCGCATCACGTCGGCGACGACGTGGCCGACCTGGTTGTTCATCAACGTGACGCCCGCCCGGCCCGACGACGTTGGGTCGGACTTGAACCGGTCTTCGCTCATGCTGACGCCTCCTTGGGGGTCTCGAGTCCGATGTCGGACAGCAGGCCCTCGAAGCGCTGCATCGAGCGCTCCATGGAGTCCTCGAACCGCATCGCCTTCTCGGCGGGCTGCGACCAGATCGGCTGCAGCTTGCGCGCGGCCTCGACGCTCACCGGCGTCCAGGCGGCGAGCCACTCCGCCATCACGGCCTTGTTGGCCTCTCCGTGCTCCTCGTCGTCGGCGAGCATCCCGAACAGCGCCCGCGCGCCGCGCTGCTCGCGCGCCACGTCTGACTCGCCGGAGCCCACCAGCGTGGGGGTCACGAAGTCGCCCTGCAGGGCGGCGGTCTGCATCACGAACCCGGAGCGGAACAGCTCGCCGACCAGCGGCTCGAACACCAGCGCGGTCGCGAAGAAGGCCTCCGACCAGTCGCGCACGCCGGTCAGGCGCTCGACGTTCTCGCGCACCCCCTGCCAGGTCGGGTCGTCCTGCCAGGTGGCGAGGTGCGACTGACCGTCGAAGCCCTCGATCTCGTCGGACAGCTCGAGGTTGTAGAGGATCAGGTCCTGCGCGAAGCGCAGCTTGTGCACCGCGCCGACCGCCAGCGCGTTGTTGATCATGTTCGTCGGCGCGTCGCGGTTCGCGATCGTGTAGACGTGCATCCCGAGCCCGTGCTCGGCGTGCGCCCACGCCCCGACGTGCTTGGCGACGACGTCGGTCCACGCGCGGTTCCACTGCGCGAAGACGTGCGCTGCCTTGGCGTTGGCGATGTTGTGCTGGACCTGACGCACGACGTTCGCGTTGTTGCGGTAGATCGTCTGCTCCCACTCCTCGTTGGGGTCGAGGAACTTGTGCCAGTCGGTGGACTTCAGCGCGCTCCACTCCTGCGGGTAGCCGCTGGTGCCGTCGGCGAAGCCGTAGATCCAGCCCTGGGTGAGGTGGCGCGCGGGATCGGGCTGGACGTCGACGGTGACGTCCTCGTAGACGCTCGCGCGCCGCTTGGCCGGCGTGAAGTAGTTGTAGGAGCGGCTGGTCGAGGAGGGGAACTCCTGCGAGCCGGCCTCGGCGTCGGTGAAGACGGGCTTCGGGACGTTGCGCTCCTGGCGGGGCGTCTCGGTCTCGGTCTCGGTGCTCATGGGCGGCTCGTCTCCTCTGACTCGGTGGTCGTGAACTTGTCGAAGTAGATGCGTGACTCGGGCACGCCCTTGGCGATCAGCAGGTCCTGCGCGGCCTCGACCATCGGCGGCGGCCCGCAGATGTAGGCGTCGACGGCGTCGAAGCCCTCCTCGTGGCTCTCGACCACGTCGGTGATCAGGCCCGTCTCGCCGTCCCACTCGTCGCCGGGGTCGACCTCCGAGAGCGCCGGCACGAAGCGGAACGACGGGATCTCGCCGGCCAGCGCCTCCAGCTCCTCGCGGTGGAACAGGTCGGCCTCGCGGCGCGCGCCGTAGTAGTAGACCGCCTCGCGCTCGACGTTCTCCTCGGCCATCCGCCGCAGCAGGCAGAGGATCGGCGCCATGCCCGCGCCGCCGCCGATGAACAGCAGTCGCCGCGGCGACTGGTCGCGCAGCGTGAACATCCCGTAGGGGCCCTTCAGCTCGAGCTCCTGACCCTCGGCGATCTCGCCGTCGGCGAGCAGCCCGGAGAAGCGCCCGTCCGGGTAGAGCTTGATCATGAACTCGAGCTTCCCCTTGTCGGACGGGAGGTTGGCCATCGAGAACGAGCGGTGCTCGCCGTCGCCGCCGGGGATCATGAGGTCGACGTACTGGCCCGGGTGGAACTCGAGCTCCTCCGGCTCCGCGAGCGTGAGCACCAGCCGGCGGATGTCGTGCGTGAGCTCCTCGACCGCCTCCACTCGCGCCTTTGCATCGTGGACGGGCAGCCCGCTGCGCAGCGCATCCTCGTCGAAGTTGACGAGCTCGACCTCGAGGTCGCTGAGCGCGTGGGCGCGGCAGAGCAGCGTCCAGCCCTCGGCCTCCTCGAAGTCGGGCAGCGCGAACGTGGAGTAGCGGTCGAGGTCGACCTCGCCGTCGAGCAGGAACGACTTGCACGCCGAGCACTGGCCCTCCTTGCAGCCGTGCATCAGCGCGAGCCCCTGCCGGAAGGCGGCGTTGAGGACGGTCTCGTCCTCGTCGACCTCGAAGTCGATGCCGACGGGCTCGAGCCGGACCGTGTGCTTCTCACCCATCGTCACACGGTCCGGCTCGCATTCCCAGCCTCGCTACTCGGCGGCCGGACGGCCCGCCGGGCCGCCCCGCTTGTACTTGGCGACGTACTCCTCGCGGTCGGAGGGGGACATCTCGTTGAGGAGGATGTTGGGGCTCTGGAGCGTGTTGCCACGCGCCTCGTCGAGCGTCCACATCTTCTTCGGGTCCAGGTTCAGGTGCGGCTGCGGGACGAGCGTCTTGCCGTCGTCGCGCACGTACCCGAGCTCCTGCATGATCTCCGCGACGTCCATGCCGTGGTAGAGCGTCTCCCACTCGCGCTTGCCGGTGAGCTTGCCCATGGCCGGCGTCGGGCGGCCCTTGTACTCCGGGCGGAACGCGACCTTGTCGGTCCAGTGGCAGGTCTCCGAGCAGTAGCTGCGGACCTGGCCGTCGACCTCGTCGACCACCGTGTCCTCGCGGATCAGGCACGGGACCATGCAGCTCCAGCAGCGGTGCGGGTACTCGTACTCGGCGCCCGGCTCGAACGCGATCGGGTTGTGGCCGTTCTTCTTGCCGAACTCGCCGTAGCGCTCCCACCACTTGCCGTACTTGTCGTACCAGCCCGGGTACTTGTGCTCGAACCACTCGAAGTCCGTGTCGTCCATGCCGTCGATCCGCCAGTAGTTCGCGAACCAGCCGGTGGCGAAGAACTGCGCCACCTCGTGGACGTAGCCCTTGTTCCAGATCCGGTTCCAGGACTCCTCGACGAGGTCGTGCGGCACCTCGAGCCCGTACTTCTCCAGCGGGACGAGGTAGGAGCGGTAGTAGTCGTCGTAGATCCAGCGCCGCCACATCTCGGCGTAGGACTCGCGCTCCTTGCGGCGGTCCTTGGTGCCGTACTCGATGAACGTGCCGATCGCCGCGTCGACGACGGCGTGGTTGTTCCACCAGGCGTAGCGCAGATCGCGCGCCAGCAGCTCACGGTTGCGCTCGTCGGCGAGCGCCATGAGGATGATCGAGTAGCCGTTGGAGATGTGGCGGGACTCGTCGGACTGCACCGAGTGGAAGACGGTCGGCAGCAGGTAGTCGCCGTTGGCGGCGGCCTCGGCCGGCATCGCGACGAAGAGCACGTTGGTGAACGCGGTCTCGGCGACGATGGTCAGGTAGACGTTGGCCGCGGTGATCGCGTCGCCGGTGATGAACCCCTCGCCGAACTGGCGGCCGATGGTGCCGGCGTAGCAGTTCGAGAACGCCTTCTCGGTGATGTCGAACCCGGCCGGGTCGACGTAGTGGTTCATGTACAGCCGCTTGAGGTTCATCTGGATCGTCGAGTGGCGGACCTCGTCGATCATCTGGATCGCCAGCCCGTTGTGGATCGACGGGTTCGGCACGCAGCCGATCGTCAGCGGCATGGCGCGCGCGGCGGAGATCTCGGGGAACGGGATGATGGAGAGGAACAGC
>Ga0136616_10000071_pt1 | contig 37318 bp, 36 predicted proteins | sample AntDrymUQ2992106_2_FD_106648 | JGI IMG/M metagenome (GOLD analysis project Ga0136616, IMG submission 106648) | Polar desert sand microbial communities from Dry Valleys, Antarctica - metaG UQ299 (21.06) | ecosystem: Environmental > Terrestrial > Soil > Desert | place: Antarctica: Dry Valley... | reverse complement strand
TCCTAACCTGCGCCATGGTCGGCACCTCCATAAATGCGGCGGACCGAAGCCCAATCCTTCGGCCCTGACCCGCGACAACTTATGCGCAGGTGCCGACCGAACTAACGGCCATATGGTCTAGGGACCCTCAGACTCGAGCGGAGGCCAGCTCCACCAGGCGGCCGAGCTCCTCCTCGGACGACCACGCGCCCACTGAGGCGCGGACGTAGGGCGTCCCCGGCAGGTCGCGGAGCACGAAGCCCTGCTCGCGCAGGCGCAGGACCTCGGCGGGAGGGTCGGTGGTACGCCAGGAGACGAGGGTGGAGCGAGCTCGGGGCGCCACCTCGACGCCCACGCCGGCCAGGTCGGAGGCCAGGCCCGCGGCCAGGTCCGCGGCTCGCGCGTGCACCGCGTCCAGGCCCGCCTCCTCCAGCACGTCGAGGGACGCGAGCGCCCACGCCAGGTCGTGATCGCCGGGGAAGCCGAGGTCGAAGCGCCGCGCGTCGGGCTGTGGACCCGACCCGAGCGGGTCCGAGGAATCGGCCACGGTGCCGTAGCCCGGCCACGGCGCCGGCATGGATCGGCAACGGTCGGCGCGCACGTAGAGGTAGCCGGCGCCATTCGGGCCGCAGAGCCACTTCTGTCCAGAGGCCGCGTAGAAGTCGCAGCCCAGGGCGTGCACGTCGACGGGCACGGCGCCGAGAGCCTGCGCGCCGTCCAGCATCACCGGCGCGCTCGTCGCGGCCAGTGCCGGCGCGTCCACGACCGCCCCCGTGACCCAGGAGACGTGCGAGCAGGCCACCAGCCGCGTCTCGGGGCCGACGTGCGCGGCCACCTCCGCGAACGGGACCGACTTCACGCGCACCCCGCGCCGCTCGCGCATCATCCCGAGTGGCGCCAGGATGCCGGGGTGCTCCTCGACGGTGGTCAGCACCTCGTCGCCGCGCCCGAGGTCGAGAGCCGCGAGCACCGCGTTGACCCCGTCCGTGGTCGACCCGGTGAGGGCCAGCTCGGAGGTGTCGCAGCCGAGGAGGCCGGCCATCCGGGCGCGCAGGCGCTCCATGCGGTCGAGGATCGCGTGGAAGAAGTCAGCCCCGGAGCGGCCGTGTTCGGCCTGGTGCGACAGCGACGCGCGCGCAGCCTCCAGGGCGCGCCGGGGCACCGGACCGTTGGTGCCCGCATTCAGGTACGACACGCGCGCGAGCACGGGGAACTCGGCGCGAAGCTGCTCCATCGACCCGGATACTAAGGTGCTTCCTGCCCATGATCATCGAGCGCTCCATGCACCCTGACTGGCTGTCCAACGCCTACCTCGTGGCCGACCGGGAGGGCGGCACGGCGGTCGTGATCGACTCGGGCGGACCGTCCGGCGACCTGTTGGCCGCCGCCGAGCGGCTCGGGGTCGACGTCCAGCTGCTCCTGCTAACCCACCATCACGCCGACCACGTGGCCGAGAACTCGGTCTGGAAGGAACGCCACGGGGTCGAGATCCTCACCCATCCGCTCGAGGCCGATCTCCTGGAGGACGTGGACCGGACGATCGAGGCGGGCGAGATCGTGGAGGCCGGCGGCCTCGCGATCGACTCCGTGCTCACGCCCGGCCATACGGCGGGGATGCTCAACTTCATCGTGGACGGCAACGTGTTCACCGGGGACACCCTGTTCAAGGGTTCGGTGGGCGGTGTGCGCGCGCCGGGGTCAACGAGCTTCGCGGACCTCAAGCGCTCGATCATGGAGGTGCTGATGGCCCTCCCGAAGGACACGCGCGTGCACCCCGGGCACACCGACCCGACCACGATCGCCGCCGAGTGGGAGGGCAATGCGTTCGTGCGCCTCTGGCGCGGGATCGACGACGAGTCCTCCGAGCGCTGCCGGGTGTTCGAGGACGAGGCGACCCTGGTGCTGTGGGCGCCCGACTACGACGGGGGCTACAAGGCGTGGGTCCGCTGGGATGACGGCGCCGACGACATCGTGCCCGGCAGCGCCGTCACCCGCGGCTAGAGGTTCTCAGGCCCCGCACACGGGCCACTGGCCCGGGCCGCTGCGCTCGTACAGCATCGCTGCGCGCCTGTCCTGCTCGGCCTCCGAAGCGGCGGCCGGGTCACCGGTGCCGCCGACGCCGGCCCACGTGGCGTAGCTGAACTGGTACTTGCCGCGGTACATCCCGCCGCCACCGATGGCGCGCGGGTCGCCACCGGACTCGCATTGAGCGATCGCCTGCAGGTGCGCGGGCACCACCACATCGGGCTCCACCTTGCGCTTGGCCCGCCGGGTGGCGGCACGGTGCGCGGCGCGGGCCTCGCGGCTGATGGCCGCGCGCTCGGCCTGGTCGGAGGTCGACCGCTGCGCCCGCAGCCGGGAGGACGCCGGGTCCGGCGCGGCCAGCGCCATGGGAACGGCCGTGAAGACGGCCAGGAATGACGGTACGAGCAGCTTGCGCACGCGCATCACCTCCGCGTGTCGAGTCCCGCCCGCTGCAGGGCGATCCGCGCCACGGGGGCGCGACAGGACCGGCGTGGTCGCAGATGGACGCCTGGCGCCGGCTCGGTGCCACCCGCCTCGGCGGGACGACACCAAGCGGGGCACACTAGGGCGAACACGTGTTCGTCGTGTGACGTGGGTCACGCTTATCCCTTCCATGTAGAAACTGTGGTAGGCTACGACTTATGGAAGGAAACGGGGGAGAACACAACCTCAAGCGAATCCAACTGGCCCTCGAAGCTGCCGGAGCCAAGCTCGAATGCCCGTCCTGCGGCAAGGTCGATTGGGATCGCGATCCCGACCCGGTAGTGCTGCCGATAGCCAAGACTGAGGGCAAGTTGATCCCAGCTATCCCGGCGTACATGCTCGCTTGCAGGAACTGCGGGTTTGTCAGGCTTCATTCCGTAGCAAAGCTCCTTGGAGACACCGATGCCTCCGGTCGATAGGAAGAACCCGATCCGGGCCCAGTCGTCGGCCTCTACGTGGTCGCTGATGGAGTTCATGCGCGAGTTCCCAGACGACGACGCCTGCCTCAACTGGCTATGGCGGTCCCGCTACTCAGATGACGGCAAGCACGCCGACTGCCCCAAGTGCGGCCGAGAGCACGTGCCGTTCAAGCAGTACGCCACCAAGCAGCGCCGCCAGACGTGGACGTGCACCAAGTGCGGCCACCACGTCCAGCCCACGGCCGGGACAATCTTCCACGGGTCATCCACGTCGCTGCACCTGTGGTTCTACGCCTCGTATCTGATTACAAGCACCCGCTGCGGAGTGTCGGCCAAGCACCTAGAGCGCGAGCTTGGCGTCACGTACAAGACCGCCTGGCGGATGTTCAACAAGATCCGCAACGAACTGATGGCCGACGACGACGAGCCCCTGGACGGCGAAGTCGAAGTGGACGAAACCTCCGTGGAAGGACGGCCGCGCGTCCACATGAACCGCTCAGACGCCGCACGGTGGCGCGAACGTAGTCGAGTCACCGTGGTCGCCGCCGTTGAGCGCGGAGGCCGCGTCAAGGCCACCACGCTTCCGTCCCGGCGCGGCCCGGCGCTCAAGGCCCAGGTGGTGGAGTGGGTCAAGCCCGAAGCGATCGTCTACACCGACGAGTGGCCCGCCTACAACGGCCTCGACCAACACTTCGCCGCCCATAGTCGAGTCCGCCACACGTCCGGCGAATACGTCATCGGGAACTGGCACACGAACACCATCGAAGGGTTCTTCGGGAACCTCAAGACCGGCATCCGCGGCAACTACAAGAAGGTGTCCCGCCGCTGGTTGCAGGGGTACCTCAACGAGTACACCTGGCGGTACAACCACCGCAACTCGGGCAAGGCGATGTTCGAGGCTTTGCTGCTCCGCGCCGCCCGCTAGTCGTCGTCAAGCGACAACGCTCGGTCGCTCTGCACCAGCTGCTCGACCGTGGGACGGGCCTGCTTCGACCGTGCTGCGGGCAACGGCAGGTCCAGAAACGATGCAGGCAGTTCGGGAAACAGCTGCGCCAACTTCGGCGTAACCCTGTCGATGCCGCCCTCAACCAGGGTGGCGACCTCCACAAGCTCGATTTCCATGCCCTTCTCCGCCTTCGCCCGCGCGGCCTCTTCGCGAGCGTTTCGCGTGAAGCTAAACGCGACGATGTAGCCCTTGCCCTTGCCGCTTCGCTCAACGGCAGTCTCGAAGTTGTCGACCACGTTGCGGCCAACCTTCTCTGACTGCTTCACCTGGATCGGCAGATGCTCCATGAACGAGAACCCATCGACGCCCATGTCGCCCGACTTGCGCGGCGAGTGCGTTCCGTGGACGCGCTGGATAACCCAGTTCTGAAACTCGAAAGGCCGCAACGCCCGCAAGTCGTCCACGGTCACCGGCAGGCCGACCAAATCGACCCTTGCGCCCTGCTTCTCAAGCCGCAGCTGCATAACCCCCACCGCGGTCGGGCTTATGTCCATCCCTACCCATTGCCGCTCGAGCCGGTGGGCAACGGCTATGGCCGTACCGCAGCCGCAGAAGGGGTCCAGCACAATGTCGCCAGGGTTGGACGAAGCCTTGATGACGCGCTCAAGCAGGGCTTCGGGCTTCTGGGTCGGGTAGCCGACCCGCTCCGGATCTTTCTGGTGCAGGTGGTTGGTCCCCAGCCACACGTCAGTCGGCAGGACCGGTTCGTCGTCGTAGTAGCGATACTCGCGTCCCGCTGACTTAATCGAGCGGAAAACGCGTCCATCGTCATCGACGTGCTTCTTGAGGTTGTTCCACTTCTTGAGCGGGTGGTCGCACAGCTGGCAAACGTCGCGCGGCACACCCACCGCGTCGGCGTTGAAGGTCCACTTCTTGCCCTTCGTGTAGAGGAACAGCACATCGTGCTTGCGCGGGTACTGCTTCTGGCCCCTGCCGCCGCTCGCGTAGTGCCAGATCAACTCGTTCTGGAAGTTCGCCGTCCCGAAGATGCTGTCCATCATCACCTTCAGGTAGTGGCTGGCGTGATGGTCGCAATGCAGATAGATCGTGCCGGTCGGCCGCAGGACGCGATGAAGCTCCATCATCCGCTCGCGCATCCAGTTCACGTAGACCTGGATGCCGCCCTCCCAGCGATCCTCAAATGACCGGACTTCCGCTTCGTCGCCCCAAATGACCTCGTAGTTGCGGTTCGAGAAGAACGGCGGATCGAGGTAGATCAGGTCTACGCATTCGGCCGGCATCTGTGCAAGCAGCCGCAGGTTGTCGTCGCACTGGATAACGCCAGTTTTGAGGTACCCAACCGGGTTCATGGGCCTCTATTCGGATCAGAGGGAGGAACCCCCGCTTACGCAGGTGTTCTTGCGCGGTGCCTACGGTTTGCGGGACGGCGGAGGCGCGAGCTTCTTCAAGTCGCGCAGCACTTCCCTGCGTGTAGGCACCGGAATCTCAACAGGCTCCGCGGGGTTGCCCGTGCGCTTATCGATGCCCTTCGGCTGGGTCCGCTGTGTTTCAGACCGCTTGGTCATTACTGACAGGCTACTGCCGTGCCATGCATCTTTTGCGGGGGGCCGGGACTAACGGGCTGCCACGTCCTGCCGGAATGGCTCAAGAACATCACGGTCAGGCCCGCCAACCTGACCGAACGACGGACGGGCGCGTCCACAACGGGGCGTCGTGAACCGGCTCTGTACTCGCAGGAGGTGCGAGTGGCGTGCGGAGACCGGTGCAACGGCGGATGGATGAACCGCCTAGAGGACGCAGCCAAGCCCCTCGTCACAGACCTGGTCAGCGACCAGACGATCTTGATCAACCCACAAGGGCAGGCGATCCTCGCCCGCTGGGCGGCAATGGTGGGCCTCTTGGCTTGCTACCTGCAACCGAAGATCCCGGTTCCGCGCGACTATCCGGGGCTGTTCTACGCCCATAAGGAGCCGCCGATGATCACGGCGATATGGATCGCCGCCTATGACCTGCTTGGCGGTCGGGCTGAGAGCTACCGGCGTGGGTCGCTGCGGGTGCCGTGGCGGAACCATCCGCCGCTAGTCCGTCCAGCCTGGGCCGTCCATGCGCCCGAGGTAAACGGGTATCACGTCACCGTCAACGTGTGGCACATGGCCTTCAAGGTGATGGTCGTCCAGCCGCCCCCCGGTTGGACTCAAAGGCCCCCGCCGCCCCTGCGGATCGATTTCGACCGACAAGTTCCCGGCGCGGTATCGATCTGGCCGAGGGTGCAGCCAGAGGGCGTGATGTGGCCTATCGACCCGCCCGTTGACGACTTGGGGCTCTCCGCGCTGGCGAGCGCCACGCCCCACATAACGCCTCAAAGCAGCACCTAGCCACCGAGATGCCCTAGCGCCCGCTTGCCATGCGCGGACAAGCTTATACACGGATGGGCCATACGTGACGTGGGTCACACAGCGAACCGGCCTGGCGTCTTGGCGTTCGTGCTCTGCTGAGCCTGAGTACGCTGCGCGCGCCGTGCCCGCCGACCTTCAGCCGATGGCCGTGGCCGCCCGGTCACCCGGCACTACGCCCCCGCGGCGGGCGCCCGGGCGGTGGAGGCGGGCTTCCTAGGTGACGATGGGCCGCGCCGGCCGCGAGAGCGTGCGCGAGCGGTTCCTGGTCACCGCGGCCGCGGAGCGCGAGCTGCGGGCGCTGGCGGGGTCGATAGCGTGAGTCGCCCGTGAAGGTCCTGCTGCCCGACGGAAACGCGCTCGAGCTCGCCGAGGGTGCCACCGGCGCCGACGCGGCCGCCGCCATCGGCCCGGGCCTGGCCCGGGCGGCGCTCGGCATCCGGGTCATGGACGGCTACGGCGCGCGGCCCGAGCTGCGGGACCTGAGCGCGCCGTTGTCCGACGGTGCCCGGATCGAGATCGTCACGGCCAAGTCCGGCGAGGACCGCGACGGCCCCCTCTGGCTGATCCGCCATGACGCCGCGCACGTGCTGGCCACCGCCGTGACCGAGCTCTACCCCGGGGTAAAGGTGTCGATCGGCCCGCCGGTGGAGGACGGCTTCTACTACGACTTCGACTTCCCCGACGGCGTCAGCGTCTCCGACCACGACCTCGACCGCATTGAGGAGCGGATGCGCGAGCACATCGCCGCCGACGAGGCCTTCGAGCGCTCCGAGCTGCCGGTGGCCGAGGCGGTCGAGCGCTTCCGCGCCGAGCGGCAGGACTACAAGGTCGAGCTGATCGAGGACCTGGTGCGCGACCAGGGCGTCGACGCCGTGTCGCTCTACCGGAACGGTCCGTTCACCGACCTCTGCCGAGGGCCGCACGGGCCCGGCACCAAGCGCATCGGCGCCTTCAAGCTGACCTCCGTGGCCGGGGCCTACTGGCGCGGGGACTCGACGCGGCCGATGCTGACCCGCATCTACGGCACCGCGTTCCTCTCCGACAAGGACCTCCAGCAGCACCTCACGCGCCTGGAGGAGGCGCGCGCCCGCGACCATCGCAAGCTCGGGCGCGAACTGGGGCTGTTCATGCTCTCCGACCTCGCGCCGGGCATGCCCTTCTGGTTGCCCAACGGCGCCCACGTCTGGAACGAGCTGACGCGGCTGTGGCGAGCCGCCAACGTCGAGCACGGGTACACCGAGGTGCGCACGCCGATCCTCTACGACGTCGAGCTCTGGAAGCAGTCGGGCCACTGGCACGTGTACCGGGAGAACATGTACTTCACCGATGTGGAGGAGCGACCGATGGGTCTCAAGCCCATGAACTGCCCGGCCCACTGCCAGGTCTACAAAGGCGACGTGCGTTCCTACCGCGACCTGCCGATCCGCCTCTGCGAGCAGGGCCTGGTCCATCGCCACGAGCCCAGCGGCACGCTTCATGGCCTCATGCGCGTGCGCCACATCACCCAGGACGACGCCCACGTCTTCTGCACCGAGGAGCAGATAGAGGAGGAGGTCAGGCGGTGCATCGACTTCGGCTCCTTCATCTACGAGCAGTTCGGGCTCGAGCCCCGGCTCGAGCTGTCCACCCGGCCGGACAAGCGCGTGGGCACCGAGGAGATGTGGGACAAGGCGGAGGCGGCATTGGCGCGCACGCTCGACCAGAACGGCCTCGACTACGAGGTCAACGAAGGTGACGGCGCCTTCTACGGGCCCAAGATCGACGCGCACGTGACCGACGCCATCGGGCGCTCCTGGCAGCTCGGAACCGTGCAGCTGGACTACTACATGCCCGAGCAGTTCGAGCTGGTCTACACCGGCGCGGACAACGCCGACCACCGGCCGGTGATGATCCACCGCGCCTCGATGGGCTCGTTCGAGCGCTTCATCGGGATCCTGATCGAGCACTACGCCGGCGAACTGCCGCTCTGGCTGGCGCCGGTGCACGCCGCCGTGCTGCCGATCGCCGACCGTCACGTGCCCTACGCGCGCGGCGTGGCGGCCGGTTTGCGCGAGCGGGGCCTGCGTGTTGACGTGGACGAGCGCTCGGAGTCGGTGGGCAAGAAGGTACGTGCCGCCGAGCTGAGCAAGGTGCCGTTCATGCTGGTCGTGGGCGACGCCGAGGAAGAAGGCGGCCGCGTCGCCGTCCGGCGTCACCGGAAAGGAGACCAGGGCGCCGTGACCGTCGGCGAGTTCGCCGACCGGGCCCTCGAGGAGATCGGGGAGCGGCCCTGACGGCGCTCCCGAAGGCCGAACCGCCGCTATACTCGCCGCGAATGAAGGGCATAGACAGTCCGCGCAGAGGAAGCCGCTGAAGCGCTCCGTGCCCTCTGCCCACCCGTCGCCGTACCACGATCTGACTTCCAGTAGCCGCCGGTCCCGTTCATAGTGCCGATCCCGCGTAAGTTCGATCGGCGACCGCCAGACCGCGACGAGACTCGCATCAACGAGCGCATCCGCGTGCCGCAGGTGCGGCTGATCGGGGCCGACGGCAACCAGATCGGCGTGGTGGAGACCGCCCAGGCGCTGCGTTACGCCCAGGAGCGCGATCTCGACCTGGTCGAGGTGGCGGCCGATGCCCGGCCCCCGGTGTGCCGGGTGCTCGACTACAGCAAGTACAAGTACGAGCAGGAGCAGAAGGCCAAGGCCGCCCGGCGCCACCAGAAGCAGGTCAACGTTCGCGAGATCAAGCTGCGGCCCAAGATCGCCAGCAACGACTACGAGACCAAGAAGAACCACGTCGTGCGCTTCCTGAAGGGCGACGACCGGGTCAAGGTGACGATCATGTTCCGCGGCCGCGAGCAGACCCACCCCGAGCGCGGAGAGGCCCTGCTGATGCGCCTGGCCGAGGACGTGGCCGACCTGGGCGGCGTCGAGCAGTCGCCTCAGCAGGACGGTCGCAACATGACGATGCTGTTGGCGCCCGTGAAGAGGAAGCAGGACGCCCCGGGCGAGGAAGCGGCCGCGACCCCGGCGGCCGAGCCAGCGGCCGAGAAGCCGGAGGCCCCGGAAACGACCGAGGCCGCTCCTGGCACCCCGGAAACGACCGAGGCCGCTCCTGGCACCCCGGAAGCCGAGGCCCCTCCTGACACCCCGGAGCCCGAGGCCGCGGAAACGCCCGAGGCCGACGCGGTCGAAACACAGCCGGCCGACGCCCGCGCCTCCTAGCCCCGCGTCGCCCCGGCCGTCGTCGGTGCGTCTGCTTCAATAGTCGGCTCGATGCCGAAGATGAAGACCCACTCCGGCGCCAAGAAGCGCTTTCGCAAGACGGCCACGGGCAAGCTGCGCGCGCGGCACTCCTTCACGAGCCACAACCTCGGGAAAAAGGCCAAGAAGCGCAAGCGCCGCCTCGGCCGGCCCGTCGAGGTGGCCAAGCAGGACGCCGCGCGCGTCCGGGAGCTGCTGCACAAGTGAGCCGGGTCAAGCGATCGGTACACGCGAAGAAGAAGCGCCGCGCCACCCTCGAGCGGACGAAGGGCTACCGCGGCCAGGCCAAGTCGAGCTACAAGCTCGCCAAGGAGGCGCTGCTCAAGGCCGACTCCTACTCGTATGCGCACCGTCGGCAGCGCAAACGGGACTTCCGCCGCCTGTGGATCGTGCGCATCAACGCCGCCGCGCGCCAGGAGGGGCTGACCTACGGACAGTTCATGCACGGCCTCAGGGAGGCCGGGATCGAGCTGGACCGCAAGGTGCTGGCCGACATCGCCGTGCGCGACCCCGAGACGTTCCGACGTTTTACCGAGCAGGCCCGGGAGGCGGCCGCAGCCTGAGCAAGAGGCGCAGCCGCACCAATCTCCCGGGCGCCCGATGGGCGCCCTTTTTCGTTCCCCCGCGAGTCCCATGATCACCTCACCCCACAACGACCAGCTCAAGACCATCAGGAAGCTCCACCAGCGGCGCTGGCGCGACAAGACCGGGCTGTTCGTGGCCGAGGGCGAGGACCTGGTGGACGCGGCCGCGGCCGCCGGCCGGGAGCCGGAGCTGCTGCTGAGAGCCGGGGAGGACGTGGAGCCCGATTTGCTGCACGCGGTCAGCGCACTCGGGTCGGGGAGCCGGGCCATCGGGGTCTACCGCCAGGAGTGGTCGCCGCCGGGGGGCAGCGTGATGGTCTACCTCCACGCGGTCGACGACCCCGGCAACGTGGGGGCTGTGCTGCGCTCGGCCCACGCGCTGAGCGACGGTCCGGTGCTGCTCGGCCCGGGCTGCGCCGACCCGTTCTCGCCCAAGGCGGTCCGGGCGAGCATGGGCGCGGTGTTCGCGCGCCCCCCCGGCCGCGGCGACCCGGCGGCCCTGCCGGGGGAGACCGTGGCGCTTGAGCCCGGCGCCCCCGAGCCCCTCGCCGACGTGGCTGCGAGGCTGCATCCCCCGCTGGTGGTGTGCCTCGGGGCCGAGCGCGAGGGTCTCCCGGCCGAGCTCTCCCGGACGGCCTCCCACCGGGCCCGCATCCCCCTGCGCGCGGACGGCCCGGAGTCGCTAAACGTGGCCATGGCCGCGACCGTAGCCCTGTACGAGCTCGGCAATAGGATGGCCGGCCATGCCTGACGCTCCCGCGCGCCTCGACCTCGACCAACTCCGGCACGAGGCCGAGGAGGCCATCGCGGGGGCGTCCAACCCCGCCGCGCTCGAGGAGCTGCGCGTGCTCTACCTCGGCCGCAAGGCGGAGCTGACGGGGCTCCTGCGGTCGATCGGCACGCTCCCGCCCGACGAGCGCGGACCGACCGGGCAGGCGGCCAACCGCGTCCGCCAGGCGCTGGAGGCGCTCCTGGACGAGCGCTCCGCAGAGCTCGAGGCGGCCGCTCTGGACCGCGACCTGGCCGAGGACCGGATCGACGTGACGCTGCCCGGCGACCCGCCGGTGCGCACCGGGCACCTGCACCTGGTGTCGGCGATCCGCCGGAGGATGGAGGACATCTTCGTGGGCCTCGGCTTCTCCGTCCTGGAGGGGCCGGAGATCGAGTACGCCTACTACAACTTCACCGCGCTCAACCACCCGCCCGAGCACCCGGCGCGACTGCCCCAGGACACCTTCTACCTCGCCGAGGAGGTGCTGCTGCGCACGCACACTTCTCCGATGCAGGTGCGCGCCATGGAGGCGCAGGAGCCGCCGATCTACATCGTGGTACCCGGCCGGGTGTATCGGCCCGACACGCCGGACGCCACGCACGTGCCGATGTTCCACCAGCTCGAGGGCCTGGCCATAGACGAGGACATCACGCTCGCCGACTTGCAGGGCGTGCTGCTCTCCTTCGCCCGCCAGGTCTTCGGCGAGCACACCCAGGTGCGGCTGCGCCCCGGCTACTTCCCCTTCACCGAGCCGAGTGTGGAGGTCGACGTCTCCTGCTTTCGCTGTGGCGGGACCGGGGCGGTGGGGGCGGACCGCTGCCCCACCTGCAGGGGAGAGGCATGGATCGAGATCCTCGGGTCGGGCATGGTGGATCCGAACGTGCTCGGCTACGTGGCCGGCAACGGCTACGACCCCGAGCGGATGCAGGGGTTCGCGTTCGGCATGGGGGTGGAGCGCATCGCCATGCTCGTCCACGAGGTCCCCGATCTGCGCATGCTCTACGAGAACGACGTGCGGTTCCTGGAGCAGTTCGGAGCGGGCCCATGAGGGTGCCGGTGTCGTGGCTGCGCTCCTACTGCGACCCCGGGACGGGCGCGCAGCAGATCGCCGACGCGCTCACGATGGCCGGGGTCAAGCTCGAGCGCCTGGACCGCTCGGGCGTGGGCGACCCCGCCGGGTTCGTGGTCGGCAGGGTGCTCGAGGCCGGGGCCCATCCGGACGCCGACCGCCTGTCGGTCTGCCGGGTGGACGACGGCTCGGGCGAGGCGCGCACGATCGTCTGCGGGGCACCGAACGTGGCCGCGGGGCAGACCGTGGCCGTGGCCCTGCCGGGCGCCGTGATGCAGGACGGGACGACGCTGGGGGAGGCCAAGCTCCGCGGCGTCCGCTCCAGCGGGATGATCCTGGCCGAGGACGAGGTGGGCGTCGGCTCCGACCACGCCGGCATCATGGTGCTCTCCGACGACCTGGCCCCCGGCGCGCCGCTGGCGTCGGCGCTGGCGATCGCCGACGACGTGCTGGAGCTCGAGATCACGCCCAACCGACCCGACGTGATGGGGGTCTACGGCGTGGCGCGGGACCTGCACGCCGCTACCGCCGCGCCACTGGGCGAGGACCCGACCGCCGCCGAAGCCGAGCCCTCGGGCGGCGACACCGCGCTCGACCACGCCCGCGTGGAGATCGACCCCGAGATCTGCCTGCGCTTCACCGCGCGCGTGTTCGAGGACGTGACGACCGGCCCGTCGCCGCTGTGGCTAAAGCAGCGGCTGACCGCCGCCGGGCAGCGCCCGATCTCGAACGTCGTGGACATCACGAACTACGTGATGCTGACCACGGGACAGCCGCTGCACGCGTTCGACCTCGACCGGGTCCGCGGGTCCCGCATCGTGGTCCGGCGCGCCGGTGAGGGGGAGGCGATGACCACCCTCGACGACGTGGAGCGCACCTTCGGACCTGACATGGCGCTGGTGTGCGACGCGGAGGGGGCCAGCGGAATCGCCGGCGTGATGGGCGGCCGGATCTCCGAGGTCTCGAACTCGACCCGCCGGGTGCTGATGGAGGCCGCGACCTGGGTGGGGCCCAACATCATGCGCACGTCCAAGGCGCTCGGCCTGCGTACGGAGGCCTCCGCGCGCTTCGAGAAGCAGCTGCACCCCGAGCAGGCGATCGCCGCGCAGCGGCTGGCCGCGCGACTGATGGTGGAGCTGTGCGGCGCCCGGCTCGTGCCGGGGACCATCGACGAGTATCCGGCCCCGGCCGTGCCGCGGGAGCTGACCATGCGCGCCGACCGCGTCGAGCGCCTCCTGGGCCAGGGCATCCCGGTGGCCGAGAGCGCCGCGATCCTCGACCGCCTCGGGTTCGGTGCCCGGGCCGGCGACGGCGAGGTGCGGGTCACGGTCCCGCCCTGGCGCGACAGCGACGTTCAGCGCGAGGTGGACCTGATCGAAGAGGTGGCCCGCATCCACGGCCTCGACCGGCTGCCCACCACGCTGCCGGCGAGGCGGAGCGCCATCGGGAAGTTGACGGTCGGCCAACGCCTGCGCCGCCGGCTGGAGGACGTCCTGCGCGACCGCGGGCTGCTGGAGTGCGTGGCGTATTCGTTCGTGTCGCCGCGGGCGCTGGAGCGCCTGCGCCTGGAAGACGTGCCCCGGCTGCGGATCACCAATCCCCTCAGCGCAGACAGCAGCGTGATGCGCCCGCTGCTGCTACCCGGCCTGCTCGACGCCGTGCGCCACAACGTGGCGCACGGACGGCCCGACGTGGCGCTGTTCGAGTCCGCCCGCACCTATCGGCCGGAGCGGCCGCTGGACGAGCAGCACGGCGAAGGGTCCCCGGCCGGGCTGGCACCTGCCGCCGAGCGCCACCACCTGGGGGTGGTGCTGACCGAGGCCCGCCCGCCGGGGTGGCGCACCGCGGGCGCTGCGGCAGACTTCTACGCCGCCAAGGCACTGCTGGACGGCGTGCTCGGCGCCGCCGGCGTGGAGTGGCGGGCCGAGCCCGGCGCCCGTCCCTTCCTGCACCCCGGCAGCGCGGCCTCCGTACTCGCGGGCGACGAGACCGAGCTCGGCTGGGTGGGAGAGCTGCATCCCCTGGTGACGCGTGCGTGGGAGCTTCCCGGGCCGGCGGCCGGGTTCGAGCTCGACCTGGACGCCCTGGCCTCGGTCGCCGGCGGGACGACGGATACCTACCGCGACGTGACGACCTTCCCCGCCGTGCTCCAGGACATCGCGGTGGTGGTGCCCGACGGGGTGTCGGCGGCCGAGGTGGAGCGGGCGGTGCGTTCCGGGGGCGGGGACCTGCTTGCCGCCGTCTCCCTGTTCGACGTGTACCGGGGCGAGCAGGTGGCCGCCGGAAGCCGCTCACTGGCGCTGCGGCTGGAGTTCCGGGTCTCCGACCGCACCCTGACCGACGACGAGGTGTCGGAGCGCCGGGCCGCGATCGAGCGTGAGGTGCAGGGGCTTGGGGGAGCGCTCCGTGCCTGAGGAGCGAACCCGCGTGGCGGTGGTGGGCGCGGCCGGCTTCGGCGGGGCGCTGGCCGCGCACATCGTCGATCGCCATCCGGCCTTGGAGCTGACCGCCGCCACGGCTCGGGCCGAAGCCGGGCAGCGCCACGACTCGATCTACCCGCGCTACGGAGTCGACCGTGTGCTCGAGGAATTCGACGCCGACGCGATCGCCGAGCGGGCTCGCGCCGCGCTCGTGGCCTATCCGCACAAGGCGGCCGCCGTGGCCGTCAGGCAGCTGCGTGAGCGGGGCCTGAAGGTGGTGGACCTGTCGGCCGACTTCCGGCTGGGCCGCGAGGCCTACGAGCGCTGGTATCAGCCCCACGAGGCGCCCGAGCTGCTCGACGAGGCCGTGTACGGCCTGCCCGAGGCCCACCGCGAGCAGATCCGCGGCGCCGACCTGGTGGCCGGGCCGGGGTGCAACTCGACGGCGGCGATCCTGGCCATGCTGCCGCTGGCCGGCCTGATCCAGGATGCCGTGGTGGACATCAAGGCCGGCATGTCGGGCACCGGGCGCGAGCCGACCCGCGAGACCCACTATGTCTCGTCCGCCGACAACGTCAACGCCTACAGGGTCGAAGGCCACCGCCACAGCGCGGAGCTCGAGCAGGAGCTGCCGCCGATGCGCCTGGCCTTCGTGCCCCACCTGGTGCCGGTGGACCAGGGGATCCTCGCCTCCTGCTACATGACCACAGACGGCTCGCTCGATCCCGAGCAGACCGTTGAGCGCTACCGCGAGGCCTACGCCCACGAGCCCTTCGTGGACGTCGTGGACGAGCCGCCCCACCTCGCACACGTGCGAGACACCAACCGCTGCCGGGTGCACGTGACGGTGGTGGGCGACCGCACGATCGCGTTCGCGGCCATCGACAACCTCTGGAAGGGCGCGGCGGGCCAGGCCGTGCAGGACCTGAACCTGATGCTCGGACGGCCCGAAGATGAGGGGCTCTCGTGAGCGGCTTCTTCTCCTCGCGCTGGGTCGAGGCCCCGGAGTACGTGACCGAGGCCGAGGCGACCGAGCTCGCCCGAGGCTTTCGGGCGGCCGGGGTGGCGGCCGGGCTCGTGGGCGGCGGGCGGCCGGACGTGGGCGTGCTCGTGAGCGACGAGCCCGACACCGTGTCCGCCGCCCGGTTCACCACCAACGCGCGGGTGGGCGCGCCGGTCGTGGTCTCGCGCGACGCGCGCACGGACGCCCTGCGGGCCGTGGCCGCCAACGCCGGGCACTCCAACGTGGGCGACGGCCGCCGCGGGCTGGACACCGCGCTGGCCATGCAGGCGCTGACGGCCGAGGCGCTGGGAGTGGAGCCCGACCAGGTGGCGGTGGCCTCCACCGGAGTGATCGGCACCGAGCTGCCCCGCGACCCGGTGTTGGCCGGCCTACGCGAGGCATGCGCCGGCCTCGGCTCCGACGCGGCCGCGTTCTCCGAAGCGATTCTCACGAGTGACCGCTCCCCCAAGCGCGCCTGCCTGGACGTGGCCCTCTCGGGCGGCACGGTGCGGCTCTCGGCCCAGGCCAAGGGGGCGGGCATGATCTCCCCGCGCTACGCCACCACCTTCTGCTTCGTCCAGACCGACGCCCGCCTGGAGCCGGAGACAGTGGAGCTGCTGACCGGCGTGTGCGTCAAGCGCTCCTTCGACCGCATCAGCGTGGACGGGCAGCTCTCCACCAGCGACACGGTGGTCGTGCAGGCCGGCGGGGCGTCGGGGGTCGCCGTGGAGCCGGAGAGCCGAGACGAGCTGGCCTTCGGCGAGGCGCTGGACGCCCTGTTGCGCCAGCTGGCCCTGGCCGTAGTGGCTGACGGGGAGGGCTGCGAGCGGATCGGGCGCGTGGTGGTGCGGGGCCGGCCGGACACGGTGGAGCCCGTGGCCCGGTCGGTGGCCAACTCTCCGCTCGTCAAGACGGCCCTCAACGGCGCGGACCCCAACTTCGGCCGCATCCTCCAGGCCGCGGGCCAGGCGTGGCCGTCCGGGGAGGCCTTCGTGGTGGACCTCGAGATAGAGGGACGGCAGGTGGTTTCCGCCGGCGACGCGGTGGAGCTGGACCCCGCGGAGCAGGAGGGCATGGCGCGCTCGTTCGCCGCCGACGAAGTCGAGTTCGAGATCACCGTGCCCGGCGAGGGCGGGGAGACCGAGGTCTTCTTCAGCGACCTGTCGGAGGGCTACGTGCGCTTCAACTCGGCCTACACGTCATGAGGGACGTAGCCACCCTCCTCGAGGCGCTCCCCTACATCCGGGAGTTCCACGGGCGCACCGTGGTCATCAAGTACGGCGGCGCGGCGATGACCGACCCCGAGCTGAAGGAGGACTTCGCCCGCGACGTGGTGCTGCTCAAGTACGTGGGGATGAATCCCGTCGTGGTCCACGGAGGCGGCCCCGACATCACCCGTTACATGGAGCGCCTGGGCATGGAGGTGCGCTTCGTGGACGGCCTCCGCGTGTCCGACGAGGCCACGGTCGAGGTCGCGAAGATGGTCCTGGTGGGCAAGCAGAACAAGGACATCGTGCTGCGGATCAACCGCCACGGCCAGCCCGCGGTGGGCCTGTGCGGCGACGACGGGCTGCTGTTCACGGTCAAGAAGCGCGTGGGCGAGGCCGACGTGGGCATGGTGGGGGACATCGAGCGGGTGGACGCCACTGTGCTCAACCACATCGCCGAGGACTACATCCCGGTCGTTGCATCGGTGGGAGCGGACGCCGAGGGTCGCTCCTACAACGTCAACGCCGACTCGGCGGCGGCCGCGGTGGCCGAGGCGCTGGACGCCTTCAAGGTCATCTTCCTCACCGACGTCGAGGGCTGGCGCGGGGAGCCCGACGACCCGTCCAGTCGCATCTCCGAGGCCGACGCCGCCGAGGTCCGCCGGCGCCTGCCCGGCGTGACCGGCGGGATGCGGCCCAAGCTCGAGGCGTGCCTGCACGCGCTGGGCGCGGGCGTGGGCAACGCGCACATCCTGGACGGCCGCCAGCCGCACTCGCTGCTCCTGGAGCTGTTCACCGATGAGGGAAGCGGCACCAAGCTGTGGCCCTGACCGACCTGCAGCGGCTCGAGTCCGAGTCTGTGATGGGCACCTATGCCCGCCTGCCGGTCGAGTTCGTGCGCGGCGAGGGCACGTGCCTGTGGGACGCCGAAGGGAACGAGTACCTGGACTTCCTGTGCGGGATCTCGGTGAACCTGCTGGGCCACTGCCACCCCGCCGTCGTGGAGGCGGTGCGCGACCAGGCGGGGCGCCTGATGCACGTGGGCAACCTCTTCTACACCGAGCCGGCCATGCGCCTGGCCGCGCGACTGGCCGAGCGCTCGGTCGGCGGCAAGGTGTTCTTCACCAACTCGGGGGCCGAGGCGGTGGAGTGCGCCATCAAGCTGGCCCGCAAGCGCCGCCCGGGCGGCGGGTTCGTGGTCCTGGAGGGCGGCTTTCACGGGCGCACGATGGGAGCGTTGTCGGCCACTCCTCAGGAGTCCAAGCAGGCGCCGTTCGCTCCGCTCGTGCCCGGGTTCGCCGCCGTGCCTCGCGACGGTCCGCCACTCCCGCTCGTGCGAGCGGTCACCGACCGGACCGCCGCCGTGATCATCGAGGCGGTGCAGGGCGAGTCGGGCATCCACCCGATCGATTCGCAGATGCTCGCCGCCGCCCGTGACGCCTGCGAGGAACACGGCGCGCTGCTGATATGCGACGAGATCCAGTGCGGCATGGGGCGAACGGGCATGCTGTGGGGGTGGGAGCACGCCGGTGTCCCGCCTGACGTGATGACCGTGGCCAAGGGGCTCGGCGGCGGCCTGCCGATCGGCGCCTGCGTCGCTGCGCCCGAGCACGCCGACGTCCTCGTGGCCGGGGACCACGGCTCCACATTCGCGGGCGGGCCGGTGGCCGCGGCAGCGGCGAACGCCGTGCTCGAGCTGGTGGACGACGACGCCTTCCTCGACGCCGTGCACGCGAAGGGCGAGCGGCTCGCGGCCGGCCTGCGCGGCGTGGGCCTGGAGGTCAGGGGCCTCGGGCTGATGCTGGCCTTCCAGGCGCCGGAAGCGCCGGCCCTGGTGCGGCGCGCCCTGCTCGAGCAGCGCCTTGTGATGAACGCCACCGGGCCGGACACGGTCCGGCTGCTCCCGCCGCTGAACGTGTCCGACGAGGAGATCGACGAGGCGGTGGGCCGCATCGCGGCGGTCGCCGCCTGACGTGCTGCTGTTCTCGTACGGGAGCAACCTGGCGGTGGACGAGATGGACCGCTGGTGCCCGGGGGCTCGGTTCGTGGAGCCGGCCCGCCTGGACGGATACCGGCTGGCCTTCACGCGCCGCTCCATCCGCTGGCGCGGCGGCGTGGCCGACATCGTCCCCGCCGCGGAGGCCCACGTCTGGGGAGCGGCGTACGAGGTCGAGCAGGCCGACCTGGTGGCACTCGACGCGAAGGAGGGGGCGGGCGCCGCCTACCGGCGCTGCGGAGTGGAGGTGGCCATCGGCGGCCGCGTCGTCGCGGCGCAGGCGTACGAGGTGATCGACAAGGCCGCCCACGTGGCCCCCCCGCCGGCGTACCTGCGGCTGCTCGTCCGGGGCGCTCGTGAGCGCGGCCTGCCCGCGGAGTGGGTGTCGGCGCTCGAGGCGATGGCGCCTGCCGTCCGCTGAGGAGCCGCTGGTACGGTCCACGCGCCATGGAGCGAGAGCGGGCGACGATGCACAGGACGGCCTCCTACGAGGCCCTGCCGGGGGAGGTGGGGCGGGTGCTGCTGCTCTACTCCGGCGGCCTGGACACGAGCGTGATGCTCAAGTGGATCCAGGACGAGTACGAGGCCGAGGTGGTGGCACTGACCGTGAACCTCGGCCAGCCGGGCGAGGACTTCGACGTGGTGCGCGACAAGGCCCTGCGGCTGGGCGCGCTGGACTGCCATCTGGTGGACGCGCGCGAGGAGTTCGCCCGCGAGTACGTGCTGCCCGCCATCAGGGCCAACGCGCTCTACGGCGGCGGCTACCCACTGTTCACCGCTCTGGGCCGGCCCCTGATCGCGAAGCTGGCCGTGGAGCGGGCGCGGGAGTCGGGGTGCGACACTATCGCCCACGGGTGCACCGGCAAGGGCAACGACCAGGTGCGGATCGAGTCCACGGTCATGACGCTCGGGCCGGAGCTCAAGATCATCGCTCCCGTCCGGGGCTGGCAGATGGGGCGTGAGGAGGAGATCGCCTACGCCCGCGAGCACGGCATCCCGGTCAAAGGCGGCTCCGAGGCGCCGCCGTACTCGATCGACGACAACCTGTGGGGCCGCTCCTCGGAGGGCGGGCCGATCGAGGACCTGGCCGAGCCCCCCCGAGACGACGTCTTCCAGCTCGTGACCCGCCCCGAGGAGGCTCCCGACCAGGCGCAGGACCTGGCCGTGGGCTTCGAGCGCGGGGTGCCGGTATCACTCGACGGTGAGCGCCTGGAGCCCGTGTCCCTGCTCGAGCGCGCCGCGGAGATCGGAGCCCGGCACGGCGTGGGCATCGTCGACCACGTGGAGGACCGGATCGTGGGCCTCAAGGTTCGGGATCTCTACGAGGTTCCGGCCGCTGCGGTGATCCTCCCGGCCCACAAGGAGCTGGAGAAGCTGGTGGGCACGATCCACCAGAACAACTTCAAGCCCCACCTGGACGCCCAGTGGGCGTTCCTCGTGTATGCCGGGCTGTGGCACGAGCCCCTGCTGTCCGACCTCGACGCCTTCATGGACGCCGTGAACGAGCACGTGACCGGCACCGTGACCATGCGCCTCTACAAGGGCTCCGCGCGGCCCGTGGCCCGCAGCTCGCCCAACGCTCTCTACGACCAGGCCCTGGCCGGGTTCGGCGAGTCTGGGGGGCTGTTCTCACAGGCGTCGAGTCCGGGCTTCATCGAACTCTGGAGCCTGCAGACGCGCATGGCTTACTCCATCAGAAACCGGGAAGGAAGATGACATGAACTCACGCGCCTACACCGTCCTCGGCTGGATCGTCTGGCAGATAGGCCTCCGCGTGGCCAAGCGCAAGATGACCCAGAACCGCGTCAAGCTGGGGGCGGCGGCCACCGTCGCGCTCGTGCTGGTCGGGGGTGTCCTGGCCGCCCGGGCCGGCGACGAGTAGCTCCCCCTCGGCCGTGGGCGCCGGCTAAGAGCGCGCGGGGCGGAAGCGGGTGCCGATCGAGACCAGCAGGTGGGCCACGCCCAGCGCCAGGAAGAAGGCGGTGGGCGCGGTCTCGTCGGAGAAACCGGCCACGAAAGGGATGGCGATCAGGGCTACGACCAGCGCGTAGTCGAGGAGCACGTGCGCCGCCAGCGGGATCTGGTTGGCCAGGCTCGTCGGCCCGTCGGTGGTGGCGGCCACGGTCAGCACCAGCACTCCCGCGATCAACGAGGCCGCCACGGCCGCGTTGGCCACGAAGGAGAACAGGAACGGCGCGACGATCAGCAGGACCCCGGCCGCGTACTCGATGACGCCGTGGACGAAGCGCGGGATCGGTCCCTCTCGAAGCACCCCGGGACTTATATCCGTTCGTGCGCGAGGGCCCGGGCCGGCCCGGGCTGGAGCTACCCTATCCGCCCGAGTCCACTCCGCAAAGACCGGGCGCGGCCGCGGCGAGCGATCCGATCTCGACCCTATATTCGGGATCCCTTGTCGGCGGTCCATCTCCACGTCCACTCCGAGTACTCGGTGCTCGACGGCGCATGCCGGATCGACGCCCTGGCCGAGCGCGCGGCCTCCTTCGGCCAGCCGGCGCTCGGCCTCACCGACCACGGGGTGATGAACGGCGCGGTCGAGCACTACAGGGCGTGCCACAAGCACGGGATCAAGCCAATCATCGGCCTCGAGGCCTATCTGGTGGACGACATCCGCAGCGAGGCGGTCCGCTACGAGCGCAACCACCTCACCCTGCTGGCCCAGAACGACGAGGGCTTTCGCAATCTCGTCAAGCTCAGCTCGGCGGGCTTCCTCGAGGGCTACCGGCGCGGCAAGGCCAACGTCGACCTGGACCTGCTCTCGAGCTACTCGGACGGCGTCATCGCCCTCACCGGATGCCTGCAGTCGCGCTTCTGCCGCCGCCTCGTCGAGGGCGCGCCCGCCGGCGCGCGCGCCCACGCCGATGACCTGCTGCGCATCTTCGGCCCCGAGGACGTGTACTTCGAGCTCCAGCAGAACGGGATCGCCGAGCAGGACCGGGCCAACGAGGGCATCGCGCGGATCGCGGCCGAGGTCGGGCGACCGGTCGTGGCCACCGCCGACGTGCACTACCTCGGGCGCGACGACTACGATAACCACGGCGCCCTGCTGTGCGTGCAGACCAAGAGCACGCTCGCGCAGCCCAAGCTGAGCTTCGACACCAACGAGTTCTACCTCAAGGACACCGCCGAGATGGCGGAGTCGTTCTCGGCTTGGCCCGAGGCGGTGCCCACGACCCTGGAGATCGCCGAGCGCTGCCACGTGGAGATGGAGCTGGGCAAGATGCTCATCCCTCGCTTCGAGACCCCGGAGGGCCAGCCGGAGACCGAGTATCTCCATCGCCTCGCGCACGAGGGCCTGCGCGCCCGGTACGGCGACCCGCCGCCCGCCGAGGCGGTCGAGCGCCTGGAGATGGAGCTCGCGGTGATCGAGAAGATGGGCTTCGCGGCCTACTTCCTGATCGTCTGGGACTTCGTTCGATTCGCCAAGGACAGCGGCATCGCCGTCGGTCCGGGCCGCGGCTCGGCGGCCGGGTCGATCGTCTCCTACTCGCTCCGGATCACCGACGTGGACCCGCTTGAGTACGACCTCCTCTTCGAGCGCTTTCTCAACGCAGAGCGGGTCTCGATGCCGGACATCGACATCGACTTCTCGGTCAAGGGCCGGGAGCGCGTGATCCAGTACGTGGCCGGCAAGTACGGCCGCGAGTCGGTGGCCCAGATCGTCACGTTCGGCCGCATGCTCCCGCGCGCCGCCACGCGTGACGCAGCCCGCGTGCTGGGCTTCGACTACGGCACCGGCGACCGGCTCGCCAAGCTGATCCCCGAGCCGGTCATGGGCCGCTCCAAGAGCTTCGACGAGTACCTCAGCGAGGAGCCGGAGCTCCGGCGCGTCTACGACACGGAGGCCGAGGCGCGGCAGGTGATCGACACGGCCAAGGGGCTCGAGGGCATCGTGCGCAACTCCTCGATCCACGCCGCCGCCGTGGTGATCGCGGACCGCCCGCTCACGGACATCGTCCCGCTCCAGCTGGCCGAGGACCGCGCGGCGGCCACGGGAGCGGACGGCGAGCGCTCCTACCGCACCGTCACCCAGTACTCGATGAAGCCGATCGAGGAGATCGGGCTGCTGAAGATGGACTTCCTCGGCCTGCGCAACCTGGACGTGATCGAGGCCGCGCTCGACATCGTCGAGGAGTCCACCGCCGGCCGGCCCGACATGACCGCCCTGCCGCTGGACGACCCGAAGACCTACGAGATGCTCGCTGGGGGGAACTCGGTCGGCGTGTTCCAGTTCGAGTCCGACGGCATGCGCGACGCGCTGCGCAAGGTCAAGCCCACCGAGTTCAACGATCTCGTCGCGCTGGTGGCGCTCTACCGGCCCGGGGCCATGCGCTACATCGACACCTATGCGCGCAACAAGCGCAACCCGGATGCGGTCCAGTACGCGGACGAGCGCCTGCGGCCGATCACCGAGTCCAGCTACGGGGTGATCCTCTACCAGGAGCAGTCGATGCAGATCGCCAAGGCGATCGCCGGGTTCACGGGGCCCGAGGCCGACGACCTGAGAAAGGCCATCGGCAAGAAGCAGCGCGAGCGCATGGCCGCGCTCAAGGACGGCTTCTTCGAGGGGGCACGCCGCACCGGCACGGCCGAGAACGTCATCGCCGAGCTGTGGTCGGTCAACGAGGCGGCGGCCGACTACTCGTTCAACCGAAGTCACGCCGCCTGTTACGCGCTGATCACCTACCGCACGGCCTGGCTCAAGGCCAACTACCCGGCGGAGTACATGGCCGCCCTGATCAGCTCGGTCATGTCGACCAAGGACAAGGTGCCGTTCTTCGTCGCCCAGTGCGAGGACATGGGCATCGAGGTGCTGCCGCCCGACGTGAACGAGTCCGGCCACGACTTCAAGGTGGTGGAGGGCAACATCCGCTTCGGGCTGGATGCGGTCAAGAACGTGGGCTCGGCGGCGGTGGCGGCGATCGTCCGCGCACGCGAGGAGGGTGGGCCGTTCAGCTCGCTATGGGACTTCTGCCGTCGCGCGGACTGCCGCGCGGTGAACAAGAAGGCGATCGAGTCGCTCGTCAAGTGCGGGGCGCTGGACTCCCTGCCCGGCACCCGCAGCGGGATGATGGAGGTTCTGCCCCAGGCCCAGGGGGCGGGCCAGAAGGTGCAGCAGGATGCGCAGATGGGACAGGGCTCGTTCTTCGACCTCGGCGGGGACTCGGGGGCCGCGGCGGACATCGCCGTGCACCGCGACCTGCCGGTGCCCCCGCTGCCCGACGAGCGCGACCGCCTGAACGAATGGGAGAAGGAGACGCTCGGCCTGTTCCTCTCCAGCCACCCGCTGAAGGAGGTGCGCCCGGCGCTGCGGGCCCGGGTGGACTGCACCCTCTCCGAGCTGGGGTCCAAGAAGGACGGGGAGTGGGTCACCGTCGGGGGCATGATCGCCGAGTGCAAGCGCATCCGGACCAAGAACGGCGATCCGATGATGTTCGCCACCCTCGACGATCTCGAGGGACAGGTGGAGATGCTCGTCTTCAAGACGGCCTACGCGGCCAACGAGGCCAAGGTCGACACCGACCGCGTGGTGCTGGTCCGCGGCCGCGTCGATCACAAGGAGGCCGGCGAGACCAAGCTCGTGGCCCAGGAGGTGGAGATCTTCGAGGCCACGCCCGAGGAGGTGGCCCGGGCGGCCGAAGAGGCGGCCCGCGCGCCGGTGGCCCGGCGCTTGACGCTGCACGTGGCGGGCGGGGTGCCGGAGGGCTTCCTCCTCGACCTGCGCGAGGTGGTGGGCCAGCATCCCGGAGAGCACGAGCTGATGCTCGCGGTGGGCGAGCGGAGGCTGCTCCTGGGGACGGAGTTCAGGGTGTCCGCCGACAGTGCCTGCCGTAGCGAGCTGGGGCAGCTGCACGGCGCCGGCCGGGTCGTCGCATAGGCGCTTCCCACCTGCCCGCGGGACCCGCTGCCGCTCTACACTGACCGGGTGCAATCGGTCCCCGCAAGGCCAGCTGTGCTCCACGAGTGCAGGCAGTGCTGCGCCTTCTGCGACCGGGTCGTCCACCCCGCGGGATGCATCACATCCGGGTGCCAGTACCTCTACCTCTACGACGACGAGGACACCGGGCGTCGCTTCATGGGCTGCATGAACAAGGTTTTCCGCGGTGAGATCGACGTGGCGCTGTTCGAGCAGGCCGAGCGCACCCGCCAGGGGTTCGGTGGGGTGAAGATGAGCGGCCTGCCGCTGCCGCAGTGCCGGGGGACGGTCGAGCGGGCCTACGACGGCCACAGCGAGGCCTTCGACTGCGTCAACCCAAGCTTCTTCAGCGCGCCCGTGGCGGAGGAGTTCGACCTTCGCGACAGCCTGTAGCCGGCCCTGCGCCTCAGCCGTGGCGGCGTCGCGCGCGCAGTCCGTTCTGCCGCAGCTGCTTCATCCGGGTGATGTCCTTGGCGCCGACCGCGCCGCCGTCGAAGCCCGGGCCCTCGAACAGCACCGGCAGTCCCTCGAACCGCGGCTCGGAGAGGAAGGCCGCGCAGCCGCGGGTGCCCAGCTCGCCGGTACCGACGGGCGCATGGCGATCGCTGTTGGAGCCCAGCGGCGTCTTGGAGTCGTTCACGTGCAGGCAGGCCAGCCGGTCGAGCCCGACCTTCCCGGCGCACTCGTCGATCGTGGCCGTCAGTCCCTCGATGGTGCGCACGTCGAAGCCGCTGGCCAGCAGGTGACAGGAGTCGAGGCAGATGCCCAGGCGCTCGTCCGCGCCGCCGAGGGAGATCAGCTCGGCCAGCTCGTCGAAGCTGCGCCCCAGCGTGGTGCCTCCGCCCGCGGTGTCCTCCAGCAGCAGCCGGCACCCCTCCGACTCCGACAGCGCGTCCGCGAACGCCTCACCGGCCCGGCGCATGGCCCCGTGCTTGGCGTCCTTGACCGCCGATCCGGGGTGCAGGACCACGCCGTCGGCGCCGATCGCGTCGCCCATCCGCAGCGCGTGGGTGAGCGAGGCCAGGGACTTGGAGCGAATCTCCCGGTCGCTGCTCGCACAGTTGATGAGATAGACCGCGTGGATCGTCACCGACCGGATCGGCCCCCTCTGCATCAGGCGGCGGAACCCCGCGATGTCGTCGTCCTTCCACGAGGTGGGGCGCCACATGCGGGGCGACTGGTTGAACACCTGGATCGCCCGGCAGCCGATCTCCTTGCCGCGGCCGTGGGCTTCCACCAGCCCGCCCGCCGTGGACACGTGGGCGCCGACTAGCATCGAGGCGTGAGCGAGACCATGAGGGTGAGGTTCGCGCCGTCCCCGACGGGAGCTCTTCACATCGGCGGGGCGCGGACGGCACTGTACAACTGGCTTGCCGCCCGCGGCTCGGGCGGCGCATTGGTGCTGCGGATCGAGGACACCGACCGCGAGCGCTCGACCCCTGAGAACGTCGAGCAGATCCTCGACGCCCTGCGATGGCTGGAGCTGGACTGGGACGAGGGCCCCGTCTCGCAGGCCGAGCGGCGGCCGGCCCACGCCGAGGCGGTGGAGAGCCTGCTCTCGAGCGGGCGCGCCTACGAGGACGACGGGGCGGTGCGGTTCCGGGTGCCCGACGAGGGCGACATCGCGGTCACCGACCTGATCCGCGGCGAGGTGCGCTTCCCGCTCGCGTCGATCAAGGACTTCGTGGTCCGGCGCTCGGACGGCGGGCCGCTCTACAACCTGGCCGTGGCCGTGGACGACCGGGACATGGGGGTCACGCACGTGATCCGCGGCGACGACCACCTCTCGAACACCCCCCGCCAGGCCATGATCCTCGAGGCGCTCGGGGCGCGGCGCCCGGTCTACGCGCACCTGCCGCTGCTGCACGGCCCCGACGGCAAGAAGCTGTCCAAGCGCCACGGGGCGGCGTCGGTGCAGGAGCTGCGGGCGGCCGGCTACCTCCCCGAGGCGGTCCGCAACTACATTGCCCTGCTTGGGTGGGGCGACGAGGACTCCACCACGTTCTTCACCACCGACGGGCTGGTGCAGGCGTTCGACCTCGCCCGCGTGTCGCGCGGGTCGGCGGTCTTCGACGAGCAGAAGCTGCGCTGGATGAACGGCCGCTACGTCCGCGAGCTGGAGGTGGAGGACCTGCGGCGCCGGCTCGAGGAGCTGCTGGGACGAGAGGTACCTGCCGAGGCGGTGGCGATCAGCCAGGAGAAGATGCAGACTCTGGCCGACTTCTGGCCGCTCGCGGGCTTCCTGGTGGAACCCCAGCCGATCGACGAGAAAGCGTGGGCCAAGGTCATGCGCGACGGGGCCATCGAGCGCCTCCGGGCCGCCCGCACCGAGCTCGAGAGCGCCGAGCCCTTCGACGCCGAGACGGTGGAGGCCGCGCTGCGTGGGGTGGTGGACGCCCTGGGGGCCAAGCCGAAGGACGTGTTCCAGCCCGTGCGCGTCGCCATCAGCGGCACCACGGTGTCGCCGGGCATCTTCGAGTCGGTGTCCGCGCTGGGTCGCACGGAGACACTGGCGCGCATCGATGCCGCTCTGGAGCGGTCTCCCGCGCCCGCCCCCTAGCGACCGCCAATTCTCAACCTTTCGTCCCGCCATGCCGATAGCGGGGGAGACGGAGGCACCGGGCAGGGATGCGCGGGCGGGCCTCCGAGACCTATCCCCTAGCCGCAGGCAGGTCAACCGATAGTGCGAGCCGTACCTATGACTTCGCCGGTCAAGCCCGATGTCGTGCGCCGTCACGACGAGGGGCACGGCCGACGCCTCACGGTGGCCTTCGAGGCCCTGGAGGCATTCCCCGCGCTGGCCGAGTCCCGCGACCGGGTGCTGCGCGTGGTCCGCGAGGATCGAACCTCGGTGGGCGAGGTCGTGGCCGCCGTGGAGTCCGACGTGGCGCTGGTGGTCACGGTGCTGCGAATCGCCAACCGCGCGGTGCAGCGCAAGCGGGGGAAGATCGCGAGCATCCCCGAGGCGGTGGAGGTGCTGTCCCCAGACGGCGTGGAGGCCATCGCCGCACGGGCCATGACCTTCGACTTCTTCGAACGCACCCCGGGCTGGGACCTGATGCCGGAGCGTTTCCGGCTGCACGCCGTGGCCACCCAGTCCGCCGCCGACCGCCTGGCCCGCGAGCTCGACTTCCCGGACCGCGACGAGCTGCTGTGCACGGCGCTGCTCCACGACATCGGCAAGCTGGTACTGAGCCACGCGTACCCGGGCTACCCGCAGCAGATCCACGGCGAGGCGCGCACCCCGGAGGAGCGGCTGCGCAGCGAGCGCCTGGAGCTGGGCGTGGACCACGCTCTGGTCGGCGGCGTCCTCGCCCGTCGCTGGGGCATGCCCAACCGGCTGGCCCTGACCATCGAGCGCCATCACTCTGACGACGCCGAGGGCGAGGCCGCTCTGATCCGCCTGGCGGACATGCTGGCCCGCTACGGCCACGCTCAGCCGGTGTCCCCCAACCAGCTCCTGCGCGCGGCCCAGGCGGTAGGGCTGTCCACGGCGCAGCTGCGCGCGGTGATGTACGAGCTTCCCCATGGCGGCAACGCGGTCAAGCGCAACGTGGACCCGTGCCCCCTGTCCGCCCGCGAGGTTGAGGTTCTCAAGCGGCTGGGCGAGGGCAAGGTCTACAAGCAGATCGCTCACGAGCTCGAGCTGTCCACGAGCACGGTGAGAACCCACCTGCACAACACCTACGCCAAGCTCGGCGCGGTGGACCGCGCTCAGGCCGTCCTGATGGCCACCGAGCGCGGATGGATCTAGTGCCGCCGTCCTAGCCCCCGCGCCGCCGGTCGAGGTTGCGGTACTGAATCGTCTTGCACGCCAGGGCGGCGGCTGACATGCTCCCGCCGCCGATGACGAGCGTGCGCGAGGCCACATACGAGCTGTTGCGCGGCCGGGGCATGACCACCATGTTCGGCAACCCCGGCTCGACGGAGCTGCCGATGCTCGCGAGCTTCCCCGACGACTTCCGCTACGTGCTCGGGCTGCAGGAGGCGGTGGCGGTGGGAATGGCCGACGGCTTCGCTCAGGCCTCCGGGCGTCCGGCGATGGTCAACCTGCACACCGCGCCGGGCGTTGGTAACGGCATGGGGGGGATCTTCAACGCGCAGGCCAACAAGTCGCCGCTCGTGGTCACGGCTGGGCAGCAGGCCCGCTCGCTGATGACGCTGCAGGCCAACCTCACCAACCGCGACGCCATACGGATGCCCCACCCGCTGGTCAAGTGGAGCTATGAGCCGCCGCGGGCGGAGGACGTTCCTCACGCGCTGGCACGCGCCACCCACCTGGCGTCGCTGCCGCCGCAGGGCCCCACCTTCGTGTCGATCCCGATGGACGACTGGGATGCTGAGACCGATCCGGGGGCGCTCGGCCACCAACTGGGCCGGACGGTCACCGGCCGCACCGCCCCGGGGCCCGAGCTGGTGCGTGACCTGGCGTCGCGGCTCGCCGGCGCGGCCAACCCGGTGATGGTGGCCGGGCCGGAGCTCGACGCGGCCGGCGCGTGGGACCTGGGTGTGACCCTCGCGGAACGAGCGCGGCTGCCCGTGTGGGCCACCCCGGCCCCGGGCGGCGGGCGCATCGGGTTTCCCGAGGACCACCCGGCCTTCCAGGGGATCCTGCCTCCCGCGGTGGGTCCGGTGGGGGAGACGCTCGCCGCTCACGACCTCGTGCTCGTGCTCGGCTCCTCGGTGTTCCCCTATTACCCCAACATCCCCGGCCCGCCGCTGGCCGAGGGCACGGCGCTCGTAGCGGTCACGAGTGACCCCGACGAGGCGGCCCGCGCGCCGATGGGCGACGCCATCGTGGCCGACGTGGCGCTGACGATCGCGGCCCTGCTGGAGCAACTCGCCCAGTCCGACCGCGACGCCCCGCCGGTGCGGCCCGCGCCCGAGCCCGCCCCCGACTCCGACCCGATGAGCCCCTCGACCGCCGTCGCCGCGCTCGCGGCACTGTTCCCCGAGGACGGGATCGTGGTGCTGGAGTCGCCGTCGGCCACGCTGGCGCTCAGGAACCAGCTGCGCCTGTCACGGCCGGGCAGCTACTTCTTCGGAGCGGGTGGCGGTCTGGGCTTCGGCCTGTCCGCGGCGCTCGGCGTGCAGCTCGCGCAGCCCGACCGCCAGGTGGTCTGCGTCCTGGGCGAGGGCTCGGCCCAGTACGCGGTCCAGGGCTTCTGGACGGCGGCGGCCTACGACATCCCGGTCAAGTTCCTCGTCCTGCGAAACGAGGAGTACGCGATCCTCAAGTGGTTCGCGACGCTGGAGGACGTGACCGGCGCCCCCGGGCTCGACCTGCCCCGGCTCGACGTGTCGTCGGTCGCCGCGGGCTACGGGGTCAACACGCGCCGCGTCGAGGGACCGGAGGAGCTGCGCTCGGCGCTGGAGCAGGCCCTGGCCTCTGCCGGACCCGAGGTGGTCGAGGTCGGGGTGGCGCCGGGCATGGCCCTGGCCTGACGCTCAGCGTGGCCGGTCTGCGTCCCTTCTGACCGCGCTCCAGGACGCGCGGAGGATCACCGCGGTGCCGTCCTCCGATGTCTGGATGTCCAGGTCGCCCTCCAGTAGCTCGGCGCGCTCGCGCATCGCGGCAAGGCCCAGATGCCCAGGCTCGGTGCCGCTCGTCGGGTCGGTGTCTCCGAACCCGTGACCGTCGTCGGTCACCCGCAGCTCGACGTTGGGGCCGTCGCGCCGCAGCGTGACCGAAACCGCGTCCGCACTCGCGTGCCGGCCCGCGTTGGCCACCGCCTCCTGGACAATGCGAAACAGGTCTCCCGAGGCCTCGGGGGACAGCTCGACCGGCTCGACGTCGCTCTTGACCTCGAATCCGTACCGCCGCATCCAGGTGTCCATGCAGTTGTCGATCGCCCCGGCCAGCGTCAGCTCCTCGAACGCGTGGGGCCCGAGGTCGACGATCTCGTCGCGCAGGGCGGTCACGTTGCGCTCCATCCCGGCGCGGGCCTCCCCGAGCAGCTTGGCCCCGCGAACGGTGTGGCCGGACGCGTACTCGCTCTCTGCGGCCGAGATCATCATGTTCAGGCCGATCAGCTCTTGAACCGGTCCGTCGTGGATCGACTCCGCCAGGCGGCGGCGCAGCCGTGACTCCGAACGCATGGTGTGCCGCGAGAGGCTGCGCGCCCTCAGGCGTGAGGCGGACTCGGTGGCGCGGGCGCGGCCGACCACCACGGCCACGGCCAGCGCCGAGGCCATGAAGACCGCCTCGTGGAACGCCACCACGTCGGTGGGCAGCCCGGTATCGCCGCGCGCCCCCGAGGTGGCCACCACGACCGACGAGCCGGTGGCGGCCATCGCCACGCCCCTCGCCTCGCCCTGGAAATGAGCGTGGGCGGCCACGAGGAACATCGCGCCCGTCCGGACCCCGGCCGACGCCTCGGGCTCGGCCACTTCGATCGCGACGAGCACGGCCAGGTCGCCCAGGGCCCAGAGCGGGTTTAGCGCCAGCTCAGGGTTGCGCCGGGTCACGAGCAGCATCGCCACCGACCACGGGATGGCGGCCACGGCCAGGGTGAGGGCCACGCGACGGTCGAGCGCCAGGGCTGCGCCGAGCGCCACGGCCGACAGCGTCAGCCGGGCCAGGGCGAAAACGATCATCGGCTGCGCCGACTCGAGCGGAACGCGGCGGAGCATCAGGCGGGTGCCTTCCGGCGCAGCGAGACCGCCCGGATGCGCAGCGCGCCCGCGGCGGCGCCCGCGGAGTCGATGGCCCAGTCCACCGGCGTGCCGTTGCGGCCCTCCACGAAGGTCTGGTGAAACTCGTCCGTGGCGGCGTATGCGGAGGAGATGACGAAGGCCAGCACGACCGCTCGCCCCGCGGACGTCCGGGTGCGCAGGGCGCGCCACCCGAGCACGCAAAGCAGCGCGTACTCGGCGAAATGCACGACCTTTCGCAGGACGAGGTCGAGGAAGCCGAGCCCCGATGAGAGGTCGGGCTGGGCCGAGAAGAAGTAGATGACACCCATCAGCGCCAGCGGAGGCAGCCACAGTCCGAGGCCCCGGTTCAGCGCCATCGGCATACCGTAGAGTGGGAAGCCGGTGCTCGTGATCACCACCAAGTCGCCGTACGCGGTGCGGGCCCTCGCCGAACTGGCCCGCCGCGGCGGAGCCTCACCGGTGCCGATCGGGGACATCGCCCGGTCGCGTGACATCCCGGCGCAGTTCCTGGAGGGTCTGTTCGCCACGCTTCGCCGCGCCGGGATCCTCCAGAGCCAGCGGGGGGTCAAGGGCGGCTACACGTTCGCCCGCCCGCCAAGCGAGATCACGGTGCTCGAGGTGGTGGAGCTGCTGGAGGGCGAACTCGGCCCGGAGGCGGCGGACGCCGGGCCGATCTGGGCCGAGGCCACTGAGGCGGTGCGCGGCGTGCTGTCGGGGACGACCATCGCCGAGCTGGCCGAGCGCGAGGCCCAGGCGGCGGGCGCGCAGATGTACTACATCTAGCGAACCCCCGGCCGCAGAGCCGGATTTCCCTTGCTAGAGCGGATTCGACCGCTGGGGAACCGCTCAGAACCGCCCAGGTGGGGGTCCCGACTGCAGCGCAACTGCAGCCCAGCCGACAGCGATGAGAGCTAACTGAACGACCGTTAGGTTCCTTAGCATGGGTGGTCATGACTGCTCCTCAGACCGCCTACCTGACGGTCGCCGACGTCGCCCAGATGCTGGCCATCTCCGAGTTGACGGTGCGCAGGAAGATCGCAGCCGGGGAGATCCCCGCCGTCAGGCTGTCCACCGACGGGCGCGGTGCGGTCAGGATCCCCGAGGCCGGCCTCGAAGCGTGGCTCGCCGGCGCCCGAGTCACGCCACGGGAGGCGGCGTGACCGACCGGCCCGCCAGGCGCGTGATGCGCAGCGCGCCACATGTCCGCGACGGGACGTGCACCGCAACCCGACGATCGTTTGCGCCGGACCGCCCTCCGCTCAGCTGGTCTCGAGCGCCTATCAGGCCGCAAACTAAAATATCTGTGTTCGCTTCCGACGGATGTGTTGCCTTCGCGTGACCGCGAGTGAGAGTATGGACGAGGCAGTTCGTGGCCGGCCGTTCAGAGGGGGAGGAGCAAGATGGCTCTGCAGATTGGTGACACGGCCCCGGATTTCGAGGCCGAGACGACAGAAGGCCGTATCCGGTTCCATGACTGGATCGGCGACTCCTGGGCCGTGCTGTTCTCGCACCCGAGGGACTTCACCCCCGTCTGCACGACCGAGCTCGGCTACATGGCCAAGATCAAGCCGGACTTCGACCGCAGGAACGTCAAGATCGTCGGGCTCTCGGTGGACCCGGTCGACAACCACGCGAAGTGGGCGGCCGACATCGAAGAGACGCAGGGGCACGCGCCGAACTACCCGATGATCGGCGACTCGGACTTCAGCGTGTCGAAGCTTTACGGGATGCTGCCGGCCGACACCTCGGGCGAGGCGACCGAGCGCAAGCCGGCCGACAACCAGACGGTGCGCAACGTCTTCGTCATCGGCCCGGACAAGAAGATCAAGCTGATCCTCGTCTATCCGATGACCACGGGCCGCAACTTCGACGAGGTGCTCCGGGTTGTCGACTCGCTGCAGCTGACCGCGCAGCACAAGGTCGCGACGCCGGTGAACTGGCAGCAGGGCGACGACGCGATTATCGCCGGCTCGGTCTCCGACGAGGACGCGAGGAAGACCTACCCGGAGGGCTGGAAGTCGCCGCGCCCTTATATCCGGATCGTGCCGCAGCCGCGCTGATCGCGCTGAGCTGCTCTACGCCACGGTCCGTGGGGCGTCGGTCGGTGTGCTCGACGACGATGTCCATGTCGGTATTGCCATGCCGGGTGCTGAGACCTTCCGCGCGTCGGCCGATGCCTACGACCGTCATGTTGGCCGGAACGGCGCGCAGCTCGCGTCGGCGCTGATCGCGTTCGCGGGCGTCGAGCCTGGGATGCGAGCCCTCGATGTCGGCTGCGGGCCGGGCGCGCTCACGGCCGCGCTCGCGGAGCGGCTCGGGACCGCGAGCGTGTGGGCGCGGACCCGTCGGAGCCGTTCGCGGAAGCGTGCCGGAGGCGGCTGCCGAGGGTCGACGTCGTTCTGGCGACCGCGGAGGCGCTGCCGTTCGCAGAAGGCGCGTTCGAGGCCGCCCTCTCGCAGCTTGTTTGTGAACTTCTTGCCCGACGCTGAGGCGGGCGTGCGCGAGATGGCGCGTGTCACGCGGTCGGGCGGCGTCGTCGCCTCATGCGTATGGGACTACGCAGGCAAGATGACGCTTCTGCGCACGTTCTGGGATGCCGCGCGCGAGGTCGATCCCACACGCGCCGCTGCCGCCGACGAGGGCGTCGTGATGCGCTGGTGCGCCGACGGCGAGCTCGCTGAGCTGTGGCGCGTCGTGGGACTCCGCGATGTGCGCTTCCGCCGCTCGTCGTTCGCGCGACCTACACCGACTTCGATGACCTGTGGTCGCCGTTCCCGACCAGGGTTGCCCCGTCTGGCGCGTTCTGCAGGTCGGTCGATGACGACCGCCGCGCCGCGCTCCGCGGCGCCTACTGCCGCCGCCTCGGGGCCGGCGATGGCCCATTCGAGTTGCGCGCGCGCCTGGGCAGTGACCGGCCGCGTCCCGCTGCTGAACCCAGTCACCGCTCCTGTCCAAGATCCGGGATAGCGAAGTCGGAGACCCCGCGGGGCGAACAGCGAGCGTCTGCGTCGCCGGTGTACTCACTGCCATTAGGATGCCCCCTCGAGCAGCGGCACCCAGACGAGGAGGTCCTCCGCATGGCCCAGCCGACGATCGATCCCACGTTCTACCGGACTGCTGCGGAAGCCGCGGCCGCTCCCGGCGAGGAGCTTGCCTACGTGGTGGCCTTCGACCGGGCAGCGCGGAAGAACGACGCGATGACCGTCATCGACGTGAACCCGGCCTCCGACACCTACGGGCAGGTGGTCGGGTGGACCGACGTCCCCGCCCTCGGTGACGAGCTGCACCACTTCGGCTGGAACGCCTGCAGCAGCGCGCTCAAGCACGAGGGCCACGACATGGAGGGGCTCGCCCGCCGCTACCTCCTGGTGCCGGGTCTGCGCTCGTCGAACATCTATGTGCTGGACATCGCGTCGGACCCCCGCAAGCCGACGCTGGTCAAGACGATCGATGGCGAGACCCTGTCCGCCAAGGCCGGCTACTCCCGCCCGCACACCCTGCACTGCGGGCCCGACGGGATCTTCCTCACCTGCCTCGGCGGCGCCGAGGGCGACGACGACGGGCCGGGCGGGATCGCCCTGCTCGACCACGAGACGTTCGACGTCACGCGCGCTTGGGAGACCGACCGCGGGCCGCAGCACTTCCACTACGACGCCTGGTGGCACCTCAACCAGAACGTGCTGATCTCCAGCGAGTGGGGCAGCCCCTCGATGATCGAGGACGGCGTCGTGCCGGAGCTGCTGCTGGGCCAGAAGTACGGCCACGCCCTGCATTTCTGGGACCTCGCCGCGGGTGCGCACGTGCAGCGCGTCGACCTCGGCGCCCAGCACCAGATGGCGCTGGAGGTCCGCCCGTCGCACGACCCCGAGGCGACCTGGGGCTTCGTCGGCGTCGTGATCTCCACCGAGGACCTGTCCGGTTCGGTGTGGCGCTGGTTCCGCGAGGGCGACGAGTGGAAGGCCGAGAAGGTCATCACCGTTCCCGCCGAGCCCGCCGACCCGGATCTGCTGCCGCCCGCGCTGAAGCCCTTCAGTGCCGTGCCGCCGCTCATCACGGACATCGACCTCTCGGTCGACGACAGGTTCCTCTACGTCTCCTGCTGGGGGACCGGCGAGATGAAGCAGTTCGACGTCTCGGACCCGGCGAACCCGAATCAGGTGGGATCCGTGCGGCTCGGCGGAATCGTCGACCGTGCCGCGCACCCGGCCAAGGCCGACATGCCGCTCGCCGGCGGGCCGCAGATGGTCGAGGTCAGCCGCGACGGCCGGCGGGTCTACTTCACCAACTCGCTGTATGGGTCCTGGGACGACCAGTTCTACCCGGACGGCGTCGGCGCCTGGATGGCCAAGCTTGACGTAGGCCCCGACGGCGGGTTGAGCATCGACGAGAGCTTCTTCCCGCACGGCGACGAGTTCCGCGGCCTGCGCGTGCACCAGATCCGGCTGCAGGGCGGCGACGCCTCCTCGGACTCGTACTGCTACAGCTGATGACCGGATTGGCGGCGGCGACCTAGGAGCGCGCCGCCGCCTCGACGGCGATCCGGACGGCACGCCCCTTCGCGCGACGAGCGGGCGTCCCGGGCTAGCGTCCGCCAGATGCTCGGAATGAGCGACGAGCGGGAGCGGAGGTCGAGTCTGCTCCTCCCCGACGAAACCGGCAGTCTCCGGCGGGCGGCTCGACCCGCGGCTCACTGCTCCCTCGGACGAAACGGAGCAGTCGCCCGGCGCGAGGCGCGCGAACGTGCTGGCTGCTCCTTTTCCACGGATGCGGGCGTCTCCGCCCCTACGCAGCTCTCGCTCGCTCAGGACGAGTAGCGGGCGTCTCCGCCGGCGCTCGCACTGCTACTGCTCCTGAGTGGTGGGAGCGATCATGCCGGCGGCGAGGCGGCCGTGACCGGATTGGCCACAAACCAGTCGCGCCGCGCCGCGAGAGTGTCGGCATCCCATGAATGCAGCATCTGCCGGCGCGAGCAGAGCCCCAACGGGCACGAGCCGCGCCGGCTCGGACGCGCGTAGTAGGGCTGAGCCAGACAGGGCGGGCGGACTCGGATCAAGGACCCGGGCCGCCCGCCTGTCTGCTCCCGAGGCTGGGACGGCTTTCGTCGTTAAGGGCCGCTCCGCCGTCTCAGCCCGGACGAAGCCGACGGCGCCCCCCGGGTTGCGGCCGTGGGACGCGATCAGATCTGAATCGCGCGATCCAGAAGCGCCGTTGGCCTCATCCGACGACAGCCGGCTGCTCCTCCGCACGACAGCGGATGGCGTGGCGGACGCCGCAGAACCGGATCCGAACGCCGTCGCGGAGCTGGCTACTTCGGCCCTGGTTCTGGTCCTCGGTCGCCGGGTTCCGCGGGGGTCGGAGGCGACAGTGGCCCTCCACTGCGGGCGCGCTCAAACAGGCTTGCCGCCGCCGCACGCGAATTCACGCCGAGCTTCTCAAAGATCCGGGAGACATGCCTATCGACCGTCCGAACGCTTAGGAACAGCTCGCTCGCGATTTTGCGGTTCGTCATACCGGCAGCAACCAGCTCGACCACCTCGAGCTCGCGCGTCGTCAGCCCCTCGATGCTGGCATCGTCGCTCCGGGCTCCACCTATTCGGCTGACGGCGCGGCCGAGTTTGCGCAGCTCGTGAGCCGCTTCGTCCCGGTAGCGCCAGGCGCCGCAGCGGGAGAGCAGCTCATGGGCCTGCTCGAGCTCGGCGATCGCGGGGTCGCGGTCCCCCGCGGCGGCGAGCGCCCTGCCGGCGAGGGTCCGGCTTCGAGCGGCCTCGACCTGCGCGCCTGCTTGCTCGGCAGCACCGGCCGAAGCTAGCGCGTGCTCGGCCGCCGCGCGCGGCTCGCCTCGCTCCAAGACCACCATGGCCCGGGCACGGCGAGCTTGGGCGAGCGGTACTCGGAGTCCTAGCGCTTGCGCTGCCCTCTCCGCGCACGCGGCGAACTCGTCCGCCCGCTCGGGCTTCCCGAGCATGAGCTCTGCGCGCGCCAAGAGCTCGTAGCAGAGCGCTTCGTAGAGCGGGAACGGCGGAAGGTCGGGCTGACCGTAGTTGTCCACCAGCTCCTCGCGGCCACGCTCTGGCTCCCCGATCTCGAGCAGCGCGTGGGCGAGCTGCAGGCGCGCGATTCCGGAGAGCGGACTGCTCGTCGCCGACCAGGCGCTCACGGC
>Ga0136616_10000070_pt1 | contig 38064 bp, 37 predicted proteins | sample AntDrymUQ2992106_2_FD_106648 | JGI IMG/M metagenome (GOLD analysis project Ga0136616, IMG submission 106648) | Polar desert sand microbial communities from Dry Valleys, Antarctica - metaG UQ299 (21.06) | ecosystem: Environmental > Terrestrial > Soil > Desert | place: Antarctica: Dry Valley... | reverse complement strand
GCCGAGCCGGATGATCCGCGAGTGGTCCTCCGAGGCGCCCATCCGGTGACCCAGCTCGAACTGCTCGAGGCAGACGACCTCGCCGGCGGCATGGCGGCTCAGCCAGTACGCGGCGGCGCTGCCGATGCCGCCCGCGCCGACGACGGCGAAGCGGAACTCGGCGGCCGGCACCTAGAGCCTCTCCGCGAACGCGAGGTTCTCCGCTCGCAGGCCGGGGTCGGTGCCGAGGTAGGCGTGCTTGGACATGTCGGGCGAGTAGCGGCTCGCTGGCGGCCGGCGGCCCATGGCCTCGGCCATCGCGCGGATGTGGTGGGGAGCCGCGCCGCAGCACAGGCCGAGGTAGTCGACGCCGAGGTCCAGTGCCTCGCGGGCGAACGCGGCCGTCTCGTAGCGGTTGCAGGTGAGCGGCTCGAGCGCGGTGGGGAAGGGACGGTCGTCGGGCAGCCGCCCCGCCGCCGGATCGGTGAGCGACTGGAAGGTCGGCTCGCCGGCGTGGGTGCGGTAGGGGACCGGGAGCGCGGCGACGGGCGTGTCCACCGCGGCGCGGATGCGGCGCAGCAGCGGCAGCATCGTCTGCGGGCCGCGGATGCAGTTGAGCCCCACCACTGCGGCGCCGGCGCCGGCCAGCCGCCGGCACGCCTCCTCCGGGGAGAGGCCGTCGCGCGTCTCGGGGTGCTGGTGGATCGCGAGCGTGACGACGGCCTGCAGGCCCGCGGCGCGGATCGCCTCGACGGCCAGCAGCGCCTCGCCGGCGAACTGGAAGGTCTCGGCGATCACGTAGTCGACGCCGGCCTCGGCCGCCCAGCCGACCTGCTCGTCGAGCATCGCGCGGACGGCGCGCCGCGACGCCTCGTCGCCGAGGTAGACGTTGGTGTTGCAGACGTTGCCCGCGAGCAGCGCGCCGGTCTCGCGGGCGACGGAGCGCGCGACGGCGAGCGCCTCGCGGTTGACCGGCTCGAGCAGATGCTCGGCGCCGATCATGCGCAGCTTCTCGCGATGGGCGTAGTAGGTGAAGGCCTCGACGACGTCCGAGCCGGCGTGCACGAACTCGCGGTGCAGCTGCGCGACGACCTCGGGGTGCTCGAGGACGACCTCGGGCACGAACGCGCCCGCCTGCAGGTAGCCACGGCGCTCGAGCTCGAACAGGTAGCCCTCGGCGCACAGGACCGGGCCCTGCGCCAGGCGCTCCAGCAGCCCTCGTCCGTTCGGCGCGTTGAGCTCGTCGGTCATGCCACGACGGTGCCAGCCGCGGGCGCCACGAGCCACGACGTCTGCGACGTCTTGCCGTAAGCCGCGCTTCACCCTCCGCGAGGCACGCTACGATTAGACCAAGTCAGCAAAGCACTCAGTGCTCACTGCGCGTTGCCATCCGAATCGACACCCGAGGCGCTTCGAGCGCTGCTCGCCCGCAAGTCGCTCGCCGACGCGCGTCATCGCGGCGCGCTGGCGCGGCTGCTCGGCGTGACGGAGACCGAGGTCCTGGCGATCCAGCACCTCGCGTGGGCGGGTGCGCTCACGCCGGGGCAGCTGGCCGCGCAGCTGCGCCTGACCTCCGGCGGCACGACCGCGCTGCTGCAGCGGCTCGCGCGCAGCGGTTACGTCGTCCGGGAGCCGCATCCCGAGGACCGGCGCAGCACCCTGCTGCGGTTGACGCCGGAGGCCGAGCGCGACGCGGGCGAGCTGCACGCGCCGCTCGTGCGTGCCATCGACGCGGCGGCCGGCGAGCTGTCGGAGGAGGCGCGCGCCACCGTCGCGGCCTTCCTGGGCGTGGTCGCCGAGCTCGGCGAGCACCACGCCGACGAGCTGGTCCGCGCCGCCGAGGCCGGGCGGCCGCGGATCCCGCGCGTGCCGGTCCCCGGCCTGTGGGCGTGACTCAGCCTGGATCCAGGCTCAGCGCTCCCCGGCCTCCGCGGCTGCGAGCACGTAGAGCACCTTCGAGTGCTCCGCCTCGCCGAAGCCGTCGTGGATCGCCCCGTCGGGCGTCATGCCGTGGCGGGCGGCGATGCGCAAGCCGGCGGCGCCGGCCGCCGCGCGGACGACCGGCTCGGGATGGTGGCGCTGCAGGTGCGCGTGCGTCTCGCTGCTCCAGCTGCCGTCGTCGCGGCGCACGAGCGCCTCGACGGTCGCGCGCGCCAGCACCCCCGGCGGCGCCTGCGGCGAGGTATCGCCCCGCCACACGAGCACGCGGTCCTCCGCGGGGAGCACGCTGAGCGCCGCGAAGAAGCCGCGGTACATCGATAGCGCGTTGGCGTCGAACACCGCGACCCCGGCCGGCGCCAGGTTGCGGGCGATCCCGGCCAGCGTGGCCTCCAGCTCGGCGCTCGAATGGAGGTAGTTGAGGGCGTCGTCGAGGCAGGTCACGAGGTCGTACGAGCCGAGCACGGGGAGCCGGCGCATGTCGTGGCGCTCGAGCCGCGCGCGGTCGCCCGCCTTGGCCGCGGCGAACGCAAGCATCCGCTCGGAGACGTCGCATGCGGTGACGTCGTACCCGCGGGCGAGGAACGGCAGGAAGCTCTTGCCCGTGCCGCACGCGACGTCGAGCAGCCGCCGGCCGCGCAGCCCCGCCGCCTGCGCCAGCCGCTCCAGCGTGGCCGTCCAGCCGTCGTAGTCGTGGTGGGCCGTGAAGGCGTCGTAGTGGGGCGCGAAGACGTCGTAGGCGCGGCGGGCGTGGTCGTGGGCGGCGAGCGCCGTCATCCGTGGAACCGCTGGTGCTCGGCGCCGCGCGCGTGCGCGGCGGCGCGCGCGACGACCTCGGCGTCGGCGGCGACCTCCGGGACGCCCAGATCCCACCAGGCGCCCGAGCCGAGCAGCGCCCGATGCGGGTCCACGTGGCAGGCGATGACCGCCGGGCGCGGCTGACCACGTGCGGCCTCCAGCGCGCCCTCCAGCTCCGCCTCGGTGCGGACCGTCCAGGTCGCGCAGCCGAGGCTCGCGGCGTTGGCAGCGTAGTCGACGTCGACCGTGAACGCGTTGCCGAACGTCGTCGCGAGCGTCGACTCCTGCAGTCCCTCGATCGAGCGGAAGCCGCCGTTGACGAGCACGAGCACGACGATCTTCAGCCCCTCCTGCACCGCGGTCACCAGCTCGCTGGGCGCCATCAGGTACGTCCCGTCCCCGATCACGACGATGACCTCGCCGCCCTCCGGCTCGGCCATCCGGATCCCGAGGCCGGCCGGGATCTCGTGGCCCATGCACGAGAACGCGAACTCGAGGTGGGCGTGGCTGCCGGGCGGGCGGCGCCACAGCTTGAGCAGGTCGCCGGGCGGGCTCCCCGCGGCGGCCACCACCCAGTCGCCGGCCCGTACGGCGCCCTGGATCGTGCGCAGCGCCTGCCCCTGCGTCATCTGCTGGATTGCAAGATCTGACCCCGTGTCGAGGTCGGCGGCGACGCGGTCGAGCCAGCCGTCGAGCGCCCGCTCGAGCTCGGCCGTGTAGTCCGGCGGCGTGCGCCAGCCACCGAGCGCGGCGTCGAGCGCCACCAGCGCCTCGCGCGCGTCCGCGACGACCGGCACGGCGCCGAGGCGGTGCGCATCCGCGCCGGAGACGTTCACGCCCACGAAGCGCACGCCGGGCTCACGGAACAGGCTCAGCGATGCGGTCGTGAAGTCGCTCAGGCGCGTGCCGGCGCAGATCACCACGTCGGCGCGCGCGGCCGCGTCGTTGGCGGCCTGCGTCCCGTTGACCCCGATCCCGCCGAGCACGAGCCCGCGCTCCGCCGTGCCCTTGCCCGCCGACGTCTCGGCCACCGGCATGCCGTGGCGCTCCGCGAGGTCGGCGAGCGCCGCCTCGGCGGCGCTGTGGCGCACGCCGCCGCCGGCGATCAGCAGCGGTCGCCGGGCGGAGCGGATGACCGCCACGGCCCGCTCCAGCTCGGCCGCCGCGGGCGGCCGGCGCGCGACCGTCCACACCCGCGGCTCGAGGAAGCGCCGCGGGAAGTCGTACGCCTCGCCCTGGACGTCCTGGTGCAGCGCGATCGTGACCGCGCCCGTCTCGGCCGGGTCCAGCAGCAGCCGCATCGCCTCCGGCAGCGCGGTCAGCAGTTGCTCCGGCCGCGCGATCCGGTCGAAGTACCGGCTCACCGGCCGCAGCGTCTCGTTGACGCCCCAGTCGGCGTAGCCGGGGTGCTGGAGCTGCTGCAGCACCGGCCCCTGCCGGCGGGTGGCGAACGTGTCGCCGGGGAGCAGCAGCACGGGCAGGCGGTTGGTCGTGGCCGTGGCGGCGCCCGTGACCAGGTTGGTCGCGCCGGGCCCGATCGAGGCGGTGCAGGCGAGCGTCGAGAGCCGCCGCCGCGCCTTGGCGTAACCGAGCGCGACGTGGACCATCCCCTGCTCGTGCTTGGCCTGGTGGAACGGCAGCTCGCCGGGATGCTCGCTCAGCGCCTGCCCGAGACCGCACACGTTGCCGTGGCCGAAGATGCCGAGCATCGCCGGAACGGCGCGCTCGCGCACGCCGTCGCGCTCTGAGTGCTGCACGCTCAGGAAGCGCACGAGCGCCTGTGCGGCGGTGAGGCGCGCCGTGCTCATGCGACGCTCCCGCTGAGCAGCCCCTCGAGGAAGCGCCGGCTGGCGGTCAGATCGGCGACCGGGTCGCCCGCCGCGGCAACGCGATCCTGCTCGACCACCGCCCAGCCGTCGAAGCCGCGCGCCTCGAGCCCCGCCAGCAGGGCGCCGAAGTCGACGCACCCTGCGCCCAACGGGACGAACGCGCCGGCACGCACCGAGCTCCAGAAGTCACGCCGCACGCGCGACGGGTCGAGGTCCTTCAGGTGCAGGTACGCGACGTCGGCGAGACCGGCGGGGTCGACGCCCGCGTAGGCGCAGTGGCCGGTGTCGACGCACAGCGGGCACGCCTCGGCGGCGCGCGCGATCTCGTCGGCGAACTCGATGTAGGTGCCGGCGTGGGGATGCACCAGCGCCTGCTGCCCGGCGGCCCGCGCGACCTCCGCCACCGCGGTGATCGCGTCGAGCATGGCGTCGAAGCGCGCGTCGGTCAGGCGCACCGCGTCGCCGGTGCGCCCGGCGGTGGCCGAGCGCTCCCGGCTCACGTTGTCGATGACGACCAGGTGCCGGCCGCCCAGCTCGCTCACCCGGCGGGCCACCCGCCGCGCCTGCGCCAGCACCGCCGCCCGGCTGCCAGGGTCGTGCAGCGGCTCGAACACGAACCCGCCCGTGAGCGCGAGGCCGCGCGAGGCCAGCGCAGACGCGTCGGCTCCGAGGTAGCCGAGCGGCCCCAGCTCCGTCCCCGCGTAGCCGGCCGCGGCGACCCCGTCGAGCACGTCCTCCCAGCGCGGGCGGCCCGGCTCGTCGCCGAAGTCGACGCCCCACGACACCGGGCCGGTGGCGAGCCGCAGGTTCACCGCGCCGTCCAGCCGCCGTCGATCACCACGGAGGCGCCGGTCATCAGGCCCGCCCCGGGCGACACGGCGAACAGCACCGCCGCCGCCACCTCCTCCGGCGTGCCCAGGCGGCCCAGCGGGATCCGGCGCAGCACGTCGGAGCGGACGGCGGGGTCGGACAGGAACGGGCGGGTCATGGGCGTCTCCACGAACGTCGGCGCCACCGTGTTGACACGGATCCCGTGCGGCGCCAGCTCGAGCGCCATCGCCTTGCTGGCGCCCTCTACGGCGTGCTTGGCCGCGCAGTACGCGGTCCGTCCCTCACCGCCGACGTGGCCCATCTGGGAGGTCACCGTCACGATCGCCCCGGCCCGGCTGCCCGCGACCATGCGCCGCGCCGCGGCCTGCGCCGGCAGCAGCGCGGTGGCGACGTTGACCCGCCACGACCAGGCGAGGTCCTCGGCGGTCAGCTCGAGGAACGGCCCCGGCCGGTTGCCGCCCGCGCAGCCGACCAGCACGTCGGGCACCGGCATCCGCTCGAACGTCCGCCGCACCGCGTCGGGGTCGGCGAGGTCGCACTGGCAGGTGCGGGCGGCGCCGAGCTGCTCGGCGAGCGCCTCGAGCGCCCGTGGCGAGCGGCCGAGGAGGAAGACGTCGGCGCCGGCGGCGGCCAAGACGCGCGCGCACGCGCTGCCGAGGCCGCCGGTGGCGCCCGTGACGAGCGCGACGGCGCCGTCCAGCTCGCCGCCCGTCACGCGCCCGCCCCACCGGCGCGCTCGAGCCGCATCCGGGCGGTGATCGCGTGCCCGGCGAACCCCTCCGCATCGCTGATCGCCGCCGCGGCGGGCGCAACGCGCCGCGTGCCCTCCGCGGTCAGATCCTGGTAGGTGACCGTCTTGAGGAACTTGCCGACCCACAGCCCGCCCGTGTAGCGAGCGGCTCCGGCCGTGGGCAGGACGTGGTTCGTTCCGACCGCCTTGTCGCCGTAGGCCACCGTCGAGTCGCCGAGGAAGAGCGAGCCGTAGTTGCGCAGCCGCTCGCGCCACCAGTCGGGGTCGGCCGCATGCACCTCGAGGTGCTCGGGCGCCCGGCGGTCGGCCTCCGCCGCCGCCTCCTCGCGGTCGCCGGCCACGAGCACCTCGCCGTGGTGGCGCCAGGCCGCGCCCGCGACTTCGGCCGTCGGCCAGCCGCCCAGCAGCGTGTCCGCCCGGGCGATGACCTCCAGCCCCAGCTCGCGCGAGGTGGTCACCAGCACCGCCGGCGAGGTCGGGCCGTGCTCGGCCTGCCCGAGCAGGTCCGCGGCCACCAGCTCCGGGTCGGCCTGCGCGTCGGCGATCACCAGGATCTCGGTCGGGCCGGCCAGCAGGTCGATCCCGGCCTCCCCGAACAGCTGGCGCTTGGCCTCGGCGACGTAGGCGTTGCCGGCGCCGACGAGCATGTCCACCGGCTCCACGCCGCACAGGCCGTGGACGAGCGCGGCGAGCCCCTGGACGCCGCCGAGGCAGAGCACCTGGTCGGCGCCCGAGGCGGCCATCGCGTAGAGCATCGCCGGGTCGATGCCCGCGCCGCCGCGGGGCGGCGCGCAGGCCACGACCCGCTGCACGCCGGCCTCCTTCGCCACCGCCACCGTCATGAACGAGGAGGCCAGCATCGGGTAGCGGCCGCCCGGCACGTAGGCGCCGACGCTGCCGACCGGCAAGTGCCGGTGCCCGAGCACGACGCCCGGGAGCGGCTCGGTGCGCAGGTCGGCGAGCGTCGCCCGCTGGGCGCGCGCGAACCCGCGCACCTGCTCGAGCGCGAACGCGATGTGGCCGCGCAGGTCCTCGGGCACGGCGCCGTCGCCGGTCGCCGGGTCGACCAGGAACGACGGCGGGTCCCAGCCGTCCAGCCGGCGCGAGTACTCGCGCACCGCCGTCTCGCCGTCGCGCTCGATCCGCCGCAGCATGTCCGCCACGTCGCGCCGCACGCCGGCGCGGTCGACGCCGCCGGGCGCGGGAGCCGGCCGCTTGAGCTGCTCAGACTTGGTCACGGGGCGGCCGCCAGATCCTCGGTCAGCCGCCGCGCGGCGGCCGCGACGTGCGGGCCCGCGTCCTCGAGCGTCCTGCCCTCGGGCACCGACGCCCCGAGCGCGCCGACGGCCTCGCCGGAGCCGGCGAACACGGGCGCCGCCACGGCGCGCGCGCCGGCGCGCCACTCGCCGTCCTCGGTGGCGTAGCCCCGCTCGCGCGCGGCGTCCGTCGCGTCGCGCAGCGCGACGGCGTCGGTCAGCGTGTGCACCGTCAGGCGCTCCAGCGGCGCGTCCAGCACGCTCTCCCGCCAGGCCTCGCGGTGCGCGAGCAGCGCCTTGCCGGTGGCGGTGGCGTGGCACGGCGCCAGCTCGCGCAGGCCCGGCCGCGCCGGCTCGCCGTCGGCGCCGTGCACGATGCACAGCACCCAGCGGTAGCTCGGGACGACCAGGTGCGCCGGCCCGCCGATCTCGGAGTTGACCGCGTCGACGTAGCGCGGCCCGGCCTCGGCGAGGTGGCCGCGCTGCAGCACGTGCCCCGCGAGCGCCACGACACGCATGCTGGGCGTGTACACCCGGCGCGTGTCCTCGCTGCGCGCGAGCCAGCCCTCCTCGGTGAGCCGCGCGAGCAGACGGCGCGCCGTGCGCGGGTGCACCTGCAGCGCCTCGGCGACTTGGGGCGCCGACATCGGGTGCAGCGCCAGCAGCTCGAGCGCCTGCATCGTCCGCGCCGCGAACAGCGACTCAGGCAGGCGCATGGACCGCCTCCAGCGCCGCCCGCAGCGCGCGGACCGGCGCGTCGACGCCCGCGGCGTAGAAGCGGACGTCGGCGCCCATGACCACGAGCTCGGCCCGGCCGCCGGCCAGCCGCGCGAGCCGCTCCGGGTCGCCGGGCCCGGCGACGCCGAAGGCGATCCCGGCCGCGGCCGCGGCGTCGGCGACCTCCTCGGCGGCCAGAGCCAGCTCGGGGGCGTCGAAGCGCTGGGGCACGCCGAGCGCGAACGAGAGGTCCGCGCAGCCGAGCACGAGCGCGTCCACGCCGTCGACCGCCGCGATCTCCCGCGCCGCCCCGACGCCGGTCGCGGACTCGATCTGCAGCAGGCACTCGACGCGGGCGGACGCCGCGAAGCCGGCCGTGCGGCCGAAGTCGCCGGCGCGCCGCGGCCCGAAGCCGCGCGAGCCCGCCGGCGGGTAGCGCAGCCGGTCCACCAGCGCCGCGGCCTCGGCGGCCGAATCGATCCGCGGCGCCACGACGCCGTGGACGCCGGCGTCGAGGATCGCCGGCAGCGCGTCGGGCGCGCAGGAGGGCAGCCGCACGTAGGCTCGCGTCCCGGCCGCGCGGGCGGCGACCGCGAGCACCTGCGCGTCGCTCGTGGAGAGCGCGCCGTGCTCGAGGTCGATCCACACGAAGTCCAGCGCCCGGCATGCCAGCTCGGCGAGCACCGGGTCGGGCAGCGAGAGCACGGTGCCGACGCGGGTCATGGCCGGCTCCCCGGCACCGGGGCGGCGTCCGCGGCAGTCACCGGCGGTCCCCCGGGTGGATGACCACCAGCCGGTCCTCGACCATGTCGCGGACGGCATAGGCGACGCCCTCCTTGCCGAAGCCGCTGTCGCCGAGCCCGCCCCACGGCATGTGATCGGCGCGCCAGGTGGCGCCGCGCGGCGGGTTGACGTTGACGATCCCCGCCCGCAGCCCGTGCGCGAGGTGCAGTGCGCGGTCGAGGTCGGTCGTCATGACGCTCATCGCTAGCCCGTAGCGCGTCGAGTTCGCCCCGGCGAGCGCCTCGTCGTCGGTCTGGAAGGTGCGGACGGCGACGCCCGGCCCGAACAGCTCGTCGTCCCACACGCGGCTGGCGGTGGGCGGACCGACCACGACGGCGGGGGCGAGGACGGTGCCGTCGCGATCGCCGCCGCGCAGGATCTCGGCGCCGGCGTCGCGCGCCTCGGCGATCCACGCCGTCACGCGCTCGGCGGCGCGCGTGTCGATCACGGGCGAGAGCGTGGTCGCCGCGTCCGCGGGATCGCCCGGCACGAGCCGGTCGACGCGGGCGGTCAGGCGCTCCAGCAGCTCGTCGCGGCGGCTCTCGTGGACGAGCACGCGCTGCGTGGAGACGCAGTTCTGGCCCGCGTTGGTGTAGCCGCTGAAGGCGATCGCGCCGGCCGTGCGCTCGATGTCCGCGTCGGCGAGGGCGACCAGCGCGGCGTTCGAGCCGAGCTCGCAGGTCAGGCGCTTGGGCCCCGCGGCGCGGGCGATCGCGCGGCCGGCCTCCAGGCCGCCCGTGAACGACACCTTGCGCACGCGCGGGTCGCTGCACAGCCGCGCGCCGATCTCGGTCCCGGGCGCCGCCAGGCACTGCATCGCGCCCTCCGGCAGGCCGGCGCCCTGCAGGCGCTCGACCAGGAACCGGGCGGTCAGGGGGGTCGCCGTGGCGGGCTTGAGCAGCACCGCGTTGCCGGCGGCCAGCGCCGGGCCGATCTTGTGGATGACGAGGATCGCCGGGTAGTTGAACGGCGTGATCGCCGCCACCACGCCGGTCGGGTGCGGCAGCGTGTAGCCGAACCGGCCCTCGCCGACCGGGGCGGCGTCCATCGCCAGCACCTCGCCGGTGATCCGCCGCGCCTCCTCGGCGCAGAGCCGCACGATGCCGGCGATCCGCTCGGCCTCGGCGCGCGCCTCGACGGTGTGCTTGCCCTGCTCGGCGGTGATGGTGGCGGCCAGCTGCTCCTCGTCGGCCTCGATCGCGTCCGCCGCGCGCTCCAGCAGCCTCGAGCGCTCGAACGCCGGCAGCGCGGCCATCGCGGCCGCGCCCCGCTCGGCGTGCTCGAGCGCCGTCGCCAGCTCCGCCTCGCCGGCCAGCGGCACCTCGCCGACGACCTCGCCGGAGTAGGGCGAGCGGACCTCGAGCGTGCTCACCGCATCGCCATCTGCGCGCCGAAGCGCGCCGACACGTCGGGGTTGGCGAGCGCCTCCGGGTCCAGCCGGCCCTCGAGCGCCTGCAGGACGTGCTCGGTGGCCCGCTCGGTCATCGCCGCGACCGACCGCTCGCTCAGGCCGCCGACGTGGGGCGACAGGACGACGTTGGTCAGCGCGGCCAGCGCGGGGGAGACGGCGGGCTCGTCGTCGAACACGTCGAGCGCCGCGGCGCGCAGCCGGCCCGCCGCGAGGCGCCGGGCGAGGGCCGGCTCGTCGACGAGGCCGCCGCGGGCGGTGTTGACGAGGATCGCGTGCGGCGCCATCAGCTCCAGCTGCGCCTCGCCGATCACGCCGCGCGTGGCGGGCGTCAACGGCAGGTGCAGCGAGACGACGTCGGAGCGGCGCAGCAGCTCGGGCAGCGCGACGGCGCTCGCCCCGGCGGCTGCGCCGGCGCCGGCGCCGGCGAGCTGCGCGGGGTCGCTGACCAGCAGCTCGACGCCGAAGCCGCGCAGGCGGCGGCCGACGGCCCGGCCGATGGCGCCGTAGCCGACCAGCCCGACCGTCGCCCCGTGCAGGTCCCACGGCATCGTCGCCCCGCCGCGACGCCACTCGCCGCGGCGGACCGACCCGTCGTGCTCGACGAGCCGGCGGAGCGCCGCGAGTACGAGCGCGACCGTGTGGTCGGCGGCCGTCTCGGTGTTGGCGCCGGGCGTCACCATCACCGCCACGCCCGCCTCCGTGGCGGCCGGCAGGTCGATCGAGTCGGTCCCGACGCCGACGCGGGCGATCACCCGCAGCCGGGGCGCGGCGGCGAACACCTCGCGATCGAACGGGTCCGTGCTCACGATCGCCGCGACCGCGCCGCCCGCCAGCCGCGCGACCTCGCCGGCCGACCGCGCGCCGTGCTTCGGCGCGCTGTCCACGCGCAGGCCGGCCGCGCGGAGGCGCGCCCCGGTCCGGGCGCCGCCGGGGTCGTAGTCGATCCACGTCACGAGCACCCGCCCGCCGGCGGGCACGCGCTCGGGCTCGATCGCCTGGGAGCCAGACATGCGGTGATTAGATCACTGGTCGTGCGGTCTCGTCGAGATCGAAAGGGTCCCATTTGCAGGTATTTCATCGCAAGAGCGACGACGCAAGGGACAAGTTCGATCCCGCCGCATGGTGCCGCTCGCCCTCCCGTCGGCGGCCCGCCGGGTTTCGGTCGGGCGGCACTGGACGTGGTGCTCGTGGCCGTGTCAGGCCGGCGGCACGAGACTTCGTGCCCTACTAGGCCGGGCCGTACAGGGGCAGCGAGGTGGCGCGGGCCCGTTCCCGGGGGCTTGGCGCCGGGCTGTCGAGTCGACCGCTGCGCAAGGCAGTATCCGGTCGCCATGCCACGGATCAGCGCCTTCTACGGGATCGTGATCTGGATGTACCACGACGAGATGCCGCATCGTGGCCGGCCCCACTTCCATGCCACCTACGGTGACGACGAGGCCTCCATCGACATCGACACTCTCGCCATCATCGCCGGTGAGCTTCCGCCCGGGCCGGCCGGCTCGTGGCCGAGTGGGGCAGAGCCCATCAGCGCGAGTTGCACGAGAACTGGGAACGCGCGCGCCAACATCAGCCGCTCCAGCCGGTCGAGCCGCTCCGATGATCTGTCTACCATTGCTGACATGCGGAGCACGCCGCGTCTGGTGGAGGCCGAGCCGTTGTACGGCCACACGGTTCGCGTTCGCTTCGAGGATGGGACTGCCGCGGACGTGGACCTCTCCTATCTCCTCGAGCACGGCGGTGTCTTCGAGTCACTGCGCGAGCCCGAGTTCTTCCGCCGTCTGCGCGCCGACTCCGAGGCGGGGACGATCGTCTGGCCCAACGAGGCCGACATCGCCCCGGAGACCCTCTACGCGCGCGCCCAGCGGCGCGCCGCCGCACCCGCATAGCGAGAGGGATCGGTCGACACCGACACGGCGGCGCGCCGCCTGCGCGTCCTCGCTGCACGTCGCGAAGGACGGCGGCCGTCCGCTCAGCTCAGCAGGACGAGGAAGGCGTGGCGGTTGTAGTGCGCCTCGGCCCCGAAGCGGCGGCCGCGCTCGCCGAGCCGGACGGTGGCGCGAGGGCCGGTGCCGGTCGTCCGCGACGCCTCGGCCAGTCCGTGCAGAGCGCTCCCCGGCCGCAGGCCGGCGGGGTAGTGGGCGGCGGCCCGGCCGTGGAGGCGCCGGAACGCGGGCGACTCGACGCTGCGCCAGACCGGCAGGCTGCCGTCCCGGCGCGGGAAGCGCCCCACGGTCAGCATCGCGGCGCGCCCCGGATGGGTCTGCACGTAGTGGTGCAGCGTGGCGTGGCGCGAGGCTCCGTGCTCATGCGCGAGCGCGAACGCCGTCTCGATCGAGCATTGCCCCTGCGCAGCCCGGCGCGCGAACGCGCTCCCCTGGAAGATCAGCATCCCGGCGCCGGCGTTCGCCTCGGCCTCCACCGCGTCCAGCACCGGCTTGAACAGCTCGTCCGCCGTGTCCAGGCGCAGAACCGCCTCGTGCCACGGGCAGAGCGCGTGGACCAGTTCGTGCGCCTCGGTGAAGCGGCGGCGGGGCGGAGACTGGCGCTCGTCGACGTACATCACACGCCGCTCGAACCACAGCGCGCCGAGCAGCCGGCGCCCCGGCGGCGCCGGGAGCGCGGAGATCGGTTCGAGGGCCTGGACGCGAGCCGGGAGCGCCGAGATCGGTTCGAGGGCCTGGACGCGAGCCGGGAGCGCCGAGATCGGCTCGAGGGCCTGGACACGCGCCGGCCGCCGGATCGCCTCCAGCGGCGTGGGGATGACCCCCAGGACACCGGCCTCGCGCAGCGCGTCCTCGACGATCGCCTCGATGCGCCGCCGCGCGTACGCGCCGACCTCGGCGGCAGGCACGACCGGTGCGGCCTCGACCGCGGTCACGACGGCTGCGGACTCGACCTCTGCCCGCACGGGTGCGGCCTCAGCCGGCGCCACGACGGCTCCGCAGCTCGGCCATGTAGCGCAGCGCGTCGGCCTGCTCGCGCGGCGACAGCTCGCCGAGCGCCCGCAGGGCGACCGTCGTGCGCTGCCGCTGGCGGCCCGAGGTCTCCCGCCCGGTCGCGTAGCCCGCGAGCGACAGCAGCCGCGTGAAGTCGAGCCCGTAGAGCGCCGCCAACTCCCACAGGATCGCCATCTCCGGCTTGGCGATCGTGTCCGTCTCGATCTGGGACAGGTGGCCGCTGCGGACCTCCGTGCGCCGCTCCACCTCGCGCAGGCTCATGTCGCGCTCCGCCCGCGCGCGTTTGAGGAGCGAGCCAAGGGTCTCGTTGCGCGGGCCGGAGGGCATCGGCCCAGTCTGCCACTCCGCTCAGACGGTGAGCGCCGGCGTTGGGCACTCCCGCCAGACGGTGAGCGCCGGCGTTGGGCGCTCCCGCTCAGACGGTGAGCGGTGCCGTCCGGTGAGGCCGCTAAGTTGCTGAGCATGACGACGCTGCGCGCACACCCGGACCGGCACCGCCACCGACGCATGACCCGTCGCGCGTTCTGGCGGCGCTACGGGCGAGTCGAGCACGAGGGGCTGGAGTTCAAGGCCTCGGCGAACCACCTGCTCGAGTCGGTCGTGGCCATGGCGATGACCCGCGGCGGGACCATCCTCATCGGCGTCTCCGACGACCGGCGGCTGGTCGGTCACCCGACCTGCCAGGCGAGCCTGGACCGGATCATGCTCGTCGCCCACGAGACGCAGGTCGATCTCGACGTCCGCCGCCTCGCGGTCGGCGGCGTCCACGTCCTCGCGATCGCCGTTCCGGCGATCGCGGACCGTGTGGTGACGACGCCCGACGGCCGGCTGCTGCGGCGGCTCGGCGGCATCAACCAGCCCCTGCGGGGGGAGGCCGTCTCGCGCTTCGTCCGGACACGCCTCTCGGCGGCGCCGCGTTAGACGGGTTGCGCAGAAGCGGAGTACTGATCAGCAGCTACTGCGCATTGACAACCTCGACCGAGGGAGTTAGCTTGCCGAGCGAGATGACCGCCACGAGTACAAGGGCCGCCGAGCGCGAGTGCCGGATACGCGTCCTCACGGCCGACAGGCAGCCGCTGTTCCAGGACTCGCTCGAACGGGCGCTCGAACGGCAGCCACGCCTCGAGCTCGTGAGCCCGGTCGGGGACGCGGCCGCGCTGCTCTCCGTGATCGAGGAGACCCGGCCGGACGTCGCGATCGTCGATGAATTGCTGCTCGATCCCGAGCACGTGGGCGCGCTCGCCACGCGCGTCGTCCTGCTGGCCGGCGCGCCGGCGAGCGCCCGGGCGTTCGACGCCATCGAGCGCGGCGCCGCGGGCTATGTCTGCCGAGACAGCGACGCGCAGGTGCTGCACGACGCGATCGTGCGCGTCGCCGCCGGTGAGACGGTCATCGACGGGCGGCTCCAAACGGGCGTCGCCGACGAGGTGCGCCTGCGCTCCGGCGATGCCCGCCCGGTGCTCAGCCCGCGCGAGGGGGAGGTCCTGCGGCTGATCGCCAAGGGGCGGTCCGCCCCGCAGATCGCCGCCGAGCTGCACCTCGGCACCGGCACCGTGAAGACCCATCTCCTGCACCTCTACGACAAGCTCGGTGTCGGCGAGCGCGCCGCTGCCGTCGCCCAGGCGATGCGCCAGGGCCTGCTCGAGTAGCGCCGCCATGATCAGCGTGCTGGTCGCCGACCGCCATCCCCTCTTCTGTGAGGGACTCGCGCGGGCGATCCGCCAGCGCGCGGCACTCCAGCTCGTCGCAGAGGTGGCGGATGGCCACGCCGCGCTCGACCGCATCCTGCGAGACCGGCCCGACGTCGCGATCGTCGGCGCCGACCTGGTCGGGCTCGACGGCTCGCAGGTGCTGAACGCGGTCGTCAGGGACGGGCTCGCGACGCGCGTGCTGCTCGTCGCGGCCGCGGTCGAGCCCGACCAGGCACACCGCGCGATCGCCGGCGGCGCGGCGGGGGTGCTGTCGAAGCACACCGATGCCCGGGCGCTCTGCGGCGCCGTGCACGCCGCCGCCGCGGGCGAGGTGGTGCTCGGACCCGAGGCGCAGACCGGGTTGGCGACGGCGATCCGTCGGCGCGCGGCCGAGCCGCTGCCGATCATCGGTGAGCGCGAGCGGCAGATCCTCCTGCTGCTGGCCGAGGGCCGGAGCGCCGGGGAGATCGCCGACGCGCTGCAGCTGAGCACGGGCACGGTGAAGGCCTGCCTGCTGAAGCTCTACGAGCGGCTCGGCGTCTCGGAGCGGGCCGCCGCCGTCGCCGCGGCCATGCGGCGCGGGCTGATCCGCTGATCGACGGGCGGCGCCGGTCGGCCGATCGTCCGGCCGGCCGATGGGGGAAGCAGGCGGGTGCGCGGATGCTCTGGCGATGACCACGTCCGCGCCGGGCCGCACGAACGCCTTCGTCGTACGCGACGAGATCCCGATGCCTGATGCCGCCGCCGGGCCGGTGCACGCGCGGACGGCACGCCGCGACGCGTACCCCATCTACGTCACGCGGACGCTCGAGGCGACGGTGGCGCGGCTGGTCGAGCTGCTCGACGGTGCGCAGGTCGCCGTGCTCACCGACGAGGTCGTGATCGAGCTGCACGGCGGCGATCTGCTGGACGCGCTCGCGGACGCCGGCGTCGAGCTGCAGGTCACCGTCCTGCCCGCAGGAGAGCGCAGCAAGTGCCTCGCGCAGGCGGCCAGGTTGTGGGACTGGCTCGCCGAGAGCTCGATCGGCCGTCGCGACGTCCTGCTCGCGTTCGGCGGCGGCGTGATCAACGACACGGGCGGCTGGGTCGCGAGCGGCTACATGCGCGGCATCCCCTACGTCAACCTCCCGACGACGCTGCTCGCCCAGGTCGACGGCGCCCTCGGCGGCAAGGTGGCGGTCAACCACCGCCTGGCCAAGAACCTGCTCGGCGCCTTCTACCAGCCGCTCGGCGTCGTCTCGAACATCGCCTTCCTGGAGACCGTCGAGGCCAGGCACCTGCGCGCCGGGCTCGCGGAGGCGATCAAGAAGGCGGTGATCGCCTCGCCCGCGTACTGGAGCTTCATCGAGGACAACCTCGACGCGATCGTCGAACGTGACGCCGCGGTGCTCGAGCGGCTGGTCGGCGCGGCCGCCGCGATCAAGACCGCGCTGATCGAGCGCGACCCCTACGAGGAGGACCTGCGGCGGCCGCTGAACTTCGGCCACACGATCGGCCATCCGCTCGAGACCGTGACCGGATACGGGCCGCTGCTGCACGGCGAGGCCGTGGCCTTCGGGATGGTCGTCGAGTCGCGGATCGCGCACGCCCGCGGGCTGCTCGCCGACGAGACGCTGGCGCGGATCGTAGAGCTGCTGCGGCGCGCCGGCCTGCCGACGACGGCGGCCGAGCTTCCGGCCCGCCCCGACGGCGACGCGATCGTGGCCGCGTTGGAGAAGGTCCGCCTGATCCGCGCCGGGAGCCTGCGCTGGGTGCTGCCGGTCGCGTTCGGCCAGACGGCGATCGCCGACGACGTGACCGAGGCGGAGGTGCGGCGGGCGCTGCGGGAGTCGGGCGCGACGTGAATGCCCGGCGCGCCCGGCGCCGGCGAGACCCACGTCTGGGTGGTGAGCACGGCGCTGCTGGCGCCGCACGCCGCAGCGCTGCGCTCCCTGTCCGGCGCCGGCGTGCCGGCGCGCGAGGCGGGTCGTGGCTTCCTGCGGGTGCTCCTCGGCAGCTACCTCGGTGTACGCCCTGAAGACGTCGAGATCGAACGCCGCTGTCCCGCATGTGGCGGCGGGCACGGCCCTCCGATCAGCGGCGACCTGCGCATCTCCGTCTCCTACACGCCCGGCAGGGTCGTCTACGCGTTCGGCGGCTCGGCGGTCGGCATCGACATCGAGCTGATCCGCCCGACCTTCGCCTGGCGCAAGCTGGCGCCACTGGTGCTCGCCCCGGAGGAGCTCGAGCGCATGCACCGGGCACCTCCGCCGGACCAGGCCGTCGCCTTCCTCCGGGCATGGACACGACGCGAGGCGATCGGCAAGGCCACCGGCGCCGGCCTGCTCCACACGCCGAGCCGGCAGACCGTTGGGCCGATCCGCACGCTCGCGCTCGCGCTGCCCGAGCCCTACGTCGCGACCGTCGCGCTCACGACGCCCCGGCATGTGCTGCGCAGGCTCGCACCGGGGCGCGGCATTCATCCTGTGATTGAATCTCTCCATGGCACCGCCTCCTGACCGTCACTCCGTCGCACCCGCTCGTGTCGAAGCGCTCCGCGCCCAGATGACGCGCCAGCGGATCGGAGCGGCCGTGGTCATCTCCCCCGCGAACCAGACCTACCTGATCGGCTTCCGCGCGCTGCTCTACTCGCGCCCGATCGTGCTCGTCGTCACGCCGGACTCGACCACCCTCGTCGTGCCTGGCCTCGAGGAGGCTCACGCGCGGGAGGCGGCCACGGTCGACGAGCTGCTCGTCTACTACGAGCATCCCGGCGGAGGGCCCCGCCACGACGCCCGCGAGTGCCTGGACGACGCGCTCGCTCGGATGTCCGGCAGCAAGCGGATCGGCATAGAGCTCGCAGCGTGTCCGGCCGGGCTGGCGGCGCACCTGACCGATGCCGGCCGCGCCCTCGCCGATCTCGACCCTGCATTGACGCGCATGCGGGGGATCAAGGACGAGACCGAGATCGCCGTCATCCGCGAAGCCGGGCGAGTGGCCGGAATCGGCGTCGCAGCGTCGCTCGGTGCCTGTCGGGTCGGGGCCAGCGAGGTCGAGGTCGACGGCGCCGGGACGTCGGCGGTGATGGCGGAGGTCGCCCGGCGAGGATCCACGACGACGGTCGAGCAGCTGATCATGACGCCGTCGGGGCGCGAACGGGCCACCCTTCCTCATGCGCTGTCGACCACACGGCGGCTCGAGCCTGCCGACGTGCTGATCCACACGCGGCAGGTGGGCCTCGGGGGATACCGGGCCGAGCTCGAGCGGACGGCGTTCGTGGGCCGGCCGGACGCCGACCAGGCGCGCGCGTTCGAGGCGATCCGGGCCGCCCAGCAGGCCGCGCTGGAAGCCGTGCGGGCCGGCGTGCGCTGCCGCGAGGTCGACGGCGCGGCGCGAGCGGTCATCGACGGCGCGGGCCTCGGCGCCTTTGCGATCCATCGCACCGGCCATGGCATCGGCCTGGCCCCGCACGAGCCGCCGTACCTGCGCCACGACAACGACGACCCGCTCGACGAGGGCATGGTGATCACCATCGAGCCTGGCGTCTACGTCCCCGGAGTCGGCGGCTTCCGGCACTCGGACACCGTGATCGTGCGGACCGACGGTCACGAGGCGCTCACGGAGCATCCCTCGGGGCTCGATCAGCTGACCTTGGACGATTCAGCCCGCTGAGTCCATGCGACGGCGCGCCGCGCGGGGGATCGGCGTGACCCGGGTCGACTCCGTGCCCCGCTCGATCGCGGTCGCCATGCCCCGCACGGTGGGGGACGCGAACAGAAGCCGTATCGGGATGTCGCGGCCGAGCGCCTCGCGCGCTCGCGCCACGACCTCCCCGGCGAGCAGCGAGTGGCCGCCCAGGTGGAAGAAGTCGTCATCGAGGCCGACACGCTCCAGCGAGAGCACCTGCGCCCAGACGTTCGCGAGCACCCGCTCCGTGCTCGTGCTCGGATGGGCGTACGCGCTCGACACGTTCGCGGCCCAGTCCGGTGCCGGCAGCGCCGGGCGGTCCAGCTTGCCGTTGACGGTCCGCGGAAGCCGTGGCAGGTCCACCAGCGCGGCCGGCAGCATGTGGTCGGGCAGATGGCGCTCCAGATGGCGTCGCAGCTCGAAATCGGACGGGCTGCGGCTCACGGTGACGACATAGCCGACGAGCTGCGGTCCGCGGGGTCCGTCGTCCCGCGCGATGACGACGGCCTCGAGCACGTCGGGATGCTCGACCAGTCGCGCCTCGATCTCGCCCGGCTCGATCCGGAAGCCGCGGACCTTGACCTGCCGGTCCATGCGTTCTAGGAACTCCAGCTCGCCGTCGTCCCGCCAGCGCGCCAGGTCGCCCGTGCGATAGAGCCGAGAGCCGGGCTCGCCGAAGGGGTCTGGAACGAACCGCTCCGCCGTCAGACTCGGGCGGTGCAGGTAGCCGAGCGCGAGGCAGCGGCCGCCCAGGCAGAGCTCGCCCGGGACGCCGACCGGCGTCGGATGGAGCCGATCGTGCAGGACGTAGGCCCGTGCGTTCGCGATCGGACGTCCGATGGGCGGCAGCGCCGGCCAGGCGTCCGGGGAGCCGGTGAGCCGGTGGGAGGTGACGACGTGGGTCTCCGTCGGCCCGTACTGGTTCGTGAGCGTCCAGCCCGGCCGCGCGGCGAAGAGCGCCCGCACGGCCGGTGTGATCTCCAGGCGCTCGCCCGCCGTGATCACGTCGAGCTCGGCCGGCTCGGAGAGACGGTCGCCCGAGCGGCTCGCGAGCTCGCTGAGGACGAGGAACGGGAGGAACGCCCGACGCGGCCGCTCTCGCTCGATGAACGCGGCCAGCCGAGCGAGATCGCGCCGGGTGTCCTGGTCGACCGGCAGGAGCGTGCCCCCGGTGGCCAGGGTCGAAAAGATCTCCTGGAACGCCACGTCGAAGCTGGGCGAGGCGAACTGCAACGTCCTGACGCCCGAGCACGTGCGGAACCGAGCCTGCTGCCAGCAGAGCAGGTTGACCGGCGCCCGGTGCGGCATCGCGACGCCCTTCGGCACGCCCGTCGAACCAGACGTGAAGATCACGTACGCCAGGTCGTCGGCGGTGATCGCGACGTCCGGCGACGTGACGGGCCGGCGCGCAAGCGCCTCGGCGTCGCCGTCCAGCAGAACGAAGCGAGCCCGCCGCGAGGGAAGGCGATCCGCGAGCGGCTCGAGGGTCACGATCAGGCGTGCGCGGGCCTCGTCCAGCATGAGCAGCAGCCGCTCGGACGGGTATTCGGGATCCAGTGGCAGGTACGCCGCCCCTGCCTTCAGGATCCCGAGCAGGGCGACCACCAGCTGAGCCGACCGGTCCAGGCAGACCGCCACGGGCGCGTCCGGGCCGGCGCCGAGCTGCCGAAGCTCGTGCGCGAGCTGGTTCGACCGCGTGTCGAGCTCCGCGTAGGTGAGCTCCCGCTCCGCGTCGGAGACGGCCACGCGCGCCGGTGAGCGTCGGACCTGGGCGTCGACGAGCGACGGGACGCAGGACGCCTCCGCGGTCAAGGGCGGCGAGTCGTTGAACTCGACGAGAACCCGCCGGCGCTCCTCGGGACCCGGCAGAGCGATGTCCGCCAGCTCGGTGCCGGCGTCGGACACCACCGACTCGAGCAGGCGCACGTAGTGGCCGGCGACGCGCCGAGCGGCGTCCCGCCCGAGCACCGTGGAATCGACGTCGAAGCGCCCTCCCAGGCGTTCCGGCTCGTCGAAGATCCACAGCATCAGCGCTCGGCGGCTCCAGCCGTTCGGGAGGATCCGCGCCGTCCCGGCCTCGAGGCCGGGCGCGGAGAGGTCCGCACGGCCGAGGCGCAGATACGTGATGCCCACCTCCGACCTCGCACTGCGCGCCGCGGCACCTCGTCCGAACCGCGCGAGCGCCTCGGTGAACGGGTAGCGCCTGAACTCGAACATCCTTCGCGTTCGATCCACGACCTGTGCGAGGAACGCGCGGAACGCGATGCCGCCCTCCGGCGTCGTGATCAGCGGCGCTTCGTTCGCGAACATGCCGGCGACGCCGCGCGCCTCACGGGACCGTGCATCCATCGCGACGGCGGTCGCGACGCCTCCGTCGCCGCCCCCGGCGTAGCGGTACTGCAGCACCTGCAGCGCAGCGAGCAGGACGGTGAACACCGACGTGTCGCAGGCCTCCGCCAGCTCCCTCAGGCCACCGCGGAGCGACGCCGTAAGCTCGAACTCCGCACTCGTGACCCGATCGGGGCCGCCGGCCGGCTGCGCTACCCGGGGCAGTGGCAGCGTGTCCTCGATCGCTCCGAGCAGCGCGGGCCAGTACGCCTCGGCAGGCTCGACGTCGGCTTCGACGACGTTCCTCTCGTGCTCGGCGAGGCCGGAGAGGAGATCGCCGGTCGGCGGAGCGGCCGCCGGCGGCCCTCCCCCGAGCCACCGATACAGGGTCATGAGGTCGCCGAGCAGGGGCTCCAGCGAGCCGCCGTCGACCACGCAGTGATGCGCGACGACCAGCAGAAGGTGACGCTCGTCGGGACCGCTGACGAGCGAGACGCGGTACGGCGGCCAGCGCAGCGGGTCCAGACGCCTCCGGCAGCGTTCCGCCGCTCGCGCAGCCGCCTCGGACTCGTCGGCGACCTCGATCGCCTCGAGCTCGACGCTCGGGGGCGCCTGAAGCAGCTGACGAGCCTCCAGGCGCCCGCCGGAGACCCGCAGCTCCGTGCGCAGGGCCGGCTGGCGCTCCACCAGCCGCCCGAAGGCTCGGCGCAGCCGCTCGGGATCGAGGTCCCCCTCCAGGGTCAGCGCGAAGGGAAGGTTGTTCGCCGCTCCGATCGTGCGGCTCTGCTCGAGCAGCCACAATCCCTCCTGCTCGCGCGAGGCCGGCCTGAACCCATGGGATCGTGCGGACGCGCGATCGACTCGGCTCATGCCCGCAAGGTTCGGCCGCCCGGCACATGACCGCGATCCGGCGATCGGTGGACCGCGGAGTCGTGGCTGAGCCACGATCGACGCTTCAGGGCGCCGCGGCTGCGAGCCCGAGCTGGTGCATGAGGAATCCGAGCCACTCGGCCACCAGCGCGGGGGATGCGAGCACCGATGCGGTGGCGTGCCCGCGTCCCTCCAGCACCCGCAGGTGGATCGGCGCGTCACCGCTGGTCGCAGCGCGCAACGCCGCCACCATCTTGCGTGCGTGCCAGGCATGGCAGCGTACGTCGCTGTCTCCGCAGACGAAGAGGGTCGCGGGGTAGCAGCGGCCGGCCGTCACTCGGTGGTAGGGCGAGTACTCGCGCAGCCAGGCCGCCTGCTCGGCGAGGCGCGGATCGCCGTACTCCCACGCGAAGGTCTCGGCCAAGCGGTCGCGCGGGAAGCGTGCGAGGTCGAGGAGCGGCACCAGCGCGACCACCGCGCGGAAGAGGTCCGGCCGCTGCGTCAGCGCCACGCCCGCGAGAAGGCCGCCGTTGCTGGTGCCGCAGAAGCCCAGCGAGGCAGGCGTCGCGACGTCGCGCGCAATGAGGTCGTCGGCCACCGCACCGAGATCGTCGAACGTGTGGAGCTTGCGCGCACGCCTGCCGGCGCGCCACTGGTCGGCTCCGAAGGTGCCGTCGCCTCGGGGGTGCGCGAACACCAGCGTGCCGCCGCGCTCGAGGAACGGAGCCAGCGCGGCGGGATACGCGCGCGCGGTCGACACGGCGTTCCAGCCACCGTAGGCGAGCACGAGCGTCGGGCCCGGCTGCCCGGAGCGACTCGTACCGACGACGTCGTAGCGGACCGTGGCTCCGTCGGGCGCACGGCAGCGGCGCAGCTCGCGCTGCACCCGCTGAAGTGCGGCGCGGGGTGGTTCGCCCAGGCGCTCGGTGTCCCCAGACGCGAACTCGTGCCGGAGCACGACCGGGGCCTGCTCGAGCGTCGTGAAGGAGAACGTCAGCCCGTCGGCATCCACGTGCGCGGGGAGCGAGCCGCACGGAGGAGCGGGGTCGCGCGGGCGCGTGGTGACGAGCCCGGGGCCCGGGAGCGGCACCTCCTGCAGCGGCTCTCCGTCGAGGGACACCAGCCGAAGTCGCGCGCATCCATCGAGGTACTCCGCCAGCACCAGGCGGTCCTCGCCGGCGGCGGCGATCGAGCGCAGCACGCCCGTCCCCTCGGGCACGATCTCCCGCCAGGTCCCGCGGTCATCGACGGTCGCGACCTCGGCGGCCACGAGTCGTCCGCGTGGCGCGCCGATCGTCGTGACCGCGACGTAGCGGCCACGCACGAGGACCCCCGCGAAGACGGCATCGTCCGGCAGCGGAGCCATTCGGCTCCAGCGCTTCGAGGTCCGGTCGAGGACGCAGAGCAGGCGGGGAGCGTATGGATTGCCGGTCACCGCCAGATGGCGACCGTCGTCCGAGATCGCCACGGCCAGCCGATGCTCCTCGTGCCGGGCGGGAAGTGGAAGCTCGCGTGGGAGCCGACCCGGCTCGACGAAGAGCACCCGCTGCGCCGCCCGCTCGAAGTCTCGCGCCGATCCTGCGCAGCAGTACAGCCCGCCCCCCTCCGGCAGCCACGCGATGTGACCCTCGGCCACGAACGGCACCGGACGCACGACGGGATGGCCGGTGACGCCGTGGAGCACGTGCAGAACGCTCTGCTCGTCGCCGCGGCTCGAGGCACCGACCGCGACCATCGCGCCACGCGGTGAGGGGACGATCCAGTCGATGGAGGGGAATGGCCCGGGCTCGAGATCGTCGGCCCGCACCAGCACGGTTCCCTCCGTGCTCGGCCGGCGGCTCACGCGCAGGATCGAGCCCGAGCCGTCCGGCTCGGCGTCGACGCGGAACCAGCGGTCGCCGCCTCGCGCCGGCGGATTGCGGTCGCACGCGTGCAGATGCGCGGTCAGCGACGTCGCCAACTCGTCGTAGCCGGGGAGGCGTCGCAGGTACGCGCGCGCCTCGGCGTCGCGTTCGGCCTGCCACCGCAGGACGGCGGGACTCTCGTCCTCCAGACGGCGGAACGGATCCTCGAAGCGGACGTCGCCGACGACGTCGACCAGCTCGAGCGGCTCGAGCAGGGGATCGCCGACGTTCATCGAGTGATCTAATCACTTGCTCACCGAACGGTCAACGACGCTGCTGAGGCCGAGATCGACAGGAGGATGGTGGTGCACCGGATGTGGGCGCTATACGCAGGGAGGGAGACGCCATGGCAGCCAGCGATCGCACAGCGCTCGTAACGGGCGGAAGCGCGGGGATCGGCGCGGCCGTCGTGCTCGAGCTGGCCCGCCGCGGGTTCGACGTCGGCTTGACCTACCGGCGGGACGCCGGCGCGGCCGGACGGGTGGCGCGCGAGGCACAGTCCTGCGGCGTCCGCATCGCGACATGCCCGATGCGACTCGAGGACACCGACAGTGTCACGCAAGCGGTCGAGCGCCTGACCGCGGCGCTCGCGCCGGTCGACCTGCTCGTGAACAACGCCGGCGTGAACCGCAGGTCCGCGTTCCTCGAGGAGTCGCCTGAAGCGCTTGACCACCAGCTCGCCGTGAACCTGACCGGGCCGTTCGCCTGCGCGCAGCAGGTGGCGCGGCGGATGGTGTCGTCCTCGCGCGGCGGCCAGATCATCAACATCACCTCGGTGCTGGGCCGCACTCCGCTCACCGGCGCGGCGGCGTACTGCTGCGCGAAGAGCGCCTTGGAATCGCTCACGAGGGTCCTCGCGCTCGAGCTGGCGCCGCACGGGATCCGGGTCAACTCGGTCGCGCCCGGAGAGACGGCGACGCGGATGAACTTCGAGCGCCTTCCGGTGGACGTCGAGTCCGAGCCGCGGCCGACGATCCCGCTCGGGCGCCCCGCCCGCCCGGAGGAGGTGGCGGCCGCCGTCGGCTTCCTCGCATCCGCGGAGGCGTCCTACGTCACGGGGCACTCGCTCCTCGTCGACGGCGGCATGCTGCTCGTGTCGGGGCCGCAGCTCCTGCAGGATGCGATGGGACCTCCGCCTTCCGCGTAGTCGATCGTTGGAGACGGTCATCTCCGCGACGGGTCGACCGGTGGATGGTCGTTGCGGCGAGCGTCGCCGAGGGTGAGCGGCGACGTGCCGCGCACCGCCCGACGCCTCGACCGGCCCACGCCCCTCGGACGCCTCCGAGAGACCGTGCAGGTCGCCGCCGCGCTGCTCCGACTGGCTGACTGGCGCCTCAACGCGCCGCCGTGGCCAGGCTTCCCGCGGCCCTACGCCGGCCAGTGGGCGAGGCGCGATGCGATCGGAGCACTCGTGGCGTCGTTCCGGCCGGACGCGATCGTCGAGACCGGCACGTTCCTTGGCATCTCGACGAAGCACCTCGCCGGCTACGCGGTGCCCGTGCACACCGTCGAGATCAAGCCGGCCTACTACCACCTGGCCAGGCTCAACCTCCGCCGCAAGGCGAACGTGACCCTGCACTGCGGCAGGTCGTTGGACGCGCTCCAGGTCCTCGGCACGGACGGCGCGATCGAGCGTCCGCTCGCCTATCTCGATGCGCACTGGTGGGAGGACCTTCCGCTCGACGCGGAGGTCCGCCACCTGCTGTCACGATGGGATGACGTCCTCGTCGTCGTGGACGACTGCCGTGTGCCGGACGACGACGGCTACGGCTACGACGTCTACGGGGGAGTCGCGATCTCGCTCGTCCACCTGGCAGTGGGAAGCGAGGTGGCGGCCGCCTACCCCGCGGTGCCGGCCGTCCGTGAAGGCGGTGCCCGTCGCGGCACGCTCTATCTCGCGCAGGGTCCCCGCGCACGCGCTTCGCTGGCGGACGCCGCCCGGGACGGTCACGTGAGGCTCGCTCCGAGATGACGCCGCACCCGTGACGGTGACCGCGGAGGTCGTCCTGCCGGCGACCTGCCTGCAGCAGCGGCAGGTCCTCGGCAGCCTCGGTGCGGCGTCGGTCGCGAACATGCACTTCGCCTGGCGGCTCCGCGGGCCGCTCGACCTGACCGCCCTCGGCCGGGCCCTCGACCTTCTCGTCGCGAGGCACGACGCGCTGCGGACGGCGCTTCGGGTTCGCCACGACGAGGTCGAGCAGCACATCTCGCCGAGGTGCGTCCTGCGACCGGACCTGGTCGGCGCGTCGCGCCTCGCCTCACGCGGACGACGCGCCGCCGAGCGGCTCTTTCGCAGCCACTGCCGCGAGCCGTTCGACCTCGCAGCCGCGCCGCTGGCGCGCGTCGCGCTCGCGCGGTTGGGCGTCGCGGATCACCTGCTCGCCTGGACGCTGCACCACGCGATCTGCGACGGATGGTCCCTGCAGCTGCTGCGGCAGGACTTCCGCGCGGCCTATGACGCGGCGGTCACCGGCCGGGAGCCGACATGGCGTGACGTGGCCATCCAACTGGGCGACTACGCGGCCTGGGAGCGCGATCTCGTCGACGAGGAGGCAGAGGCCCACTGGCGAGCGCGCCTCCGCATCCGGCCGGCCGCCCTCCTGCTGCTACAGCGCGACACGCAAGCGACGGGCGCCGGGCACGTACAGGAGCAGCTCCCACTCAGACCCGTCTCGCCGGCGGTCGTCCGGGCCCTCGGCGAGGTGGCCCGAGCGCACCGGGCCACGCTCTCCGTGCTCCTGACGGCTGCGTTCGCGGCGCTGGTGGCGCCCTACGCCGGCGGACCGTCGGTCGCGCTGGGCATCACGGACGCCAACCGCGACCGAGCCGAGCTGCGACACGTCGTCGGCTGCTGCCTCGACCTGGTTCCGATCGACGTGGTGGTCTCCGGCGAGCCGTCGTTCGCCAGCGTCCTGGAACGAACGCGGAACGAGGTCTTTTCGGCATACGCGCACCGGCTGCCCGTCGGGCGCCTCGGCGATGCAGACTGGCCGCAGGCCCCGGCGTGGTTCGACGTCCTCGTGAACTTCACGCCGGCGCATCCGACCGCTCGAGCCACGACGCCCGACCTCGGCGATCTCACGGTGCAGCCCGCGTTCGGTCCGAGCCCCCGCCGCCATGCCGCGCGGTACAACTGGAGCGGCTGGAGGGCGCTCGGGCCGATCCTCTCCCAGGACGGCCGCGGCGGCCTGACGGGATGGCTGCTCTACAACCGCCGGCTGGTGACCGCTGAGCTTGCGCACCGGCTGGTCGGGCGGTTCGACCGCATCCTGCGTGCGATCGCGATCCGCCCCGACCAGCCGCTGCGCTCGTTGCCGGGCTAGCAGCGATCCTTGTAGAGGAACTGCCGGTTCTCCTCGAGGTTCTCCTTGGTGACGAGGACCGGCTCGACCTGCGTCACGTCCGGGGCGCTGCCCCCCTCGATGACGTCAATGATCTGCTTGGTCGCCGTGCTCCCGATCACCTCGGGCTTCTGAGCGACGAAGGCGTCCAGCGCGCCCTCGTCGAGCGCCTTCACCAGCCGCGGCGTCGGGTCGAAGGCGACCACCTTCACCTCGCCGGTCTTGCCCGCGTTGCGGATCGCCAGGAGCGCGCGTTCCGCGGGCGTGCTGTACAGCCCGTAGACCCCCATGAGATCCTCGTTCCTGGTCAGCTGGGCGCTGACCAGGCCGACGTCCTTGTCGGCCGCGCCGGTCGGGTCGAAGAAGTTGCCGACGTATTCCATGTCGGGCGCCTGCGCCTCGAGCGTCGCCGTGAATCCGTCCTGGCGATCCTTCAGCGCCTTGACGGTGTTGAAGCCGAGCGACAGGACGGGGCCGGTCTTGTCCGTCAGGCGCACCATCTCCTCGGCGGCCAGCTGACCGCCGTACCGGTCGTCGGTGATGACGAAGCCGCTGCCCATGCTCCGGTCGGCGGGCGCCTGGTTGACGAACAGCACCTTGATCCCGTCGCGCACGGCCTGCTTCAACGGCGCCGTGAACGCCTTCGGGTCCGCTGCGTCGAACAGGATCGCGTCCGGCTTGCGGGCGATCACCGCGTTGAGGGCGGCCAGCTGCTTCGTGGGGTCCGGCGAACCGGTGGCCGGCCCCTGGATCTGGACCGTCGCCCCGACGCGCTTCGCCTCCGCCTGAATCCCGCACCCCATCGAGATGAAGTACGGATTCGACGTGTCGGCGGGGATGAAGGCGAGCTCGTAGCTCTTGCGCTCGGAGCCACCTCCGCCTCCGGCCGCCGGCTCGTCGTCGCCTCCGCAGCCCACCATGGTGAACACGGCCAACCCGCACAGCACGGCTAGGCCGCGCGTCGTTGCACCCTTCATTGCCTCTCCTCCTCTGACTGGGTCACATGCCAGTCGCTTGCGGTTCCATTTACGGCTAGTCGCGCCGGGTGCGGCGGAGCTGGTCGGCTCCGACGACGGCGATCAAGAGGACTCCGGTGGCGACCTGCTGCCAGTACGACGAGAAGCCCGCGATGACCAGCCCGTTGTTGAGCACGGACGGGATCAGCGCGCCGATGACGGTCCCCACCATCGTCGCGGCGCCGCCGAACAGGCTGGTCCCACCGATGACCACCGCGACGATCGCGTTCAGGTTGTCGGTGAGATGGCCGGTGATCGTGGTGCTCGAGAAGCGCGCGAGGCTCACGAACCCCGCCAGCCCTGAGAGCATCCCGCTCAGGGCGTACAGCTTCACCTGGTGCCGGCGGACGGCGATGCCCGAGCGCACCGCCGCCTCCTGGCTGGACCCGATGATCAGGCTGTAGCGCCCGAAGCGCGCGCGCTGCAGGAAGAGGCCGGCCACGATGGCGACCCCGACCGCGAGCAGGACCGGAAGCGGAAGCAGGCCGCCGAGCCGCCCGTAGCCGAAGTTGTCGACGAGCGGCTCCGGGATGTCCGTCAGGTCCTGGCCGCCCGATATCACGAGCGTCGCGCCGTAGGCCGCGGAGAAGGTCCCCAGCGTGACGATGAACGGCGTGATGCGCCAGAACGCGACGATGACGCCGCTGAACAGGCCCCACGCGAGACCGGCGCCGAGGCATCCGGCGGCTCCCAGGAGGATCGTTCCGACCGACGTCCCGCCGGCGGACTCCATGACCTTCACGCCGATCACGCCGGCGAATACGAGCACCGACCCGTTCGAGAGGTCGAACCCGCCGGAGGCCATGAGGAACGTCGTCCCGACGGCCAGGATCAGCAGGATCGAGCTGTCCAGTGCGATGTTGCGGAAGTTCGAGACGCTCGCGAAGTCGCCGCTGTAGAGCAGCGACAACGCGAGGAGAAGGAGGACCAGCACGCCGCCCACCCGGCTGCCGGGCGAGCGCAGGACCCGCTGTGCGACGTCGCGAGCCGGGTTGCCGTACGTGGACGCCTCGGCGGCGCCGGCCGCCTGGTCTTCCGGCTCGTCGACCAGGCCCGCGGTGGCCGTCTCGCGCTCGGGCACCTAGACGCCCTCCTGCGCATGGGCGCCGGTCATGGCACCCAGGACCTCGGCGGCATCGGTCTCGCTGGTGCGCAGCTGGGCCACTCGCCTGCCGAGCCGCAGAACCTCGATGCGGTCCGCCACCCGCATCACGAACGGAAGGTCGTGGGAGACCAGGATCACCGTCCGGCCGGCCTTGCGGACCGCCTCGATCAGCTCCTGGACGCGGTTCGTCTGCACCATGCCGAGCGCGGCGGTCGGCTCGTCCATCACGACGACCTTGCTCGCCCAGACGACGGCGCGCGCCACCGCGACGCTCTGGCGCTGGCCGCCCGAGAGCGACACCACCGGCACGGTCGCGTCCTGGATGCCGACCCCGAGCGACCCGAAGGACCGGGCGGCCTCGTCGGCCATGCCCTTCCGGTCCAGGAAGCCCAGACGACCGAGGACGCCGCCCTTGAGCCGTTCGCGGCCCATGAACAGGTTGGCCGCGGCATCCAGGTCGGCGGCGAGCGCAAGGTCCTGGAAGACCGTCTCCAGGCCGAGCGCCCGCGCGCGCTGGGGATCCCTCAGGTCGGCCGGCTCGCCGTCGACGAGGATGACTCCCGAGTCCGCCTGGACGACGCCCGAGATGCACTTGACCAGCGTGCTCTTACCGGCGCCGTTGTCACCCATCAGCGCGACGACCTCGCCCACGTTGGCCGTGAAGTTCGCCCCGTGCAGCGCGGTGACGCGGCCGTAGGTCTTCGTCACGTCCTTGGCTTCGAGCAGTGCGGCGGACACAGGACGACCTCGGTCAGGCGCTCGCAGCGGGGGAAAGGGATTGCCGGACGAAGACGTCCCGCAGGACGGCCAGGTCCTTCGCCGCCTGCTCAGCCGGTGTCCGGCAGGGAGCTCCGCCTGTCAGGCAGGCGTGGAAGTGCTCGAGCTCGGCGACGTAGGCGTGATTGGCGAGGCGCTCCACGCGGGAGCGTGCCGCTCCGCGGGGCGCATCGACGATCGAATGCCGCACCGGCGCGTCGAAGGCGTAGGGCGCAGGGAACTCCAGCTCGTGCACGGCGTCGCCGAAGTACAAGCCGATGCGCTCGCGGAACTCCATGAGCCCGTCGAGCAACAGCCAGGAGCAGTGCCAGTGGGCACCGCCGGGCAGCCGCAGCGTGGCGGTCGCCGCCGTGCCGTCCGCCCAGGACGCGCCGATCACGGCCTCGGCGGGCCGATCGACGCCCATGGCCTCGAGCGCGCCGTGGACGAGATTGACGTCGTGGACGAGGCAGGCGAGGAACGTGCCGCTGAACGCCTGCACCGTCTCGGCGTCCGCGGTGCCGACGGCGTGCTCGACCTGGTCCCGCGTGCTGGCCGCCACGGCCTCCAGGACAGGGCCCGGGACGTCGTCCGCCTGGACCATCCGCTGCCACGGGACGAAGGGCTCGCGCACCATCGACGGGTCGTAGGTGACGACGTCGACGAGGCGCAGGTCGTCCGCGCTGCTCGGCAGCGCGCCGGCGAACCGCTCGTACCCCGCCGTGAAGCGCTTCATGTAGCCCACCTGGACGACGCGGCCGGCGGCCCGGGCGCGTACGCAGATCTCGTCCGCGTCGTCGGGGCTGATGCACAGCGGCTTCTCGACGAACACGTCGAGTCCCAGGGCGAGCGCATCCAGGACGATCTCCGCGTGGGTCGCGTGCGGCGAGCAGACGATCAGCGCATCGAGCGCCTCCCGCTCGAGCAGGTCGCGCCAGTCGAGATAGCCACGGGCCGGCGCGTACCGCCGAGCCAGGGCTTCGACGACCTTCCGGCTCGGATCGGCGATCGCGACCAGGGTGAACCGAGCGGCCAGCCGGACCAGGTTCGGGAGGTGCGCGGCCTGGGCGATCAGGCCGCCGCCGACCACGCCGGTGCGCAGCGCTTCGCTCTGCAGGCCGGATTCCACAGAGAGATTCAATCACTAAACGTCTCGGATCGTCAAGCGGCGCGCCCTCGCCAGGCGGAGCCCGCGGAAAGGGACCGTTTCTGTCCCTTGACTTCCGTGCCAGCCGATGATTCGATCACCGTATGTCACGTCTCCACCGCGATCTCATGCGAGTCCTGATCGGCGACATCGTCTGCGGGTCGCCGCCGCCGGGGGAGATGCTGCCTCGGGAGGCGGACCTCGCGACGCAGTTCTCAGTCAGCCGCGGGGTCGCACGCGAGTGCATCCGCGGGCTGGAGGAGCGCGGACTGGTCGCCGTCAAGCACGGTCGCGGCGCGACGGTCACCGAGGACGTCCACTGGGACGTCTTCAATCCGGACGTGCTGGGCGCGCTGCTGGAAAGCCCGCGCGGCACCGAGGTCCTGCGCGAGTACCTCGAGTGCCGGAAGATCCTCGAGATCGAGGCTGCGGGCTTGGCTGCCGAGCGGGCGTCCGGAGAGGCGCTGACGACACTCGCCGAGACGCTCGGCCAGATGACGTCGAGCGCAGAGCGTGCACGCACGAACCGCGCCGCCGAGGACTTCTACCACGAGGCCGACATCGCCTTCCACCGCGCGGTGATCTTCGCGACGGGCAACAAAGCGCTCGGCCGGATGATGGAGCCCATCCACCGCGCCTTCGCCGACGCGCGGCGGCCGCTGGCCCGGCCCCAGCACCGCATCGAGCGGAGCCTCCCGGAGCACAAGCGCATCCTGGCCGGGATCGCCGACCGTGACGCCGGCGAGGCGCGAGCGGCCATGCGGGCCCACCTGCTCACCGTCGAGGCGTACCTGAACGAGTACGCCCGGTCGATCGCGGAGGACGCCGGCGAGACGGACGACGCCCAGCCTCCGCCCGACTCCCGCGGCTGACGTTCAGTCGCCGCCCGCGTCGTCGCCGACGGGCTCGAAGTGGACGATGCCGAGCTCCGTGCGCAGCGGGGCTCGCTCGCTTCCGAGCCGCTCTCGGGCCTCGCCTCCGAGCACCAGCGCGCGCTCGAGCGTCTCCCTGAGCAGCTCCGCCATCTCGGTCATCCCGGTCTCGTCGAGCTCGAGCACCGTGTAGCTCACGTGGGCCTGTCCGTGGTCGAACCCCGCGCCGCGGGCGGCGGCTGAGACATCGCCGATCAGGCGCTGCAGCGGCTGGCCGAAGACCGCGCGCCGCGTTGCGAGCGGCAGACGGCTCCAGGCCTCGTCGTCGAACCAGGGCTGGATGACCGCGCGATAGAAGTGCTCGACCGCCCCGCGCCGCGGCTCCGTCCGCACCAACTCGATCGCGCCCAGCTCGGCGAGCACGCGGACATGGTGGCTGACGCGGCCGAGCGGCTCGCCGAGTCTCTCCGCCACCGCCTTGGGGCTGGCCACCCCCTCGCTGAGCACGACGAGGGCGCGATGGCGCAGCGGATGGCCGATCGCCTTGATCAGCCGGTCGTCCACCTTGCCGCCCCGAGTGCTCACGCCGGCATCCTAGGGTGAGGACGGCCGCGAGCGCGTCCCGTCGGCAAGTCCGTCCCTCGCCGGATTGCTCACCGATTTGCCGTACTGGTTCTAGACCAGAACGTCAGAAGCGCTGAGCATGCGGCCCGGTGGACGTCCCGATCGAGTTCGGAGCGAAGATGAAGCGGCTGCGCGGCGCGGCGGGGCTGAGCCAGGAGCAGCTCGGCCTGCGCTGCGACATGCACCTGAGCGTGATCTCGCGGCTCGAGCGCGGCCTGCGCAATCCGCAGCTGACCACGATCGCCCGCGTGGCGGGCGCCCTGGACGTGACGCCGTCCGAGCTGGTCGAGGACGTCCGCGCCGTCCGCCCCAGCGCGTAGCTTTTCCCTGGTAATCGACAAGAGTGCCCCGGCGGCGCAGGAACGCCCCGGGGCCGGCGCCGAAGGGATCAGCTTCGACGCGGCCGTCACGATAGCCCGCCGGAACACTCGTGCGGTCTCGCCTTGCGACTCCTTCGCGCCGCTCGCGAAAGGATCGACATGTCCCATCACGCTCACGTGACGGTGCCCGCCGAGCACTCGGCCGCGGTGGCCGACGCGCTGCTGGCGGTGTACTCCGCGCGCGCCTACGCCGTCGCGGAGTATGCCGAGCGGCCCGACGCACGGAAGCTGCAGGACTGCCGGGCTGCGCTCGCCGACGCCGAGGCCGCCCTTGAGGTCGTCGGCTGGGACCGGGAGCCGCGCTTCGCCGACGTCGAGCTGACCGGCACCAGCGCCCTCGTCGGCGAGGTGCTCTCGTGCGCGGTGGTCGACGCCGCCCAGGCGTTCGGGGCGGTGTTCGGCGAGTACGGTCGCGGCGAGGAGCCGCTGGCGGCGGTCGAGGCGGCCGGGACGCGGCTCGGCGCGCTGCTGCGGCTGTTCGTCGGCTACGAGGCCGAGCAGACGGTGTAGCGGGGCGAGGCAGGGCGTGCCGCCGGAGCGGCACGCCTGCCCGATCACACCGGGCTACTGCGATTTGCAGAGCCCGAGAGCCGACGTCACCGGCTTCTCGACCTTTCGAATACGCAAGGTTGCAACACCTCCTCTCTACTCACTCGTGGGTGCAGAGGCTTCCGGCCCGCACGCCGGGCAGCGCGGATCGCGCTCGGTGGCCTCCCAGCGCGTCTCGAACGTCCGCAGGTCCATGATCAGCGCGCGACCCTCGGTGGCGAGCGGACGGACGCCGAGGACCAGGTGCATGACCTCGAGCGCGAGCAGGCTGCCGGCGACGCCGAACGGCGGTCCCAGCGCCGGCTGACCGTCGCTGCCGTGCTCCTGCCGGTGACGGGCGAGGTCGTCGTAGAGCGGGAAGCGCGCGCGCAGGTCGCGCTCCTGGCACTCGAGGCAGGGGCCGGCGCCGGGCACGTAGGTCGGGCCGATGCGCACGATCGGCAGCCGCTGCCCGGCGGTCAGGAACGGCACCCCCGCCTCGAGGCAGGCGGCGTTCGCCCAGCGCTCCAGCTCGTACGGGGGCCAGTCGGCGGCCACGATCAGCGCGTCCGCGCCGGGGAGCAGCCTCGCGAGGTCCGCCGCCGAGCGGATCCGCGCGGCGACCGGGACGACGGCGATCGCGGGGTCCAGGGCCCGCACCCATGCGGCCGCGACCTCGGCCTTCGGTCGGCCCACGTCCTCGGTGCGGAACAGCACCTGGCGGTTGAGGTTGCTGGGCTCGACGACGTCGTCGTCGACCAACACGACCGCGCCGACGCCGAGGCACGCGAGCGCGCTCAGCGTCCAGGTGCCGCTGCCGCCGGCGCCGATCATCACCACGCGCGCGTCGCGCAGCCGGCGCTGGGCGTCCTCGGGGACGCCGCCCGCCAGCTCCGCCAGGTACGGGAGCTGGCGGGAGAAGCGTGCCGCGTCCGCGGGCACGAGCGGCACCGCGGACGCGCCTCGGGCGAGCACCACGTCCGCGTCCACCAGCGGCGCCAGCCGGCCGGCCGCCCGCGAGTCGCCGTCCAGCTCGAGCGGCCCGGCGGCGAGCGCCTCGAGCAGCTCGACGTCCTCTGCGGACGCCGCCTCGACGACCAGGTCGTCGCCGCCTCCGGGGCGCATCAGGTAGACGTCGCCGCCGGGGGCGGTGAAGACCTCGACCGAGCAGCGCAGCGCGTAGCGGGTCATGTGGGGAACGCGATCACGTCGCGCAGCGACTCGCAGCCGGTGAGGAGCATCACGAGGCGGTCGATGCCCATGCCCGCGCCGCCCAGCGGCAGCATCCCGTACTCGAGCGCGCGCAGGAAGCCCTCGTCGAGCGGATGCGGCTCGTCGCCGCCGTCGCCGCTGCGCTGCGCCTGCTCGAGGAAGCGCGACCGCTGCTCGGCCGCGTCGTTGACGTCGGTGGAGCCGCTGGACATCTCGATCCCGCCGACGACCGCGTCGAACGCCTCGGCGAGGTCGGCGTCATGCGGGTGGCGCCGAGCCAGCGGGAACAGCGAGACCGGGAAGTCCAGGACGAAGGTGGGCTGGATCAGCGTCGGCTCGACCAGCTTGGAATGGGCCAGCTCGACGAGCTGCGGCCAGTCGTCCCCGGGCTGCGCCCAGCGCCCCACGAGCTGCGCGAGCGCCGGTGCGTCGCGATCCGCGACGTCGACGCCGGTGACCTCCAGGATCCCCTCGCGCACCGTCAGCCGGCGCCATGGCGGGGCGAGCTCGATCGTCGTGCCGCCGCGCTCGATCCGCGTCGTCCCGAGCACCCGGAGCGCGACGTCGGAGACCATCGTCTCCACCAGCGTGCAGACGTCGGTGTAATCCGCGCACGTCTGGAACCACTCGAGCATCGTGAACTCGGGACTGTGCCTCGCCGAGATGCCCTCGTTGCGGAAGCACTTGCCGAGGTCGTAGACGTCCTCGAGCCCGCCGACGATGCCGCGCTTGAGGTACAGCTCGGTGGAGATGCGTAGGCAGAGCCGGCGGTCGAGCGCGTGGTGATGGGTGACGAACGGGCGCGCGCTGGCCCCGCCGAAGACGCGCTGCAGCACCGGCGTCTCGAGCTCGACGAAGCCGCGGGCGTTCATCCACTCGCGGATCGCCGCGATCACGCGCGCGCGGGTGATGAGCACCTCGCGCGAGCGCTCGCCGGCGATCAGGTCGGCCTCGCGCTCGGCGAAGCGAGCGGTCCGGGACCGCCTCGGCGGCGGCCGCCGGGCCTTCGCGAGCACGACGCAGTCGTCCAGCTCGAGCGCGAGCTCGCCGCGTCGCGTCACGTACACGCAGCCGTCCACGCCGACCACGTCGCCGACGGCCAGCCGGGAGAGCCGCTGCTCGCCGGCAGGATCCAGCCGCATGTGGACCTGGAGCGTCCCCGTCCGGTCGTCGACGTCCATGAAGCACGACCGGCCGTGATCGCGCCGGGCCATCAGCCGGCCGGCGATCCGGTAGGGCCACTGCGGGTGGGCGCCGGCGGCCAGCGCCCGCGGGTCGTGGGCGTCGCGGATCGCGGCGACGTGCGTGCGGCCGCGGAACACGCGCGGGAGCGGCGCGGTCTCGGCGATCATGCCGCGCGCGCCTCCGGCCGGTGGCGACGCGGCTCGCCGGGCCGGCAGATGTCCTGGACCACCGAGGGCGCCTCGGGCCGGCGCGGGATCACGAACCCGTCGCAGTGGTGGCCCGCCGCGTACTCGGGGATCCTCATCAGCTCGGCGTGCAGGCGGGTCAGCCGGTAGTGGGGGACGCTCGGGACGAGGTGGTGGGCCAGGTGGTAGGAGTCCGAGTGCGGCGCCAGCAGCCAGCGGACCGGGCCCGAGGAGGTCCAGTTGCGGGTCGCCAGCCATGCGTCCGGCGAGCGCAGCCCGGCGTGCTCGGCCGTCTCCGACCAGTAGCGGATGACCTGGAAGGTCGTGACGTACGGCAGCGCCCAGTAGACGAGCAGCTCCCACGCCGTCCCGGTCAGCGCCGCCACGGTCACCACGACGCCCCAGAACGCGACCAGCGCGGCCCGCTCCCCGCGCGGCGCCCCGCTCGCCCGCAGCGCGACGGCGACGTTGAAGGGGACGTGCAGGAGGGCCAGCGCGCCGAGCAGGTGCCGCAGGGCGAACCGGCTCACGCGGCGCGGGGCCCGCGCCAGGCCCAACGCGGCGTAGCGGAGCGTCTTCGGATCGCGTGCGTCGTCCCACAGGTGGCGGTGGTGGACGAGGTGCGTGCGCCGGTAGGCGTCCAGGCTCATGGCCAGCGGGAACGCGAGCAGCAGCCGGCCGCACCAGCGGTTCGCCGTCCGGTCGGCGAACAGCTGACCGTGGCTGGCCTGATGCAGGAGGTTCATCAGCGCACGCTGCCGTGAGCCGACGACGATCACCGCGGCGGCGAGGGCGAGCGCGCTGCCGAGGCGGGCCGAGACCGTGACGGCGGCCGCGATCGCCAGCCAGTCCGCGGCCAGGTGCCGGAGGTTGGTGACGTTGTCGGTGCGCCGCAGCTCCCGCAGGGTGGCGAGCCCGAGGTGCGCTTGGATCACGCGCAGCGGCGTACCGCGCTCGTGCGCCCCCGGCTCGCGCGCCGTGACGGTGAGCGGCGCAGCCTCCGTCGCCACGCTGGCCATCCAGAGATACTATCACTGGATGTCATGGCCGCCAGGGCCTTTTATGTCACCTCACGCGCGCAGCCGGTAGCCCACGCTGAACAGCCGGTGGTTGAGCGCGAACAGCGCCAGCGTGACCACCGTGAGGAACGCCAGCGAGAGCCCGACGTCCGCCTCCGAGTAGCCCAGGAAGCCGTAGCGGACGAGCGTGATCATGTAGTAGACGGGGTTGAACTGGGTCAGCGTCTGGAACGGCTCGGGCAGCAGCGAGGCGGAGTAGAAGACGCCGCCGAGGAAGATCAGCGGCTGCAGCACGAATGTCTGGGCGAACGAGACGTCGTCGAACTGCTCCGCGCGCACGCCCACGAGCACCCCCAGCTGGGCGAAGAAGAAGCCGACGAGGAACAGCGCGGGCACCAGCACGAGCGCGTGCTCGACGGGCACGCCGACCAGCACCGAGGCGGCGCCGAACGTGAGCGTCGCGACGATCATCCCGCGCAGGAAGCCGCCGAGCGAGAACGCGAGCAGCAGCTGCAGCGGCGAGGCGGGGGAGGAGAGCTGGTCGTCGATCGCGCGCTGGACCTTCTGCTGCAGGATCGACGAGGCGTTGTTGGAGAAGGCGTTCATCGCCCACGCCATCATGATCAGCCCGGGGATGATGAAGACGACGTAGTCGATCCCGTTGAGCTGGTCGATCCGCGAGCCCAGCGCCGCGCCGAACACCGAGATGTAGAGGAAGGTCTCCAGCAGCGGCGCGCCGACCGTCTGGCGCTTGATCTTCATGAACCGGTTGATCTCCCGCCGCAGCAGGGAGAGGAAGCGGATCTGCCCTGTGCTCACGCCACGTCTCCCTCGACGTGCGCGCGCGAGAGCTCCTTGCGGCCGACGAGACCGAGGTAGGCATCCTCGAGACTCGTGACCCCGTACTCGTCGGCGAGCTCGGCGCTGGAGCCCTGTGCGACGAGCTGGCCGTGGTTGATGAAGGCGATCCGGTCGCAGAGCCGGT
>Ga0136616_10000069_pt1 | contig 38344 bp, 29 predicted proteins | sample AntDrymUQ2992106_2_FD_106648 | JGI IMG/M metagenome (GOLD analysis project Ga0136616, IMG submission 106648) | Polar desert sand microbial communities from Dry Valleys, Antarctica - metaG UQ299 (21.06) | ecosystem: Environmental > Terrestrial > Soil > Desert | place: Antarctica: Dry Valley... | reverse complement strand
GGGCGCCGCTAGTACGGCGAGAAGCACGCGCGCGCACCCGACGGGTATGACCGCCACCGCCGCTCCGTCGCGGCCATCTCGTCTCGAGGCGATCGCCCGTCGCTTCGGACTCGACCTCTTCGAAGCCGGCTGCCTGGTGTTGCTGGCTGCGGTCTCGCTTGCGGTGTTCATCCCGCTCTCGCTGCAGGGACGCCCGCTCTCTGGCGTGGAGGGCCTGTTCCCGCCCGACCAGTTCCAGTACTTCGCGTGGATCCGCGAGGCCGCCCACCACGGGCTGATCGGCAACCGCTTCGACCTGACTCCGGGGCAGCGGCCCTTCCTGCATCCCGGCTTCGGGCTCTCCGGTCTGCTCCACGCCGTCACGGGTATCTCCGTCCCGCTCGCCTACCAGGCGTGGAAACCGCTGGCCGTGCTGCTGACCTTCGCGGGGTGCCTGCTCTACGTGCGGCGGCTGCTCCCGCCCGGCGGCCCGCAGCGCGCCGCGCTGGTCATCGCCCTGTTCAGCGTCATGCCCGCCGTGGCCGTAGTGGCCTGGTCCGACTGGGGGGGGAACCCGCGCCAGTACATGTTCGACTTCATCTCGGGCGAGATGTGGTCGGGGCAGTACCTATGGGGCTACCTGATGACTGCGATCGCCGTGTTCCTCATGCCTTTCGTGCTCCTCGGTCTGGAGTCGTGGCGCCAAACCCGCCGGCAGCGCATCCTCTGGTTGTGCGCGCTCGGCACCCTCGTGGTCTTCTGGCTCCAGCCCTGGCAGGGCGCGACGCTCGTGTTGATCGTCCTCGCCGTGGAGGCGCTGCGCTGGCGGCGCCAGCGCGAACGCCCGCCGCTCGCGCTGGCGCTCATCCCCGCCATCGCCGCGGTCCCGGCGATCTACTACTTCGTCCTGTCGCACGCCGACAAGGCGTGGGAGCTGGCGTCCGAGTCCAACGCGGCCGGGGTCCAGCCCCTGTGGAGCTGGCCCTGGTGGGCGGTCGTGCTCACGGTGTTCCCGCTTGCCGTGCCCGCCGCGCTGGCCTACCGGCTGCCTGCTCCCACGTGGCAGGACCTGGCCGTCCGCGTCTGGCCGCTGGCCGCCCTGGTCGTGTACCTGCTGCCCGTGGGCACGTTCCCGTACCACGCGTTCCAGGGACTGGCGCTGCCGCTCGGCATCCTCGCCGTGCAGGGGGTCATGAGCGTGTTGCCCAGCCCGCGTCCCGCCCTGGTGGTGGCCGCGCTCTTCGTCCTCACGGTGCCCGGCTTCATCCACAAGCTCGAGCTGCCACGCAACAACATCAGGGAGAACGTCTACGCCTATTACGTCCTCCCCGACGAGAGCAGGGCGCTCGACTGGCTGGAGAACGACCCGCGGGCCGGCGGGGTCCTGGCCGCCGAGTATGCGAGCAACATGGTGCCCTACCGCACCGGCCGCGAGACCTACCTCGGAGCGATCTCCTGGACGCCCGACTTCACCTTCCGCCTCGCAACCTCCAACGCCCTCTTCGACGGGAAGCTCGGCGTGCAGCAGGCGCGGAACTACGTGCGCGCCTCCCGGGCTCGTTTCCTGTTCTCCAGCTGTCGCCCCGCGGCGGACCTGAGCGGACCGCTCGAGCCGCTGATCGCACAGGTGCGCCGCTTCGGCTGCGCCACCGTCTACGAGCTGCGCCCGACACCGGAGATGCTGAGCGCCGCCGGGCCGCCCGACGAGTGACCGGGCCCGGCGTCGGGTGAGGCCGTGACGCTCGCGCAGTACCTGGTCGGCCTGGGCCTCGCGGTCCTGGCGCTCGCGCCGGTGGCCGTCGGGGCGTGGACGCTCCGGGGCCGCCTGCTGCCGGGCTGGTCGGGGGCGCCGGCGCGCCTGGCCGAGGCGGTCATCCTGCTCGCCCTGGTCTGGGCGGTCGCCCAGGCCCTCGGGCTGGTGGGCCTGTTCGAGCGCGGGGTCCTCGCCGCGGGCCTGGCGGCGGCGGGCGCCGGCGCGTTCGTGCTGGGGCGGCGGGGCGGGCCGCCGGACGCCGCCGAGCCGCTCCCCGCGCCGGCACCGGACCGGCTCGGCGTGGCGGTGGCAGCCGGCGCGGGTGCGCTCGTCCTGGCCCAGTGGGCGGTCCAGACGGTCGAGGCGTTCGACCACGGCATGGCGGGCAGCGACACCGTGTCCTACCACGGGCCCGTGGCCGCCCGCTTCGTCCAGGACGGCTCGATCACGCCGCTCGAGTTCGTCTACAGCGATCCGATCATCCCCTTCCTGCCCTTCAACTCGGAGCTGCTGCACTCCGTCGCCATGCTCCTGCTGGGACGCGACGTGGCGTCCCCGCTCCTCAACCTCGCGTGGCTTGGGCTCGCTCTCCTCGCGGCGTGGTGCATGGGCCGCCCGTACGGGCTCGGCCCGGCGAGCCTGCTGGCCACCTGCCCGCTGCTGGCTGCGCCCGCGCTCGTGACCTCGCAGGCGGGGTCGGCCGGCAACGACATCGTGGCCGGCGCGCTGGCCCTCTCGGCGGCTGCCCTGTTGCTCAACTCGCGCTGGCGGACGAGCGAGATCGCCCTGGCCGCCGTGGCGGCGGGCCTCGCCCTCGGCGCCAAGGTCACGGCCATCGCGCCGGTGGCGGCGCTCACCGTCGGGGTGATCGCCGCGGCGCCGCGTGCGGGGCGCGCGCGCCTGGGCGGCGTCTGGGCCGCCGCGCTGCTGCTCGCCGGCAGCTTCTGGTACCTGCGCAACCTCTTCCGGGTCGGCAACCCCTTTCCGGCCGTGGGCATCGACGTGGGGCCGCTCTCGCTGCCCTCGCCGCCCCTCCCGCAGACCTTCACCGTCAGCGACTACCTCACCGACAGCGCCGTCTGGAGCGACTTCTACCTGCCGGGGCTGAACGCGGCATTCGGAGAGGCGTGGTGGGCGCTGCTGGCGCTGGTGGCGCTCGGGATCGGAGCCGCGCTGGTGGCCGGGCGCCCGCTGGAGCGGGCGCTGGGGCTCGCCGCCCTGGCCGCGGTGGCCGTGTACCTGATCACCCCACGCAGCGCCGACGGCCCCGAGGGCGTGCCCTTCTTCTTCATGTTCACGCTGCGCTACATGACCCCGGGCCTGCTGATCGCGCTGGCGCTGCTGCCGCTCGTGCCCCCGGCCCTGCGGGTGGCCCGGACCTGGTGGCTCTATGGCGGGCTCGTGGCCCTGCTGGTGGTGATGCTGCTGGACTCCGAGATCCGCACCGCCGACCTGCGCCGCGTCGCATTGGCGCTCGCGTTCGGAGCGCTGGCCGCGGCGCTGCTGTGGGCGCCCGGCCGCGTTCCGCAGAGGGCGCTGGCCGGCGGCCTGGTCGTGACGCTGGCCGTCGGCCTCGGCGCCGGGTACGTCGTCCAGCGCGACTACGACCGGGACGCCTACTCCCAGGACCCGCTCGCCTTCGCGCGCGACCTGCGCGACTCACGGATCGGCGTGGTGGGCTTCGTGCGCACCTACCCGCTGTACGGTCGCGACCTGTCCAACCGGGTGGAGCAGGTGGCCCGCCTCGGGCCCGAGGGCGCCTTCCGCGCGATCGAGAGCTGCCGCGAGTGGCGCGCCGCGCTCGGCGCCGGCCGCTACCGCTACGTCGTGACCAGCCCGCCGCTGCTCCCGTACTCGGCCGAGGGGGTGATCTTCGGCGCCGCCTTCGACCCCAAGACGAGCCCGGAGGAGTCGTGGACGCGATCGGACCCGGCGGCCACCGAGATCCACAGCAGCGGCAAGGTCAGGGTCTTCCGGCTGGACGGAACCCCCGATCCCGCGGGCTGCCGGACGGCGCCGCAATGAGCGCGGCTGCCCCCGAGGGACGGGTGGGACCGCACGTGGCCGGCGCCCTGGCCGCCATGTTCGCCGCCGCGGCGGCGGTGATCGTCTGGGCGGGTCGTGACCTCACCTTCTACGGTGACGACTGGTCCTTCATCGGCCGGCGTCTGGGCTCTGGAGCGGACGTCTACCTCGAGCCGCACAACGAGCACCTCTCGGCGGTGCCGGTGGCGTTCTACAAGACGCTGTTCGCGATCGCCGGACTCGACCACCCCGGCGCCTTCCGGGCAGTCCTGCTCGGCGCGCATCTCCTCTGCGCGGCTTTGATCTTCGTTTACGTGCGGCGCCGGGTGGGTGCCGTCGCGGCCGCGCTCGCCTGCGCGCTGATCCTGTTCCTCGGACAGGCCTGGGAGATCCTCTTCGTCGCCATCGGCATCGGCTATCTCGGATCGCTCGTGACCGGGGTGGCCATGCTCCTGATGCTCGACCGGCGGACGCATGGAGGCGACGTCGCCGCCTCGCTGCTGCTCGCACTCGCCATTGCCAGCTCGAGCCTCGGGCTGCCCCTCGCCGCCGGCGCGCTGGTGGAAGCCCTGCTCGACCCCCGGCGCCGCCGCCGCGTGCTCGTGGTGGTGTTGCCGCTGATGCTCTACGCGCTCTGGTTCGTGGCCTACCGCGAGGATCCCACCCGCGGAGTGGATCTGACCGGAGCCCCCGCCTTTGTGGCCGACGTGGCCGCGGGAGGCATCGGCGGGCTCACCGGAGTGGCGGTCGTGAGCGATCACCTCGACGGGGCCCTCCACTGGCTCGTGACCGTCGAGCATCTGCTGGCCGCGCTGGCCCTCGCGGCGCTCGTCTGGGTGGTGGCCACGCGGCGTCTCGAGCCACGCGCCTGGATGCTGGTGACCACGCTGGCGAGCTTCTGGGTCGTCCTGGCCGTGCTGCGGGCTGGCGGCGGCGAGGGGTTCGGGACGGCGGTGAGCCCCTACAGCAGCCGCTACGTCTATCCGAGCGCCGTGCTGATCGTGCTCCTCGCGACCGAGCTCGCGCGTGAGTGGGAGCTCGGCGGGCGGAGACGGACGGCCCTCGCGCTCGCCGTGGCGGCCGTGTCGGCGGCGAACACGGTCTGGCTGGTGGTGAGCACCGACGACCTGCGCCGGCAGGCCGCTCTGACCAGGGCGGACCTGACGGCGATCGAGATCATGCGAGACGAGGTGCGGCCGGGATACGTGCCCGGCGGCGAGGTCCGAAACGCCAACGTGCAGGCCGGCCCCTATCTCCGCGCCGTTCGGGAGCTCGGCAGCTCACCCGCCTATGCGCCGGGCGAGCTCCTGGACGCGCCGGAGCCGGCGCGCCGCGCCGCGGACCGATCGCTAATCCGCATTCAGGGCATCGGGTGGCTGGGCCCGGTCCGCCCGGGTCGCGGGGCGATCTCCCTGCGCGCGGAGACCACGAACCTGCGCCCCAGCGGGCGGGACGGATGTCTCGCCGGCGACCCACGTCGACCCGCCGTGCTCGAGCTGGCGCTACCCCGTGAGGGGGTGACGCTGCCCAGCGTCCCGCCGCGCCCCGTCGCGGTCAGGTTCCGGCGCTTTGCCGAAGGTTTCGGCGACTCGGTGGGATCGGTCCGCGAGGCGGTGGCGATCCGCCCGTCGCTGGGCCGTCTCGAGACGACGGCCTGGCACGCGCGCCTGTCCTCGCCCGGAGGCTTCACGGCCTGCCCGGCGGCCGAGCGCCCATGAGCCGGGTGGCCAGGAGACTCGACGCACTTCCGGGGCCCCTGCTGCAGCTCGGCGTGGTGATCGCCCAGCTCGCGGCGTTCGTGCCGATTGCGGTGGCGCGCGACATCGACGGAGATGAGGGCTACTACACGCTCGCGGCGTCGCTCGTCTCGGACGGGAAGCTCCCCTACGTGGACTTCTTCTACCCGCAGATGCCACTGCTTCCTTTCGCCTACGGCCCGTGGACCTCGGTGTTCGGCGAGTCCTGGTTCGGGGCGCGCTCGCTCTCGGTGCTGTGTGCGGCGGGCACCGGGCTGCTCCTGTACCGCCACGCGTCAGGCCGCTGGCGCTCCCGGCCGCTGGGCCTCCTGGCCGTGGCGCTGTACGCGTCGTCGATGCTCGTGCTCACCTGGATGACGGTCGTCAAGACCTACCCGCTCTCCACCCTGATCCTGGTCGGCGCCTTCGTCCTGGCCGATCGCCCCGACCTCCCGCAGACGCCGCGCCGCTGGCTGGCGTCGGGTCTCCTGCTCGGCGTCGGTCTGGACGCCCGGCTGCTGTTCGCGGCCACCGTTCCCGTCTTCCTGCTGTACGCCCTGCGCGCGACGCCCGGCGCGGCGGGCCGCAGGCTCGCGGCGGCTCACGTCGCCGGCCTCGGTCTTGGGCTGATCCCCGCGCTGGCACTCGCCGCCCCCGATCCGCGCCGCTTCTACTTCGACAACCTGGGCTACCACTCGGTCCGCAGCCCGGGCGGCATGTTCGGCAGCCTCACCGACAAGCTCGAGGTGTTCGGCGAGCTGCTGGTGGACTATCCCCAGTTCACGATCCTGCTGATCGCGGCGGTCGCCGCCGTCGTGGTCGGACGGCGCTCCGGAGACGCCTTTCCGCTGTCCTACACGCTGGCGGGCGCCCTGGCGGTGGCCGGCCTGGCCCCCAACCCGCCGTTCACCCAGGACTTCTCGACGATCGTGCCGTTCATGGTCTGCGGGGCGCTGGGGCTGGTGGCTAGCGTGCCGATGGAGAGAGCAGGAGCGTGGCCGCGCCGGGCGGCCGTGGCCGCTCTGGTGGCCTACCTCGCCGTGCCGCTGGTGGAGCTTCCGCGCAACGCCTCCGGGGGCTTCCTGGGAGGGGGCGACTTCGTCGCGGACGCCTTTCGGCCGAGCAACGTGCGGCGCGTGACCGAGTCAATCGACGAGCACAGCTCGCCGGGGCAGCAGGTCTTGGCCTTCTGGCCGGGTCACCTGTTCGGCTCGGAGGCCGAGCCCGTGCCGGGCTTCGAGGACGACTTCGCCACCCAGGGGGTCATCAACGCCGGCTACTCGGAAGAGAAGGCGCGCCGCTACGACCTCGCGTCGCCCCGGTTCCTGGACGACCTGGTGCGCCGACGCGGGGTGGGCCTCGTGGTGATCGGAACACTCGGCGACTGGACCAAGCGCCACGACTCGCTGCCGCTGATCCTGCGCAGCGGATACCGGCCGGTGGACCAGGTCGGGGTCACGCGCATCCTCGGCCGGGGCGATCCCGGCCCGGCTGCCGCCATCGAGCGCTGCCTGCGCCGCGCCGGCCTGCGCCCCCGGCTGAGCCCCCGGGTGCGCGACGCCACACCGATCGCCGCCTCGCTCCCCGGGGGGGATCCGGTGCGGCTGTTCGTCTATCCGAGTGCCCGCCGCGCTCGCCAAGCCACCGCGGACGTGGCACGCCTGCTGCGCCTGGACCCGGGCGCCGTCACCCAGGCGGGGCCCACGGTGTTCGCCTACAAGAGCGCGATCAGGCCCGCAGGCTCCGGCGTCGCCGAGCGGTGCGGACGCACCGCTCCATGAGCGCGAGCCCGAGGCTAGGGTGAATCCGATGTCGCAGCCGGGCCTGTCGATTGTCATCCCCACCCGCAACCGGGCGGGCAAGCTGCGCCGGTGCCTGGACGCGCTCGCCGCCCAGCGGGCCGACGTGGCCGTCCAGGTGGTGGTGGTCGACGATGGCTCGACGGATGAGACGGAGGCCGTGCTGGAGGGCCATCCCGAGGTGGAGACGGTTCGGCGGCCACCCGGCGGCCGCGCCGCGGCCCGCAACCCGGGCGTGGAGCGGGCCCGGGCGCCGCTGGTGCTGTTCGTGGACGACGACGTCTTGGTCACCGACGGGCTGCTCCAGCGCCACCTCGACCACCACCGCCGCCATCCCGAGGAGCACGAGGCGCTGATCGGCCTCGTCACCTGGGCGCCGGAGCTCGACATCACCCCCCACATGCTGTGGCTTGAGGACGGCGGCCCGCTCTTCTCCTTCAACACGATCGCGGACCCCGAGCGCGTCGACTGGCCCCATTTCTGCACCGCGAACGTCTCGCTCAAGCGCTCCTTCCTGCCCTCCGAGCACCCGTTCGACGAGGAGCTGCAGCGGTGCGTCGACATAGAGTTGGGGTACCGCCTGGCCCGACGCGGAATGCGCCTGCGCTACGACGCGCGGGCCGTGGGCCACCACCTGAGGGTGGACACCCCGGACAGCACCGAGAAGCGCATGCGGGAGGTGGGCCGGGCCATGCGGCGGGTGCACGCCAAGCATCCCGAGATCGTGGAGCCGCCGCCTCCATTCACCTCTCTCAGCCACGTCAAGGCGACGCTGGCCCGTCCCGTCGGGCCGGTGCTCCGCCGGCTGGGGTCCGGGGCGCTGGACGAGCGCATCTACAGCTATCGCGCGGCCCGGGGCTATGCCGGCGGCTACGCCGAGACCGACGCGCTCATGCGAAACGGCGGGCGCCGGCCGTGAGCGTCGCCCCGGCGGCGCAACGGCCGGCCAGAGGGGCGGCGCTCCGGCGTCTGGTGAACGACATGGAGCGCGCAGACTGGCTGCTGCTGGCCGCGTTCGCCGCCATGGCCGTGGCCATCCTGGCCGCGCTGGCCACGCGGCCCCTGGCGATGACCGGGGCCGAGAGCGGAGTCGTGGCCGACCAGCTCCAGTACTTCGGCTGGATCCGCGTGGCCGGCGAGGACGTGGTGATCCGCAACGTCTGGGACATCGACCCGGAGGGCACGTCCTACTTCGTGCATCCGGGCTTTTTGGTGGCCGGCCTACTCCACCAGCTCGGGCTCTCGATCCCGCTGGCCTACCAGATCCTATGGAAGCCGGTGGCCGTGGGCCTCATCTTCTTCGCCTTCCGAGGCTACGTCCGGCGCCTGCTGGCCGACCGCTCGGCCCGCCTGGCCGCCCTGGCCATCGCCCTCTTCTACGTGTCGCCGCTGGCCGCCGCAATCGACCTGCTCTCGCTCGGCAGCGTGGACTTCCGCAAGGAGCTGCGCTTCCTTGTGGGCGAGGCCTTCCCCGGAACCTACGTGTGGGGCTACCTGATGACGGCGATCGCCGTCGGCCTGCTGCCGGCGGTGCTGCTGGCCACCGAGCGGGCTGCCGTGCCCGAACGACGTCGCACGGGCCGGTCGGGCGCCTTCTACCTGGGCTGGGCGGCGGCCGGGGCGCTGATGGTCTCGTGGCTCCAGCCGTGGCAGGGCGTGGCCCTCGTCGCCACGGTGGGGCTGGTGGAGCTGGTTCGCTGGGGCACGCGCGAGGTGAGCATTGCCCAGTCCGCGCGGGTGCTCGGCCCGGTGCTCGTGGGGGCGCTGCTTCCGCTGCTGTACTACTGGGTCCTGGAGCGCGTCGACCCGGCCTGGGAGATCGCCGGGCAGGCCAACCGCAACTTCCAGCTCGGCTGGCCTGCGTCGGTGTGGCTGCTGGGCCTCGGCCCGCTCGTGCTGCCCGCTGCGCTCGCCTACCGGCGCCGGAGGCTGGACTGGCAGGGACTGGCCGTGCGCGTCCTGCCGCTGGCAATGGTGGGCGAGTACTTCCTGATCAGCGCGAGCGGCCTCGGCACCTTTCCCTTCCACTCGCTGCAGGGGATCTCGCTGCCCCTGGGGATCCTCGCCGTGGAGGGGGCGGCCACGCTGCGGCCGACCGCCTGGTGGGCCGGCCGTGCGCGCTGGGTAGGGGTCGCGCTGGCCGCGACGCTGGCGCTGGGAGTGGCCGACCGGCTCGACCAGATCCGAATCGAGATCCACAAGGGCGGCCAGCCCTACCTGTTGGAGGATGGTGAGCAGGCGGCGTTTGACTATCTCGAGGGCCTGGACCGGCCGGGCGGCGTGCTCGCGCCGATCTACTCTGGGCTGATGGTCCCCTACCAGACGGGCCGCGAGACCTGGGTGGGCCAGATCTCCTGGACCCCCGGCTACCGCGACCGCGTCGAGCGGGCGGACGCGCTGTTCTCGGGGCGGCTCGAACGCGACCGCGCGCTGCGCCTGGTGTCCGGATCGGGCGCCGCGTTTCTCTACGCCGACTGCCTCAAGCGGCGTGATCTGGCCCGTCTGCTCGCGCCCTACCTGACCTCGGTGCGGCGCTTCGGCTGTGCCACGGTCTACGAGGTCGACCGGCGGGCGCTGCCGTGATCTCACAGGCGCCGGCACGGGAGGAGAGGCTGACAGGTGCGCCACCCCGCCCGCTCGAGCTCGGGCTCCTGTTCGCGGCCGCCGCGGCCATCTCGGGCCTGGTCATGCTCAAGGGCATGCAGCCCAACGACGAGGGGCTGATGCTGCAGGGCGCCGCCCGGATCGCAGGTGGCGAGGTGCCCTACCGCGACTTCTGGTGGTTCTACCCGCCGGGACAGCCGTACCTCCTGGCCGGGCTGTGGGAGGTCTTCGGCCCCTCGCTGCTGACGTGGCGTATCGTCCGCGTGCTCGTCAACGCCGCGGTGGCGCTGCTGGTCTACATGCTCGCCCGTCGCGCGGCGCCCCGGGGCTTCGCGCTCGCGGCGGCGGCCGTGCCCGCGGTGGCGATGGCGACGCCCACCGGACCGCACCCCTATCCGGTCGCGCTGGCCCTGGCGCTGGGCTGCCTGCTCGTGATCGACCGGTCGCCCGTGTTCGCAGGCGTGCTGATCGGTCTCTGCGCCCTGTGGCGGATCGAGTTCGCCGCCTACCTAGGGCTGGGCGTGGCGCTCGGATACCTGATCCGGCCCGGTGACGGCGGCGCCCGCGCCGCCGGTACATTCGCGCTCGCCGGCGTGGTCAGCGGCGCCGCCCTGTTCGCGCCGGTGGTGATCCCCGCCGGTCTCGGGCCCTCCTGGGATCTGCTGATCCGGTATCCGATCGAGGACTTCAGCGACTATCAGTCGCTGCCCTTCCCGCGTATATATGGGGGCGGCTTCGACTTCGGCTCGCTGAGCGCCGCGCGGGACACCATCGGGTCGGTGCTGTCGTTCCAGGTCCCACTGCTGCTGATGCTGGACCTGGCCGCCGTCCTGGCGGTGTTCGGTCTGCGCTTCCGGCGCGAGAACTGGCAGCTCGTGCCGCTGGCGGTGTTCGGCGTGGGCATGGCGCACTACCTGATCACGCGTCCCGACGCCTTCCACGTGGCCCCGCTGGCCGTGACCCTGGCCGCGCCGTCGGCCTGGATCCTGGCCGACGCGTGGCGGCGGCTCGCACCTGCGGCGCGCAGCGGGCTGCGGGCGGCCCCGGGCCGCATCAAGCTCTCCCTGATCCCCGTTCCCGTCATCGCGCTCACCATGGGCTGGCTGGTGCTTGACGGCGTCCAGCGCTGGGAGCGCCAGCTGGAGTCGAGGATGGTGCCGATCGAGCTGGCGGTGGCCGACGGGGCGCGCGAGCTCGAGACCTACAACTGCTCGCTGCCAGGCGCCGATCCCGTCCAGGTCTGCACGCTCGACGACCTCGAGAGCACCGTCCGCCACATCCGCTCGCGCGTGCCGGAGGGCGAGCCGATCTACGTGGGGACCCAGCGCTCGGACCTGGTGACGTCGGGTGCGCCGGTGCTCTACGTGCTCAGCGGGCGCCCGAGCGCCACCCGCTACGACATCGCGGCGCCCGGAGTGGTCACCTCGGCGCCGGTCCAGCGCGAGATCATCTCCGACTTAGAGCGCCGCGGGCTCCCGCTGGTGGTGCGCTGGACGGCGTCGATCACCGCGGCGCCCGAGCCCAACCGCGCGGGGCGGTCGACCGGCGTGCGCCTGCTCGACAGCTTCTTCGACCGGCGCTACCGCCGGAGCGCCCGCTTCGGGCCCTACGTCGTGCTCGAGCGCCGCTAACCGCCGCCGCCGGACAGTCGCTTGAGCTCCGAGGCCCGGCCGCCCAGCACGGCGAACACGCTCAGGCGGGAGGGATCGGCGGCGGCGCGGTCGGCGCTCGGATAGGCAATCCTCACCTGGTAGCCGGCGTTCGCCGCCGCCCGGCCGAGCGTCCGGGCCACGTCGGGCCGCGAGATGCTCGCGCTGGTGCGGGCCAGCAGACGCCGGTCGGCGAAGACCAGCACCTGGTCGACGGCGGCCCGGCGCCGAGGGTCGGCCGCCCATCCCCCGATCGACAGGTGGCCGGCATCGAGGGCGTCGACCTTCTCGATGAAGCCCGCGACAGCTTCCCGGTCGATCCGGAGGCTCCGCCCGCCGGCGAGCTCGATGCGCGCGGACTTCTCGTCGAGGCGAGCCTGCGAACCCTGGGCCCCGTTGGTAGGCAACGCAGCCAGCGACGGGGCGCCGGTAGCGGATCGGCGCACCGCGTAGACCTCGATCTCGTTGCGCCCGGGACTGAAGGCGGAGGGGGGCAGCAGGGCGCTGAAGCGCACGTCGTCCGCGTCGCGGTAGGCGGTGGCGATCGCCCGGACGGTCCCGTTCAGCGCGATCGCCAGCGTCGTTCCCGGCCCGGTGACGCCGCTGATCCGACCGGAGGCCAGAGCCGGGAGCAGCGCGGCGGCGGGGTCGACGTCGGCCAGCAGTGGCAGGTCGTCGATCTGCACTCGGGACGCGTCAGCCGGAGCCGAGGGCAGAGTGACGGCCCGCCGCCCCAGGAGGTCCGCTCCCGCCCGCGGGGCGAGCAGGCCGCCCTCGTCGGCGAACAGGCGCAGGCGCCGGAGCACCTCTGCGGCCCTCGCGCGCTGGAACTGGGCGAACGGAAGTGAGACGTCAGCCCCGCTGGAGACCGTGACCGCGGCCCGGTCGCCCACGCCCCGGCGGGCGGAGCGTCCCTGGAACTGTCAGTCCGAGCTCACGTCCAAGAGGTCGACGATCGTCGGCACCACGTCGATGGTCTGGACGGGCGAGTCGTCCACCCAGCCCTGACGCTGGCCTGGCCCCTTGATGAACAACGGCACCGACGCGATATCGGGCAGGTTGCGCCTGGTGGCGTAGCGGCGTGGGGTTCCCGCTCGGAAGCTGACCCCGTGGTCAGCGGTCACCACCAGCAGCGCCCGGTCGTAGAGGCCCTGCTCGCGTAGCCGCGTCAGCAGTCGCCCGATCAGCCGATCCACGTACTCGAGCTGGAGCAGGTACCGCTGGTAGCCCTGCTGCGCCAGGTAGGGGTCGTCGACCCAGCTAGAGCCTTCGATGCCGGGTATGCGGCTCGTGTCGGTGGCGTATTGCCGGCCCGACGGCAGGTACTGCCACGGCCAGTGAGGCATCGCGAGGTGCAGGAAGCTCAGGCGCGGTCGGGCTCCCGAATCGTCGATCCGCGAGAGAAAGCGGCTGAACTGCCGTGGGCGGTCGTCGAACGCGCTCTGGGGGATGCCGGAACGGACCCGCACCGAGGCCGCCGCGCCGCCCCCCTGATCGCGGAACCCCTCGAACGTCGCGTCGACCGAGGGCAGGTCATCCGCCAGGTCGTCGGGCAGCAACAGGCGAAGTGACACCACGCTGAGATCGTCGACCAGTGAGCGCAGCCGGTCGCCGCCCTCCTTGCGGGCGCGCTCTCCACAGAGGCTCTCGGGGCAGAGCTCCGTCGCCGTCTCGCGAACGTCGAGCGTGTAGCGCCCGCCCAGCAGGGTGAAGAGGTTGCGGGGATGGTCCGAGGCGATCGGGAGCGAGTCGCCCCCCGCACGAGCGCCCGTGAGCAGGGCGGGCACGGCACGCTCCGTGGCGTAGTCGACGGTGGTCGCGTTGCGGTACCAGGTGGAGTCACGTGCCAGCTCCGCGAAGTTGGGGTAGCGACGCGCGTCGATCTGCAGGCGGCGGTCCATCAGTGATCCGCCGGCGAGCTCGTCGAAGACCACCATCACCACGGGCGCACCCCCGCCTTCCGCACTCGCCGCGGAGACGTCGTCCTGGGGCAGGACCAGCTCAGCGACGGGTGAGAGCAGCAGGAAGATCGCGAGGAAGACCGCCGGGGCGGGGGTGAGCACGGTGAGGAAGCTGCGCACGCCGCCCCGTCCGGCGTAGAGCCAAGCACCGGCGACTCCGGCCACCGCGGCCAGGGCGATCGGGACCGCAGGGCCCCCGGGCCACACGTCCCCGAGCACCTGAAGCGCGATCACGCCGGTCAGGCCCGCCACCAGCAGGAGGTGCAGCGCCCACCGAGCGCGAGGCAGCCGCAGCAGCGTCAGCTCGAGCAGGAACATCGCGCTCGGCGGCAGCAGGGCGAGGCCGAAGGCCAGCAGCAGGATGTCAGCCCGGGTGTTGCCCCGGGCCACGAAGAACTCCGGGGTGTCGCCGAGCACGTCGAGCAGCGGCTGCACCGCGGCAAAGGCCCATAGCACGGTCAGGTGCGGCCAGGAAACCAGGAGCCCGGCATGTGACGGGTGGCCGCCGGGAGTCCGTGGACGCGGATCCTCGGCGGAGACGGCGGAGGCCTCTGTCACCGGGCGAGGCTACCGCGCGCCGCTCACGCGGCAGCCATGGCGGCACGGCTTGTGACGATCGAGTCGAAGCCGTCCGACCCCAGGTCTAGGTTGCGTTTGCCTTCCCGGAGAGGGGAGGCGCCGGCGCACCGGACAGGTCGCAGTCGGGAACTGCGCCGGCCGTCCGTACAAGGAGCGAGAAGCCGATGCGCGAGCGACACGAACAGCTCCCCGATGACCTGGCCGAGGTGGTGGTCCGGCTTCGCGCCGAGCGCGTCGAGGCCACGCCACTCGAGCTGGACCGGGTCAAGCAGCGCGTGCTGGCGACGCGCAGGCGGCCCGTCGGCGGCCTGCGCCGTGCGCGCCTGACCACGGCGGTCATGGCGATCGGCCTGGTGGGCACCACCGGCGTGGCCTTCGCGGCCAGCGGCGGCCCGGTGGACGGCGCCGGCGACCGGCCGGCGGCCAGCTCCCAGTACTGCCCGCCGCCCGTGCCCGGAACCGGCGGCAACGACGTGCGGGGCTACGGCGCCGCCAAATGCGGGGTCGTCAGGTGATCACCCTCGGCATCGTCCTGATCGGCTGGCTGCTCGTTGCAATGGTGTTCCTGGCCGTGTGCGCAGCGGCCAAGCGCGAAGCGCGCCCGGACCGCCCCGGCGAGCCGGTCGACGTCATGGCTCCATCTGCCCCCGAAGCTTTCTCAACGCCCGGTAGACGCGGCCCTCGATCGTCGTCAGCCGCTCCTTTGTGAGCTTCGCCATCTCGGGCACGGTCAGCTCCGCGCCGTAGCGCAGCGCGATCGCCTCGCGCTCCTCGTCGGTCAGCGAGGCCAGGGCACGCTGCACGGCATCACGAGCATCCACGTGCTCGTCGAACGAACCCGTCTCGTCCGCACCGGCCCGTGTCCGCTCGAGCGCGCGGGACTCCGCCGAGCGCCGGCGCACGTGGTCGCGAAGGGAATTGAGCGCGATCGCGTATAGCCAGGTCTTCTCGCTCGCCTTGCGCGGGTCGAAGCGGCGCCGCGCCCGAAGGGCCTTCTCGAACGTGTCGGCCAGCAGGTCCTCGGCCGTTGACCGGTCACCCACGCGGTAGGCCAGGAAGGAGAGCAGCGGCCCGGCGTGCTCGGCGTACAGGCGCTCGAAGTCCTCGGTCCGCAACGCAGGCTCAGCGCACGATCGAGGGGTCGGCCAGGATGCGCCGCGCTCGGGCCGCGCGCCCGGCGGGCCCGCCGACGGTACGGGCGAGCTGGTCGACGGCCGCCTCACGGGGGTTCAGCCGCCGGGCCGCGGCGAGCGCGGGGCCCGGATCGCGTCCCGCGGCCGCAACGACCAGCGCCTGGGCGTAGCGGTACTGCCAGTCGTCCGGATCGCGGGCCACGGCGTCGCGGGCCAGCTCCAGGGACTGGCCGGCGCGTCCCTCGCGGGCGGCGCAGAGCGCCAGCACGGCGTGCGGCTCGGCGCGCGCCGCCACGCGGTCGCGGGCCGCCTCGGCGCGCTCGGTGGCCGTGGCGCAGTCCCCGCGGTCATACGCGGCCACGGCGCCATCCAGGTGGTCCTGGGACACCGCCACCAGGAGGGGAGGAACGGCCACGGCCAGCGCGGCGACCACGGCGACGGTACGCATGACCGACCCGGCTGGCCCCCGGTCGCCCGGTACGCCCGAGGGTGCCCGCGCCAGCGCCGCTCCGCCGGCCGCGAAGACCCATACCGTCACGGCGCCCAGCTCCCAGTCCCAGTCGATCCCGGCGTGCACCGCCCACGTGACCGTCGCGGCCAGCAGCGCCGCGTACGGGGCCCGAGTGGGCCCGCGGGCCAGCCGGGCCACCCCGAGCAGGATCATCCCGAGCGCGAACGCCAGCAGTGTGAGGCCCACCAGCCCGAGCTCGCCCAGCATCTCCACGTAGAGGGAGTGGGCATCGGTCACGCGGATGTCCACCGGCCGGTCGCGTGCCCACCAGGTCTCGAACGTTCCCGCCCCCTGGCCGGCCAGTGGCGCGTCCTCGAAGGCGCGCGCCGCCGAGCGCCAGTGATCGCGCCGCCCCCCGCCGGTGGTGGCGCGAAGCCGCTGCCGGGCATCGGGGCTGAGCTCGGCACCCGGGTCCCGCACCACGCGCTCGTACTGGCGCCGGAGGACGTCCGACCCGTCGAACGCCACCCACGCCAACGCCAGGGCAAGGACGCCGCCCGCGGCCGCCACGAGCTGCACCTCGGCGGACGGGCCGGGGCCCGCCAGGCGGGCGTCCAAGCCGAGCAGCACCGCACGCAGAGCCGCCGCCAGCGCGCACAGCACGCCCAGGGCCAGCAGCACGTCCTGGCCCTGGGCAACGGCCAGGGAGCCGGTCGGGTCCTCGGAGGTCAGCGCCTCGGCCGCGTAGGCCACGAGCACGGCGACCACCGACGCGGGCCCGGCGGCCACGGCGGCGGCCGGGAAGCCGGCGGGGCGCGACAGCACCAGGTAGAGCACGAGCCCGAGGACGCAGGCCAGGATCGCCCCGCGCGACAGGGTCAGGTAGAGCGTGACCGACAGCGCCGGCAGAGCCGCCGCGGCGAGCACGCGTACGAGTGCGGGCTCGCGGTCGCTCGCGGCCAGGTGACCGGTGAGGACGATCGCGATCGCGGTCAGCAGGCCGAGCCCGTTCCAGTAACCGATCGGATAGCTCAGCCGCTCGCTGCGCAGCGCGAGCGTGGTGGGCAGCAGGTCGGGCAGCAGGCGGGTGAGCAGCGCGCCGAGGCACACCGCCGCCGCCCCCAGGGCCACGCCCCAGATCAGCCGCCGGATGCCCTCCGGCGTGCGCGACGCCATCGCGGCGGCCACGAACGCCAGCGCGTACAGCAGTGTGCGCTCCATCTCGACCAGCGCCCGGCCCTCGGCGTCCGACCAGGCGCCGGACGCGCCGGTCCAGACCACCAGCGCGGCCAGCGCGCCCGCCGTGGCCAGGGCCGGCGTGCCCAGGCCCGCGAACGGGCGCTCGGCCAGCGCAGCGCGCACGGCCACGAGCAGCGCGAGCGCCACCGCGGCGTATCCCACGGCGTCCGGGTAGTAGCCGCCGGAGGAGAACCCGAGGTAGGCCACGAGCGCGCCGGGCACGAACGCGCCGGCCATGTCGGCCGCGGAGCGGATGCGCTCCCGATCCTCGGCGCCCGTCCCGGCCCGCACGGCCAGGGCGGCGGCCAGGGACACGGCCACCAGGGCGGGCAGCGCGGCGGCCGCCCCTCCCGACCGGGCGGCCGCGTACACGGCCACTGCGGCCGGGACTAGAAGTAGCAGCGCGGCAGAGCTAGGACGGCGCTCAGAAAGCGCCACGCGCCCGGGCCACGGCCGAGACGGTTCTCAGGAGGATCTTCATGTCCTTGCGGGGCGAGTAGTTCTCCACGTACTCGCGCTCCACCGCCAGCCGCTCCTGGAAGGTCAGCTCGCCGCGGCCGTGCACCTGCATCGGGCCGGTGATCCCCGGCCGCATCTCCAGCCGGAACCGCTCGGTCTCGCTGTAGCGGTCCACGAGCCAGAGCGCCTCGGGCCGCGGGCCCACGAGGCTCATGTCGCCGCGCACCACGTTGATCAGCTGCGGCAGCTCGTCGAGGCTCGTCTGGCGCAGGAAGCGTCCCAGGCGAGTGACCCGCGGATCGTGCCGCATCTTGAACATCGGCTCGCTCAGGTCCTCGAGCGACATCACCTCGGAGATGCGCGCCTCCGCGTCCTGGACCATCGTGCGGAACTTGAGGATCGGGAAGGGCACGCCGTTGCGCCCGGCGCGGGGCTGGATGAACAGCACGGGCCCGCGCGAATCCAGCTTGATCGCGAGCGCCACGATCGCCATCACGGGAGCCAGCACCAGCAGGCCCACCGCGGAGATGACCACGTCCGAGGCGCGCTTGAGGGCCATCGTCGAGCGGGAGGCCTCGCCGGTGCGGTACTCGATCACCGGGAGCTCGGCGATGTGGCTGAGCTCGGTGGCCGTTCCGAGCATCGCGCGCATGGGGGGTGTCACGCTCAGCTTGACCCCCAGAGAGCGGCAGCTCCCGACCACCCGCGCCAGCGTCGGCTCGTCCAACTCGGGTGCAGCCAGAATGACTCGCTCGGCCCGGGTGGCCGCGATCAGCTCCTCCAGGTCGGCCTGGTCGAGCTCGTGAAGCTGGGCGGTGTCGACGCCGGGGGGAGAGCCGCCGTTGGAGCCGTTGGCCGTACCCTGAGGCCCGGTGTATCCCACCACCTCCATGTGGTGGCCCGGCTCCAGCTTGAGCTTGCGGCGCACGGCGGTGGCCAGCTGACCGCTGCCGATCACGAGCCCGCGCTCGGGCGGCACGATGCGGCGCCACAGGTTGCGCACCGCGCTGCGGAACATGACCGCCCCGGCGAACGCCGTGAGCCACATCACGGCCGCTCCCTTGGCCGACAGCCAGCCGTCGTCCAGCACCGCGGCCATCAGCAGCGACGTCACGGCCACGCAGACCGTGACCCAGTGCAACAGCGCGGGTCCCTCGTCGATGGTCAGGTACCAGATCTTGGGCTGGTCCTTGTCGTAGAGGCCCTCGACCTTGGCGATCAGCAGCCAGAGGGGGAGGAGCCCCAGGGCCCAGAGCATGAGGTTATGGCCCTCGGCGAAGCTGGCGACGGCGATCGCCAGTAGGAGGGTGAGCGTGTCCGCCACCGCAAGCATCCGGCGCCGGAGGGCGTCTTTCCATGGCCCGCGGCGACGGAACAGGGAATACTCCTCCGGCACCGGCGCCGCCTGCGGGCGTCCGTGCGTGGCCAAGCGGGCCGGCATCTCATTCTGTATACCCTGCTTGCGCCCAAAACGCCAGTCCAGATGAGGACTTCGCGCCAAAGGTGGGCCGCGAAACGCCCGGCAGCTACCGGTACTCGAAGGGGAGCTCGGCGGCGATCTCGCTCAGGCGCGGGGCCGTGGCGTCCCGCTCCGACGGGATCAGCTCCACGGCGGGCCAGCGGATCCCGATCTCGGGGTCGTCGAACTTGATCCCCCGCTCGATCGACTCGTCGTAGTAGCCCGAGCACTTGTACATCACGTCGGCCGTATCGCTGGTCACGCAGAACCCGTGTGCGAAGCCGATCGGGCAGTAGAGCTGGTGCAGGTTCTCGTCATCGAGCTCGAAGGCCTCCCACTCGCCGAAGGTCGGTGAGCCGCGTCGCAGGTCCACCAGCACGTCCACGATCGCTCCGCGGCCGCAGCGCACGAGCTTGGCCATCCCCTCCCCGACCTGGAAGTGCATGCCGCGCACGATCCCCTTCGTGGAGCGCGAGTGATTGTCCTGGACGAAGTCGTCGTGGATGCCCAACTCCGCCAGCACGTTCTTGCGGTAGGTCTCGTGGAAGAAGCCGCGGTGGTCCCCGTGCACCAACGGCTCGAGCAACAGCGGGCCCTCCAGCCGGGACTCCAGCAGCTTCATCAAGCGGTTTCCTCCAGGTCTCGGTCGGTGGCGGAAGCCCCATTGTCGTTGCGCAGGGCGGCCGATGTGCCCTGCCATGCGGAGCGGCGCCCGAGCGCGGCGCGGAGGCCGCGCGGGGGCGTGAGCTCCACGGGGGCGCGCATGCTCGCACCCGCGCGCCGGTAGGCGCGCCACTCGCGCACCCCGGTGAGGCGACCGCGCAGCGGGGCGAGGGTGCGGTCGGTCACGGCGGCGAACACCACGTAGGCGATGTCATACCCGATCATCGCCAGGCCGTGGCGGCGCAGCAGGGTGGAATCCGCGTTCTTGGCGAGCGTCCGCACGCGGTTTCTCCCCACCTGGAAGTACTTGAGGCTCGAGCCGTGGGCCATCGTGGCGCCGTGGTGGTGATGGACGACCGCATCCGGCACGTAGACGCACTTCCAGCCGCGCATCTGGGCGCGCCAGGCCACGTCCACGTCCTCGAGCACGAAGAAGTAGCTGTCGTCGAAGCCGCCGATGTCGTCGAGCATCGCCCGCCGGTAAAGCGCGGCGCCGCCGGAGGCGCCGAACACCTCCACCGGCTCGGCCTCGCTGGCCGAGTAGGGCTCGCCGAGCAGACGGTCGAAGGCGATCCCCAGCCGGTCCACGCCGATGCCGGCCGAGTTGATCTCCTCCCGGCCGCCGGCGAAGCGCATCTGGGCCGCCACCGAGCCGACGCGATCGTGTGACCGGGCGGCCTGGAGTAGCCCTCGCACGGCGTCGGGCTCGGCCACCACGTCGTTGTTCACCAGCAGCACCCACTCACCGGTCGACGCCTCGATGCCGCGGCTCACGGCCGCGAAGCCGAGGTTCTCGGGCATCACCAACAGGCGCGCGTCCGGGGCCACCTCGCGCACGACGTCGGCCGAGCGGTCCCCCGAGGCGTTGTCCACCACGATGAGCTCGGTGGGCTCGCCGACCCGGCCGAGCGCCGCGCCCAGGGACCTGAGGCACTCGCCGAGGATCCCGGGCCGGCGATAGTTGACCACGACCGCGGAGATCGCCGGACTCTGCAACGGGCCCTCGACCTTTACAGGATCTTCTTGCGGGCGACCGTGCTGCGCGCGGCGGCGATCACGAACTTGCCCATGATCGCCGTGTAGATCACCGTGTCCACCAGCGGGCGCGGGCCGGCGTAGAACTTGCGGTAGAAGCGGCCCATGCTGCGGTGGAAGGCGAGGTTGTGCTTGAGGCCGCGGTGGCGGCCGCTGCGGCGCGCCTCGACCGTGGTGCCGCCCTTCACGTGTATGCAGGTGACCGATCCGTCGTAGAAGACCTTCCATCCCTCGTGCTTGAAGCGGTAGCACCAGTCCAGGTCGTCCATGTAGAGCCAGTAGCCCTCGTCCAGCGGCCCCACCTGCTCCAGCGCCGTGTCGCGAACGAGCATGAACGCGCCGTTGACCGCGTCCACCTCGCCACTGTCCAGCTCGTCGAGCTCGGGGGCGCGATACTGGGAGAGCCTGGAGTCCGCCGCGCGGCGCCCGACGCCGGTGAAGTGGGCGAGCGCGCCCAGGGGGGTGGGGAAGGAGCGCTTGGCCGCGTGGTCGAACGTGCCGTCGGGCTGCACCAGCCGGCAGCTGGCCATCCCGATGTCGGGCCGGGAGTCCATGAGCTTGATCATCCAGTCGAGCGCGCCTGGCGTGACCTCGGTGTCGGGGTTCAGCAGCAGCACGTAGCGCGCCTTGGCCTGGCGGAGCACCACGTTGTTGGCGATGCAGAAGCCCGCGTTCCAGGGCAGCGAGTGCAGCTGGACCTCGGGGTACTCGCCGCGGATCATCTCCGGCGCCCCGTCCGTGCTGGCGTTGTCAACCACGTGGACGACCATCGGGCCGAACTCGAGCGGGAAGCGCCGCAGCGACTCCAGGCACGCGCGGACATGCTCGCGGGCGCCGTCGGAGACCACGATCACAATCTCGAGCAGCGGCGGCGCGATCGAGGCGGCTGGGGCCGAGGCCTGGGGGTGGGAGGTGGGTTCGGCTGCCATTGTCGAGTCTGGTCGAGTCTGGTGAGGGGCCTAGCGACCCTTGCCCGACGCACCACGCTACAAGGAACCGCCGTAATTCGCGCAGAACACTCTGCAGCGATCTCTGGCGTGCTGTTGTAGCGTAGGCGCGGTGACAGACGCCGCGAACGACTCGCAGCGTGGTGGACGTAGCAACGGCCTGCCCTCGGAGCCGCCCCGGGCCGGGACGGTGCTCGTCACCGGCGGTGCCGGCTACATCGGAGCCATCCTCACCGAGCGGCTGCTCGAGCGGGGGTACCGCGTGCGCGTGCTCGACCGCCTCTACTGGGGAGAGAAGCCCCTGGAGCGGGTTCGCGACCGGATAGAGCTGGTGGTGGCGGACGTCCGGGACATCCCGGCCAGCGCCATGGACGGCGTCGACGGGGTGATCCACCTGGCGGGCCTCTCCAACGACCCCACTGCCGAGTACGACCCCGAGGCCAACTGGCAGATGAACGCCGTGGCCACCGAGGCGCTCGGCAAGGCCTGTGTGGAGCGCGGCGTGTCGCGCGTGGTCTTCTCGTCCTCCTGCTCCCTCTACGACGGCCTTCCCCCCGGCATGCACGACGAGAACGCGGCGATCCAGCCTCGCGGGGCCTACTCCACCTCCAAGCACTTCGGCGAGAACGCCCTGCTCGAGCTCCAGGACCAGGGTCTCTGCCCGGTCATCCTCCGCAACGGCACCGTGTACGGGCACAGCCCGCGGATGCGCTACGACCTCGTGGTCAACACCTTCGTCAAGGACGCGCTCGTGGAGGGCCGCCTGCTGCTGCACGGGGGCGGCTGGATGTGGCGCCCGCTGGTGGACGTCCGCGACGTGTCCGACGCGATGGTGGCCGCCTACGAGGCGCCCGATCACCTCGTCAAGGGCGAGGTCTTCAACGTCCTGCACAGCAACTACCAGATCCGCGAGCTGGCGATGCTCGTGGCCGGGTCGGTGCAGCTGGTGGGCGCGACGGTGCGGCTGGAGGAGGCTCCGGCCCCCAAGCTCACGCGGGACTACGAGTGCAGCAACGCCAAGCTGTCGTCACGGCTGGGCTTCATCCCGCGCCGGTCGGTGGTCGAGGCGGTGTCGGACCTCCTGAAGGAGATCGACACCAGCGACCGCGCCTCGCTGACCGATCCGCGCTACTACAACATCCGCTGGCTGCAGCTCCTCCACGAGGTCCAGCCCCGCATCGAGGAGTTCGGCTCGGTCTTGTGAGCCTCGGCCGCGTGCTGATAACTGGCGGCCGCGGCCAGCTCGGGTCCGACCTTCAGGAGCGGCTGTCGGGACGGGCCGAAGTGCTCTCCCGCTCGCATGAGGAGCTGGACATCGCCGACGACGCCCAGCTCGGCCGCGCGTTCGACGAGGCCGCCCCGGACGTGGTCTTCAACTGCGCCGCCTTCCACAACGTGGAGGTGTGCGAGCGCGAGGAGGACCGCTCGTTCGAGGTCAACGCGCGCGCGGTCAAGCGGATGGCCGAGCGCTGTGCGGGCGGCGGGGCCAAGCTCGTGCACCTGAGCACCAACTACGTGTTCGACGGCTCGGCCGCCGAGCCGTATCCCGAGAGCGCCGGGGCCTCCCCCCGCAGCATCTACGCGCTCTCCAAGCTCGCCGGCGAGTACGCCGCCCTGGCGTACGCGCCTGATGCGCTCGTGGTGCGCGGGGCCGGTCTCTACGGGCGGCACGGCAGCGCCTCCAAGGGCGGCAACTTCGTCACCCGAATGATCGCTCGCGCCCGCGAGCAGGGGAGCGTGAAGATGGTCGCCGATCAGCGCCTCTCGCCCACCTACACGGGCGACCTCGCCGAGGCGCTGATCGAGGGGGTCGAGACGGGCGCGTCCGGCCTCGTGCACCTCACCGCATCCGGAGACTGCTCCTGGTTCGAGTTCACCGAGGCGATCATGGCCGTGGCCGGGATCGAGACGGCGCTCGACCCGGTCTCGACGACGCGCCCTCCGGGAGGGGCCGACCGGCCGCTCAACGGGGTGCTCGCCCGGCCGCGGGCGGACTCGCTGGGTCTGACGCCGCTACGGCACTGGCGCGAGGCGCTGGTCGACTACATGGAGCGGGCGGGCATGGCCGCGGACTCGCCGCTCTCGATCCCCACCTCCGGCGGAGACTCGTAGTGTCGAGTGCAACCGCGGCCGGCCCTTCCCGGGAGGGTCGCCTTCGTCCCGTGGCGCGCACGGCCGCGGCTGTCGTCGTGCTCGGCACGGCGACGCTGCTCGGTGTGGCCGGAGCAATCCGCCCCGGCTGGCTCCTCGCGCTGGCGGCGGCGATCTCGTTCGTCGGCCTGCTCCTGGCCCTTCTGGTCGAGGCGCGCACGGCCGTCGTCCTGCTAATCCCGCTCGTGGCGTTGGGGGGGGTGGCGGTCGCCTTCGTCTGGCCCACCGCCACGATCCTCGGCGCGGCGCTGATCGTCGTGGCCGCCCTGCTCCGCCGCGCGCCCGTGCACGCCCTCCTGACTGCGCTGCTGCTTTCCGCCTTCGAGGGTGCGCTCAAGCTCCGCCTGGCGATCGAAGGGGCGCCCTCACCCCGCACGATTGGCGCCCTCGCCATCGACCTGAGCCTCTTCTCCGCCATCGCGGGGCTGGTCATCCGCGACCGGGCGACCACGCTGCGGACGCTGTGGGGCCAGCTCAACCGCTTCGAGCGCGTGGCGCTGGGGTTGCTGGTGGGCTGGCTCGCCGTGTCCGTTCTCCAGACCGCGCAGAGCGGGGACGTGGTGGCCGGCGTCCAGGGCTTCCGTCTGAGCCAGGCCTACGCCGTCGCCGCGCTGGCCGGCCTTCTGATCTTCAGATCGGGTCTGTCCGAGGAGCGGGTCACCCGGCTCCTGTTGTACGTGCTCGCCGCGGTCTCTGCCTACGCGGCACTGCGCACGATCACGGGACCTACGGGCAGCGAGGTCACGTTCATCGACGAGCGCTCCGGCCAGGGCGCGCTCGGCACCGCCGGTCGCGCGCTTGGCGGCTTCTCGAGCCCCTTCGGCGTGGCCAGCTTCCTGGTGCCCGCCTCCGTCTTCGGACTCGTCCTGGCCTACCTGCGCGAGCGTGACCGGCTTCTGTCGGCCTTCGCGGCGGTAACGGCCGCCGTCGGCGTGGTGGGGTCCTACGTCCGCACCGGCCTGGTGGCGCTGGCCGCCGGCGCTGCATTCCTGGCCGCCATGCTCGCTCGAGGACGGGGCCTGACCCGGCGCCAGCGATTGGTGCCCGTGGCCCTGATCGTGGTCCTCCTGGCCGGCGGCTACGCCGGGTCGGTGCTGACGAGCGACGTGTCCGACCTGGCCAAGCAGCGGTCGGAGGGGCTCAAGGACCCGCTGGGCGACGAGTCGCTCAACACCCGCCTCGACACCTGGGGCGACACGCTCGAGAGGGTGGCCGACGAGCCGCTCGGATCGGGACTGGGCACGATCGGTCACGCGACCTTCACGGGGGAGCGCGACAGCGACGTGTTCACCGACAACAGCTACCTGAAGGTGATCCGCGAGCAGGGCGTGATCGTCGGGCCGCTCTTCGTCCTCGGCCTGCTCGGGTTCACGGGCGCGATCGCCGTCCGCCTGTCTCGCGCCGGACCCACCCGTCACCCGGTGGGCGTTGCCGCTCTGGCCGGCTTCGTGAGCTTCATGGTGCTCGCTGTCATGGCCGAGTACTTCGAGCAGCCCGGGAAGGTGCTCGCTTGGATGCTGTTGGGCATCGCCGCCTGGGAGGCGTTCCTCAAGGTGTCCCCAGGCGAGAACGCGGCATGAGGGAATCGCTGGCCGAGCTCGTTCGCGGGCGCGGCCTGATCCTCGGCCTGGCGGCTGCCGTGATGGTGGCGCTGCCGGTGGCGCTCACGCTGGCCCGCGACGTCAGCTACGAGTCTCGGATACCCCTGGTCGTGGCCCCTGCCTCGGAGACCGGGCAGCGGGTGAGCCAGGCTGAGGTACGGCGGTACGCGGAAACGCTGATCCCGACCGAGCGGGTAGCCCGGGCGTCGGCCTTCCAGGCGAGCTTTCCGCTCGACCCGGACACGGTCGTGGAGAACACGCGGGTAGAGGGTCGCCCGCGGGGCGGCGTGAACCTGGTCATAGAGAGCGACACCCCGATGCACGCGCAGGAACTGGCCGAACTGGAGGGCAAGCTGATCGAAGACCTGTCCAAGCGCCGCCGGGACCGCGGATCCGATGAGAGCCGCCGCCTTCCGGACCTGTTCAAGCGGGAGTCGAACCCGGATCTGCCCGCGGCCGAGCGCCGGGAGGCGCGCGTGGCGATCGCCGAGGTACTGAGCCGGCTCGACCGCAAGAGCCCGCTCTTGGAGCGGGCAACAACCACCGCCCCCGAGCCGGAAGTGACCGGCTCGGTGGACAAGCTCGTGGAGCGGCTGCCCGGTGAGTTCCCGGCCAACCCGGGCCCGTTGGCGGCGGGGGTGGCCGGGCTGCTGCTGGCGCTCAGCCTCTTCGCGGCGTGGGCCCTGGTCGGCCCGATGCGTGATGCGGCGTCGCGGCGTGGGGGCTGAGCCCGGACGCAGGGTCGCCATCGCGTTCCACGAGCCCGTCGTGGGCGGAGCGTCGATCGCGGTTCTGCGCGTGCTCCCGCTGCTCGAGGTGCGCGGCTGGACCTTCGCGTTCTGGACGCCGCCGGGCCCGCTCGAACGCCGGCTGCGCGAGATGGGCTACCCGGTTTTCGGTGAGCCGAGGCACCTGCGCTACAGCCTCGCCGCCCTGCGCGTGTCACCGGGGCCCGTCCGGCGGCTGGCCAGCGTGCCGGGTTACCTGCGGCGCTTCCGCCACTGGGTGCGAGAGCAGGCCCCGGACGTGTTGCACGCCAACACGCTGATCACGCTTCCCGAGGCCGTGGCCGCCCGAGGCACGGGCGTTCCGACGATGCTCTACGTCCACGAGATTCTGCCCGACGATCGCCGCGGCGCAGCCGCCGGGCGCTTGATACGTCGGTTCACCGACGCGGTCATCACCAACTCGGCGGCCAGCGTGGCGGCCCTGCGACGGGCCGGGGTGGAGCCGCACGAGTCCTACTACGGCGTGGAGTTGCCCCCGCGGCCCGGGACGACGCGACCCGCCACCGAGTCAGTCGTGGTCGGCACGCTCGGCACGATCTCCCATCGCAAGGGCAGCGACATCTTCCTGGACGCCGCCGAGCGGGTGACGCGTGAGCTGCCCGAGGTGAGATTCAGGATGGTCGGCCCCCGTCCGGAGGGTCCCGAGGGCCCGTGGGCCGACGCCATGATCGAGCGCGCCCGCTCAGCCGGGGTGGACTGGCACGCCACCGATGACGCCTTCACCGAGCTGGCCGAGTGGGACCTGCTCGTACTGCCGTCGCGAAGCGAGCCCTTCGGCCTCGTGGTGATCGAGGCGATGGCCATGTGCCTGCCGGTGGTCGCGAGCCGCCTGGACGGGCCGCAGGAGATCCTGACCGAGGGGACCGGGGTTCTGGTGGAGCCAGGCGACTCGGCGGCGCTCGCCTCGGCGATCGTCGCGCTGGCTCGTGACGGCGCCACCCGCCAGGCGATGGGCGCCGCGGGACGGGAACGCGTCGAGACGGAGTTCACCCTCGAGCGGCAGGCCGCCGCCGTGGACGCCGCCTACGCCGACGCCATCTCGCGCCGCGCCGGCGTCTGATCGCCCGCTGCGTTGCGGGCCAGCTGCCGCTCCAGCAGCGCGAGCGTAAGGCCGGCCATCAGGTAGAGAGAGCCGACGTAGGTCCAGGCCGCGCCCTCGTCCCCGCCGCCGGGGATGAGCACCAGGGCGAGCAGGACGCCTGCCGCGAGTCCTGCGAGGCCGATCCCCAGGAGCCGCGCCTCTCCGCCGAAGGCGACCACGGCGTACCAGCATATGCCCAGCACCGCGTAGCCCGGGATGCCTATGAGGACGATGCGCAGCAGGTCGGCGCCCCCGGCGAAGTCCGCGCCGAAGATCAGCCGCATGACGGTTTCCGCCAGGGGCAGGGTGACCAGGGCCACGACCGCGCTTGCCGCCGTGACCGCGAGCAGCACGCGATGAAACAGGGCGCGCGCTCGCGGCGGGTCGGCGCTCGCCAGGTAGCTGATGCCGGGCAGCAGCGCGAAGCCGGAGCTGATCGCGAGGATGTAGGCCGCGTCGCCGAAGCGCTGGGCGGCCGAGAAATGTGCCACCTCGCGGTCCGTTCCGAGGTTTCCCAGCAGCGTCAGCGGCAGCCGCATCAGCAGCGCGAGCGCGATGCCGGCGACGGCCAGGCGAATCCCGATGCGCACGAGCTGTCGCCACCCGGTCCGCCGCTCGGCTGCCGGGGGGCGCTCCAGGTCCTTCCGGATCGCCAGGTAGGCGACCACCCCGGAGATCAGCTCCTTGGCCGCGAGCACGGACAACACCGCGGTCACCCCGAGCCCGGCGACGGTCGTCGCGGTCGCCCCGGTGATGAACGCGACCGCTCCGGCCGACTGGATGGCCGCCTCGAGCCCAAATCGCCCCAGGCCCCTGAGCATCGTCGCGATGAAGTCGAACAGCCGGTTGAAGAGCACGTAGGCCGCGGTGACCAGGACCGGCACGAACGAGCTGCCGGGACCGGAGTCCACCGCGCCGATCAGCGGCAGAACGAGCGCGGCCACGACGGCGCTGACGGCCACCACCGGAAGTGCGGCGTAGAAGAGATCGCCCGGTGAGGTCCTTCCTGTCGACGCGTCGCGGCTGGCCACCAGCGGGACGCCGGTGTCGCTCAGAATCGTGAACGCGGCGGCCAGGACCAGCAGATATGAGTAGCTGGCGAACTCCTCGAGCGACAGCAGCCGAGCGGCCACGACGAGGAAGAGGATCTGGGCGAACTTGGAGAACGCTCGTGAGATGAAGGTGACCGACGAGTGGGCCACCAGCCCCCGGTCGGTGGCCGCGGCGCGCTCCAGACGCTCGGGTGCCCTGTCTTCGCCCACGGCTTCGAGGCTACCCGCGGATCCCGCGGGAGCGCGCTGTTAGGATCCCGTGCGCTTGAGCTCCGACGCTCGGTCGCCGATCACCGCAAAGGCCCGAAGCTCGACATCGGAGGCGTCCTCGCCGAGGTCGGCGCTGACGTTGAAGCCGGCCAGCAGCGCCCGCTGGCCATAGATCTCGACCAGGTCGGGGCGCGGCACCGACGGCTCAACCGCCTTGATGAAGCGATCCCCCGCAAACAGGAGCACCCGTTCGGCCGGTCCCCCCTCGCGGCTGAAGGCCCATCCCCCGGCCACCAGAGCCGTGCCCTCCACGTCGCGGGCCTCGATGAACCCGTCCACCGCGCCCGGCTTCACCGCGAAGCGACTCCCGTGCGAGCCGGCGATCGTGAGGCCCTCGTTGCCGTCGACGAGGCGGAACCTCTCGCCCACGGAGGATTCGAGCGGGGCAGCGCGCCAGCGGCCAGTGGAGCCTCGCAGGGCGTAAATCGACGTGCGGTTGGCTCCCTTACGCAGCAGGGATGGCTCCACGAACGCCTCGAGGCGAAGCCCCGAAACATCCCGGTAGGCGGTGGTCACGGCGGCGATGCGGTCCCCGACCACCAAGGCGATCGGCGTGGCACCGGGGTTGGTGCCGCTGATCTTCCCGTTCACGAAGACCGGCAGGGCGTCCGCCCGCGGCCGAACCGAGGCGAACACATAGGGGTCCTCCAGCTCGACCCGGGCCGGGAACGCAGGTGCGGCTGGCAGGTCCTCCACGTTGGCGCCGATGAGTCTGGCGTCGAGACCCGGAGCGAAGATTCCGGCGCCTCGATCGCCTGACCCGAAGATCGCTGTGTCGCGTGCGACGGTTTTCCTGCGGCGGGCCAGGAAGTCGGCGAACGCGATGTCGAGCGGCGCCCCGTACTTGGCGTAGACCTGCACTGGGGCGGAGTCGTCCCTCCCCCGGTCACCCACGGCCTCACCGTCGGTCCTCCAAGGCAGCCGCGCACCGATGGCGCGTGCGATCGTCGGCATCACGTCCACACTGCTGGCGGGGGTGTCCACGAGATTTCCCTGCGTCTGACCGGGCCCCTTGATGAACAGCGGCACGCTGGCCACCTCGGCCAGGTTCTGCTCGGTGACCGCCCTGCGCGGTTGGCTGGGCACGAACGCGACGCCGTGGTCGGCGGTGACCACCACGAGCGACCGTTCGTACAGGCCCACCTTGCGTAGGCGAGCGATCAGCCTCCCGATCAGGCGGTCCGTATAGGCGAGCTGGAGCAGGTAGCGCTGCTGTCCCTGGACGACGAGTCGCCGGTCGTCGCCCCAGCGGTCGTTGGTGGTTCCCGGCACGCCCTGCTGGCTCATGGGGTAGCGCTGACCGGAGGGCAGGTAGTCCCATGGCACGTGGGGCAACTCGATGTGCAGGAAATCCAACGTAGGGCGCTTCGCGCGCCGCCCGATCTGGGCCAGGAAGCGGTCGAACTGGCCCGGGCGGTCCTCCAGAGCGCTCGTCGGGGCCGAGGTCGCGCTGGCGCCGGCGTCCTGGGCGAAGCCGCTGAAGGTCTGGTCCACGGCGGGAAGGCGCTTCTCGAGGTCCTCGGGCAGGAGCTGATGAAGGCTCACGACCCCCAGGTCTGAGAAGAGGTTGCGCATGCGCCCGCCAAGTCCCTGGCCTCCGCCTTCCGGGCATTCCTGCTCGGAGCAGAGATCGGTGATCGGCTCCTGGGCGTTGACGTCGTAGCGGTCGCGCAGTAGCGAGAAGAGGTTGTTCGGATGGTCGGCCTGGGTCGGCAGGTCGCCCTTTCGCGGCCTCAGCCCGGAGAGCAGGGCTGGCACCGCCTCGGTGGTGAAATCGGCTGCGGTCGTGGCGTTTCGGTACCACGTCGCATCGCGGCCCAGGCGGGCGAAGTTCGGGTACCGCGTCCGGTCGATCCGCATCCTGCGGTCCAGCAGGGTGTCTCCCGACAGCTCGTCCAGGACCACGAACACGATCGGGGCGGCGTTCTCCGGGGCGCCGGCACGGGCTGCGTCGCTGTCTTCGGGCAGCACGAGCTCGGAGACCGGGGAGAAGAGCAGGAAGACAGCGCCCAGGACTACCGGCGCGGGTCCCAGCACGCTGAGGATGCTGCGGATGGCGGCGAGGCGCGCGTAGGCGAGCGCTCCGGCCGCCCCCAGCGCCGCCGCGACGGGAAGCACGACCACGCTGGAGCCGCCGACGACGTCGTTCAGGATCTGAAGCGCCAGCAGCGCGGTCAGCAGCGCGACATAGGCGAGGTGGAGGAACATCCGGGCCCGGGGAACGCGGGCCAGCGCAAGCTCCGTGAGGAGCAGGAGCGTTGGGGGCGCCAGCAGGAGCAGCGCCACCAGGAGGATGATGTCGCCTGAGGTGTTCTCACGCGCGATGAAGAACTCCGGACTGCCATCCAGCACGTCCAGCAGGGGCTTGGCGACCGCGAACGACCACAGCACTGCCAGATGCGCCCATGCGACGAGCCAGGTTGGCGCGATGCGCGCACGTCGATCCCCCTTGTCCGCTCGGGCGTCGGCTGGGCTCACGACATGGATGGTCGAGGCTAGGACCGATCGACGAACGCCGTGATCGACTCGGCGATCCAGTCGACCATCGCGTCGGACAAGCCGGGATAGCAGCCCACCCAGATCGAGGCGTCCATGACGCGGTCGGCGTTCTCGAGAGCGGCGGACACGCGATGCATGCGGCCGAGGAAGCCCGGTTGCCGCGTGAGGTTGCCGCCAAGCATCAGACGATTGTCCACCTTGCGTTCGAGCAGGAAGCGCTGCAGGTCGCGCCTCGTGTCCGACGTGCCCTCGCGCAGAGTGAACGGGTACCCGAACCAGGACGGATCGGCGTCAGGAAGCGCACGGGGCAGCACCAGGCGGTCCGCCAGTGGCGTCAGTGCCTCATGTAGGTGCGCGAAGTTGTGCCGCCGACGGGCGCCGAAGCCCTCCAGGCGCTCGAGCTGCGCCAGTCCCAGCGACGCCTGCATGTCAGTGACCTTGAAGTTGAAGCCGACATGGGAGAAGACGTACTTGTGGTCGAAGCCGCGCGGCAGTTCGCCGAAGCGGCCCTCGAAGCGCTTGCCGCAGGCGTCGTTCACCCCGGGCGGGCACCAGCAGTCGCGACCCCACTCCCGCAGCGAGCGCAGGGCGCGCTGCCAGGTCGCGTCGTCGGCCACCACCGCGCCGCCCTCGCCGGTGGTCATGTGGTGGGCCGGGTAGAACGAGAACGTGGCCGCCTGGCCGAACGTGCCCACCTGGCGGCCCCCGTAGGTCGAACCGAGCGCGTCGCAGCAGTCCTCGATCAGCACGAGGTCGTGCTCGCGGCAGAGCGCTGCCACCCCGTCGGCATCGAAGGGGTTGCCCAGGCAGTGGGCCATCAAGATGGCTCGGGTGCGGGGGCCGATCGCCTCGGCGATCGTGTCGAGCGACGGGTTCAGCGTGTCGAGCTCGACGTCCACGTAGACCGGCACGAGGCCGTACTGGTAGAGCGGGCCGACCGTGGTGGAGAAACCCAACGCCGGGGTGATCACCTCGTCGCCCGCCACCAGGGGCCGCTCGTGGAGGTGAGAGGTGGCCCCTGCCACGGCTAGCAGGTTCGCCTGGGATCCCGAGCCGACGAGGAGGGCCTGTGACCGGCCCACCACGGCGGCGAAGGCCGCCGAGAAGTCGCGGGCGAAGCGTCCCTCGGTGAGCCACCCGTCGAGGGACGCGTCGGTCAGCGCCTCGAGCTCCGGTGCGCCGATCACCCGCCCGCCGACGGCCACGATTGTCTTACCGGGGACGAACTCGTCCTCGGCCAGGGCCACCTCCGCGTAGCGCCGCACGGCGGCCAGCGCCTCTGCACGTAGGGCGTCTAGGTCCTCGGTCGCCCCAGGCGATCCTTCCGTGCGGGGGGTGGCCATCGGCGTGACTCTATTTCAGCGTTTCGGCGGGCGCGTCAGCCGGCGCGGGGATCAGACGCGCCCGACGGTATTCCGGTCATTCAGCGCATGTTTGGCGGCTTTGTCAGCTCCGCCGCACGCTCGCCGAATAGCGCAAAGGCCCGGATGTCCAACGCCGATGCCGCGACCCCCGCTGGCACTCTCCCGGCCAGTGCGAAGCCTGAGCTGCGGGCCCTGCGGCCGAGGTCGGCGGCCACGTCGTCCCGGCGCTTGGCGGGCCGGCCCTCGGCCAAGAGGCGACGGTTGAGATACACGACCACGCGGTCGGCGACGCGCCCCTTTTCCGCCGCCCAGCCCCGAATCGTTACCCCGCCCGGGAACCGCTCCACAGCGTCGAGGTAGCCGCCGACAGCGCCCGGCACGACTTGCGCCTCGGTGCCCGATTTCCCCTTTAGCAGCTCGCGCCCATCCTCGTAGACGAGATCGAGCCCGAGGCTCGCGGCTTTGCCCAGCGACTCGAGCGCGAGTTGAGCTCCCGAGCCCCGAACGGCGAGCACCTGGACGCTGTTGGCGCCCCGGCGGAAACTTTGCGGCGCCACCACCGCGGAGAATGCGGTCTGCCCGCCTTCCTCGAAGGTGTAGGTAGTCGCCGCGACGCGACCGTTTACGGCGACGGCGAGCTGCTCGCCGACCCCGATGCCGGAGACCTGGCCGGTCACAAAAACGGGCACGAGCGGCGCCGTTGGATCGACAGACTGGAAGCTGCGGGTCGAGTCGAGCCGCACCTGCGCGCCGGGACGTCGAACGATCTGGGAAGGTTCGTTGAGCGCCCGATCAAAGCCGTCTTGGGCCGGCGGCGCGTAGAGGCTCTGGTCTCCTGAGCCGAACAGGCGCACCAATTGGCCCACGAACGCGTCTCGCTGACGCGTGAACTCGGCGAACGATCGCCTCAGATCGGGACCCTCTGACGCCCCTACGCGCACCGTGCGGCGGGGGGGCGCGGGACCGCCCCTGAGGGAGCGGCCGTCGCTTTTCCAGGGAAGTTCGGCGCCGAGCAGATCCGCAATCGTGGGGAGAACGTCGACGCTTGTGGCGGGCGATTCGTCCACGCGTCCTCTTCGCTGACCTGGGCGCTTGATGAAGAGCGGGATGCTGGCCAGGTCGGCGAAGTTGTTCTGCGACACCCGTCGGCGGAAGTCGCCGGCCCGGAAACTCACTCCATGATCCGCCATGAGGACTATGAGCGAGCGGTCGAAAAGGTCCCGCCTTCGCAAGTCGGCCATGAATCTTCCGAGCAGGCGATCCACGTACTTTGCCTGGAGCATGTAGCGCTGGAACGACTGGAAGGACTGAGAGTCAAGTCGCGTGTAGTGGTGTAACCGGCACTCGTCGGTGGTGGGCTCGGCTGCTCAGGCCGCCTCGAGCTCTTGGGCCTCCTCTCCCTCGGGTTCGCGCTCGTCGTCGTCGACGAGGACGAGCGCGAGCGACTCGACCGACAGGTAGCGCCGGCCGACGAGCCACTCGTCGTTCTGCTCGACAAGCAGGCTGCCGGCGAGCCGGATCACCGCGGCGTCGTTGGGGAAGATCCCGACGACGTCGGAGCGGCGGCCGATCTCGCGGTTGACGCGCTCGAGCGGGTTCGTGGACCGCAGCTTCGACCAGTGCGGCGCCGGGAAGCTGTAGAAGGCGATCAGGTCCTCCTCGGCCTCCTCGAGCAGCTCGGCGACCTTGGGCGCCACCCCCGCGAGCCGCGCGATCACCTCGGAGACTCGCTGGCGGGCCTCGTCCCGGTCCTCGGCGTTGAAGACCTCGCGCAGCGCCGCGGAGACGAGGCCGCGCTGGGAGGGCCGGCAGTGCTGGTGCATGTCGCGGACGAAGTGGACGGTGCAGCGCTGCCAGGGGCAGCTGAGCACGCGCGCGATCGCCGCCTTCAGCCCCTCGTGGGCGTCGGAGACGCACAGCCGCACGCCGCCGAGGCCGCGCGAGCGCAGCCCGCGCAGGAACTCGACCCAGAACGCCCCCGACTCGACCTCGCCCAGGTCGAGGCCGATCACCTCCCTGGTGCCTGACTCGTGGACCGCGTAAGCGATCACGAGCGCCTTCGAGCGCACGTGCCCCTGGTCGCGGACCTTGACCTGCTTGGCGTCGAGCCAGAGGTAGGGGTACTCGCCCTCGAGCGGCCGGGAGCGGAACGCCTCGACCTGCTCGTCGAGCGCCCCACACAGCCGCGAGACGCGGTCCTTTGACATCCCCTCGATGCCGAGCTGCTCGACCAGGCGATCGACCTTGCGCGTCGAGACCCCGTTCACGTAAGCCTCGAGTACGACCGCGACGATCGCCTGCTCCGAGCGCCGGCGCGGCTCGAGGAAGGAGGGGAAGTAGGCCGCGCCCGCGCGCTTCTTGGGGACCAGCAGCTCGAGCTCGCCGACCCTCGTCTCCCACGGTCGTGGGCGGTAGCCGTTGCGGTGAGTCAGGCGCTCTGGGCAGACCTCGCCGTGGGCGGCGCCGACCTCGTGGGTGATCTCCGCCTCCATCAGCTCACGCGCGACGAGCGCCACCGCCTCGCGCACGAAATCGCCGCTCTCCCCAGCGAGCACGCCCTCAACGACATCGGCAACAGTCATGCTTCGGTCCTCGGCCATCGTGGTGCTCCTCTCATCGATTCTTGGTGAACCGACGAGTCTGGGGCCCGCGGTGGCCGGCAACATCTCCGCAGAGACGCGGCCGGCGCTACCCGGACCCCGTTACACCACTTCTAGCGACGTGACCGGACTGAGGTCCGCCAGCCGTTTCCCAGGCATCGCGTTTCTCGTCAAGGCCGGGAATCGGACCGTTCTCCGCGTATTGCTGTCCTGTCGGCAGGTACAGCCAGGGGATGTGCGGAAGGAGGATGTGGAGGAAGTGGAGGCTGCGTCCACCTTTGATCCCGCGTGTGAAGCGTTCGAAGCTCCGTCCCCGCTCCTGAGGGGCGGTCTGGTCGGTGCCTTTCACGACGCCGCCGTAGATCTTCGCGCTTGACTGGAAGTTCCCGAAGGTTCGATTGACCGCGGGGAGCCCACCAGCGAGGTCATCGGGCAGAAGTCGGCGAAGTGCAACCGTCCGCAAATCACGTCCGAGCGAGCTAAGCCTCGTCCCGATCGGCTCCCGCTCTCGCTGGCAAAGGCGGTCGGGACAGAGGTGGGATGCCGTCTCGTGAACGTCCAGTTCGTAGTCCCCTCCGAGGAGCGTGAACAGGTTCTGGGGATAGTCGCTGAGGATGGGTAGCTTCTTGCTGCTCGGGCGGGTCCCGGTGAGGATGGCCGGGACGGCTCTATCTGTCCGATCCGAGACCGTGGTGGCGTTGGGGTACCAGTCGGACGTGCGTGCAAGGGCGGCGAGGTTCGGATAACGAGCGGTGTTGAGGCGTCCTCCACGGTCGAGCAAGTGGAGCCCCGAAAACTCGTCAAGTACTACGAACACCACGGGCGTGTCGCTTCTGACCGACGCCTCCACGTTCGCTTCCTGCTCGGGGAGGACGAGCTTGGAGACGTCCGAGAAGAGCAGGAAGAGCGCGAGGAACACCACCGGGGCCGGACCGAGAACCGTCAGCATCGAGGGCACAAGACGTGTGGCGCGGTAGGCGATCGCGGCCGCCGCGCCGCAGGCGATCGCGAGCGGGACCAGCACGAAGCTCGAGCCGGCGGGAGAGGCGTCCGCGATGACCTGGAGCGCGAACACAGCCGCCAGGAGGCCGATGAATGCCAGGTGGAGCGCCTGCCTCGCCGTCGGCAGGCGACTGACTATTGCCTCGGCCGCGATGAGCGCCGTAGGGGGGACGAGCACCAGGCCGAAGGCAAGGATGAGTATGTCGGCGCGGGTATTGCCCCTCGCCACGAAGAACGCGGGGTCGTCCGCGAGCACGCCGAACAGCGGCTGCGCCCCGGCGAAGGACCATAGAACGGCCAGGTGGAGCCAGTTGACCGCGAGCTGCTTGCCTGTGCCGCGATTCGGTGCGTCGCCGGATGCTGGCTCGCTCGAGGGCTCGCTGGGCGCCATCCGCCGAGACTATTGGAGGTGAAAATGCTGTAACACCAACCGTTGCCCGGCCTCAGCTGTTCTGCCGCTACCGCCGGCGCCCCACCAGCCCCGTAGCCGCGAGCACAGCCAGCACGACCAGCGCGGACAACGAGATCGCTCCCCCCGCGTAGACGCTGGTCGGGCGGTAGCTGAACGACACCTCGTGCTTCCCGCGAGGCACGCTGACCGCACGGAAGGCCGCATTGGCGGGGCGGATCTCGGCCTCTCGGCCCATCGACCTCGGCGCGCCAGCCCGGATAGAAGGTGTCGTGGAGGACGAGCTGGCCGGGGGCGCGCGCGTCGACCGTTATCGACACAGAGGTGTCGCTCTCCTCCTGGATGCTTGCCACCGAGGACTGTTGCGGCGCGTTGGTCGGCGGCGGCGCCGCCCCCTCGATCGCGGGCTGGTTGAACGCATCCTTCGAGGAGCCCGACGCGACGAAGCTGAGCGCCTGTTCCATCGACTCGCTCTGACGCCAGCGGTAGGCCACGAACGCGCGGGGCAACGCGGAGGGATTGCGCACCACGACGCCGCCGGCGTCCGAGTGCGCCACGGGATACCCCCGCTCGGCCAGCTCGGCCGAGAGCACTGCGCGAACCGAGAACAGATCGAGCAGCCCCGGCACTTTGGCGCTGTTCCCATCCATCGTCGCCCGCGCAAGCGACCCGCCCAGCGTTCCACCACCCTCGAACGCCCACCACAGGCGTCCGTAGCGCTCCATGATCGGGTAGTTCCACCCGCGGGCATCGGCGAGCCCGTACAGCGTGGCGGTGTTCGGGCTCAGGTTGAAATCGTGGCCCGCAATACGCCCCCCGTCCCTGGTCAGACGCTGCATGGCCCGCACCGCTGGGGGCGCGGCGGGGACCGCCTCCGCCTTTTCGATGGAGGGCTGGAAATCCCAGCCCATCACGAAGGGTCCACGGCGGTCAAGCCGATGGCCACGCCGGCGGCGAGGCCTGCATGTCGGGAACGGCGGGCGAGCAAGGCGATGATGGCCGCCGCCGCGCTTCCTACGACCAGCCAGCGGATTACGGCCCAGAGCTCCACCTGCTCCGTGGTGAGCCCGATCCCGCTCTCGAGGCTCGCTCGCAGCGCGTCACCAGTGTCTGCGATTGCCGAAGGATGGCCGCCGAGCCAGACGAGTGGTGGAACCAGCGCGAGCACGGAGCCCGCCACGAGCATGCGCCGCCGCTCCCGCCCACTGCCGTCGAGCAGCCGCTGCAATCCATAGGCGGCCGAGAGGGCCCCGGCGAAGGAGACCACGATCAGCACTCGCAGCAGATTCACCTGGGAGAGCACTGGAACTTCACGAACGGCACTCGCAACCGGACCGCTGTCGAAGGCGATCAGCAGGCCCACCGCCAAGAGGAGGCCGACGAAGAGGTGCGGGCCGCGGGGACGCCGGCACACCAGACCTCCGATCGCCAACAACGTCGGAACGGCGCCGAGGTACCCCGTCCGTTCCGAGAAGTTCACGGGCCCTCCGAAGCCCTCGGAGAGGAAGCGATCGGGCCGGTCCCAGAACTCCGGAAAGAGGAACGCCAGGCCGGCGCTCAGCTCGAACGGCGGCGTGCCCCGCGAAGTCTGCGTTGCGTGCCCGAGCGCCTCGAAGAACGGGACGAGCATGATCGCCCCGAGAGCGAGACCCAGGATGGCCGCGCCGGTCGCGAGCGCGACTCGTCGCCAGGCCACTCCAGATGGCAAGCCCGCGGACGCTAGGCGGAAGCCGACCCACGCTACGACGGGGAGCCCCACGATGATGGCGGCGTGTGGATGCCCGCCTAGCCAGGTCAGGCCGGACACGGCGCCGAGCCCGGCCACGTCCACCAGCCGCCCTCGACGACAGAGCCGCTCCGCGAGCAGGAAGAGCCACGGCAGAAGGAAGTAGGCGTTCGCGTGCGGATGCGTCAGCCAGATCACTTGGTAGGTGGTGGCCTGGACCCCTCCATCGTTGACAGCTCAGGCCGCGTGATTTCGTAGACGATCTGCGTCCCGGGCATCCTCCCAGGTCTGTCTCACCTCCTTCGGCGTGCGGTAGCTGAGGAACTGATG
>Ga0136616_10000068_pt1 | contig 38433 bp, 39 predicted proteins | sample AntDrymUQ2992106_2_FD_106648 | JGI IMG/M metagenome (GOLD analysis project Ga0136616, IMG submission 106648) | Polar desert sand microbial communities from Dry Valleys, Antarctica - metaG UQ299 (21.06) | ecosystem: Environmental > Terrestrial > Soil > Desert | place: Antarctica: Dry Valley... | reverse complement strand
GCGCAGCGTGCGTCCCAGCTCGATGATCGTGGAAGCCACGGCGATCGCCTCGCCGTCGTGGAGCAGGCCGTCGACGAAGGACTTGTCGATCTTGAGGATGTCCACCGGCAACTCGCGCAGGTACGACAGCGACGAGTAGCCGGTGCCGAAGTCGTCGATGGCCAGGCGCAGGCCCAGCGCGCGCAGGGCACGCAGTCGGTTGATCCCCGCCTCACTGCGGTCGAGCAGGGTCGACTCGGTGATCTCCAGCACGATGGTGCGGGGGTCGACGTGAGTGGCTGCCAGCGTCTCGGCGACGTCAGCGACCAGATCCGGGTTGGCCAGTTGCACGGCCGACAGGTTGATGCTCATGGTCAGCGCCGGCAACGTCGGGTAGCGCCGCTGCCACTCGTGAGCCTGCCGGCAGGCCGTCGCCAGGATCCAACGCCCGATGGGGATGATGAGGCCCGACTCCTCGGCCAGTGGGATGAAATCAAGGGGCGCAATCAATCCGCGGTGCGGGTGCCGCCAGCGCACCAGTGCCTCCAGGCCGTGCACCGAGCCCGTGGCCAGCACCACGGTCGGCTGATAATGGATCTCGAACTCCCCCCGCTCCAGCGCCCGCCCGAGGTCGGACCTGAGCTCAAGGCGGGCCATGGCGGCGGCGTGCATCTCCGGCCGGTACAGCTGGAAGCCGCCGCGTTCGCCTCGCTTGGCGATGGACATGGCCACGTCGGCGCCGCGCAGTAGTTCGTCGGCGGCTGCCAGCTCGTGCGAGTGGATGGCGATGCCGAGGCTGGCTCGCAGCGCCACCTCCTTGTCGTCCACAGTGGTCGGCTCGGCCAGTGCGGTGCTCAGCCGCTCCGCGATCCGCATGACCTCCTCGGTGTCGTCGACGTCCTCCAACAGCACGCCGAACTCGTCGCCGCTGAAGCGTGCGACGCTGTCACCTTCACGCAGGTACAGCTGCAGGCGCGCGGCCACCGTCGTCAGGACCTGGTCGCCGGCGAAGTGCCCGAGGCTCTCATTGACGGTCTTGAAGTCGTCCATGTCCACCAACAGCACCGCCAGGACGCTGTCGTTGCGCTCGCGACGAGCCAGCGCGTGCCTGAGCCGGTCGGTGAACAACACCCGATTGGCCAGCCCGGTGAGTGGGTCGTGCAGCGCCTGGTAGGACAGCGCCTCCTCTAAGGCCTTGCGCTCCATCACGTCACGCATGGTCAGCACGACACCGTTGATGCTGGCGTCGTCGGTGAGGTTGCGGGCAAGGGCCTCGACGAGCACCCACCTGCCGTCATTGTGCCGCAGCCGCCACTCCACCCGCTGGGTCTCGCCGGGGTGGGCAAAGGCCTCCTCCAGGTAGCTCGCGGCCGCAGCCGTGTCGTCGGGATGCAGCAGGTCGAGCAGCCGCTGGCCCACCATGGCGTCGGGTTCGCGGCCGAGCACCTGGCGCGACGACGGCGTCTGGTAGCCGATCGTCGTGTCCGGACTCACGACCGTTACCAGGTCGGAGGCGTTGTCGATCAGCGAGCGGAAGCGGCACTCGCTGCGGCGCAGCGCGCGTTCCTCACCGGCCTGGTACTCGGCGAGCTGGCGATCGTGCAGGAAGCGTCGGAACAGCAGTATCCAAAAGACCGTGGCCAGACTCATCACCAGGACGAACCCGAGGCGGACCTGCAGTTCGGTGCGCCGCGCTCGCGAGGCGGCCTGGGCTCGAAGGTCGGTCACCGCCGCACCCCAGGCGTCCAGCGCTCGGCCGGTGTCGGGGCCGCCCGCTCCCCGTGCGCCGGTCGGCCCCGTCGGCCGCAGGGCACCCCGGTCGCCCGCGACGGCGGCATCCAAGCCGAGCAGGGCCCTTCCGGCGTCGGCCGTCGAGGCTCCAAGTCCGGTCAGCTGGGTAAGGCTGATCCCGGCGTGGCGGGTCATCGCCTGCGCAGCCGCGAGTGTCACAGCAGTCTGCTCCGGCGCCCGGTCGCGCTGCTGGTAGTCCAGGTGCTGGTCGGCGTACGTCGCCGACAGATGGTCGGCCACGACGAACGCCGCACGCGCGTCCGTGGCGGCGACGTGAAACAGCCACATGGCCGACAGCTCGGCCACCATGACGATCAGCCCCACGGGCGGCTCCAACCACTGGCGCTTACGGCGCGTGGTGAAGCCGACTGCAGGGCTGGCGCTGGTCGTGGTCTTCTGGCCCGCCATCGCTCCTTGTCCGGTTCACCCCGCTGCGTAGCGGCTGGAACAGACATCGGTCGATCCACGGCCTTCTTGAGCGGCGGGGCGCGGCTGATCCTGTGTTCTGCTTGAGGACGGGCTCCTAGGCGGCGGGTGGAAGTTTCAGCGCGGGGCCATGCGCAGCGCTCCGTCGAGTCGGATCACCTCGCCGTTGAGCATGGGGTTGGCGACGATGTGGCCCACCAGCGCCGCATACTCCGAAGGTCGCCCCAACCGGTTGGGGTGCGGCACCTGCGCGCCCAGCGACTTGCGGGCCTCCTCGGGCAGACCCGCCAGCATGGGCGTCTCGAACGTGCCAGGAGCGATCGTGCACACCCGGATCTGCTTGTCGGCCAGGTCACGGGCCAGGGGCAACGTCATGCCTGCCACCCCGCCCTTGCTCGCCGAGTAGGCGGCCTGGCCGATCTGGCCGTCGAAGGCCGCCACCGAGGCGGTGTTGACAACGACGCCCCGCTCTCCGTCGACGGCGTCGGCCTGCGCCATCAGCTCCGCAGCCAGCCGGATGACGTTGAAGGTGCCGATGAGGTTGATCGTCACCACCGTCGTGAACTGCGCCAAGGGCAGGGGTCCCTTGCGGCTCAGGACGCGCCCTGGTGTGGCGACGCCGGCGCAGTTGACCACGATGTGCAGCCCGCCCAGCCCCGCCGCGACATCGACGGCCGCCTGCACGTCTGCCTCGTCGGTGACGTCGGTGGCTGCGAACGTCACCTGGCTGCCCATGCCGGCTGCGGCTTGTTGGCCTGGCGACGACGGAAGGTCGGCGATGACGACCTTGGCTCCCACCGCGCTCAGCGCCTCGGCGGTCGCCTTGCCCAGCCCTGACCCGCCGCCCGTGACCAACGCGACCTTGCCAGCGACCTTCATGGACCCGGACTGTAGCCCAGATCCGCCGTTGCTTTGCGGCGGCAGTGGCCGGATGGGACCATGGCAGTGATGAGTGACCAACCGCCGGCCTGGACCCCGTCATCGTGGACGGCGCTGGCCGCCGAGCAGCAGCCGGAGTGGCCAGACCCCCAGCAGCTCAAGGCCGCGCTCGCCGACCTGGCCGCCATGCCGCCGCTGGTCTTCGCTGGGGAAAGCCGAGCGCTGCAGACCCAGCTGGGTCGTGTTGCCCAGGGCAAGGCCTTCCTGCTGCAGGGCGGCGACTGCGCCGAGACGTTCGCCGCGTTCGGCGCCGACGCTATCCGCGACAAGCTCAAGGTCCTGCTGCAGATGGCGATCGTGCTGACCTACGGCGCCCAGCTGCCGGTCGTCAAAGTCGGCCGCATCGCCGGGCAGTTCGCCAAGCCACGCTCCGCCGCTGTCGAGCAGATCGACGGGGTGGGTCTGCCGGTGTGGCGCGGTGACGCGGTCAACCGGCTGGACGCCACCGTCGAGGCGCGCCGGCCCGACCCGAGCCGCCTGCTGCGCGTGTACCACCAGTCCGCCGCCACGCTGAACCTGCTGCGCGCGTTCACGCGCGGCGGCTTCGCGGACCTGGAGAAGGTCCACGTGTGGAATCAGGAGTTCGTGGCCGCCTCGTCGGAGGGGCAGCGCTACGCCGTGGTCGCCGAGGAGATCGAGCGGGCACTGCGGTTCCTGCGAGCCTGCGGCGTCGACGTGACCAACGACCCGACCTTCCACACCGTGGACTTCTGGACCTCGCACGAGGCGCTGCTGCTGGGCTACGAGGAGGCACTGACCCGGCAGGACTCGCTGACCGGCGACTGGTACGACTGCAGCGCGCACATGCTGTGGGTCGGCGAGCGCACCCGTGACCCCGACGGCGCGCATGCGCACTTCCTGTCCGGAGTGGGCAACCCGGTGGGCGTCAAGCTCGGCCCGACGGCCACCGGCGACGAGGTGACCGCCTTGGCCGCGCGGCTCAACCCCGACAACGTGCCCGGACGCCTGACGCTCATCACGCGGATGGGCGCGGCGTCAGTCGGGGATGTGCTGCCCGAGGTGGTGCGGGCCGTGCGCGACCGGGGCCTGGCCGTGGTGTGGTGCTGCGACCCGATGCACGGCAACACCTTCCTGTCGGGCTCGGGCTACAAGACGCGGCGGTTCAGTGACGTGCTCGACGAGTTGCGGTCCTTCTTCGCCGTCCACGCCCAGGAGGGCACCGTGCCAGGCGGGGTCCACATCGAGCTGACCGGCGAGGACGTCACCGAGTGTCTCGGCGGTGCCCAGGACATCGCCGACATGGACCTGGCCTACCGCTACGAGACCGCCTGCGACCCCCGTCTTAACAACCAGCAGGCGCTGGAGCTGGCCTTCCAGGTCGCCGAGATGCTACGCCCCTGACCCGACGCCACGTCGCGGCGACTGGGTCGGCCTCGAGACCCCTGGCGGGAGGCGGTTAGGGTGAATCACCGGCCTGGTCCCGTCGCCCGTTCGACGGTTCACGTGTTCGCCGCCCCCTTGCTCGTTGATCCACCACGTGACTGTCACACCTCCGGTGCAGACTGAGAGCCATGACGACGCAAGCGCCGCTGCTGCCGGCCACCCTCGTGGACCGGTCGGAGGCCCGCCGGGTGAGCGCTGCGGAAAAGCTGGAGGATGTCCGGCGGGATGAGCTCGGCCAGTTCTTCACGCCAGCCCCGATTGCCAACCTCCTGGCCGGCATGTTCGATCCTTCCGAGGGTGCTTTGCGCCTCCTCGATGCGGGCGCGGGTGTTGGCTCCCTGACTGCTGCGCTCGTCGCCCGGGCCGGGCTCGAGCAGTGGCCGGCGTCAGTCGACGCTCATGTGGTCGAGGTCGACCAGGACCTGCTTCCCACCCTCACGGAAACCATGCATGAGTGTGAGGCGGCCTTGCCGCGGCTCTCCTCGCAGATACACGGCGGAGACTTCATTGAATGGGGGTGTGAGCAGCTTGGCCTCGGCCTGTTCGCGGGCGAGTCCACACGGTTCGAACTGGCCATCCTCAACCCGCCGTACCGCAAGCTCAACACGGCTTCTCGGGAGCGTCGACTGCTGGCGGAGGTCGGCATCCAGGCGACGAACCTCTACTCGGCGTTCGTGGCACTCGCCCTGCGGTTACTGGCCCCCCATGGCCAGCTCGTGGCGATCACCCCGCGCAGCTTTTGCAACGGTCCCTACTTCAAGGCCTTCCGACGCGAGATGTTCGCCACCTCGGCGCTCCGACGCATTCACGTCTTCGATTCGCGGAACAAGGCGTTTCGCGACTCCGAGGTCCTCCAGGAGAACGTGATCGTTCATCTCGTGAAGGGCGACAACCAGGGCGACGTCGTGATCGCGTCGAGCGATGGCAGCGGCGAAGAGTCGGTCAGCGAACGTCGCGTCCCGTTCTCAAGCGTGGTGCATCCGGGCGATGCTAACTGCTTCATCCACGTGTCCCGGATGAGGCTGACAGCGGCGTGGCGGCGCGCATCGGTTCGCTCGCCAACGGGCTCGGAGGAATCAATGTCTCAGTGTCGACGGGAAGAGTCGTCGACTTCCGCGCACGTGACCATCTGCGCATGAATGCGGCCCACGACACCGTGCCGCTGCTCTACCCGCTCCACCTCCGGGACGGCCGCGTCCAGTGGCCCGCGCCGAACGGAAGGAAGGCAAAGCAAACGCGCTCGTCGTTAGCCAAGCTACCCAGCAGCTACTGCTGCCCGTTGGGAACTATGTGCTCGTCAAGCGGTTCTCATCCAAGGAGGAGCGCCGCCGCATCGTCGCCGCTGTCCTCGAGGCAGACGACCTCGGAACTGACCGGGTCGGCGTCGAGAACCACCTCAACGTCTTGCATCACCGCAACGCTGGGCTTCCTGCAGATCTCGCTTGGGGGCTCGCGACCTACCTCAACTCAACAATCGTGGACGTGTTCTTCCGCCAGTTCAACGGCCATACCCAGGTCAATGCCACTGACCTGCGCTCCCTGAAGTACCCGTCGGTCGACCAACTTCAGTCGCTCGGCATCGCCGGTCGGTCGGTGGACCACGAGCAGGCGGCGATCGATGCTCTGGTCGAGCGCATCGTGCCAGAACTCGCACCGGTCTGAACCCATGGCCACCGTTGACGAGGCGATCGACATCCTTAGCCAACTGGGGTTCCCGCCGGCGCAGCTCAACGAGCGATCGGGGTTGACGCTGCTCGCCCTGCTCGACCTCACCCCTGACAAGGCGTGGACCGATGCAACAGCGCCGCTCCACGGCATCACACCGATGATGGAGTTCATGGCCGCGCACTTTGGGAAGAGGTACGCGCCGAACACCCGAGAGACGGTGCGCCGCCAGTCGATCCACCAGTTCCAAGCAGCCAGGATGACTCTCCGGAACACGGACGACCCCACGCGAGCGGTCAACAGCGCCAAGACCACGTACCAGGTGACCAGCTTCGCTCTCCGACTGTTCCGTACCTACAGAACGAAGGAGTGGACCTCGGCTCTCAAGCGCTACCAGTTACAGGTCAAGGCGCTCACGGAGCGATGGGCGAGGGAACGTCAGCTCCATCGAATACCCGTTGTGCTTCCTGATGGAGCAGAGATCACGCTCTCACCCGGCGGACAGAATGTGCTCATCGCAGCGCTTGTGCAGGACTTTTGCGCGATGTTCACGCCTGGTGGACGTGTGCTCTACATCGGCGACGCAGACAAGAAGCTCGCCGTGTCGATGAATCCGGCCTGGCGGCCCTCGGAGTGACGATCGAGGGACACGGCAAGATGCCGGATCTCGTGGTGCACCACGTCGATCGCGATTGGCTTGTACTGGTCGAGGCGGTCACCAGCCATGGCCCGGTGCACCCGGCAAGGCACGAGGAGCTCCAGTCGCTGTTCGCCAACTCCACAGCCCGGCTGGTCTACGTCACCGCGTTCCTGGACCGGCGCGCCCTCGCCAAGTACGTCGGCGAGATCTCCTGGGAAACCGACGTCTGGGTGGCCGAATCACCGACCCACCTGATCCACTTCGATGGCCAGCGATTCCTCGGCCCCTACGAGTGAAGGGGCATGGGTGCTGCCGACCGCCAGCGTGAGCCGCGATCGTCACGCTCGTCCAACGGTGGACGTGCTCACCGCCCCCCTCCTTCTGCACGTCGCACGTCGTAACGTGTATGGTGATGGCGATGGAGCGAGGAGCACAGCGGCTCAACATCACCCTGGACGGTGAACGGGCGACGAAGCTGTCGCAGCTGGCAGCCCGCGTGCACGTCAACGAAGGCACGCTCGCGCGATCGTTGCTGTCCAGCGCGCTCGATGACGCGGACCCGGACCCGGGCAATGTCGCGGCCTTGCTGGATGGGATCGACGGCGCCTATGAACGGGCACAGCAGGGGTTGGGCCAAGCGGCTGCGGGCAAGACGGTGCCGTTGAACGAGCTCTAACTCGTGACACGGGTCGAACTGGCACAAGCGGCGGTCGAGGACCTCGAGGCGCTGATCACCACCCACAGCCTCCCCGCCAACACCGGGCAGCGGGTGAGGTGGTCACTGCAACCCCTGGAGCAGTTCCCGCGACTTGGCCCCGAGCTGGCGGGCCGCTGGACCGGGTTTCGTTTCGTCCTCGGGCCCTGGCGGTGGTTGCTCATCGTGTACAGCTATGACGAGTCGGCCGACCGCGTCGCGGTGGTGACCATCCAGGACGCCCGCGCTTCGCGTGCCGCGACCGACAGCACCTCACGCGGCTAGTAGCGGCAGGCGCCGGTCGAGTCCGGCTGGTTGCGGGCGATGGCGTCGGCGACGTCGCCGCGGACCTGCGCCGCGGTCAGGGCGTAGCCGGTGCCGGGTTCGGCGGCGGCGGCGGCGAAGACCACCCCGCCGACCCGACCGTCACGGGTCACAAACGGCCCGCCGGAGTCACCGCGCTGTACGGCGGCCCGCAGCGTGAGCACGTCGCGGGCGACCAACCCCCGGCCGTAGATGTCACGGCCCATGGCCTGCCCGCTGCCGCGCACGGCGGCGGGCTCGACCACCAGCTCGCGGCGACCGCCGGGATAGCCCAGCGTTGCGCCCTCGGTGCCCCGCGCGGTGGGCTCGCTGACCCAGCCGATGGCCGGCGCGTCAAGGCCCGCAACGGCCAGGACGGCAAGATCGATGTCGCTGTCGACGTGGACCGCTGTCGCCGGAAGTTCCCCGCCGCGGCTGCGGACCCGCAGCTGCTCGCTGCCGGCGACCACGTGGGCATTGGTCACGACAAACCCCGTCTGGGTCACGAACCCGCTCCCCGATGACACACCCCCACAACCCAGGCCCACGACCTGCACCGCGCTGCGGGCGCCGGCCGCCTGAGCGGCGGCTACGGCGGCCTGGCTGGGTTGGTCCACCGGTGCGGCGGTCGAGCCGCTGAGTGCGCTGAAGACCTGCGGGAATCCCTGCTGGTCCAGGTAGCCACCCACGCGGCCGATCACGTCCGGCGGCGGAGGCATCGTCTGGGTGACCGCCCTGACGATCTGAGAGTCACGGATCTGTCGGGCGACGGCGCGCGTCGGGCCTTGAGCCAGCACGGAGCCCAGCAGCCACACCGTCAGCAGCAGCCCGGCCATTCCGACCGCGATGCCGGCGGTACGATCAACGACCGCGGCGCCGGTGCCGTACACCACCGAGCGCAGGCGCAGGCCAATAACCATGCCGGCGCCCTGTCCGACCACCACGGCCAGCAGCAGCAAGCCGAGGGTGAGCAACGACAACGTGGGCCCTGGTTGGGTGACGAAGCTGCTGGCGAGCCGAGGCGCGAGGCCCGCACCGGCGAACAAACCGATGACCGCGCCGCCGAAGGCCGCGACCTGCGACACCGCGCCCCGGCGGAATCCCCGCGAGGCGGCCAGCACGAGCGCCAGCAGCAGCGCCAGATCAACGACGTTCACGTCCTCGATGGTAAAGACAGCGCCGGGTCCAAGGGGTGGCCGGGCGGTCGGGCCGACGACCGCGACCGCCCGGTGTAGCGTCGCAGCGATGATCGGGATCGACGATGTCCGCGCGGCCGCCGCCCGCCTCGAGGGCGTGGCCAACCGCACGCCCGTGCTCACCTCGCGATCACTCGACCGCCTGGTCGGCGCCACCGTCTACCTCAAGGCCGAGTGCTACCAGCGCGGCGGCGCGTTCAAGTTTCGCGGTGCCTACAACAAGCTGAGCAGCCTCGATCCCGCGGCCCTGCGTCGCGGCGTGGTCACCTACTCGTCGGGCAACCACGCTCAGGCCGTCGCCATCGCTGCGGGCCTGCTGGGCACGAGCGCCACCATCGTCATGCCGACCGACAGCCCGCCCGCCAAGCTGGCGGCGACCCGTGGCTACGGCGCCGAGGTCATCTGCTACGACCGCTACACCGAGAAGCGTGAGGATATCGGCGAGGCGTTGGCGGCCGAGCGCGGCGCCACCATGGTCCCCCCGTACGAAGATCCGCTGGTGATGGCCGGACAGGGCACGCTCGCCACCGAGCTGATCGACGAGGTGGGCGATCTGGATGTGCTGCTGGTGTGCGTCGGCGGCGGGGGGCTGGCCGCCGGCTGCGCGACCGCCGCCAAGGCGATGGTGCCTGGCGTCGAGGTGTACGGGGTGGAACCGACGGCCGGCGACGACACGCGGCAGTCGCTGGCAGCCGGCCGCCGAGTCGAGATCCCGGTCCCGCGCACCATCGCCGACGGGCAGATGGCTTCGACGCCCGGCCGCCTGACGTTTCAGGTCAACCGCCGGCTGCTGGATGGCGTGCTGGTCGCCACCGACGACGAGATCCTGGCCGCCATGGCGTTCCTGTTCGACCGCATGAAGGTCGTGGCCGAGCCCAGCGGCGCGTGCGCCCTGGCCGCGCTGCTCGCTGGCTCGGCCGACGTGGAGGGCCTGCGCGTCGGCGTGACGATCTCCGGCGGCAACGTCGGCCTCGCCCGCTTCTGCGAGCTGATGGCCGCTCGTGCCAGACCACGCTCACCGGGTGGTGCAGCGCCGCCGACTACCTGAGCGCACGACAGGCGCAGCGCTGGAATCAGGCGCAGCGCTCAGACCAGGCGCAGCGCTGGAATCCGGCGCAGCGCTCAGACCAGGGTGCGGATCTCCCCGTCGGACGCGTGCAGCACGGCGCGCGCAGCCTCGTGCAACGCTCCGTGATGGTGGCGGAAGATCTCGATGGCGTCGTCGGCGTCGTCGCTCTCCGGCTCGGACTCGGCCAAGGCCTCGCGGTCGTCCAACGCCTGCAGGGCAGCGTCCCAATCCGTGGTGGCGGCGGCGCGCCGCAACGCCATGTTGGGCGCCTGAAGCAGCGCGCGCTCCAAGTCCTGGATGACGGTGAGCACGACGTCGGTAGTGGTGCGCACCCCCGGCGTAGTCAGCAGGTGCAGCGCCTGCAGCTTGCGCATCGCCATGGCCATCACCAGCTGCGGGTCGCCCAGCTCACTGACGGCGGAATCCACGGCACGCAGGTCGATGCTGACCGACGCGGGCACGGCGAACCAACGGCGGAGCAGGTCGAACAGGACCTCTGCGGATGTGCGCGCAGCGAGTAGCTCGGCCGGCTTGGGAATCTCCTCCATCGGCGCCGAAGGCTATACCGTGACCGTATGCCCCCCGCCGCTGACCATGCACGCTGTCAACCGACGGTGCTCGCTGCGGACCGACATAGCGCTCGCTGTGGACTGATGTAGAGACATGGACGACGCCACCGCGTTGCTGGTGACCGTCACCGGACGAGACCGGCCCGGCGTGACGTCGGCGCTATGCACGGTGATCGCCGGGCAGAGCGCGCGCATCCTGGACATGGAGCAGGTGGTGATCCGCGACCGGCTGACCTTGGGGATCCTGCTGTCGCTCGGCGGGGAGGAGCAGTCGGCCCGTGACGCGCTGCGAGCCACCGCAGCCGCACTCGACGTGGCCGTGGACTTTGAATCGGTGGCGTCCAGACGGCCCCGTGCCGAGGCGGCCCGACACTACGTCACCATCCTCGGCCAGCCGTTACGGGCCGAAGCCATCGCCGGCATCACGCGACGGATCGCCGACTGCGGCGCGAACATCGACCGGCTCGTGCGCCTCTCGCGCTACCCGATCACCAGCTACGAACTGCTGGTGTCCGGCGGCGACCCCGCCCGGTTGCGGTCCGAGCTGTCGATGGAGGCGGCCACCCAACGTGTCGACATCGGGGTGCAGCGCGCCACCCTGTACCGCCGGGCCAAACGCCTGATCGTGCTGGACGTGGACTCGACGCTGGTGCAAGGCGAGGTCATCGAGCTCCTGGCCGAGGTTGCCGGCTGTGGCCCGCAGGTGGCGGCCATCACCGCGGCGGCGATGGCCGGCGAGCTGGACTTCGCCCAGGCGCTGCGCCGCCGTGTGGCCTTGCTGGCGGGACTGGAGGTCACCGCCATGGACTCGGTCCGCGACCACCTGGTCCTGACCCCCGGGGCAATGACGCTGGTACGGACGCTGCGTCGTCTCGGCTTCGTGCTGGCGATCGTCAGCGGCGGCTTCACCCACATCACCGACGTGCTCAAGGCCAAGCTCGGACTGGACTACGCGCAGGCCAACACGCTGGAGGTCATCGACGGGCGGCTCACCGGACGCCTGCTGGGCCCCGTGGTGGACCGGGCTGGGAAGGCACGGGCCTTGGAACGTTTCGCCGCACAGGCGGGCGTGCCGCTGTCGCAGACGGTCGCCGTCGGTGACGGCGCCAACGATCTGGACATGCTCGCGTGCGCCGGTCTTGGCATCGCCTTCAATGCCAAGCCGGTCGTCCGCCAAGCCGCCGACACCGCCGTGTCCGTGCCCTACCTCGACGCGGTGCTGTTCCTGCTGGGCATCACCCGCGAGGAGATCGAAGCCGCCGACGCCGAGGACGCAGCCGGGCGGGATCTGGGCCCTACCGCTTCCCTCCTTGAGGGCTGATCCGGCGGCGGCTGGCGTATCATCGCGCCTTCCCGCCAGTCTCGCGGCGGGCCGACACGCGCGAGCTGATGAGTCCTCAAGTAGCGAAAGCGGTAGGACACAGGACGTGTCCTCATGTAGCGAAGCGGTAGGACACACGACATGTTGCTGCGGAGCAAGAAGCACACCAACCCGCTGTTCGATCCCGAGCGCCTGCGGCTGCTGCTCGGCGAGGAGCGAGCCGACCGCGCGTTGACCGATCCCGACAGCGTTGATCTGCTGACCTGGAACGTCTTCTCCACGTTGGACAGCCACCGCGATCACAGCTGGTTGGCCTACCGGTTGCAGGCTCTCGGCGGCCCCGGCGTCACCGCGCCGGTGCGCCTGTCGCTGTGGACCGGCGCGCAACGCGAACCGCTGCTGCGACCTCCGGCCGCTTACGTCGCCCACGTCCGCGAGGTCGCCAAGGCGCATGGCGGCGACGACGCGGCGGTCAGCGACTTTGCCAAGCCCGTCGAGGTGCCGGTGCGCCTGGAGTCGCCGGGCGTGCTGGCTCTGATCGACACGACCGTCGGCACGGTTGCGCGTGGGCGGGGCGGCCGCGACCGGCTGGTGGAGCTGATCGACGTCGGCATCGACGCCGCCCGGCGTCTCGGCAACACGCTTACCATCGGCGTTGTCTACGCCTCAGGGACTGCGGCGGCGGCACAGCTGTCAGCACGGGTCAACGCGCTGCGCGACCCGCACATCCTGGCCGAGGCGCTACCCCACCGTCCCAGCTTGCCGACGATCACCCTGCGGGAGCTGTCGTGGCAGCAGCTGATCCGCACCTGGCACAACGAAGCCGACTACCTGGAACTCGGCGGCCAGCCGGTGCGCGGCTTTCTGGAGCTGTGTCGCCGCCGCGGGCTGAGCTAAGCACGTTAGTGTCTTACCGCTCCGCTACTTGAGGACGGGCGCTACTGGTTGACGCTGGCGTCGCCCCCCGCCGCCTGCGTGGCCTCCTGCTCGGTGTTGGCGCCCGCGTGACGCAGCTGCCCGCTGGAGTCCTCCAGGTGGGCACGGACGAACCACTGGAACAGCTCCAGCTGCTCGTTCTGGCCGATGAGCAGGTCCTGGGTGACCAGGTCGAGGTCGTCGAACTCCTCGATGGCTTTGCGGTGGTCGGCGACCAGGCCGTTGTAGGCCAGGTCGAGGGCAGCCAGATGCTCCAGCGTGCCGGCCCGGCCGATGCTGTAGTCGTCCCAGGAGCGGTGCTTGGCGATGTAGCCGGGGGTGCCCCAAGGCTCGAAGCCCAGCGTGGCGATGCGCTCGGCCACCGCGTCGGCCATCGCCCGCACGGCGTCGACCTGGGGATCCAGCATCTGGTGGACACCGATGAAGTTGGGGCCGACGACGTTCCAGTGCACGTGCTTGAGCGTCAGGCTCAGGTCCAGCAGGGCGTTGAGCCGGTCCTGCAGCCGGTCGGCCACCCTGCTCGCGGCCGCCTCGTCCATGCCGGGCACGGTGTACTTCGACTTCGACGCCATGATCGTTTCCTGTTCGCTGTCGTGGTGGGGTGCCGCCACCCTTCCCAGCCGCCACAGCACGCATACGTTGGAGTGAAGTTGACGTGCCGGGTCCTCGACGCCACGGTGGTACCCCGCCGTACCCGCTTGACCGACCAGGGATCTGATGGACACCGCTACCGCGACCGACCCGCTCGCCGCACGCGCCCGCGCGGTCGCCGAATCGGCGACCTTGGCAATCGACACCAAGGCCAAGGCGCTCAAGGCTTCGGGCGCCGACGTCATTAGCTTCGGCGCCGGCGAGCCCGACTTCCCAACGCCGGCCCACATCGTGGCCGCGGCGCAAGCGGCTTGCGCTGACCCCGCGACGCACCGCTACAGCCCGGCCGCGGGTCTGCCCGCCCTACGCGCGGCCATCGCCGCCGCGACGCGGCAAAACTCCGGGCTACCGGTCGAAGCCGGTCAGGTTCTGGTGACCAACGGCGGCAAGCACGCCTTGTACACCGCGTTCCAGACGCTGCTGGACCCCGGCGACGAGGTCCTGCTGCCAGCACCGTACTGGGTCAGCTATCCCGAGCAGGTCCGCCTCGCCGGTGGCGTCGCCGTGGAGCTGCCAACCGATGCCGGCAGCGGCTTCATGGTCAGCGTCGAGCAGCTCGAGGCCGCGGTAACCCCCAGGACCAAGGCCTTGGTGTTCGTCTCGCCGTCCAACCCGACCGGTGCGGTGTACCCGCCACAGGTCGTAGCGGCGATCGGCGAGTGGGCGGCCGGGGCCGGCATCTGGGTCATCACCGACGAGATCTACGAACACCTCGTCTTCGACGGCGCCCAGCACGTCAGCATGCCGAGTGTTGCGCCTGCGATCCGCGACCGCTGCGTCGTCATCAGCGGGGTGGCCAAGACCTACGCCATGACCGGCTGGCGGGTCGGCTGGGCGATCGCGCCGGCACCGGTGACCTCGGCGATGGTCCGCCTGCAAAGCCACATGACCTCCAACGTGGCCAATGTCGCACAGGCGGCGGCGTTGGCCGCCATCAACGGCGGGCTCGACGACGTGGCGGTCATGCGCGCCACCTATCAGCGGCGGCGGCGGGTTGCCTACGAGGGACTCAACGCCATCGAGGGTGTCAGCGCCCCGCTGCCGCAGGGCGCGTTCTATGCTTTCGCCTCGGTCCATGGCGTCTTAGGACGCGAGATCGGCGGCCACACGCCGACGACCTCGGCGCAGCTGTGCGAGGTGGTGCTCGACGTCGCCCAGGTGGCGCTGGTACCGGGCGAGGGCTTCGGCGCCCCCGGCTACGTGCGGCTTTCCTACGCGCTCGCCGACGACGATCTGGCGGAGGGCCTTGACCGTCTGGCTCGGGTGCTGTCCCCCGGTCCGGCGGGATGATGCATAGTCAGGCTCCTCAACGGTGAAGGAAAGGCCAACCCTCGCCAATTGATCAGGAGGAAGCGGCAACCATGGCGGACTTCCGCCTCGTCAGCCCAGCGTTCGAGCACGACCGGCCACTGCCCAGCCGCTTCGTCGGGGAGGACGAGGGCGTATCACCCCCGCTGCAGTGGTCCGGCGTCCCAGCGGGGGCCAAGGAGCTGTTGATCGTCTGCGACGATCCCGATACCGAGACCGGGGTGGTCACCCACTGGATCGTGTTCGGGATCGCCCCCGACGCCGAGGGGCTGCCCGAGGGCCTGTCGCGCGACGCCTACATCGAAGACCCCATCGAGCTGGTGCAAGGGCTCAACGAGTTCGACGAGGTCGGGTACATCGGACCCGAGCCCGACGACGAGCGTGGCCCGCACCGCATCTTCTTTCGGATCTCTGCCCTCGACGCCGAGCTGACACAACTGTCGCCCGGCGCTACTCGTAACGAGCTGCGGGCAGCGATCAAGGGCCACCTGCTGGGCGGCGCAGAGCTGGTCGGCATCGCCTGATGCCGCCGACGCGATGAGCATCACCCGCAGGGTCGACGGCGGCGTGGCCACGCTGACCATGGACGACGGCAAGGTCAACGCCTTCGACCTCGCCTTCTTTGCCGAGCTCGACGCGATGCTGGACGACTGCGCCGACGACGCCGCGGTGGTGGTTGCCGGGCGCCCCGGCATGTTCTCTGCCGGGCTGCACACCAAGCTGGTGGCCGACCTGGACCGCGACGGCATGGCCCAGCTGCTGCGGGCGTTCGGCACCACGATGCTGCGGGTGTGGCTGGAGCCCCGCCCCGTGGTCGCCGCCGTCGGCGGCCACGCGGTGGCGGGCGGGACCATCCTGGCCATGTGCGCCGACCACGCGGTGGCGGCGGCCGGTGATTACCGCTGGGGGTTGATCGAGACCACCCTCGGCGTGCCGCTGCCCGGGTGGGTCATCACCATCGCAAGGGGCAACGTGCGGGCTGACCGCTTCGACGGACTGCTGCTGCCCGGGCGGTCGGTGGATCCGGCGCAGGCGCTCGAGGTCGGCTTCGCCGACGAGCTGGTGGCAGCGGCCGAGGTGCTGCGGCGCGCCGAGCAGGTCGCCGCGCAGCTCGCCACGCTGGACCGCCCCACTTACGCAGAGACCAAGCGGCGGCTGCGCGGTCCGCAGAACCAGGCCGCGCTGACCTCGATGGAGGCCGACCTACGCGGCCTGCTCGACGTGCGCGAGCGCAGCAAAACCCAACGCAGATAGAAGGGTAGGTCACGATATCGTGACCAACCCTTACAGTTGTGGCCTGCTCCGGGAAGATCAGCCGGCGACCTCGTCCAGCCAGCGGCGCAGCGGTACGGTGCCGTCGATGACCAGGTCCACCACGGTGCCGGCAGCCCGCAGTCGGCCGGCGGGACGGTCGGAGACGACCAGCACGGGGCCGGGGTGGTTGACCGCGAGCAGTGAGAAGTCACCGTCGCCGCTGGCCAGCACCAACGGTTCGAGGTCCGGCCGGTAGGCAGCCGCCAGGCGAAGGTCGGCCTGCTGCCATCCCTGGACCGAGATCACCGTCGCCCTCGGCGGCCAGGCCACCGCGGCCAGCGCCCGCGGGCTGCCGGCCACCACCATCCGCACGCCGCCCGCGGGCAGCGTGGCAACCAGGGCGCGCAGCCTCGGGGCGCTGAGGTTGTCCGCGTCGATCAGGACCTGGATCACCCGGGCTTGTCCCCCGTCCTCTTTGGGTCGTTCGCCGCCGGATCACCCGGCGAGCGCGCGAGGTCCCCTGGCCTGTCGCAGCCGCCCGTTAGGCTTGTCCGATCATGACCAGCACCGCTATCAAGCGCCAGGACTTGTCCGTCGCCCAGGGCGTCCCCAACGCCGCCGCGGATGAGGCAACGGGCCTGCGGTTGTCGTTCTCGCGCGTCGACACCTACCGCTCGTGCCCACTGAAGTTCCGCTTCGCCTATGTCGACGAGCTGCCGTCGCAGCCCGGCCCGCACCTGTCGTGGGGCTCGTCGATCCACGCCGCGCTGGAAGCCTGGTGGGATCAGAAGCTGCCGCAGCCCCCGCCGGTCGAGACGCTGCTGCAAACCCTGTACGACCGCTGGGACGACGAGGGCTTCGCGGGCATGGCACGCGACGAAAAGGTCACCTGGTACCGCCACGCCCAGGACGTCCTGCGACGCCACCACGCCCGCTACGCCCCGGTGTACGTCCCGGCCGTCGCGACCGAGCAGTGGTTCGAGCTTGACCTCGGCGATGACGTGACCGTGGTCGGCTCGATCGACCACGTGCAGCGCACGCCTTCGGGCGGCCTCGGCATCGTGGACTGGAAGACCAACCGCAAGGCCAAGACACGCCACCAGGTGGCCGGCAACCTGCAGCTGGCGATCTACACCTTGGCCGCGGCCCAGTTGTGGGGCACCGAACCGGACTGGGTGGCGCTGGATTTTGTGGTCCCAGGTCTGCGAGTGCAGGTGAACCGCGCCGACATCGACACCGCCAAGGCGCTGGCCGACATCCGCGAGGTCGCCGAGGCCATCCGCGCTGAACGCTTTGACCCGACGCCGACGGCGTTGTGCCCATGGTGTGACTGGCGCGACGCCTGCCCGGTGTTCCAGGGCGAAGGCCCTGACGTCACCTCCGTCGCAGTCACGGAGCTGCAACGGTTGCGCCGCCGCAGCCAGCGTGACCAGGCCCGCATCGCGCAGCTCGAACGATTGGTCCGCGACCGCCTCGGCGAGGACGCCACCGTCGAGATCGCCGGCTGATCGACCACCTGCCCGCCGCGTGCAATCGCCCTGGTTGCCGTGCAGTCGGTCGTCGCCGAGGTTACCCAAAGACTGTTCGTCGCGGGGATCCCCACGCACCCGTCGCCGACAGCCGGTCTTAGCGGGGCCTCCCTCGCAGCCGGTCTCTGCCTGGGCCGCCGCGGAACCAGTCGTCGCCTGGCCCGCCGAACAGCCGGTCTGGGCCGCGCCCGCCGAACAGCCGGTCGTCGCCAGCCCCACCGAACAGCCGGTCGTCGCCAGCCCCACCGAACAGCCGGTCGTCGCCGAACCCTCCACGCAGCCGGTCGTCGCCGGACCCCCCGCCCAGCCGGTCTGAGCCGCGTCCGCCGAACAGCCTGTCTCGGCCACGCCCGCCACGCAGCCGGTCGTCGCCGCCGCGGCCGAACAGCCGGTCGTTGCCGCCCATCCCGCACAGCATGTCGTCCCCGGCGGTGCCGATCAACACGTCGTCCTCCGCAGAGCCGGTGATCGTGCAGCCCGTCGGTGAAGACACGGTTCACTTCGCGACGAACACGTCGGCACCGTTGGTGTCGCCGGGCACGAGATTGTCGGCATCGGAGGCAAAGGCGACGATGCGGCCGTCGCCGCTGACCGCCGGCCAAAAACTTGGGTCGTCGCCTTGGCTGCCGTCGCGGGCGACGCTGACGTGTTCGGTGCGCCTGGTCGGCCGGTCGTGGACGAACACGCCAAAGGGGTGGCCGGGCATGAGATTGTCCGACCAGGATTGTAAGGCGACGATGCGGCCGTCACCGCTGACCGCCGGGCGGAAGCTGTAGCCCTTGACGTGGCTGCCGTCGCTGGCGACGCTGACCGCGTGGTGCGTCCGGTCGCCCGGTCGTGCACGAACGCGTCCGGGGTGCCGTTGCTGTCGGCGGGCACGAGATTGCTCGCATATGAGGTGAAGGCAACGATGCGGCCGTCGCCGCTGACCGCCGGCTCGGAGCTGTCGTGATTGGCTTGGGTGCCGCCGCTGGCGACGTTGACGCGTTAAAGGCACAGGTCACAGCGAGGTTGAGAGAGAAACGATTGGTCCGCGACCGCCTCGGCGAGGACGCCACCGTCGAGATCGCCGACTGATCACTGATCGACCCCTTCGCTCCGGCCAGCTGAGGTGTTGCGCTCTGTGTTGTTTGCGCCGACCTCCGAGCGATCCGAGGGTGCCGCCTTGGGCAGTCGACCGTAGCGTGGCGTGCCATCTCCGAAGACGACACGTAGCGCGCCTGGCTGTGGCAGCAGATCGTCACGTCGGCAGGGGTACCAGCGGCAGCGCAAGCGGCAGGACTGCACCACGCCATAACACCACCAGCCTGTACCAGGGCGCGTCTCCCGGTCGTTGGGGCACGGATGATGGTGTCCGTCGGGGGCAGGATGACGAACCGGATGCACGTCAACCTGCACGCCGCCCCGGCGCGCGGAGGACCAGACATGACCGACGAGGACGTGGAGGCGCATCACAAGTTCAGACACGCTCTACGCCTGATCGTGGCCGGGTTGCTGGCCGGCCTGGCCGCCGGTGCCACAGCGGGGCTCGGATCGCGTTTGGTCATGTTCGTGGTGCGACTGATGAACCCGTCCTACAACGGCGTCCCAACGCACTGGGGCTTCGAGGTTGGCCGCATCACGCTGGACGGGACGTGGTCACTCGCCATACAAGGCGCGATCTACGGGGTACCTGGCGCCGTGCTGTACCTCATCGTGCGCCGCTGGATGCCGTGGGATGGTGTTCTCAAGGGATTTGCTTACGGATGTTTCTTGCTGATCGTCGCCGGCCCCGCCGTGCTGGACGGAAACTACGAGTTCTTCCGCTATGTGCCAACACGGGTGAGCGTTGGGCTGTTCGCGTTGCTTTACCCGCTCTACGGGATCGTGGTTGCGCCGCTGACCGAGCGCCTTGGCCGGGGTAGGAGGGGACGACCTGGCAACGCGGCTGTCGCATGGTCCGGTTACTTCGTGCTCGGCGGCGCCCTCGTGTGGTCGCTTATCCGTGACTACCTGATGCTCCGCGATGTGTTCCATGTCTTCGGATGAGGTCGTTGCGAGGACTCCCCATCGGCCCAACTCCGTTCGGGATTCAGCCAAGTTCGCCGGCATAGCCGTCCACAACCATGGGGTAAGCGGACGCTGTCGACGGGTTCCCGGCCGGGGGCCGTGCCGCATCATTCCGGGGCGGGTTAGACTTCGACGCCCAACGGCGACTCCCGCGAATCGGCGAACGCAAGGGAGAGACGATGCCCCTGTATCTATCGAGGTTCAGCTACACGCCCGAGACTTGGGCTCGGCTGATCGGCCACCCAGAGGACCGCCGAACGGCCGCTCAGATCTCCATCGAGTCGGTCGGTGGGAAGCTGCATGGGTTCTGGTACGCCTTCGGCACACACGACGGCTACACCCTCTGGGAGGCCCCCGACAACGTGTCCATGGCCGCCGTTGCGCTGGCGATCGGTAGCGGCGGTGCGCTCAGCTCGTTGGAAACGACCGTTCTGCTGACTGTCGACGAAACGCTGGACGCCCTGCGCATGGCCGAGCAAGTCCAGTACCGAGCGCCTGGCGCGTAGCGGGTGGCCGCACGGTCAGGCGCCAGTGGGCTGCGGGTCGCTCCGGTGGTACGGCCGAGGAGGACGCCGCGGTAGCCAACCCACGGTCACCCGCTGGGAGCACGTCCACCCGCTGGGAGCACATCCACCCATCCGTGCGGTGCCGCTGTTCGCTCGCTGCCCTGCTTGCCGACAGGTGCTGCGCGCCACCCCCCGCCTTCCGCCAGACCGGGTCGGCCACAGTGGTGTCGTGCGCTTGGTGTCGGCAGCGAGTGACCGTCACGCTGTCTGGCTAGCGATCCCTGCGTTCCTGACCATTCGCTCGCGCTATGTGGACGGAGGTTCGCGCTATGTGGACGGAGGTACCAGTGCTTGCGGCGTCTCGTGCTTGCAGAATCACCGTCACGGCCGTATCGCTGCCGGCGGCACCGTAGCCGGGTGTCCACTCCCGCAGCGACGTCGTGGGCGTCGTCGCCCTGGTCGTCGCGCAGCCGGTCGTGGCCGAGGTCGTCCCACAGACTGTGCGCCACGCACCCCGTCGTCGGCGACAGCCCTTAGCCGGGTCGCTCTCGCAGCCGGTCGTCGCCGGGGCCGCCGCGCAGCCGGTCGTCGCCGGGCCCGCCGCGCAGCCGGTCTGGGTCGGGTCCGCCGTACAGCCGGTCTTGGCCGCGCCCGCCGTAGAGCCGGTCTTGGCGGCGCCCGCCGCGCAGCCGGTCTGCTCCGCGCCCGCCGCGCAGCCGGTCGTCGCCGCCACGACGCAACAGCCGGTCGTCACCGCCCCTCCCGCACAGCACATCGTCGCCGGCGGTGCCGATCAACACGCCGTCGCCGGCCGAGCCGTTGACCGTGCAGCCCGGCCGCGAAGACACCTTCCGCTTGGCGACGAACACGTCTGAGCGGCGGTTGCTATCGCCAGGCACAAGACGCGCCCGCGAGTAGAAGGCGACGGTGCGGCCGTCGCCGCTGACCGCCGAGTAGAAGCTCCCGCCGCTGGCTTGGCTGCCGTCGCGGGCGACGCTGACCAACTCGGTGCGCCCGGTCGCCCGGTCGTGAACGAACACGTCGCCGGTGCTGATGCTGTCGCCGGGCACCAGATTGTCCGCATCAGAGTCGAAGGCGACGATGCGGCCGTCGCCGCTGACCGCCGGGTAGATGCTGCGGCCGCTGGCTTGGCTGCCGTCGCTGGCGACGCTGACCCGCTCCACCACATGCCAGCTCCCGCCGTGCCCGGCCAACGCCGCCGACGCCGGCAGCGTCGACCACAACCCCACCATCCCGATTACCAGCCACCCACGACCCGACATTTGGACCACCCCGCCCGACTCTGTGCGCCCGCACCGACTGCGCCGACACGCCGTCAACCTCACTGCCTCACCCGCCACCCACCAACACAAGAGGCGCTCGTCAGGCGGTTCATCATCTCCCACTGGCAAGCAGGTTGAGGTGGAAGCGTCTGACACCGCCGCAACGCAGCGCACGCCCCGGTAGCGGTCACACCGAACAGCCACCTGCATCCCGATCTCGCGTGGACGTCGGTCGAGGGGGAGGCCCCGTTGGCGCGCACCGATCAGAAGGCGATGGACGTGCGTTGGTTATACGAGTCGCTCCAGCCGGTGAGTTATTACCGAACGCTGCGTCGGGGTCAAGACGACGTCCGTGCGGCCGAGCGGCGGTCAGAGCCGCGGAGTACGTCGGCGACGCAAACCAGTCGCGCCAGGCCCGGCAGGAGCACGCCGACGCGTTCCAAGCGCTCCACGAGCACCTGCGCGGGGTGCAGAAAGCAGGCATCAACCCGCCCTGGCATGGCCCCGGAGACGCTCGCGGACATTCCAAGATCGGCCTGGACGGCGAGAGCCTGCCCGTCTTCGGGCCCGCCGAGGAGGAAGTCTAATGGCGTCGATCAGGAAGCGCCCCGACGGCAGCTGGCGCGCTCGGTACCGAGACCCGACGGCCGCGAGCACGCCCGCCACGCCGACGGCAAGGTCGACGCGCAGCGCTGGCTCGACGAGGTCACGACGGCGCTGGTGACCGGCCAGTACGTCGCGCCAGGCGCCGGGAAGATGAGGTCCCGGGGGTACGCAGAGGCGTGGCGCGCCGCGCAGGTACATCGGCTCACCGCGGCTGAGAAGGTCGAGTCCCTGCTGCGCTCATACGCCTACCTCGTGTTCGGGAACCGACCGCTGGTCGCCATCCTGCCGAGCCATGTTCAGGCCTGGGTGAAGGGGCTCGATCTGACGCCCGTCGACCATGGGCGTCGTCCACGGGGTCGTCGCAGCGTGTTCAAGGCGGCGGTGTCGGACCGGCGAGGGAGGTGGGGAGCCGGCCGATAAGCCGGATTCTGTGCCTGCGCCGTAGCGCAGGTGGCGACCATCTATCTGGTGCCGACGTTGCCGCCGACCTCATGCGGCCTACCTGGTGCTCGGCGGGCCACCTGTAGCGCACCTGCTTGGCCTTGCTCCGGACGGGGTTTACCTGGCCGCCGACGTCACCGCCGGCGCCGGTGCGCTCTTACCGCACCCTTTCACCCTTACCAGCCACCAACGAGCGGCCAAACACCGAAGTACCTGGCGCAAGTGGCAGCTGGCGGTCTGCTCTCTGTGGCACTGTTCCGCGCGTCGCCGCGCCTGGGCGTTACCCAGCGTCCTGCCCTGCGGAGTCCGGACTTTCCTCGACGGCCACTGCGGCCGCCGCGGTCGCCTGGCCGACTCCCCGGCGCCAGCGTAGAGCCAGCGGTGGCCCGGCGCTCAAGTGTTGCCGCGCCCAAGGACCTCTCGAGGACGGCGCTACACCGGCCCGTCGCGCAGGATCCCCATGATGACGACATCGCCGTAGCCACTGCCGACCCAGGCGTGGCGGCGCAGCCTGCCCTCTTCGGTGAAACCGGCGGCGCGGTAGGCGAGCAGGCCGCGCTGGTTGCCGGCCAGCGTGTCCAGCCATACGCGCTGCAGGTTGCGCATCGTGAAGGCGTAGTCCACAAGGGTCCGCAGGCTGTCGCTGCCGTAGCCGTGACCCCAGGCGTCGCGGTCGCCGATCGTGATACCGACCTTGCCAGTACGGGCGAGCAGGTCAATGTCGAACAGCCCGCAGCGTCCGATCAGGCGGCCGTCAACCTCGATGGCGAACTCGGCGTCACTGTCGTCGCCCTGGTCCGCCAACGCGCGGACGTACGCCTCGAAGCCCAGCGGCACCACGGGCTTGTCGCTGCCAAGCTGCCACAGCTCGGGATCTTCCAGGCGTACAGCGCTTCGAGGTCGCCCCGACGCACGGGGCGCAGCACGACCTTGCCTCCGCACAACATCTGGTCAGACTAGGGGTTGGCGGTGCCCGGATTCAGGCCACGCCGAGGCGGCGACCGGCCACCATGGCGGCCATCCGCGTGCTGCTGACCGCGCGCGAGAACAGGTGGCCCTGCCCCAGGTTGCATCCGAGCATCAGCAACGCATCGCGCTGCGCGGGCAGCTCGATCCCCTCGGCCACGGTTTGCATCCCCAACTGGCGGCCGAGGTCGATGATGGTGCAGGCCAGCGCTGCGCCGCCACTGGTGCCGACCCCCTGCAGGAACATCTTGTCGATCTTGAGCACGTCGATGGGTAGCCGCCGCAGGTATGCCAGTGACGAGTAGCCGGTGCCGAAGTCGTCGATGGCGGTGCGCACGCCGAGTTGCTTGAGCGTTGCCAGGGTTTCGGCCGCTTTTTGCGGGTCGCCGACCAGGATGCTTTCGGTGACCTCCAGGGTCAGCAGCGCAGGCGGCAGCCCGCTGTCGGCAAGGACGCGCACAACGTGGTCGACCAGCTCGGGCTGGTGCAGCTGCACCGCGGACAGGTTGACGCTGACCGAGATCGGCTGATCGCCGGCGCCGCGGCGCCATTGCTGCGCCTTGTCGCAGGCGTCGCGCAGGACCACATCGAATACGTCGGCGATGAGGTCGCTCTCCTCGGCGAGGGCGATGAACGTGGCAGGACCGAGCAGGCCTCGCACGGGGTGCCGCCAGCGCACCAGCGCCTCTGCGCTGACGATCCGCCGATCCGCCAGCGAGACGATCGGTTGGTAGCGGACCTCCAACTCGCCACGCAGCACGGCCCACTGCAGGTCGGCGCGAAGCTGGCGTCGGCTGCCCAGCGAGGCGTGGGCGTCGGGGTGGAACAGCTCGAAGCGGTTCTTGCCGTTGCCTTTGGCGGAGTACATGGCCAAGTCGGCACGGTGCAGCAGGTCCTCGGCGTCCTCCACGCCCACTCCGCCGACCGCAACCCCGATGCTGGCGCGCAGCCGCACCGACTCACGTACCACCGCGAATGGCTCGGCGATGGCGGCCAGGATGCGTTCGCTGACGCGGGCGGCCTCGTTGCGTTGCTGGATGCCCTCCAGCAGCACGGCGAACTCGTCACCGGACAGCCGTGCCGCCAGGTCTCCCGGGCGCAGGCACGCCGCCAGCCGGGCAGTGACGTCGATCAGCACGCTGTCGCCCGCCGCATGGCCGAAAGTGTCGTTGACGGCCTTGAAGTCGTCGAGGTCGATGAACAGCACGGCGAGACTGTCCTGGCGGCCGGCCACCGCCAGCGCGGCCCGCAACCTGTCAAGGAACTGCGCGCGGTTGGGCAGCCCGGTAAGGGGGTCGTGGAAGGCTCGGTGGACCAGTTCCTCTTCAAGCACCTTGCGTTGGCTGACGTCGCGGACGTTGAGCACGACGCCGGCGACGCTCGGCTCGTCGAGCAGGTTGGCGGCGACGATCTCGGTATGGCGCCAGCCGCTGGCATGGTGGCGCAGACGGCAGGCCGAGGAAACGGGCTCCCTGCCCTGCAGCACCTCGGCGAAGAAGTCGCGCCAGCGCTCCAGGTCGGCGGGGTGCAGCAGCGTTTCCAGCGACGCACCCTGCAGCGACGAGGGCGCATAGCCAAGGACGCGGGTGACGGTGGGGCTGAGGTAGCGCACGCTGCCGCTACGGTCGACCACCGCGATCACGTCCGAGCAGTTCTGCACCAGGGAGCGGAAGCGTGTCTCGCTGGCCAGCAGGTCGTCGGTGAGACCGGCTTCCTCCAGCGCCAGCGTCACGTACGCAGCCAAAGGCTGCAGCATCGCACTGGCGGCCCCGGCCTCCACGCGGCTATCACGCCCGGACAGGATGAAGGCGCCCCGCAACAGGTCCTGACCGACCAGCGGCACCACCATTTGCGCCTCTGACCCGAGCGACCAGCCATGGGACATGCCGCCGGCGCCGGCGAACAGTCCCTGGGTGGCGAAGGGCACGGCACGCGCGAGGCTGGCCTGGACGGCGTCGGGCAACGCGTGCAGCGGCAACGGCGTGCTGCTGGTCCCGTACTCGTCGAAGTACACCAGCCGGCCGTCCTCCACGAGCACGAACGCCACCTGGCAATCCTCATGCGCGATCAGCAGGCGACGCGCGAGCTTGTGAGGCCGTCAGCGCGATACCCCGTGGGGAGCCGGAGGACAGCAACGCCACACCGGCGTCGGCGAGGATCTGGCTGTTGGCTGCTGCGCGGTCATGGTTGTGCAAGGTGGCCACAACCTCGTGCAGCACCGGGGCGGCCAGCAGCACCAGACCGGCCGGAATCAGGCTTTGGCCGACCAGACCGACCGTGTCAAAGCCGCTGCCGACCACCATCGCTGCTGCGTAGGAGCCCGCGCTGAGCAAGCCGGCGAACCACATGTCGCGTTGCCGACCGAACAAAGCTCGGTAGCACAGCGCAACGAAATACACGCACAGCACTTGGGCCGGGTTGGCCAACGCGACCGCGATGGCGCCCAGTGCCACGGCGGCGACGACGTCGGCGAGCCAGCCGAACCGGCGGCGCCGGTAGCCGATCAGCCACCATGCACCCATGACAGCCATGCCCGCGACTGCACCTGCACGGACACCGCTACCGCTGTGAACCAGGGTCAGTGGCAGTGAGACGGCCAGAGTCGCCAGCCCGACGAACAACCCGGTCCAGCGTAGCCAGGCCATCAACCCGGCCGGCGCAGCGCCCAGCAGCGCGCCGCCGCGCCACCAGGAACGCGACACGACGCTGTGCACCGCCAGCTCGGCCACTACGCTCCTCAGGACATCACGGCAACCACGTTCGGACAGCGGTGCGGGTGGACTCGTGGTGGGTATCGGTTGACTACGCGCGACCCTTGACCCGCGCGAACACGCGGAGGATGACGATGGCCTCAAAGGACCTGGAAAGCCTGCAGCTCGACCTGCAGCCGAATGAAGCTTCCGGACTGCTGTTCGTGGAGGCGGCGGGCGTGCTTGAGGCCCACGGCTGGCAGCGGGCCTTCTGGGTTGTGCTCGACGAGAGCGCAGCACAGGAGTGCGTCGCCGCCATCGGGCAGCGCCCGGACGGCGAGTGGGACGTTGCGCGGCTGGCCGCGACCGTGGTCGGTGACCTCGGCGAGACCCGGGACGCCGAGGCGCTGGCGCGTCGGGATGGCTGGATCTACGTGGTGGGTTCGCAGTTCGGCGGCAAGTCGGGCCCACTGCTGCCTCGCCAGGCCTTCCTCGCCCGCTTCCGCGAGGGCGACGTAGAGCGCCTCGACGGTGGGCCAGTGCAGATGCAGGTGGCGCGACCCGGGCTGCTGTTGCACCGGTTGGTCAATGACGCCTTGGCGCAGGAAGGCGTCGCACTGGTCACGCTCGGTGACGTGACCAGGGAGGCCTTCATCGATCAGTCGCTGCGCGAGGGTGCCGGCGAGTCATGGGTCGGCGAGGTGCACGAGCGCGACACCCCCATCAACGTCGAGGGCGCCACGTTCCGCGCGGCCGGGACCCTGCTGCTGGGCCTTCGCTACCCGGTATCCGTCGAGGGGCGGCCGCTACTGGTGGAGCTGGAAGGCGTCGAGCGTCTGTTCGACGGCGGCGATCCGCCGACCGTGGTGGGCACCTGGATCGTCGATGCCGTCGGGCGCGACGGCGACATGGCGGGTGTGCGAGACCTCTCAGCGGTCGGCGACGACATCCATCTGGTCACCGGCAACCTCGACAGCCGCCCCAAGAACAGCGTCGTGCTGCACGACTACCCGGGCGGTCGCGACACGGTGTCGACGCACTGGCGCGTGACGCTGCCGCCTGACGCCCACGGCGGTCACATCGCCGCGGAGCTGGTGCGCGAATTTCCCGACATGCACCGCATCGAGGGCATCGCCTCCGACGACGACGGCCGCTGGTTCTACGTCAGCGACGAGGACGACCACGTCCGCATGGAGCACACCCGCCTGGTCTCCGACGCCTGACGCCATGTAGCCGCCTTCGCCGATCGTGTGCCGCCTCCGTCGCCGGGCCCGGGCCAGACGTCATGACGTTCTGCGCTGTTTAGCGGCAGGCGAGCACGAGCGTGAGGGCGTCGTCGAAGTCGAGTTCGGGCGCGGGTGCCCGTGCTCCCGGCAAGTGGAGGTGCGTCGGGCCACCGTCCTCGTGCTCGTGCCCGGGTGCTTGTCGAGTCGGCAGCGCAGCGCATCAGCTCGCATGTGGTGGTAGCCGTACTCGAGCAGCTCCAGCCGCTCACCGAGGACGGCGCGGTAGTCGATGAAGCCGCGGTCGTAGAACAGGATGCGTTGCGTACGGGCCGCGTAGACGAGCCCGCCGCCGCCTCCTGACACGGCGCGGAAGTCGACACCGCCCAGTCGGAAGTAGCCGCCGTTTCTCTCGACGACGTCCTCCACCCACAGCACGAAGTCGGCAATGGTCTCGACCGAAGGCGGCCGGCGTCCCAAGGGCGCTCAGCCGACCCGGCTACCGGCCTGGATGTGCCGCCAGATGGTCCACGCCATCGACCACTCGGCGAAATCGTCGGTCTCCACAAGTTCGCCGCCGTCATCGCGGAACGCGTCGGCGAGCCGCTCCGAAGGAACGCCGTAGCGGGACTCGAAGCGGTCGAGGCGTGCCCGCACCTCGTCGTGCGTGATCTCGGGGCCGAGTTTGCTCGTGGCCATCACCGCGCTCCCGTCTACAGGCTGTCTACAAGCGTACCGGCGCGTTCATCGGGTGTCTGCGGCCAAGGCGGTCCTGGTGCCCTCCTCCCCGGTTCCGGCACACATGGTCTCGCACCGCAGCCGGCGGTGAGTGTGCTATCCCGGCAGCCGGCGACGGGCCACGACGATGACCACCCGCCGCTGGTGCTCAACAGCGGCTAGGCCACGACTGCGGACTAGGCCCAGCATCCGGGCGCTACCGCGGCAAGCAGCATCGCGACCTCAGCGGCGTCGCCCGTCAATCCGCCGTAGCGACGGCCCGCGACCCAACGCCGACGGTACGACGGGTGCAGCAGAGCAACGACCGACGTTGTGTGTCCGCACAGCCGCACGCCCGCGTGCACGGCGGCGTCGCGCCGGTCGAGGTCCGGTAGCTCGTCCACGTCGTCCACGCAGACAGATCGTCGGTCACGCGAGAGAGGAACACCGGCACGTGCTGACCCAGGGCGACGATCGCCCGCGGGCGCACCTCGCTGACCTGCTCGCACAGAAACCGCTGGCACCACCTGTCGAACGGGCTGCCCGGCTCGACGGCCATCGCCCCGGTGTTGGACCCACCACCAGCCTTCAGCCCGACCCAGATGTTCGTGAAGAAGCACTGATCTGGCGCGACGCCGACGCGCTTCGATAGCCCTAGCAACTCCCGCCACGTCGGCGTGCCGGTCTCCGCAGAACCGTACTGGCGGCCCTCGGCCAGCCGCTCGGCGTACCGCTCCTCGTTGTCGAGGTTGTTCCCGACAACCATCACACCGCCGTAGGGGAACGCGGGCGGCGGGCCACCCGGCTCCTGTCCCCACAGACCCGACGACGCCGCGAAGAACGCCGTGCCCTTCACGCGCGACGGCACCCGGACCGCTACCCCTGCGGGATATCCGTCGAATCGGTCCAGGCGCTCCCAGAAGCGCTTCACGGCGTGTCCTGGCCGGTCGCTCATCGCTTCGTGAGCGGAGGCCTGCGCTCCGACTTGAGCTCTTTCTCCAGTTGCCCTGCCTGCTTGCCGCTCGACGTCTCCATCCACGCGACCTGGCAGCCAGCCACCCAGGCGTTGACGGCGTCGACCTGCTCGTCGGTCATCACCGATGGCCGCTGCTTCGCCTGAGCCACGGTCGCCACGCCGAGATGCTCGGCGACGTTGCGCCGGAACGCCGACCGGGAGAGGTCGTGGCCGGTGTTGAGGTGCTCTCGCTGCAATCGGCGTTGCAGGCCGCCGGCGCGCGTCGCCACGCCCACGTAGACCGGCGTGCCGTCACGGTAAACGCGTAGACACCGGGGTCGTCGGGATGGCCGCGAAGTCGACGTCCGTATGGGTAGGCGTGGCCGCTCGTTCATGCGCGCCCACGCGGGTCCCTCCGCCGCAGGCCTCACCACGCCAGCTTCTTCAACGAAGCCCACAGGCCCTTGGTGGCCTTGATGTCACTCTCCGAAGCTAGACCAGGACGAGGACGCGCCCGCACTGCTCGCAGCGGGCGAGAGAGTCGACAGAGTCCTCGCGAACCTGCTCCATCTCGATGGCGGTGAGCTCCAGCCGGCAGCCGGCGCACGTGCGCCCTTGTAGTTCGGCGACGCCGACGCCGTCCTTGCGGGCGCGCAGCTCCTCGTAGTACTCGACGACCTCGGCGGGAAGGTCGCCGGCGACGGTGACCCGTTGCGCCCGCCGTGACGCAAGCGCGGCGTCGATGTCGGTGGCGGCGTGGTCGCGTGCCTGCGTCAGGGCGTCGACCTGGCCGGTCAGCTCGCCGTGGCGCTCCTGCAGCGTCGCCACCAGCGACTCGAGCTCCTCGGTCTGCTCCATGATCTCCAGCAGTGAGTCCTCCAGCTCGTTCTTGCGCGCGCGCAGCGCCCCCAGCTCCCCGCGCAGTGCCTCCAGCTCCTTCTCGGAACGGATGAGCCCGCCGTACATGCGGCCCTCCTCGGACTTGCGCCGCGAGTCGACCGTGGCGATTTCCTGCTCGTGGCGCTTCTGTTGCAGCCGCAGGCGCTCGAGCTGGTCGCGCGAGGTGGCGTACTCGCTGGAAACCCGCCCCAGGGTGTCGGCGTTGTCATCCAGCGCCTTCTGCTCGGCAAGGTTGGCGCGCCGGTGACCCAGCTTGCGGATGTCGGTGTCGATGCGCTGGAGATCGAGCAGTCGGCGCTGCTCTGCCGGGGTCGCCGAGATCACGGTGCTCCTTTGTCCAGCCCTGTGTCCCACCCTCCCCCAGGGTGGATCTGCCAGGGATCCGTGCGTACGGCCGACGCTAGCAGTCGAGCCGTCAAACCGCGGCGCGAGGCGGCCTGGGCCAAGGCCTGCTGCAGCAGTGGCAGGGCCGCCGCTTCCGTGGCGTAGTGGCCCGCGTCAATGACGGCCATCCCGGCGCTGCGGGCGTCGAGTGCGACGTGGTGGCGCAGGTCGCCGGTGATGTAACAGTCGGCGCCGGCGTCCAGGGCCGCGCCGATCAACGCGTCGCCGGCACCGCCGCAGGCCGCAACCCGGCGGATCGGGCGGTGTGGGTCACCGCCGACGCGCAGGTGGGGCGACGGCAGCCCGACGGCCAGCCGTTGGCCGATCGTGCCCAGCGCCAGCGGCGCTGCCAGATCACCGACCCGGCCCATCCCTCTGCCGGCGTCGGTCGCGCCCAGCAGCCGCAGGACATCGTAGGCCACTTCCTCGTAGGGGTGGGCGTGGCGCAGCGCTGCCACAGCGGCGCTCAGCCGTCCCTGCGGCACCACCATCTCGAGGCGGTCCTCGACGACCTCGTTGCGCCGACCGCGCTGGCCAACCGCGGGGTTGGCCCCCGCCGTGGCCTCGAATGTGCCGGTGCCACGAACCTGAAAGGAGCACTCGCGGTAGGCGCCGATGGTGCCGGCGCCGGCCGCCGTCAGCGCCGAGCGCACTCGCTGGGTGGCTTCGGGAGGAACGAATGTGACCAGCTTGCAATCACCATCGCCCGGGGCCGCCGGCGCCAGCGGCGTGACCTCGCCCAGACCCAGCAACCGCACGACCGGCTCGGTGGTGCCATCCACGGCGCTGTCGAAGTTGGTATGCGCGGCCAGCACCGCGATGCGCGACCGCGCCGCTTGTAGGGCGAGGCGGCCTGACACCGTGGCAACAGTGAGACGGTCCAGCGGCCGGAACAGCAACGGATGGTGCGCCAGCAGCAGATCCGCGCCCCGTGCGGCGGCCTCGTCCAGCGTGGCGGCAACGACGTCCAGGCACAGCAGCACACCACGCACCGGATCGTCGGGATCGCCGACCTGCAAACCCGTGGAATCCCAGGACGCAGCGTGATTTTGTGGATACAATGCGTCGACGGCCTGGAGCCAGTCGGCGAGGCGGTCGGCCATGACCGCAGCGTAGCGGGCCCTGCTCAAGACCTGGGGGGACCGTCCGATACTTCCAGGACTGGGGGGAACCGTCCAGGGAAGGTCAGGTGTGGTGAGGCGCCTAGCGCATCCGGTCAAGATCCGGCTGTACATCACAGCCGTGTCCGTGATCGGCATCGCCGCGTGGTTTGCGGCGTTTCCAGGCGGTGCCCGCGGCCTGCTGGCCGCAACGTCTGTCACCGTCGCCTTGACCGTCGCCGTGGTGCTCAGCGAGCTGCGTTCGGTGCGCTTCGCCCACGATGACCTCGGCGAGCGGACGTTGTCCACGACGTTCGCGTTCGCCCTACTGCTGGCAGCCGGCACCGCCGCGGCCGTGCTGGTCCTGGGCGCAGCCTCGGCCCTCGGCGACCTGCTGCAGCGCAAGCCCATGCAGCGCACCGTGTTCAACGTCGGCCAGTACGCGCTCTCGCTTGGTGCGGCAGGCATGGTCGCCTCCAGCCTGACGGGAGGAGCCGCCCTGCTGGTGCAGCCCCGGCTGGACGGTGCCGGCTTCACCGCCCTGCTCGCCGCCGGGACCACCTTCTACCTGGTCAACACGGTCCTGACGAGCACCGTCCTTGCCTTGCGCCAGCACCTGTCGGTCGCCTCGGTCATGCGCCAGGACTTTGTGGTCCACGCATTCACGTTCGCCGTGCTGTTGGCACTGGCGCCGGCCGTCGTCGTCGTGGCCAGCGTCAACACGGGCTTGCTCGCGCTGCTGGTGCTGCCGGTCATCGCGGTGTACCGCAGCGCCCGCGCGTCGATGGAGAAAGACCACCTCGCCTTGCACGACGCCCTCACCGAGCTGCCGAACCGGCGGCTGTTCCTCCAGCGCCTCGCCGGCGAGCTTCGCGACGCCGGTGAGCAGGAGCAGGTCGCGGTCCTCATCATTGACCTCGACCGCTTCAAGGAGGTCAACGACGCGCTCGGCCACCACATGGGCGACCGCCTACTGCAAGTAATCGGTGCCGACCTGCAGCGTGCGGTCAGCCCAGGCGCCCTTGCCGCTCGGCTGGGAGGCGACGAGTTCGCCATGGTCCTGCCGAAGGTGGACGGCGCGGACGACGCCGTGCGGATGGCCAAGGCCGTCCTGCAGCGGCTGACGACCCCGATCGAGATCGACGGCTTCACCCTGGACATCGGCGCCAGCCTCGGCATCGCGCTGTACCCGGAGCACGGCTCGGACGTGTCCACGGTGATGCAGCACGCCGACGTTGCGATGTACCTGGCGAAGGACGCGGACGGCGGCTACGAGGTGTACTCCCCCGAGCGTGACCCGCAGTGGCGCCAGCGCATCACCTCCCCCGCCGACCTGCGCCCGGCCGCGGAGACGGGTCAGCTCGTGGTGCACTACCAGCCCAAGGCCGACATGCGCACTGGTCTGGTCGAGGGGGTGGAGGCGCTCGTGCGCTGGGAGCATCCAGAGCACGGCATGGTGCCTCCTTGCGAGTTCATCCCGCTGGCCGAGCGCGCCGGACTCGTTGGCGTGGTCACCTCCTTCGTCTTGGACACGGCGTTGGCACAGTGCAAGCGGTGGCGCGACGAGGGCTTGGACCTGCAGGTCGCCGTCAACGTCTCCGTACAGAGCCTCTACGACCACCGCTTCCCCGAGATGGTGGCGCAGGGCATGCGGCGCTGGGCGGTGCCTGCCAGCCGCGTCATCCTGGAGGTTTCCGAGTCCACGGTCATGGCCGACCCTCACCGGGCCGCCCGCGTGCTCGCCGAGCTGTCGGCCATGGGGGTCACCTTGGCGATCGATGACTTTGGCACCGGTGCCTCGTCGCTGGCCTCGTTGCAGCAGCTGCCGGTCAGCGAGCTCAAGATCGACAATGCCTTCGTGCTCGGGATGGCCACCGACAGCGCCGACGCGACGGTCGTGCACTCCACGATCGACCTCGGCCGGCGCTACGGTTTGTCCGTCGTCGCCGAGGGCGTCGAGTCCCAGCGCGTCTGGCAGCTGCTGGCACGGCTGGGCTGCGACCAGGCGCAGGGCTACCACATCAGCCGGCCGCTGCCCGCCGACGAGCTGACCCCGTGGCTGCGCCGCAACCTGCAACCGGCGACGGACGGCGACATCATCCACATGCCGAGGTCGACCGCCCGCACTGCCGTCTAGGCGGTCCCGGCGGTCTAGGCTCGGCGGTACGCCTTCCCCCCCGCACCCCCGCTCGGCTCTACCCTGACGGGGGAACGACCCCGGCGCTGCCATGCTCTTTCCGACGATCCAGTTCGCGGTCTTCTTCCCGCTGGTCCTGGTGGCCAGCTGGCTGTTGATGCCGCATCCGGTGCGCTGGAAGCTGTTCATGCTGGCCGCCAGCTACCTGTTCTACGCCGCCTGGGACTGGCGGTTCGTCGGATTGCTGGCCGGGGTGACCGCCAGCAGTCAGATCGCGGCGGTGGCCATCCACCGTGCCTCGGATGAACGGTCACGGCGGCGTCGCCTGGCCGTGGCCGTGGCCGCCGACCTGGGCGTGCTCGCCTGGTTCAAGTACTACGGGTTCTTCGCCACCTCGCTGGCCAACCTGCTGGACCCCGTCGGCCTCGACCCTCCGCTGCCGCTGCTGCAGATCGTCTTGCCGGTGGGCATCTCGTTCTTCACCTTCCAGGCCATCAGCTACGTGGTGGACGTGTACCGACGCAAGCTGGCGCCGGCGCGGCCCATCGACGTGGCGGTCTATCTCGCGTTCTTCCCGCATCTGGTCGCCGGGCCGATCGTGCGGGGAACGGAGTTCCTGCCGCAGCTGCGCTCGCCCCGCGACCCCCGCAGGGTCGACGGGGGGCGGGCATTCCTGCTCATCGCGGGAGGCCTGTTCAAGAAGGTGGTGGTGGCCAACGTCTTGGCCACCACGCTGGTCGACCCGGTGTTCGCCAGCCCCGCCAGTGCCAGTGCGGGTGAGATCCTTGCCGCCACCTACGGCTACGCGGTGCAGATCTACGCCGACTTCAGCGGCTACACCGATATCGCCATCGGCTGTGCGCTGCTGTTGGGCTTCACCTTCCCCAACAACTTCGACCGGCCGTATGCGGCGGTGTCGCTGCAAGACTTCTGGCGGCGTTGGCACATGACCCTGTCGCGCTGGCTGCGCGACTACCTGTACATCCCGCTGGGCGGCAGCGGCGGCGGCGCCCGGCGCACCGTGCGCAACCTGCTGCTGACGATGTTGCTCGGCGGGCTGTGGCACGGCGCCGCCTGGACGTTCGTGGTGTGGGGCGGCATCCACGGCGTCGGGTTGGCGATGGAACGTCGGCGCGGGGTCGCACGCCATCCGATCGTCGGCCGCCTGGTTACCTTCCACGTCGTCTGCCTGGCCTGGATCTTCTTCCGTGCCGGCTCCCTGCCGGCTGCCGGCACGCTGCTGTGGCGGCTGTTGACCGCCTGGGGACCGGCGCCGCTGGTCACCCCGACGGTCGTCGCCGTCATCGTCGCGGCGCTGGCGGTGCAGCTGCTGCCCCGCGACATCGGTGCCCGCCTGCAGTACGCGTTCTCGCGACTGACTCCGACGTTACAAGGGGCCACGCTGGGCCTCTCCCTACTGGTCATCGACGCGCTGGGCCCGCAGGGCGTCGCGCCGTTCATCTACTTCCAGTTCTGATGCCGCTGCCACCGCCACCGCCCCGCCGGACCATGGCCGCCGGCCATGCGATTCTCGTCGTGCTGATCGCCCTTGGGATCGGCACGGTGCTCAACGCGCCGGGTTTGGCCGCCGCGGCGGCGCGCCAGCCCTTCGGTTGGCAGCGCAGCGCCGCGGTGACCGCGCTCACGCCGATCCGCGTCTTTTCCGACCTGGTCGGTCTGAACTGGCCGCATGTGGCCTTGGCGGATGTCGCCGCCGGTGCCACCGGCTCGGCCTCGCCCGGTGACCTGGTGTCAGCGGCGGCGCCCTCGCCGGCCGGCGACGCTGTCCGGGCCACCGCGCCTGCCACCGGCGATGAGACCGAGCCGGCACCGCGGCGTACCCCTGCCGATGACAATCGCCGCAGCGCCACGCGATCCGACCCGCTGCGGCTGTGGGTCGGTGGTGACTCGCTGACCAGCGAGTTCGGGCCCGCGCTGGTCGACGTCGCGGCGCGCACGCGCAGGGTCACCGCGGAGGTCGATTTCCGTTACTCCACGGGTCTGGCGCGGCCTGACTTCTTCAACTGGCCGGGGCAGCTGCGCGGGGTGGCGACCAGCGTTGATCCGGACGTGTTCGTCGTCATGTTCGGCGCCAACGACGGCCAGAACCTACAGGTCGACGGCCGCGTGCTGGGTTTCGGCACCCCGGCGTGGCAAGCCGAGTACCACCGCCGGGTGACCACCTTGATGGGACGCCTGTCGGCTCGCGGGCGGTGGGTGTGGTGGGTCGGCCAACCGGGGATGCGCTCGCCAGACTTTGACGCCCGCATGAGCCTGCTCAACGACGTCTACCGGTCAGCCGCCGCGGAACACCAGCAGGTCGACTACGTCGACAGCCGCGCGTTGTTCACCGGGCCGAGCGGCGGCTTTTCTCCCTACCTGGACGACGCCAGCGGCAACCGGACGCTGATGCGCCAGCAGGACGGGGTGCACCTGACCCGAGCCGGCGGCCAGCGGCTGGCCGCCGCCGTGTTCGCCGAGGTCGACGCGCGCTGGGGGCTGACCGCCGGGGACTGACGCCGGCCTGACCCTCCCCGGCAACGCCGCCAAGCAGGTGCCGGCATGACGACCGCGGCCTCAGCCGGCCCAGCGGCCGGAGCGGCCGGAGCCCGCACAGCGGCCGGGCGCCTCGCGGCGTCAGCCAGCCTGCCCGCTGACGCCCGTGATGGCGTCGACCTCGGCGAGCTCGTCGTCGGTGAGCTGCCATCCGGCGGCGGCGACGTTGCCCTTGATCTGCTCGGCGCTGGTCGCCCCCGCGATGACCGAGGGAACCGTGGGCTGGGCCAGCAGCCAGGAGAACGCCAGCTCCAGCAAACAGCGTCCACGCTGCTCGCAGAACCCGCGCAGGTTCTCCACGATCTCGACGTTGCGGGCGTTGCGGAACCGCTCGGCTCGCTGTCCCATGCCCGCCAGCCGGGACCCTTGAGGCGCGTCCTCGCCCGACCGGTACTTGCCGGTCAGCATGCCGCCCTCCAGCGGGAAGTACGGCAGGAGGCCCATGCCGTGGCAGCGGCAGGCTTGGGTCACGCCCTGCTCGGGTTCACGGTGCAGGACGCTGTAGCGGTTCTGGACACTGACGAAGGCAGCGATCCCTCGGTCCGCCGCGGCCTTCTGCGCCTCGTCGATCTGTGCCGCGTCGAAGTTGGAGCAGCCGATCTCGCGCACCTTGCCGGCCTGCACCAGGCCGTCCAGCGCCTCCAAGGTGTCGGTGATCGGCGTGGAGTCGTCAGGGGTGTGCAGCTGGTACAGGTCGATGTGATCCGTGCCGAGGCGGCGCAGGCTGTCGTCCACCGCCCGGCGCACGTAGTCGGGGGCGGCACCGCCGACCACCCCGTCCTCGGGCGAGGCAGCGCCGAACTTGCTGGCGATCACCGCCTCGTCGCGGCGGTCGCCGAGAGCACGGCCGAGCAACTCCTCGGAGCGGGTGCCGCCATAGGTGTCTGCGGTGTCGAAGAGGGTGATGCCCGCGTCGAGCGCCGCGGCGACCACCTCGCCGGTGCGGGCGGCGTCGATGCGGCCACCGAAGTTGTTACAGCCGAGTCCGACGGCCGACACGGTCAGGGAACCAAGCGTGTTCGTCTGCATGGGGCCGATCCTGCCCAGCGGCGCGACCCCGGCAACCTCATCCCGACCTGCGCAGCCGTCTGAGTTCCTCCCTCGGCGAGCCTCGACGAGAGCGGGGTCAGCTTCAGCCCGGGTGACGAGGCAGGTCCGGGGGCGTCATGCCCTCGGCGTCCCATGACAAGCCCTCGCCGATGCGCCTGGTCTGCTTGCCCCGCGCCAGCCAACCGTCGACGAACAGTCGTTCCTGATCCTCGAGTCCGTCGATGATGTCGCGGGGAGGCTGGTCACCGATGAACGCCACGCGAGGGTCGTGGCTGAGCAGGTCATACGCGCCTTCGTCTAACCGGGCCACGAACACCCGCGCCGAGACTTGGTGGACGACCTCGCCGACCGGTTCGCGTGCGTCACGAAGGACAACGAGAGCCTCATCATCCAGCATTTTCGCTCCACTCAGGCTGCGAAAGCCCGTGCCTCGGGCGGCGCTCCCGCTCACGCCCAGGGCCGATTCCTGGCTGCAGAATACGCCCGCTTTCACTCGGCCGCCAAAGAATAGTCTCCGCTAGCCGTTGGCACCGGCAGCACACGGGTTGACACTCGTATGTATTAGTCACACATGAGCGGGCTCGGTGTGGCTCCAATGGCGGATGCGGAGGCAGGGGATAATTATGGCTGGCGATATTGACGTGCGCGAACGGCTGGTGCTCGTTCCTTCAAGCAGCGAGGCCGGCGAGGTGGCGGCCGCAGTTGAGAATGTCACGGGACATGTGCTGCATCAGTACGGACCAGACGTCCTGGTGGTCCAGGTTGCCGCAGCAGACGAGGCCGACATGGCCCAGGCCCTACCCGGGGCGGCCGCGCCTGTGGCGGCCGACGACGTCGCCGAGCGCGAACTTGAGCGGCTGAGCGAGACCGAACGCCTCGGGCTTTCGGCGCTGGCACAGCGCTCGACTGAGGATTATCGGCAGTCGAAGGCATCCAGGAGACTCCAGGGCGAGGCCTGGGACACCGACCAGGCGCAGACCCCCGGATGCGTGGAGGTCATCGCTGGCGACGCGCCGGCGCCGGCAGCCGGCCAGGAGGCCGGGGAAGCCGGGGCGGCCGGGGCTCCGCTGAGTCAGCGGTTGCAAGGCAGCGTTGCGGTGGGGTTGGTCATCGTCGAAGGCCCGACCCCGGACCTGCAGTTCTCGCCGGCGCAACGGGCAACCATCGTCGCCGAGACCCAGAACGGCCTCAGCTGG
>Ga0136616_10000067_pt1 | contig 38972 bp, 44 predicted proteins | sample AntDrymUQ2992106_2_FD_106648 | JGI IMG/M metagenome (GOLD analysis project Ga0136616, IMG submission 106648) | Polar desert sand microbial communities from Dry Valleys, Antarctica - metaG UQ299 (21.06) | ecosystem: Environmental > Terrestrial > Soil > Desert | place: Antarctica: Dry Valley... | reverse complement strand
TCTCAGAGTGACCAGTTGTCGTTTGCCTCGCGCCGGCCGCCCGGCCCCAGCAGGAAGCTCACCATGAGCGTCTACGCGCCAAGACCAAGGCTGCTGCTTGACAGCGGCGTCCATCTCAGTAGTAGGTGCGGATCGGGGCCGGGAGCGGTCCTTCGTAGGGAGCCGATCTACTCGAGGCGTGTACTGACCGGCGCGAGCGGCGCCTGTTCCTCGCCGCGCCCGAGCCGCCGCCGCATGACCTCCACCGCCTCCGGGTTGCTGTCGATCAGGACGTACCTGCGCCCGAGCTCCGCCGCGACCGCCCCGAGCGTCCCCGACCCGGCGAAGAAGTCGAGGCACCAGTCCCCCGGTCGAGTGCTGGCGGCCACCATCCGGCGCACGATGCCCTCGGGCTTCTGGGTCGGGTAGCCGGTCTTCTCGCGCCCGTTCGTCGGCACGATCGTGTGCCACCACACGTCGACCGGGAGCTTGCCGCGAGCGGCCTTCTCGGCGGTCACGAGGCTGGGTGCCATGTAGGGCTCGCGATCGACCGCCTCGGTGTCGAAGTGGTAGAGCTTCTCGTCCTTGACGTAGACCAGGATCGTGTCGTGCTTGGCGGGCCACCGCCGCTTCGAGCGCGCCCCGTAGTCGTAGGCCCAGATGATCTCGTTGAGGAAGCAGTCGCGGCCGAACATCTCGTCCAGCAAGAGCTTGCAATGGTGGGCCTCGCGGTAGTCGATGTGGAAGTAGAGAGTCCCTGATGCCGACAGGAGCCGGTGCGCGTGCTCGAGCCGCGGCTCGAGGAAGGAGAGGTAGTCCTCGAAGCAGTCGCGGTAGGAGGACTCGCGCAACACCCGCGAGCGGTAGCGGCGCCCGGCGAAGCCGGTCCGATCGCCGTCCCCGTCAGGGAAGACCTCCATCGACCGCCGGGTCTGGCATCCCCCTGTGTTGAACGGGGGATCGAGGTATACGAGCTGAAAGGCGCCGGACGGGAGGCCCGGTAGCAGGTCGAGGTTGTCGCCGAAGAGGATCCGGTCGCGATCGAGGTCCATCGGTTGCGCGAGGCTAAGCGCCCCGACGGACGCCGCGTCAGGCCGTCGCGAACCGCCCGAGCGTCTGCATCGGCCGCACGCCCCGCAGGTGCTCGCGGAAGATGCGGTAGTAGCCGGCCTCCTCGCGCGTGCGCAGCTCGGGGTCGACCTCGGCGCGCTCGCGCTCGAACTCGGCCTCGGAGACGGCCTCCTCGACGGCGCTCTGCAGCACCGAGGCAGCACCGCTGCCATCGCCGAACTGCGACTTCCCGCGCCACAGGAACTCGTGCGGCAGCCAGCCCTCGAAGGCCTGGCGCAGGAGGCGCTTCTCGGGCTGATCCTCGCCCGAGAGCTTCCAGCCGGCGGGGAGCTGGAGCCCGAGCTCGATCACGTCGCGCTCGAGGAAGGGCACGCGGGCCTCGAGGCCGTGGGCCATGGTGACGCGGTCACAGCGCTGGAGGTTGAGGTTGTGGAGGCTCTCGATCATGCGCACGATCTCCTGCTCGAGCTCGTCGTCGTCGGAGATGTCGGCCAGGTACTCGTAGCCGGCGAAGATCTCGTCGGCCCCCTCGCCGGTTAGGACGACCTTGACGTGCTGGGCGGTCAGCTCGGCGAGCAGGTAGTTGGGCACGGCGCTGCGCACGAGCGAGGGGTCGTACGACTCGATCGTGCGCACGACGGCGGGCAGGGCCTCGAGAGCCTCCTCGCCGGTGTAGACGCGCTCGTGGTGCTCGGTGCCCAGGAACTCCGCGACCTGGCGGGCGGCGGCGAGGTCGGGGCTGTCCTCGAGGCCGACCGCGAACGTCTTGAGCTGCTGGCCGCGGCGCTCGAGGTAGGGCGCGGCGATGGCGGCGACGAGGCTCGAGTCCAGGCCGCCCGACAGGAAGACGCCGACGGGCACGTCGCCCATCATCTGACGCTCGACCGAGTCGATCAGCTTCGCTCGGGTCCTGCGCAGGATGTACTCGGGCACGGGGGCGCCGGGCTCTGACGGTCCCGGTAGCTGATCGTGTCCGGCCTCGGGCACCGCGTCGGCGAAGCGCACGAGGCCGCGCTCGGGCGTCCAGAAGTGACCGGGAGGGAAGGCCTCGACGTAGCGCTGCCACTCGGGGTCGAAGGCACGCATCTCCGAGGCGAAGCGCACGCTGCCGTTCTGCCGCGCCCAGTAGAGCGGCTTGATCCCGACCGGGTCGCGGACGGCGACGAAGCTGCCGTTCTCGCTGGCGGCGAGGAAGGCGTACATGCCGTGCAGATCGCCGAGGGCGTCGGGACCGCGCTGCTCGAGCAGGTGGAGAGCGACCTCGTTGTCGGAGCGCGTCCGGAACGAGTCTGTGACCAGGTCGGCACGGACCTCCTCGTGGTTGTAGATCTCGCCGTTGCCGACGAGCCACAGGTTGCCCGAGTTGTTGCGCAGCGGCTGATGGCCGCCGGCTACGTCGACGATCGAGAGGCGGGTCTGGCCGAGCCAGCTGTCGCCGACGCACACCTCCCCCTTGTCATCGGGCCCACGGTGGGTGAGCCGGTCCCGCATGCGCCGCCCCGCTTGGGGGTCTGGATCGCCGTAAGCGGCGCTTATTCCACACATCGTTAGTTGTAACTATACCTCGTCGGCGCGGATGGCAAACCCGACAGCGCTTCGGCTCCGGCACCGTAGGCCTCCGGACGGCGCGCTTCGAGGTGGCAGAGCCGCCCCCGAGCGTCATCCACGGTCGCGGTCGGATCGATCGACGCCATCGCCATGCCCTCACGCGCTCGGGTGCGCGCCAGCACGCGCCCGCGCGGGTCGACGACCTTGGCCTGTCCGAGGAAGCGCACGCCGCCGAAGAAGCCGGTCTGGTTGGCGGCCACCCACACCACCTGGTTCTCGGCCGCGCGCGTGCGGTCGACTAGGTTGAACTGCCGGGTCTGGACGTCGCGGGCGACGAACCGCGCCGCCCCCTTACGGCAGACCGGCCACGCGGCGGGTGCGACGATGGTCTCGGCGCCATCGAGCGCGAGCGCCCGGGCGGCCTCGGGAAAGAGCTTGTCGTAGCAGAGCAGCATGCCGATACGCCCGAAAGGCGTGTCAAAGGCCGCGAAGCCCCCTCCCGGGCGGTAGCAAAACGCCTCGGCCGGCGGAACGTGGACCTTGCGCTGGATCCCCAGCACACCATCTCCGGTGAGGCAGACACCCGTCGAGTAGGGGCCGCCGGGCGCCTCCTCGGTGAGGCCGAGGCAGAGTACGGTCGGGCCCGCGAGCTCGGCGAGCCGAGCGATCTCGGGCCCGTCCAGGCGCAGCGCGGGCGGAGGCTCGGGCACGCGCATCTCCCCGGGGCGGGGATCGAGCACGTAGCCGCCGAGCGTGCACTCCGGAAAGACCACGAGCTCGGCGCCACGTGCGCGGGCGGCGCGCACGTGGCGCTCGACACGCGCAAGGCACGCGTTTAGGTCGCGCTCGAAGGGGGCGGCGACGGCGGCGATCGCCGGCACCCGGGGACTCTTCGAGGTCTTGGAGAGCATCGTGCCGTGATGTTGCCCGTCGCCGCGCGAAGCTCATACCTACGGCCGTCGAAGATTTCGGCCACGGGTTTGTACGAGTGGCCCTACGGCGCCGCGAGGACCACCGACGTGCCATGCGCCAGAATTCGAGCCGTGACCGACCGCAACTTCGTCAAGCTCACCTTCCTGAGGCTCGATCCCGCCTGGCGCCGCCGCGACCCCGAGGCACGAGCCGAGGACAAGCGCGAGTTCGCCGGCGGGTGCCTCGACTTCGCCGAGCACGGGTTCCTCAAGACCTACTCGCTCGTGGGCACGCGCGGCGACGCCGACCTCATGGTCCGTACGGTCTCCCCCAGCCTCGACGCGATCCACGAGCTCCACGTCGTGCTCAACCAGAGCGGCCTCATGGGCTGGGCGACGATCCCCTACTCCTACCTCGCCATGACCAAGCCGTCGCCCTACACGCCGCCCGACGAGACCTCGCCGCTCGCGCCGCGCGAGGGCTCCGAGAAGCGCTTCCACATCGTCTATCCGATGTGGAAGAAGCGCGAGTGGTACCTCCTCCCCGCCGAGGAGCGCATGCGGATCATGCGCGGCCACATCGACGTCGGCCGCCGCCACCCGACGATCGAGATCAACACCTCCTACAGCTATGGTCTGGACGACCAGGAGTTCTTGGTGTCCTTCGACGCCGACGACCCCGGTGAGTTCCTCGATCTGGTGCACGAGCTCCGCGGCACCGAGTCGAGCGCCTACACCGAATCGGAGACCCCCATCTTCACCTGCATATCGGCCTCCGTGGAGCGGACGCTCGCCGCACTCGACGGCGTGGCCGTGGCAGTGACCCCGACCCTGACCTAGACCCAAAGCGCATGACGAACAGCACCAACGGCTCCGCCCCCACAGGCGAGCTCGACTCAGAGGTCCGCGACATCACGGTCATCGGCGCCGGCCCCGTTGGCCTCATCACCGCCTTCTGGGGCGGCATGCGCGAGGCGAGCTGTCGCATCATCGACTCGCTGCCCGACCTCGGCGGCCAGCTCACCACGCTCTACCCCGAGAAGTGGATCTTCGACGTGCCCGGCTATCCGCGCGTGCTCGCCAAGGACCTCGTCGAGCAGCTGCGCCGCCAGGCGCTCGAGCAGTTCGATGTGCCAGTCCACCTCGAGACCACCGCCGAGACCGTCGCATACGAGCCCGATCCCGAGGACCCCGATCGCCAGGTCCTCCGCCTGAAGACCGACCGCGGCGACCTGCTCACCCGCACCGTGGTCATCGCCGGCGGCCACGGCGCCTTTGAGCCCAAGAAGCTCCCCGGCTACGACATGGACCCCTGGGAAGGACGGGGCGCCCACTACCTGGTGAGCGAGAAGGCCGCCTTCGCGGGCAAGCGCGTGGTGATCATCGGCGGCGGCGACTCGGCCTGCGACTGGACGATCAACCTACTCGACACCGCCGAGTCGATCACGCTCGTCCACCGCCGAGAGGGCTTTCGCGCCCACGAGGTGACCGTCAGGGAGATCGAGGAGGCCGCGGCCGCGGGCAAGGTCGACCTGCGCACGCCGTACCAGGTGCGCGAGGTGGCCGGGAACGGCGCGGTGGAGCGGATCACCCTGTCGCACTCCGAGAACGAGGACGACGTCGTGGAGCTGGAGTGCGACGCCATCCTCCTCCAGCTCGGCTTCAAGACCGCCCTCGGGCCGCTCAAGGAGTGGCCGCTCGAGATCCGCAAGGGGGCGATCGTCGTCGACCCGGTCATGCGGACCTCGATGGAGGCGGTCTGGGCTGCGGGCGACATCACGACCTTCGACGGCAAGCTCAAGCTGATCGCCACCGGGTTCGCGGAGTCGGCGGTGGCGGTGGCCCAAGCCGTCCAGCACATCCGGCCCGACATGCGCCTGCAGCCCAAGTACTCGACCAACACGGGTGTGCCGGGAGCGGTCGAAGGGCAGCCTTAGGCTAGGCTCCGCGAGCGCGTTCGCGCATGACCTGTGACGGACCGACTTGACGCAGGTCCGAAACTGTGTTTAGAGTGTGTTTAGAGTGCAGGTTTCTGCGTCGGGGTGATACGTCCCGACCTAATCCAAACTAGGGGCCCGTACGGGCCCACGCGAAAGAGAGGCAGCATGAGGGGACGTAAGAATCTACTTGCAGTACTCGGAACCGTGTTCATCCTCGTTCTGGCCGGCGGAATGGTCGCGACGGGCGCCGTGGCCGGCGTGGACGACGGCACGGGCGCCGGCACGGGTGCCGGCACGGGTGCGGGCACCGGCGCAGGCACCGGAGAGGGCACCGGAGAGGGCACCGCTGTTGACGACGACGACGGCGGTGTCGTCCAGGGCGACGACGACGGCGACGGAGCCACGGACACCGGCGGCGGCGACGACGGCGGCGGCGTCACGCTCGCCCGCACCGGGTTCCCGGTGGCGATCTTCGTGCTGGTCGGCTCGGTGCTCCTAGCCGCGGGCTTCGCGGGTCGGGGCCGCAGGAAGAGCTAGAGCTCTGTCGTTTGCAGTACCGGGTGGCGTCGGAGCCGGGCGAGAAGCCACGGCTCCGGCGCCACTCGCGCTTTCTAGCCCGACGAGCGAGCGCTCGGGGCGGGGCGACGCGAATCGTCGCTGCCCCGCCGCCGAAGCCACTTCCGCCGGCGCCGGAGCTCGGATCGCTTGCGCCCTACTGGGGTAGCGGGGCGTGTCGAAGACGACCGCGCCTGACCGGCCCGCAGGTCCCGTGCTCGCGGACGCCGGCGGGGCGCCGCGGGTGTCCTCAAGGGCGACGTCTCGCGCAGCGAGGGGCCGCGATCCCGCCCTGGTAGCAGCGGCGTTCGTCGCGTTCACCGCCGCGCTCTGGATCCTCTACGGTCCCACCCACGTCGGCTACGACGGCATGTGGGCGCTGAACTGGGGCGGCGAGCTCGCCTCCGGGCAGCTTCCGAGTTTTCAAGCGCATTGGCGAGCGTCCACGCCCCACCCGGCCATCAACGCGCTCGCGACGCTGTTCGCGCCGCTCGGCAAGACCGCCGCACCGATCGCGTTCGACGTCACCGGCATCGCCTGCCTCGCGGCGCTCGCGCTCGTCTGCGCCCGCATGGGCAGCCTCCTCTTCGCCTTGCCGGTCGGGGCTTTCTTCACCCTGCTCGTGCTGACGCAGCCGCGCCTGCTGCACGAGGTCATGTTCTCGCCCACCGAGGTCGCCTTCGCCGCGCTGATGCTCGCCGCGCTGATGCTCGTGGTCGAGGACCCCCGGCGTGGCTGGGCCCCGCTCGGCTTCCTCGCGGCGGCGGGCCTCGTGCGGCCGGAGGCTTGGGGGTTCGCGCTGCTCTACGGAGCCTACGTGGTCTTCGTGGTCAAGCCGCCGCGGCGGCTCGCCCTCGCCGGACTGGCGTTGGTGGGCCCTTTCGTCTGGCTGCTGGTCGACCTGGTCGTGACCGGCACCCCTTTCTACTCGCTACTGGGAACGCGAGAGTTTGCGGAGCAGCTCAACCGCGAAACCGGCCTGCTGGCCGCCGTCGTCAAGTTCCCAGCCCAGCTCGGGGGCGCGGCTGGCCAGCCGATGGCTTGGCTGGCCCTCGTCGGTTGGGCGGTCGCCCTCTGGGTTTTCTTCGACCGGGTTTGGATTCCCTCATTGGTCGTGGCTCTCAGCCTGGGTGGCTACCTCGCGCTCGGCCTCGCCGAGCTCCCGCTCCAGCCGCGCTACCTCGTCGTCGCCGGACTTGTGCTCGATCTCTTCGTGGCCGTTCTCGTCTTCGGCTGGACCGCCCTCGAGCGGGGACGAGCCCGAAGTGCATGGATGGCCGCGAGTCTGGTTCCGCTGGCGCTGTTCCTCCTAAGCGTTCCCGCCCAGCTCAGCCGAATCGACGAAGAGCGCACCGAGTCGGCGGCGAGCCATGCCGCCCAGCGGGACCTCGAGCAGCTGGTCACCTCGCCCGGGGCGAGAAGGGCCTTCCGCGAATGCGGGCCGGTGTACGTCAGCGACTTTCGGGTGCGACCGTTCGTGTGGTACTGGGCGGGTGTCGAGCCCAGGGCGATCGAAGACGGCCGCGTCGGGCAAGGGAAGCGTGGAACCTACGTGTCGCCCGGGCTCGATCGCGAAGCGGTCTCGGCGGCGGCGCGTACGGGCTTCTTCAAGGCAAAGGGCTCTCCGCTGCGTCCGTTGTTGACGCCGCCGCCGGGAGCGCAGGTGGCCGCGAGGACCGACGCCTGGCGCATCGACGTCGTCGGCTGCCGGTTACCGCCGGCGAGCCGTATCGCAAACCCCGGCGCCCGATCGGGAGTCGAGGGGTCCGCGCCCTCTAGCACAGAGGGAGCGGTCTACCGACACCCGTACGGCTAGGCTCGGTCGCCGCGTACCGCTCCGCGGCGCTGCGCGCTGAACCTCACGCCGCTCTCCGGCCAAGCCCCACGTGTCGAAGACCACGCCCCCGAGTCCGACTCGAGCCCTCGACCCCGGAGAGGCAGTCGAAACCGCCTCGGCACCACCGAGCGAGAGCGCTTCGGCCGCGGGGTACCGCGGTCCGGCCCTGATGGCGGCGGTGTTCGTCGCGCTCACCGCCGCGCTCTGGATCCTCTACGGACCCACGCACCTCGGCTACGACGCCTCTTTCGCGCTCAAGTGGGGCGACGACCTGGGCTCCGGAGCGCTCCCGCGGTTCGACGCGCGTCCCGGCCCCCCCACGCCGCATCCCCTCACCAACGCGATCGCGACGCTCCTCTCGCCCCTGGGCAAGACGGCGGCGCCGATCGCGTTGGAGCTCGTCGCCATCGCCTGGTTCGCCGCGCTCGCTCTGGTCTGCGCCCAGCTGGGCACTCGCCTGTTCGCTCTACCGGTCGGCGCCTTCTTCGCGCTGCTCGTGATCACCCAGCCGCGCCTCCTCGATGAGGTCATGATCACGGCGACCGACGTCGCCTTTGCAGCCCTGATGGTCGCCGCGCTCGTGCTCGTGGCCAAGCATCCACGTCGCGGGCGGGCGCCGCTCCTCCTGCTCGCGGCGGCGGGACTGGTGCGGCCGGAGGGCTGGGGCTTCGCGCTTCTCTACGGCGCTTACCTCGTCTTCATCGCCAAGCCGCGTGATCGGCTCGCCCTCGGCGCGCTGGCGCTCGTCGGTCCGGCGGTCTGGATGCTGGTCGACCTCGCGATCACCGGTAACCCCCTGTTCTCGCTTCAGGGAACCCGCGAGCTGGCCGCGCAGCTCAATCGGACCACCGGGCTTGGGCCCGCCGTCACCACCCTCCCGGGGCGCCTGGAGACCGCGATCGGCCAGCCGATGGCCTGGCTCGGGCTCCTCGGCTGGGCGGTCGCACTGTGGGCGTTCTTCGAGCGGGTCTGGCTCCCGTCGCTCGTCATCGTCCTCAGCATCGGTGGCTACCTGGTGCTCGGGCTCGCCGAGCTCCCCCTCCAGCCCCGCTACCTGACGTTGCCCGGCATCATGCTCGAGCTGTTCGCGGCCGTGCTCGTGTTCGGTTGGACCAGACTGGAACGAGGACGGATCCGCGACACGTGGATGGTCGCGAGCGCCCTCCCGCTGGCCCTCTTCCTCCTCAGCGTGCCCGCTCAGGTGCGCAGCCTCGACGAAGAGCGCACCGAATCGGGGGCGAGCCATGCCGCCCAGCGGGATCTCGAGCAGCTCGTCACCTCGCCAGCGGCGCGCCGGGCGTTCGCGGAGTGCCGGCCGGTACACGTGCACGACTTCAGGGTCCGGCCCTTCGTGTGGTACTGGGCGGGGATACAGCCGGAGGCCACCGAGAGCGACCTCGTCGGAGAGGGAGAGCGCGGCAGCTACGTGACGCCGGGGCGGAGCCGCGAGCTGCCTGCGGAGGCGGCGCGCCTCGGCTTCTACAGGGAGGAAGGCTCCCCGCCGCGGCGGCTGCTGACCCCGCCCCGGGGAGCGCGCGTCGTCGCGTCGACCGACCACTGGCGCGTCGACACGATCGGCTGCCGGTGACCGTCCGTCGCGGTGCATGTGACTACGCCGGCCGGGGCATCGCCTCCGGGTCCCGTCGGACCGCGACCACCGCCGAGGCGATTGCTCCGATCCATACCGCGATCAGCACCGCATAGGCGGCGACGAGGACCTCGGACGGAACCCCGATGGCCTCGCCGAACGTCTTCGTGTTGGTGACGAGGATCAACCCCCCCACCGCCGCGCCGAGCACGCGCGCGGGGAGCCTTCGAACGAGCCAGGCCGCGATCGGCGCGGCGATCAGGCCTCCGACGAGTAGGGCGACGAGCCAGCCGGCGTTGATCTCCGCGAAGCTCAGGGCGACCAGGAACCCCGCGGATGCTCCGATCGTGACGAGGAACTCCGAGGTGTCGATCGAGCCGACCACCTTGCGCGGCTCGAGCCGGCCCGATGACAGCAGCGACGACGTTCCGATCGGTCCCCAGCCCCCTCCGCCCATGGCGTCGATGAGACCCGCCAGCGCTCCGAGAGGGGAGAGGAAGATCGCGCGCAGGCGCCCCTTCGCAGGATCCGGCCTGAGGCTTTGGCGGCGCAGCGAGAAGCGCACGAGGATGTAGGCGCCGAGGAAGAAGAGGATCGCCGCGACCCACGGCTCGGCGACCTCGGCCGACAGGGAGCTGAGCACGACCGCTCCGACGAAGGCCCCGATCGCGCCTGGAGCGGCCATCAGGGCGACGGTGCGCCAGTCGACGTTGCCAAAGCGCCAGTGCGCGGTTCCCGAGGCGAGCGTCGGTGCCGACCTCGGCGAGGTGGACCGTCGCCGAGGCGATCGCCGGAGCCGCCCCCGCGGTCAGGAGGAGGGTCGTCGTCGTGACGCCATAGGCCATCCCGAGTGTCCCGTCGACGAGTTGGGCGACCAGCCCGAAGAATCCGAGTATCAGGAGCTTGTGCACGGCGGCGCGTTCCCTTCCATAGTTTGTGCACTGACTTTACCGGGAATAGTACCACAGCGGTATTGCGCCTCACCACGCGGCGCCCTCGGACGTCAGGCGAGCCGCGTCTCGAGCCGGCCGAGCTGCGGCGAGGAGATAGCCAGCTCGTCGCCCGGCTTGAGCCATACCCGCGGCTCGCGCAGGCTGCCCACGCCCGCCGGCGTCCCCGTGAACACAACGTCTCCCGGCTCGAGGGTCATCAGCCTCGACAGGTGGGAGACGAGAGCGGGGATCGAGTGGATGAGGTCGGCGGTAGACGCCCTCTGCATGACCTCCCCGTTGAGGGTCAGCTCGATCTCGAGCGCGTCGAGCGGTCCGCTCTCGTCGGGGGTGACGATGGCGGGACCGCACGGGGCGGAGCCGTCGAAGACCTTGCCCGGCATCCACTGGGGCGTGGCGAACTGGAGGTCGCGGGCCGAGAGGTCGTTGAGCAGTGTGCAGCCCGCGAGGTGGTCGAGCGCGTCGCCTTCGCCGACCTCTCGGGCCCGGCGCCCGACGACGAACGCCACCTCCGCCTCGTAGTCGACCTTCTCGCTCGTGCCGGGCAGACTGACCTCGGCGCCGGGTGCGGCGAGCGCGTTGGGGAACTTCGCGAAGAACGTCGGGGTCGCGGGCGGGTCGAGGCCCGCCTCCTCTGCGTGCGAGCGATAGTTGAGGCCGATGCCGATCAGCTTGCCCGGGTCCGGGACCGGCGGGAGGAGCTGGACGTCCGAGGCCGAAAGGGCGGCCACGACGGCGTCCGAGGCGACTCCGGCGGCCTCCTCGACCAGACCGTGGGCGAGCAACGCGCGCACGCTAGGCGGCCAGCCCTCGGGGGGTCCGGACGCGAGCTCGCCCCAGAGGTCGATCACCGCCCCGTCGCGGAGGGCGCCGGCGCGCGGGCCGCCGCCCGCGTCGTAGGTCACGAGCCGCACCGGGCGGTTCTACGGCGCGTCGCCGGTCGCCCGCGGCGGCCGGCGCATGAACCAGCAGGCCACGCCGATCACCTCAGCCTGGTCGACGATCTCGAAGCCCTGTCGCGCGTAGAAGGCGACGTTCTCCGCCTTGTCGGTCTCGAGGTACCCGACCTCCCCACTCGCATCGAGGCGCCGGCAGTGCTCGGCCAGCAGGCTCGAGCCGATCCCCTGCCCCTGCAGGTGCGCGTCGACCGCGAGAGGGCCGAGGTGAACGTGGGGCTCGTCCGGGTCGCGGGCTCCCCAGGCCCGGATCCAGCGCGACGCCCGTCCGGCGATCCGGGGCCCGGCCGCGAGCACCGCCGGCGCCAGGGCGAGGCCCTGGCGCGGCGTGGGCTGGCAGCCTCCAGCGGGCGCTACCCCGGTCGCCGCGACGATCCGCCCGTCGCGCCGCGCGCCGATCGGCTCCTGGGCAACCATGACGTCGAAGAGCGCGCCGAAGAGCCGCTCGAGGATGCGCCGCCGGCCCTCGGGGTCGTCCCCCAAGGCCGCGACGTGGATCGGGTTGTCACGCATGCCACGGGCAAGCACGCCGACGGCCTCGGGCAGGTGGTCGCACTCGAGATCAGCGACCTCGAGCCCATCGACGCTCTGGGTGGTCATGGCTGCCTCCTCTCGACGGCAGGGTGAACGGCGCGGACCCTACCGCGCAAGCCCGGTGCGCCGTGCACCGCCGCCACCGTCTACGCGTACCCTTGAGAGGACATGGCGCGCGAGAATGATAAGAGCCCGAAGATGCCCAAGGGGCGGGTGCGCCGCACCGCCCGCGTCGGCTCGCTCGTCGGCGGTCAGGCCGCGCGCGCCTACGCGACCAAGGCCGCCAACCTCACGCGCTCCGAGGAGGGGCGACGCGAGGCCGCCGAGCGCCGCCAGGTCGAGGCCGCAGAGCAGATCGTCGAGGTGCTCGGCTCGATGAAGGGCGCGGCCATGAAGATCGGCCAGGTCGCCTCGTTCATCGACACCGGCGCGCTCCCGCCCGAGGCGAGCAAGCGCATCCAGGAGAAGCTGGCCGAGCTGCGCGACTCCGCGCCACGGGTCTCGTTCAGGGACATGCGCAAGGTCATCGAGCAGGATCTCGGTGCGAAGCTGCGGAAGAGCTTCGCCGAGTTCGAGGAGGAGGCGGTCGCCGCGGCGTCGATCGGGCAGGTCTACCGCGCGCGCCTCCACGACGGGCGCGAGGTCGCGGTCAAGGTTCAGTATCCGGGCGTGGGAGCCGCCGTCCGCGCCGACCTCCAGAACCTCGGGCTCCTCCTGCGAGCGGCCAAGCGGATGGCCCCGGGCATGGACTCCAAGGCGATGGCCACCGAGATCCGCGAGCGGGTCACCGAGGAGCTCGACTACGAGCACGAGGCCCAGTCCCAGCGCGCCTTTGCCCGCGCCTGGCGCGGGCATCCGTTCGTCGTCGTGCCCGACGTCGTGACCGAGCTGTGCACCGAGCGCGTGCTCGTGACCGAGTGGGCCGAGGGGATCGGCTTCGAGGAGGTCAAGGAACTGTCCCAGGCCGAGCGCGACCGCTTCGGCGAGATCGTCTTTCGCTTCTTCTTCGGCTCGCTGTACCGGATCGGCCACTTCTCGGGCGATCCCCATCCCGGCAACTTCCGGCTGATGGGCGACGGGCGGGTCGCCTTCCTCGACTTCGGGATGACCCGCAAGGTCGCCCGCGAGTGGGTAGAGCGCGAGCTCGCGCTGTTCCGGCTAGCCCTCGACGGCGAGGCGCAGGCGCTCTACGAGGGGCTCGTCGAGCTGGGCTTCTACTCGGGCGACGATCCCGAGGTGACTCCCGAGCGGGTGCTCGCGCACTTCAAGGCGGTGACCGCGTGGTATCGGGAGAACCGCGAGGTCACGATCGACGCCGAGTGCGTGCGCGAGATACTGATCGACATGGGCGACCTGCGCTCAGAGCACTGGCCGGTCATGCGCCGCGCGACCATACCCCCCGAGCGCATGCTGGCGACGCGCATGGAGGCGCTGACACTCGGCGTGCTCGGGCAGATCGAGGCGCGGGCGAACTGGCACCGGATCGCACGCGAGTGGCTCTACGACGATCCCCCGGCGACCGAGCTCGGGGAGCAGGAGAGCGAGTTCTTCGCGCGGCGGGGCGCGAGCGGCGAGCGCCGACCTGCGGAGCCGATCGCCTGAGCGCCGGTGCGCGACCGGGCGCGGGCGTCGCCGCCTCGGGTCCCGCCGCGGCGCAGGACGTCGCGGTCGAGCACCTGCGTAGTTCCGACCCGGTCATGCGCGCGCTGGTCGATCGGATCGGGCCGCTCAGCCTCGAGGATCGCCGCCGCGGGCGACCCGCCGATCCCTACGGCGCCCTGCTGCGCGCGATCGTCGGCCAGCAGCTCTCGACCACGGCGGCGCGCTCGATATACGAGCGCCTGCTCGAGCTCTTCGGCGGGCGCGCGCCGGAGCCCGCCGAGCTGCTCGCCGCCGACCCGGAGACCGTGCGCGCCGCGGGCCTCTCGCGGGCGAAGGTCGCCTACCTGCGCGACCTCGCCGCGCGGGTCGAGGACGGGCGGCTGCCGGTCGACCGGCTCGCCGAGCAGGACGACGCCGCGGTCGCGGCGGAGCTCATCGCCGTCAAGGGGCTCGGGCAGTGGACGGCCGACATGTTCCTGATCTTCCACCTCGCCCGGCCCGACGTGCTGGCCGTGGGCGACCTGGGGATCCGCCGGGCGGTCGAGCGCGTCTACGCCCTGCCGGGCGCGCCCGGCGCGCGCGAGCTCGAGAAGATCGCCGAGCCGTGGCGGCCACAGCGAACGCTCGCGTGCCTCTACCTGTGGCGCTCGCTCGACAACGAGCCGTGAACGGTCATGAGTGTGAGCGCGCGCGTGCGGGGGCATGACCCTCGACATGTCCTACCCCAAGAAAGGCCGCCCCGGCGGCTTCCGCCACCACGAGCGCGCGCCCGATCCGGCCGAGGAGGCCGACCGCCCGCTGGAGCCCAAGGAGCGCCCCGAGCCGGCCGACCTTGAGGAACGGCGCGCCGAGCCGCCCCACCACCGCCTCAACAAGCCGGTCGGGGAGCCGAACCCGGACGCCGACTCAGACCCCTACGAGCCCAACCCCGACGCCGAGGATCCGCCGCCGGCGGGTCAGTTCCCCGGTCCGGGTCCCGAGCCCGAGATCCCCGAGGACGAGGACGATCCCGGCTTCGCGCGCTGAGCTACGGCGGATCGCGCTCAGCCGAGGATGTCGTCGACACTCAGCGACAGCCCCGGCACGGCCACCGGCTCGACGGTCTCGCCACGCCGCGCTGGACGGGCCCGCCCGTAGCCACCCCCCGCGGGCGTGTCGTAGCGCTCGACGACCTCGCCCCGAAGGTCCACGATCCAGACCTCGGGCACGCCGTGCCGGGCGTAGAGGGGGAGCTTGACGTTGCGGTCGTACCGCAGCGACGTAACAGCGACCTCGATCACCAGCAGCGACTGCTCGGGACCGGGGTGCGAGCGGCGCAGGTCCTCCGCCCGGACGACCGCGAGGTCGGGCTGGGGCTCGCTCCAGCGGTCGAGGCGAACCGGATTCTGGACCCCGACGCGGAGGGCGTCGGGAAGGGCCCGACCCAGCAGCCAGTTGAGCTCGTTCACCGTGCCGGCGTGCGAGGCCCCGATCGGCTCGATCTCGACGACCTGGCCCTCGATCAGCTCTACGCGATCATGCTCGCCGAGGATGCCCGCCTCGGCCATACGGTAGTAGTCGTCCACGTCGAAGCGTCGGGGCACGCACTCCGGCCTGACCTGCGTCGCCATGGTTCCTCCGATCGGTCGCTGCCTGCGCTCAGCGTAATGGTCACATACGGGTAAGGGAGGACCTCCTCCGGCTTCGCCCCGTTCAGGGAGCGGAGACCGTTCGGCCGGGGGCTCGCCCGTCGAGAGGCCGAGGCGGTCGACGCGCGGACTTCTGGCCCGAACCGCGACTACGCCTCGTCGTGAACCTCCCAGCTCTTCGCGGCGGCGAGCGGGTTGCCCGCCATATCCCTGGCTCCGGTGGTGACCGTGGCGGTGTAGGTCTTGCCGGGAGCGAGTGTCGCGCTCGGGTTGAGCGTCGCGCGCCTGGCGCTCGCGCTGTAGCTGACGACCGCCGCGACCGCTCTCGTCGGCCGGCGGCCTTCTCGGCGGCAAAATCGGTGAAGCGCCCGCCCGACCCGCCGAGGAGGCCGATTGCCCGCTCGAGCCCAAGAGCGACCGGAAGCCGGTCGACCCTGAAGAGCGGCGCGCCGAGCCGCCCCACCACCGCCTCAACAAGCCGGTCGGCGAGCCGAACCGGCCGCAGACTCCGACCCCCACGAGCCCCACCCCGAGGCGGAGGGTCCTCCGCCCGCCGGCCAGTTCCCCGGTCCGGGTTCCGAGCCCGAGGTCCCCGATGAGGAGAACGAGCCGGGCTTCGCCCGGTAGATCGCTTACCGCCTCGTCGTGAACGACCAGCTCCTCGTGGTGGCGAGCGGGTTGCCCGCGAGGTCCCTGGCGCCCCTGGTTACCGTGGCGGTGTAGGTCGCGCCCTTGACGAGGGCCCTCATGGGGTTGAGCGTCGCGCGCTTGCGCGTGACGTCGTAGCTCACCGTGGCCGCGACCGGGCTTCTCGTGCCCCGGCGTAGGAGCTTGACCGTGGTCCTCGTGACCGTGCTCGGGTGCATCGCCTCCGAGAAGGTGGCGAAGCCGTTGGCGGTGGTCGAGACGCCGGTCGCCCTCGAGGCGGGGCTGATCGACCTCACGGTGGGCTTCGTCTGGTCGACCATCACCGTGCGCGGCGCCGAGCCCGGAGAGATGTTCCCCCACGCGTCCGTCGCCGTGGCGGTGTAGGCGTGCCGGCCGCTCGCGACGTCGGTCAGGGCGATGGTCCAGGCGCCCGTTCCGGCCGCCGCGATCGACGTGCCCTTGTGGACCGTGCCCTCGTATGCATCGACCCTGCTCCCGGGCTCCGCCGTCCCGGCCACCGAGAACGCGCCGTCGCGGTCGTAGGAGTTGTTCGCCGGGCTGGTGATCGAGGGCGCGCCGGGCGCGGTCGTGTCCGCCGGGGTCACCCGGACGGTCCGCCGCGACGACCACAGGCCGGCATCGTCACGTGCGAACAGCGTGTAGTGATAGGTCTGGCCGTTGGTCAGCCCGGTCTCTCCGAAGAGGCCGCCCGGCCCTTGGTAGACCTGGATCTGGCTTCCGCCGGGCTCAGGACTCGAGGCGGCTTCGACGGTGGAGCGCAGCACGCGCGTGGCCGTGTAGTCGGCGTCGCTCGGATCCTCCCACGTGAGCGTGGCGCGGCCGTCGCCGGACTCCGCCTCGAGGGTAGTCCACGCCGCCGGGCGCGGTCGGCACGGACAGAGCGAGGCTGTGAAAGACGCCGCCGGCGATCGCCTCTGCCTCGTTGACGCCGGCGGGGACGGTCGCCTGGCCGAAGTCGTTGAAGCCCCACCCGACGACCGAGCCGTCCTCGTTGAGCGCGAGGCTGTGGGGGCCGCCGGCGGCGATCGCCTTCACGTTCGAGGCGGCGGCGGCGGGGACGTTCGTCTGGCCGGAGGAGTTTTGGCCCCAGGCGACGACCGAGCCGTCCTCCTTGAGCGCGAGGCTGTGGTCGGCGCCGCCCGCTATCGCCTTGACGTTCGAGGTGGCGGCGGCGGGGACGTTCGTCTGGCCGATGTCGTTGTCGCCCCAGGCCGGAGCGACAGCTACGACGCAGGCGACCGACGCCGCCGCCACGATCCGCGAGAGCCTTGCGAAGGACCTCACGACATCGATCGGAGTCTCGCTCATGGTCAGCATGTCGCGGCCTCCCCGGCTGCCTCGAGGTCAGCCCACGTTAGCTGACCGTTATGTCCTGCTTTCGCTTTGCTTTGCTGAACGTAGCACTTTGATCCGCAGCCGTCAATGGGGCGGAACCCCCGCGTCTTAATGTTCGGTTGAGCCCGCTGCGGAGCGCCCGCCACGGGTCTGGACGAATCGCCAAGCGTTTCGAGGGGGCGGTCGGCTTGACCCTGCCCCCCGCTTGAGGAGGGATTGTCAATTACATGGCCGCGAGCGGCCGCGCGTTCGAGCTCTCGGCGTCTACGTCCCGCAGCTCGGCTCTTCGTCCGCAACGCGGAACGAAGAGCCGCACCCGCACGCCGCCACGACGTTCGGGTTCTTGACCTCGAAGCCGGCGCCCATGAGGCTCTCGGTGTAGTCGACGACGGAGCCGTCGACGTACTGGAGGCTCGCCGGATCGACGATCAGGCGGATGCCGTGGTCCTCGAAGACCTGGTCGTCGTCCTTGTGCTCGTCGAGAGCGAGCGCATACTGGAAGCCGGAGCAGCCGCCACCGCGCACTCCTACGCGCAGGCCGGCGGCTCCACCCGCCTCTTGGGTTGCGAGGAACTGGCTGACCTTCTCGGCGGCAAAATCGGTGAGAGTGACCATGGTGAGTCCATTGTACCGCGTCCGCACCTCGCTAACCTGGTTTTCGATGCCAAGGCCCGATGAGCTCCAGCACCGCATCGAGTCGGCGTTGCCCGGCGCCCGCGCCCAGGTCCAAGATCTGACCGGTGGGGGCGACCATTTTCGCGCCGAGATCGTCTCCGACCGCTTCGCGGGACTCTCGCGCATCGAGCAGCACCAGCTCGTCTACGGCATCTTCGGCGCCGAGATCGGGGGACCGATCCACGCGCTCTCGCTCAAGACCTCGACCCCGGAAGGGACGACCGCATGACCGACACACAGATCCGCGACTTCCTGCAGCAGTCGATCGAGGAGAACCGGGTGATGCTCTTCATGAAGGGCACGCCCGACGCCCCCCGCTGCGGCTTCTCGGCCCGCACGGCGGCCGCGCTTGGCGCGCTCGGCACGCCCTACGCGGCGCTCGACATCATGCCCGACCCGCGCATCCGCCAGGAGCTCTCGGCGCTCTCGAACTGGCCAACCATCCCTCAGCTGTTCGTCGAGGGCAACCTCGTCGGCGGCTGCGACATCGTGACCGAGATGTACGAGACCGGCGAGCTCGCCGAGCTGCTTGGCGTTGAGCAGCCGGCCGACGAGGATATGCCGGCCGCGCCCGAGGCCGGAGCGCCGCAGTCGGCGCCGCTTGGGCTCGAGAACCGGCTCGGGTAGCGGCGCGGCGGCGCCGGCGGGCTCAGCGAGGTCGTCGCCCGAAGCGATCAAGGGCTCCACGGCCGACCGAGCGCCCGCGCTCGCCGTAGCGGCGGGCCAGCGCGCGGTAGCGCTCCCTCTCCTCGGGCGAGAGGGCCTGCCAGCGCCGCCACGCCTCGAGGGCGATCGGCGCGAGGCGGCGAGCGGTACGTCCAGCACGGGCTCCACGGCGAGGGGGCGGTGTGGTCGCCACGGATCGAGCTTAGCTGCGGGCCGAGCGGCGCTCGCCGGAGGAACCGTTGACCCGGCCCCCTCCGGCCACGGACTTCCGAGCCCCACCACCACCGGCGGCTGCCCGGTGCGCCGTGACCGTGACCGGCTTCGAACGCGCGGCTCCGCCCCTTAGGACCTCGTCGGTGTCGCGGTACCCGCGCCAGAGGAAGCGCTTCGACTTGCTCGGGTGGGCGTTGAGCATCCCGATCGGGTCGAACGCTCCGGTTTCCGCGCTCGGAGAGAGCACGGTCACCTCGGTGCCCTGCCACTTCCCGCCTTCGAGCCGCTTCTGGAGGTAGGAGGAATGGCCGACGGTCCGGCAGAGGACGTCGTACATGCGCAGCGCCACCTGCGGAAGCGACCGCAGCGACCCGGCGCGGGGCAATTCCGAGGGGAACGAGGAGAGGATGTAGATCTCGTCGGCGCCCCAGTCCTCGACCGCATACTCGAAGGGCACGTTCCAGAGGAAGCCGCCGTCGCCGTAGAGGTCGCCGTCGAGCTCGATCAGGGGGTGCAGGATGGGGATGGTGTAGCCGATCCGGCTGACGGTGCGGAAGCGATCGAGGTCAGGCTCCGTGCGATTCCCGCGCAGCTCCTCGCGGCCGGCCGAGAGGTTGGCGAGGACGTAGGTGAGCTCGATGTCGGAGTGGAAGCAGCGGTCGAAGTCGACCCGGCTCTCGACCAGCCGCTGGAGCCCGTTCATCGAGAAGAACGAGTTGCCGAACAGGGCGTTGCGGCGCAGCGACGGGGTCACGATGTAGGGCAACGAGAACTTCTCGGACCAGAACTCCCACAGTCCCTCCGCACCCGCGGTCACGTACACCAGCGAGTTGGGGACCCCGATCGACGAGCCGATCAACAGGTCCGGCCTGATCCCCTCCTCGTCGAGGCGGCGCAGGCACCCCGCCTGGTAGGCCCCGCGCGAGCCGCCTCCAGCCAGGATGAAGGCCGTCCTGCCGCCTCGCGGGCTCACAGGCCGCTCAGGACTCCGATCGCAGGCTGTGGTGCTGGCTGTGCAGGCCCTCGAAGTGACGCTGACAGTCGAGGCAGCGCACCGCCTCGGGCACGGCGGCGAGCCGCGCGGAAGGGATCTGCGCTCCGCAGCCGATGCAGGTCCCGTACGTGCCGTCGGCCAGCGCACGGCGCGCCTCGCCGATGCGCCGCTCCTCCTCGTCGAGGAATATGCCGGTTGTGACCTCGAGCTCGCGCTCGTGGGTCTCGGTGCCCTCGTCGGCGGGATGGTTGTCGAGGTGGGCGACCTCTCCGCTCGCTCCCCCGTCGCTCTCCCGGCGCATGGCCGTGCGCGTGCGACGGAGCTCCTCGAGACGCTGCTCGAGCGCGGCCTCGGTTGTGTCTCGGTCGACGTCAGCCATGGTCTCCCTCCTCGCCGGCCTCGCGGCCGGTAGGGAGAGTATGTCGCGTACCCGCCGAGATAGGCTGCGCGGCCGTGCCGCCCGTCGCCGTCGTCTCCGACAGCACCCACTACATGCCGCCCTCCCTCGTCGAGGCCAACGGCATCACGGCGGTCTCGCTGTATGTCAACTTCGACGGCGAGCGCTCCGAGCGCGAGGGCGACATGCGCGATCTCGACACCTTCTACGACGAGCTTCGGTCGAGCGATCGACTGCCCACGACGTCACAGCCCTCGGTCGGCGACTTCGTCGCCGCCTACGAGCCGCTGCTCGCACAAGGGCGGGACGTGGTCTCGATCCACCTCTCCGAAGGCCTCTCCGGAACATGCGCCTCGGCGCGGCAGGCCGCCGAGGCGCTGGCGCAGGAGGGCAAGGGCGGCGATCGGGTGCGGGTGCTCGACTCGACCTCGGCGTGCGGAGCGTTCGGCCTGCTGGTTCTCGCCGCGGTGCGCCACGCCGCCTCGGGCGCGGACGCCGACGCCGTGGTCGACCATGTCCACCGCACTCGTGCCGACACGAAGATGTGGTTCGCCGTCGACACGCTCGAGTACCTCAAGCGCGGCGGGCGGATCGGCGGCGTCAGCGCCTGGGTCGGGTCGACGCTCAAGATCAAGCCGATCCTCACCGTCGAATCCGAGATCACCCCGGTCGAGCGCGTGCGAACTAGCGCACGAGCCTTCGAGCGCATGGTCGACTACGCGCGCCAGCGGCACGCCTCGGGCGCCGACGCCTGGGTGGTCCAGCACATCCAGTCGCCCGACCAGGCCGAGTTGCTAGTCGAGCGCTGTCGTGAGATCTTCGGACGCGCCCCGGTCTTCGTCTCGGAGGTCGGCCCGGTGATCGGCGCCCATACGGGCCCCGGCCTGCTCGGGGTCGGTTCCGTGCCGGAGCGGTACCTGGTCTGAGCGTCCCCGGCGCCGGATCAGCGCCGGCGCAGGAGGCTCACCGCGGCGACGATGCCGCCGCCGACGAGGAAGCCGGTGGCCGCCGCGCCGATCAGGATGGCTTGCCGGTTGCGACGCAGCGGCGCCCGCCAGTCGCTGAGCTGCTTGAGCTTGCCCTGGAACTCGCCGACCTTGCCCTGGAAGTCGTCGACCTTGCCCCGGAGGTCGACGAGCGAGTGGCGCAGCTCCTCGCGGGTGGCCTCGACCGAGGCCCGGATCTCCTCGGGGGTTCGCGCGGGCGGTGAGGTCATCCGCCGCTCACCTCCCCGATGGTCGCGCGGGTCTTCTTCGCCTCGTCGATGGCGAGCTCAGGGGTCGGGGGAAGGCCGCGGCGGAAGTAGCGCAGCGCGAGCAGGCCGCAGACCGCGCCGAGCACAAGCAACACCCCGGCCGTGATCAGGAACCCGAGCCAGATCTGGAGCAGCCCGGTACCCCCGATCAGATCGGCGAAGAACCAGGCCAACCCGTGCAGGAAGAAGATCAGCGCGAGCACGGCGAAGACACCGGCGATCCCGGCGGCCGCGGCCCCGGCCCCGAGGCGCTTGGCCTTGATCGTGACCTCGGCCTTCGCGAGCTCGATCTCCTCGCGGACCAGCAACGAGGATGTACGCGAGATTTCGCCGAGGATGTCGGCCAGCGACTTCTCGCGGTCGGTGGCGGGATTCAGGCCGTCGCTGCTCAACGCCGGCCTCCGAGGGCGGCGATCAAGCGGGCGAGTACGAGGCCTCCGGCGAAAGCGCCCGCCACGAGCAGCTCGGGGCGCTGCTCGACGAGCACCTCGGCCCGCTCGGCGGCGCTGGCGGCGCTCGCGGCGGCGGCGGTCGTCGGAGAGTTGTCGCCGGACGCAGCCGCCTGCCGTATCCGTTCAAAGGCCATCTGACTACTCGGGCGGATCCTCGTCGAAGACACGGCGCCAGATCTCGGCGGCCACCTTGCTGGCGGCAAGCGAGCTCAGCGCTCCCAGCCCCGCGACCAGGCCACTCCACATCAGCCGCTTGGTGGCGTCGTTCCTCATTGCGGCGGCAGTAAACCAGACACTAGGCCGAGGCGGGGGCGGGCGTGGTCTCGAGGCCGCCGCAGATGGTCTCGACGACCAGCTCCTTCGCCTGCTCGTACTCTTCGTGGGTGCGCGGCAGGACGCCGAATATCCACCCCGAGAGGAGCTGCTCGATCGCGCCGTAGAAGCACATCGCCGCGAACTGCGGCGAGATGTCCGGCTTGAACTCGCCTTCGCGGCTCGCGGCCTCGACGATCCGCCCGATGCGATCGTAGGCGATGCGGATGTGATCGAGGTGCTCGCGCCCGAAGGAGTGCGCGGCGCGGGTGACCTCGACGATGATCACCTTCATCACGTCCGGCGAGTGGCGGTAGGAGTCGATGATGAAAGCCGCCACGAGGCCGAGCTTCTCGCGCCCGCTCGCCTCACCGCGGTCGATCGTCTCGATGGCGTCGAGCATCAGCTGCCAGCGCTCGACGAACAGGGTGTCGAGGATCTCCTCCTTCGAGTCGAAGTAGTGGTAGACGAGTCCGTAGGCCACTCCGGCCTCGTCGGCGACGTCGGAGACCCGGCAGGCGGTGAAGCCCCGCCGGGCGAATACGCCGACCGCGGCATCGAGGATCAACCGGCGCTTGTCGACGGGATCGCCGCCGCCACGGGGTCGAGGCTGACGACCGTTCGCGCCGTTGCCGGCACCGGCGGGGCGCGTCGCCGCCCCCTCCGAGCGAGTGCGCCTGCGCGGCTTCGAGGCCATCAGACCCCCGCCCCGGTCGGCCAGCGGTAGGCCTCTTCGACGCGGCCGGCGAGGCTCGGCAGGCGTTCGCGGACCTCTTCCTGATGAGCGAGATCGAGGTCGGCGCAGACGAAGGTCTCCTCGACGCCCGCGCATACGTCGGGCGCGCAGGCGAGTACCTCGCCCCAGGGGTCGACGATCATCGAGGCGCCGAAGCTCTCCTTGCCCGGGAGCCACTGGCCGACCTGGCCGGCGGCGACCACGAAGGCCTGGTTCTCGACCGCGCGCGCGCGTACGAGCAGATCCCAATGCGCGATGCCGGTGGGCGTCGTGAAGGCCGCCGGCACGGCGATCGCGCGCGCGCCGCGCACGGCGAGGATGCGGTACAGCTCGGGGAAGCGCAGGTCATAGCAGACGCTCAGGCCCAGCCCGACGCCGCCCGCCTCCGACAGCACGATCTCCTCCCCGGGCTCCTCGGTGGCCGACTCGCGGTACTCGACCCCCTCGACGACGACGTCGAACATGTGGATCTTGCGGTAGACGGCCTGGGTCTCGCCGTCGGGGCCGAAGTGCACGGACGTGTTCGAGACCCGCTCGCGCCCGGGGCGGCGCTCGGCGATCGAGCCCGCTACTAGGTCGATCGAGAGCTCGCGCGCAGCGTCGCGTGCCCAGGTCAGCGTCGGGCCGTCGAGCGGTTCGGCGCCGGCACGCATGCCGTCCTCGCCGGTGAGCAGATTGAACTTCTCGGGGAGGACCACGAGCTCGGCTCCCGCGGCCGCGGCGGCGCGCGTCAGCCGATCGGCGGTCGCGAGGTTGGCGCCCTTGTCGTGGCCGGAATTGAGTTGGACCGCTGCCGCGCGCACTTGCCTCCCGAATAGCCGTTTGGTGGCGGAGTCGCCGCCGGCCGTGCGGCCCGGCGTTGACTGACCGGTCGATCCGATCGTATCGGGCGCGGCCGATGCGCCCATCGTCAAGCTCTGAGACGAGGTGCCGATACTGCTCGCAACACGCCAGCGCAGGCGGCCAAGCCCCAGCGCGTCACACCGATACGGCTGGAGGTCTCTTGACGTACATCGACGGACACCGAACGGCGCTCACCGAGGTCGACCCTCCGTATGCCGCCGGCGGCGACCTCGTCGAGACCGAGGACAGGACAACCGACCGCGAGCGGTTCTTCGACCTGACCATCGACATGCTCTGCACCGCCGGCTTCGACGGGTACTTCCGCGATCTCAATCCGGCGTGGGAGCGGGTGCTCGGGTGGAGCATCGAAGAGCTCACCTCTCGCCCCTTCCTCGACTTCGTCCACCCCGACGACGTCGAGGCCACCGCGGCCTCGGCAGGCGGCCTGATGGACGACGACTCCGACAAGGTGAGCTTGGAGAACCGCTACCGCGCGAAGGACGGCTCCTATCGGTGGCTCTCCTGGAGCTCCCGCTCGACCACCGAGGACCAGCTGATCTACGCGTCCGCACACGACATCACCGACCGCAAGCGAGCGGAGGCGGCGAGCGCCGCCTCGGAGAAGCGCTTTCGCAGCGCGTTCGAGAACGCGCTCATGGGCATGTGCCTCACCTCTCCGGATGGACGGCTGCTCCAAGTGAACGGTGTCATGTGCGAGATGCTCGGCCACAGCGAAGAGACGCTACTCAACTCCAGCTTCCGCGAGATCACGCATCCGGATGACATCGAGCTCGACGTGGAGCGCGTGCAGCTCACCCTGCGAGGCGAGACGCCGGGATGGCGGTCGGAGAAACGCTACCTCCACGCCGACGGTAGCGTCGTATGGGTAGACCTGAGCACGTCGCTCGTCCGCGACGACGTCGGCAACCCCCTCTACTTCAGCACCCAGATCCTCGACATCACCGAGCGCAAGCAGCGCGAGGAGGAAAGCGCGCGCGTCCAGCTGTTGCTGCAGGGCGTGATCGACAACAACATGGCCCTGATCCACGTGAAGGATCTAGACGGCCGGTTCATGCTCTCGAACGAATCCTTCCAGCGGGCGTTCGGGGTGGAGGGGGACTGGCTGGTCGGCGAGACCGATTGCGCTATCGACCCCGTTCTGGCGCCACTGTGGCGCGAGAACGACCTGCGCGCGCTCGAGGGCGCCTGCCATGTGGAGGAGCTCGCCGACACGGTGGACGGGCGCCGCTACTACCACTCGATCAAGTTCCCCCTCTTCGACGGGGAGGGCAGGACCTACGCCACGTGTGGGGTCTCACTCGACGTGACCGAGCAACGTCGTTCTCAGGAGGCTCTCCGCGAGCAGGAGCGCTTTCTTCACACGGTGCTCCAGAGCCTCGACGAGGGTGTGGTGGCGACCGATCAGGAGGGTCGGGTCAAGCTCTACAACGACCGAGCCCGGGAGCTGAACGGCGTTCCTGCGACGGAGACCAGCCCCGATACCTGGACCCAGTACTACTCACTGCTCGAGGCCGACGGATGCACTCCCATCCCGGCCGACGAGACGCCGATGCGGAGGACGCTCACGGGTGAGGTGGTCACGGAGGAGGAAGTGGCCGTCGCTTCTCCGAATCAGGACGTCCGCCTGCTGAAGGTGAGTGGCCGCCCGATCTTCGACAAGAGCGGGTCTCAGATGGGTGCGGTCTGCGTCGGCCGCGACGTGACGGCGAGCAAGCGTGCGCAGCAGGACCTGCAGCAGGCTCGCGACGAGGCGCTCGAGGCCTCCCGGATGAAGTCCGAGTTCCTGGCCAACATGAGTCATGAGATCCGGACCCCGATGAACGGGGTCATCGGGATGACCGAGCTCCTGCTTGACACCGACCTCACGGACGAGCAACGCGAGTACGGCGAGATCGCGTGCTCGTCCGGCGAGGTTCTGCTCACGGTCATCAATGACATCCTCGACCTCTCGAAGATCGAGGCCGGCAAACTCGAGCTCGATGAGGCCGATTTCGACTTGGTGGGGGCCGCCAAGGGTTGTTGCGCGCTGCTTCGGTCCCGCGCCGAGCAGAACGGCCTCGAGCTTCGCTTCGATGCGCAGGGGGAGATCCCACAGAGCGTGCGGGCGACGAGTCCCGCCTTCGTCAGATTCTCCTGAACCTGGTCGCCAACGCGATCAAGTTCACCGACGAGGGCGAGGTGACGCTCACCGTCCGCGCGGCGCCGGCGCCAAGCGACGGCACCGAGCAGGTCCTGCGCTTCGAGGTGAGCGACCACGGCGTGGGGATCGATCCCTCGCAGGTGGCGCGTCTGTTCGATCCGTTCGCTCAAGCGGACTCCTCAACGACCCGTAGGCACGGCGGGACCGGGCTCGGGCTGTCCATCTGCAAGCAACTCGTGGAGATGATGCGGGGTGAGATCGGCGCCGAGAGCGCGGCCGGAGTCGGAAGCACTTTTTGGTTCACGGTCCCACTCCGACCGGCGGGCTCGGCCGGTCCTGACGGCGCCGCGTGGCACTCCGGTGCCGCTCCCCCGACCGAGCGCGAGACGGACGGACGGCCGGTCGTCCTCGTAGCTGAGGACAACGAGGTCAATCAGGTACTCGCGGTCAAGCAGCTGGAAAGGCGCGGCTACCGGGCGGATGTGGTCGCGGATGGCCGCGCGGCGGTCGAGGCCCTGCGCGCAGTGAGCTACTCCGCGGTCTTGATGGACTGCCAGATGCCCGAGATGGACGGCTACGAGGCAACGGCGGAGATCCGACGGCTGGAGAACCCGGCGCGCTCCGTACCCATCATCGCCATTACGGCCCACTCGATGAGCGGCGATCGGGAGAAGTGCCTGGCCGCGGGTATGGACGACTACCTGTCAAAGCCGATCAGGCCAAGGGAGCTCGACACCGTCCTCCAGCGCCACTGCGGGTGCACAGAAGCAAGGTAGGTCGCGTATGGCGAGCGCCACGACGCCCGGTGGTGGTGAGCGCGGCCTCCGGTATCAGTCCTGCGAGTCGCCGTAACGCCGGCGCGCCTGCTCGATGTGCTCGAGCGCATCGTCGCGCGAGCCCCAGCCCTCGATCGTCCAGTCGCCGCCCTCGAGATCGTTGTAGACCTCGAAGAAATGCACGATCTCATCGGCGAGCTGCTCGGGCAGATCGTCGAGCTTCTCGAGCGTGTTCCAGCCGGGGTCGGTGAGGGGAACGGCGAGCACCTTGTCGTTGCGCTTCTCCTGATCCTTGATCTGCAGGAGCGCGATCGGATTGACGCGAATCGTGCAACCTGGGAAGGTCGGCTCGGTAAGGGCGACCATGGCGTCCAGCTCGTCCCCGTCCTCGGCGAGAGTCTCGGGAATCATGCCGTAGTCGGTCGGGTAGCTGACTGCGGCGAAGAGGCGCCGGTCCAGGGCGATCGTCCCGGTCTCCTCGTCCCACTCGTACTTGTTGCGGCTTCCCTTCGGGATCTCGACGAAGACGCGGACGACATCGTCTGAGGTCTCGGCCATCAGCGGAGCGCTACCCAGACCCTCGCGGCGGCAAACGAGCTGCCCGGACGCCGAGCCCGCTCAGCCCAGGAAGCTGCCGCCCGACTCATCTGCCGGACCCGCCACGGCCGCCGAGGCCTCGAGCGCCTCGCGCTCGGACTCGGAATAGCCGACCTCGGCGAGGACCGCGTGGGTGTGCTCGCCCAGGGCCGGCCCCGGGCCGGCGGGCGCCCCGGGCGTACGGTCGAGCTTGATCGGCACGCCGAGCAACGACACGGGTCCCGCTCCCGGCTGGTCGACGTCGACGACCATCCCGCGGGAGCCCGCGAGCTCTGAGTCGAGCGCCTCGTCGAGGCCGAGCACGGGCTCGAGGCAGCAGTCGTGCTCGCCCGCGAAGGCCTCCCACTCAGCGCGCGTTCGGTCGGCGAAGATGCGCTCGACCTCGGCGTGGGTCTTCGAGCCGGGCGGATCGAACTGGCGCTCGACGAGGTCCTCACGCTCGACGCCGCGACACCAGGTCTGCCAGAACTTTGGCTCGAGTGCGCCGAGCGTCACGTGGCCGTCGGCACAGGCGTACGGCCGGTAGCAGACGAGGCTGCCCGCGAGCTCGAGCCGGCCCCGCTCGGGGACCACGCCATCGCACATGTAGCGGGCGGCCACGAGTGCGAGCCACGACATCGCCCCGTCGGCCATCGAGACGTCGACGAGCTGGCCCTCGCCGGAGCGGTCGCGCTCGCGCAGGGCGGCGAGAATCCCGAACGCTCCCATCAGGGCGCCTCCGCCCAGGTCGGCGATCTGGCCGGCGGCCTGGACGGGCGGCCCGTCGGGCTCGCCGGTCAGGCCGAGCAGTCCGACGAGGCCGAGGTAGTTCATGTCGTGCCCGGCGCGGTCGCGGTAGGGACCCTCCTGACCGTAGCCCGTGATCGCGCAATACACGAGGCCCGGGTTCTCCTGACGCAGGCGCTCGTAGCCCGCGCCGAGGCGGTCGAGCACCCCGGGCCGGAACGACTCGAGCAGGACGTCGTACTCGCGCACAAGCCTCAGGAGGACGTCGCGGCCGGCCTCCTCGCGCAGGTTGAGGCGGATCGAGCGCTTGCCGCGGTTGAGAGCCAGGAAGAGCGCCGAGCTCGCGGACCGCTCGGCTCCCTCGTAGCGCGGCTCGGCCCAGCGCAGGTAGTCGCCCATGCCGGTGTCCTCGACCTTCAGCACCTCGGCGCCGAAGTCGGCGAGCAGGAGCGAGCAGAAGCCACCTGGCAGGAGGCGCGAGAGGTCGAGGACCCGGACGCCGGCGAGCGGGCCGCGGGAGGTCACAAGCGCTCTCCGGCGCGGGAGGGATCCGTGCCGGCCACGAGGCCGATCGTACCCGCGGTGAGGGCGCATGTCCTCTCCTGCGTTGCCGGCTGGGACGCGCTTCGAGGGTGCCGAGGAGCCCGGGAAGCGGACGCGTCAGCCTACTCCCGGATCGGCCCTGCAGCGCCGCCGTCTGAGCTCAGCCCGCGACACGCACGTGCGACCCTTCCAGCATCGCCACGAGCTGGGAGGCGGGCGGCCGACGAAGAAACCCTGAGCCGCGTCGCAGCCGACCTCGTAGACCTCCTCGAGCTGCGCCCGCGTTTCCACTCCCTCGGCGAGCGCGCGGATGCCGAGGGCGTGGGCGACGCCGACCACCGAGGCGAACAGCCTCCGGTGCTTGAGACCGTCCGAGAGCTGGGCGATGAACGAGCGGTCGACCTTGAGCGTGTCAACCGGATAGCCGCTCAGGACGCTCAGCGAGGAGAGCCCGGTGCCGAAGTCATCCAGGCTGAGGGAGACGCCCAGCTCCCTGAGCTCCTCGAGGCGCCGCAGCACCCGCACGGGATCGGCGGCCACGGTGCTCTCCGTGAGCTCGATACAGAGCCGCTCGGGCGGCAGCTCACTGGCTTCGAGGGCCGAGCGGACGGCGGCGGGAAGGCCGCCGTCGACGAGCTGGCGCGGCGAGACGTTCACGCTCATGGTCAGGTCGGAAGCGCAGACCCCCGCGCGGCGCCAGTCGGCGAGCTGGCGCGTCGCCTCGACGATCACCCACTCGCCGATCGGGACGATCAGGCCGGTCTCCTCGGCCAGCGAGATGAAGTCTCCCGGGGCCACGACTCCGCGCTGGGGGTGCCACCAGCGCAGGAGCGCCTCGACGCCGAAGATACGGTCGTCGCCACAGTCGAGCTCGGGCTGATAGACGAGGTGCAGCTCATCGCGACGGAGAGCGTCGCGCAACTCGGTCTCGAGGCCGAGCCGGCGCCTCGGGCGAGCCTCTGCGCGCTCGAACACCGCGTACCGGCTGCCCCGCTCCCTCGCGCGGTACATCGTCTGGTCGGCGTCGCGGATCAGGGCCTCGGGGCTCCGCCGGCGCTGGCCAAAGGCGATCCCGATGGTCGCCCCCACGTAGAGCTCGAGCCCGTCGACCGCGAGCGCCTCGGCCAGCCCTCCGCTCACTCGCTCGGCGAGCAGCACGGCGTCGCGCTCGGCGCCCAGGTCCGGGCAGAGGATCATGAACTCGTCGCCGCCGAGGCGGGCCACGGTGTCGCCCGGGCGCACGAGCTCGGTCAGCCTCGTGGCGACCTCCCTCAGCAGACTGTCCCCGACCTCGTGGCCGAGGCTCTCGTTGACGAGCTTGAAGCGGTCCAGGTCGAGGAAGAGCAGGGCCGCGAGCCGGCCCGAGCGCTCCGCCGCGGCGAGCGCGAGACCGAGGCGATCGATCAGGAGCTTGCGGTTGGGAAGGCAGGTCAGGGGGTCGTAGAAGGCGCGGCGGGCGAGCTCGAGCTCGCTGCGCATGCGCTTGATCGCGTAGCGGATGCTCCGCGCGAGCAGGCTGCCGTCGGCCCCGCTGCCGACCAGGTAGTCCTGAGCGCCCTCGTGCACGGCCTGAACCGCGAGCTCCTCGTCCTCGGGGCCGCTGAGGACGACGACGGGAGCCTCCGGCGCCAGCCTTCGGACCTTGGCGAGCGACTCGAGCCCGTTCGCGTGGGGCCCGGAGAGGTCGAGCAGGACGCAGTCGCCCTCACCCGAGCAGAGGTCGGAGCGGGCGGCGGCGAGCGAGGCGTGAGCCCGAAGCTCGACCTCCCACCGCCTCGTCGAGCGACGCTTCCAGGTGGGCGGCGCGGTCGCATCCGGCCTCGACGACGAGAGCGCGCAGCGGTGGCGCAGGAGCGGCGAGAGGGCGCGTCGCTGCGTCGAGCCGTGGGCGGGACATCCTAGCCCTTTCGGCGCCGGGGGCCGCCGAGCCGATCGGACATCCGTCGAGAGGCCGCCGCGCAGCCTCCCCCGGCGCGTTCGCCCTACGAGCCGGCTGAGGGACGCCCGGCGACCGACCGGCTCCGTAACGGCCTACAGCCGCGTCAGGTGCGACCCCTCGAGCGCGCGCGTCACTCCGCGCAGATCGATCACGAGCGGCGCCCCCTCCACGACGGCCTCGAGCTCGAGCTCCGGGTGGGCGGTCACGATCACCGCCGCGTCTGACCCCTCGAGCGCTTCTGCGAGCGGCTCCGAAGCCAGGCCGAAGGACGCAAGCTCGGGAACGTGGTCGTCGTGGTAGACGAGCTCGGCGCCCTGCTCTGAGAGCAGGCGCATGATCTTGAGCGCCGGCGACTCGCGCAGGTCCGAGACGCCCGGCTTGTACGCGACGCCCAGCACCGCCACCCGCGATCCGCGCACCGGCTTCGAATGATCGTTGAGCGCGCGGGCGACCTTGTCGGCGCAGAAGTAGGGCATCCGCTGGTTGACCTCGCCGGCGAGCTCGACGAACTCGGTCGGCGTGTCGTACTCGCGCGCCTTCCAGGCGAGGTAGAAGGGGTCGACCGGCAGGCAGTGACCGCCCATCCCGGGGCCGGGGTCGAAGCGCATGAAGCCGTAGGGCTTGGTGGCCGCGGCGTCGACCACCTCCCAGACATCGATGCCCATGCGGTCGCACAGCATGGCGAGCTCGTTGACGAGCGCGATGTTGACCGAGCGGAAGATGTTCTCGAGCAGCTTCGAGAGCTCGGCGGCCTCGGGGCTCGACACCGTCACCACCTCGTCGCAGACGACCTCGTAGAGCGCCACGGCGCGCGCCAGGCAAGCGGGGGTGAGTCCCCCGACGACCTTGGGCGTCGTGCGCAGGCTGTGGTCGGTGCGGCCCGGGTCGACGCGCTCAGGCGAAAAGGCGACGTGGAAGTCGGTCCCCGCGGCGAGGCCCGACTCCTCGAGCAGCGGCACGAGACGCTCGCGGGTGGTCCCCGGGTAGGTCGTCGACTCGAGCACCACGAGCTGGCCGGCCTGGAGCACCCCCGCCAGCGAGCGCGCCGCTTCGACGAGCGGACCGAGGTCAGGCTCGCGGTTGGCCGTCAGCGGCGTGGGGACGGCGATGAGGATGGCCTCCACCCGCGCCAGGTCGGCGTAGCGGGTGGTCGCCTCGATGCGCCCCGAGACCGCAGCGACCCGCGCCGAGTCGACGTCCTCGACGTAGGAGCCCCCGGCGCGCAGGGTCTCGACCTTGCGGGGTTCGACGTCGACCGCGACGACGTGCTGCCCCTCCTCGGCGAGGGCCACGGCGAGCGGAAGGCCGACGTAGCCGATCCCGACGATCCCGATGGTCATCGCGGCGGGAGTCTAGGAGGCGGTGGCGATGGCAGCCGACGGACCCGGCCCGATGCTGATCGTCATCATGCCGCGCCGACAAGGACACGACCAGAGGAGCGAAGATCAAGTGGGAGTACTCGACGGAAAGGCGGCCATCGTCACCGGGTCGGCGCGCGGGATTGGCCGCGCCACCGCGGAGCTGCTCGCCGAGCACGGCGCGCGCGTGCTCGTCAACGACCTCGACGCCGACCTGGCCGAGGAGGCAGCGAAGGAGATCGGCCGAGACGCGGTGTCCTTCGCCGGCGATCTGACCAAGGAGGGCGTCTGCGACGAGCTCGTCTCGCGGGCGGCCGAGGCCTTCGGCCGGCTCGACATCGTCGTCAACAACGCGGGCTTCACCTGGGACGGTCCGATCCACAAGCTGAGCGACGAGCAGTTTCAGGCCATGCTCGACATCCACAACGTGGTGCCGTTCCGCATCCTGAGGGCGGCCGCTCCTCACCTGCGCGAGCCCGCCAAGCAGGAGCGCGAGGAGGGCCGCGAGGTGTTTCGCAAGGTGGTCAACGTCTCCTCGATCTCCGGCACGATGGGGAACGCGGGTCAGGCCAACTACGCGTCGGGGAAGTCGGGCGTCATCGGGCTGACGAAGACGCTCGCCAAGGAGTGGGGGCAGTTCAAGATCAACGTCAACGCGGTCGCCTTCGGTTTCGTCGAGACCCGCCTCACCGCATCCAAGGGAGAGGGCACGTTCACCAAGGACGGTCAGGAGATCCAGCTCGGCATCCCCGAGCAGATGCGCCAGATGGCGGCGATGCTGATCCCGCTCGGGCGTCCCGCCACCACCGAGGAGGCCGCCGGCGGCATCTTCTTCCTGTGCTCGCCGTGGTCGAACTACGTCCACGGCCAGGTGCTGAACGTGACCGGCGGGCAGTTCACCGGCATGGGGAACTGAACCAGAGGTGGGCGCCTCACCCGCCTTCCCCTAGCCTCGGGCCGACATCGCCCGCCCCCCGCTCATCCGACTACCGGTCCGCCGGCGCGTCGCGCTCGCGGTGGCCGCCCTGCTCGTCGGCCTCGGTGCGGCCACCGCCGCCGCGGGCGGCGGCCTGCTCGACGGCCGTCCGCCCGGGATCGAAGTGTCCCCGGGCGCGCCGAGCTCGGCGAGCATCGCCGACGTCGCCGGCTTCGAGCCGTTCGCCTTCGAGGACGGCGATCCCGACGACTTCCTGGAGCGCGGCCGCGACGGTTACGCGCACCCGCTGTATGCCTTCAGCCCCGGCGGCGCCGCGGCGAGCGCGGCGCGCACGGCCCGCTTCCGGTCGCGAATCGAGGACGCCGCCGAGCGCCACGAGATCGAGCCCGAGACGCTCGAGGCGCTCGTCATGCTCGAGAGCGCCGGGCGGCCGGAGGTGGCTGCCGGCGACGACCCCGACAGCGCCGTAGGGCTCGGCCAGATCCTTCCCGGGACAGCGACCGGCCTGCTCGGGATGTCGGTCGACCTCGAGGCCTCGAAGCGCCTTACCCGTGGGATCGCGCGCGAGCGCGGGCGCGCAGGTCGCGCGCGATCATCTCGAGTCCGGCGAGCCGCGCTACGCCGCGCCGCCGGCTTCGCGCGCCGGCGCCGGGAGATCGACGAGCGCTATGACCCGACCGAGGCTCTCGACGGGGCGGCGCGCTACCTGGGGATCGCCCAGCCACGCTTCGGCCGGGAGGACCTCGCCGTCGCGTCCTACCACATGGGCATCGGCAATCTCAAGGATGTGATCGACGCCTACGTCGCTCCGTCGCGGCCGGCGCGCACCACGAGTGCGACCGTCGAGGAGCGCGACCTGAGCTATCCACGCCTCCTCTTCGACTCCACTCCGCTCGAGAACCGGCGCACCCACCGGCTGCTCGCCGGCTTCGGCGACGACTCGCGCTCCTACCTCTTTCGAGTCGAGGCGGCGCGCGAGATCATGGAGCTCCATCGCGACGACCCAGAGGAGCTTGCTCGCCTCGAGCGCCTGCACGCGCAGTGGCCGAGCGGCGAGCTCGTCCTGCGCCCGCCCGAAGATAGCGAGCCCTTCGCCGACCCCGGCGCCCTGCGCGACGCCTACGAAGGCGGCGACCTGCTCCCACTCCCGGACGCGCCACAGCGGCTCGGCTACACACTCGATCCCGGTCTGGGCCGCTTCGCCGCCGGGTCCGAGGACTCGGACCCGAGCCTCTACCGCGGGCTGCGCCCGGAGGCGGTCGCGACGCTGCTCTTCATCACCAAGGAGGTGCGGCGGGTGGCCGGTCGCGCCGACCTCCGCGTCACGGACGCCGTACGCGACCCGGCCGCTCCGAACGGTGCCGGCGAGCCGCCGCGCGCCTTTTCCCCACACGCCACCGGCTATGCCTTCGACATCGCGCGCGAGTACGGCAGCCCGCGCGTCGGACGCGCCTTTGCCCACGTGCTCGAGCGCCTGCGCGCGCTGCGGGTGATCGACTACGTCTACGAGCGCGACGAGATCCACATCGGCGTCGGCCCCGACGCCGAGCGGCTGTTGCCGGTGCAGGAGGCCCTGGTTCCTGAGCCGGAGTAGCCGGCGAGTCGCTGCTACGCAGTCTCTCGTGGTCCGTCCGGACACGCACGGCTTGAGCGGGCGGTCGGACGGGTAGCCCATGCTGATCGTCAAGACGCCACGACGCCAGGAGAGACCGACATGGAGACGACCCCCGACCGCGTTCCCGAGCCCGACCGCGACCGCGTCGACGCCGAGGCCGACGCCGCAGCCGCCGAGGCGGCGCAGATCGGTGGACGAGTCGACGACGACCTCGACCCGGCCGACCGCCCTCTCGCCGAGGCCGGAGGCGGCGAGGCCGAGGGCTTCGAGCTCGCCGAGGCCGACCTGATCGAGAACGCCGAGCACGGCGAGGGCGGCCACGACCGCGGCGTCCCCGAGCCGGAGTCGGACCGCTCGGGCGCCGTCTACGGCGACGCCGACAACGACGACCGCACCGACGAGACCCCGCCGCTCGAGGGGCCGGAGGGCGGGGCGACCGAGGACCCGGCGGGGCGGTAGCGAGGGCCGGCAGGCGCTCGAGCCGCCGGGTACGCCGAAGCTACTGGTCGGGCTCGGAGGGAGACGTACCCGCCGTCTCGTCCTCGTGCTGGGCGGGCTCGTGACCGGGTGCCGACTCGTTCGGTCCCTCGATGTCGAGGTCCTCGGAGTGGGGGTTGGCCGGATCGGGCTGGTCGGAGGGCGGGGGGTCGTGCTCTGGCGTCTCGGGCATGCCGTGGGAGCCTACCGCAGCGCGGGCAACGCGACCGGGCGTTCGCGACGACCCTTATCCGTGCCTCGTCGCTACCCCGTCGCCGGCCGCCGCCCCGCCGCCCTGGCCCCGCGCCGCGCCGCCCGCGCCGCCCGCACCGCTCGCCGCCGCCCGCCCTTGTGCAGCGCCGCGTACATCCCCGAGATCTCCTCGAAGACGAGCCCCGAAGCCTCTTGGGCCTGCTCGCGCTCTGGCGACTCGACGCGCTGGAACCGCACCGGATCGCCGAACTGGACGGTCACCTTGGGGAATTGGAGGCGCTTCCAGTTACGAGCGCGCTCCGAGCCGTAGATCGCCGTCGGCACCACGGTCGCGCCCGACTCGAGCGCGAGCCGCCCGAGCCCCGGCCGGGGCTCGCCGAGCTCGCCCGTGCGTGAGCGCCCGCCCTCGGCGTACATGACGACGATGTCGCCACGCGCGAGGATCGCGTGCGCGCTCTTGAACGCCTCCTCGTCGCGGCGACCGCGCTGGATCGGGAAGACCCCTCCGTGGCTGTAGATGAACTGCATCGGCGGCTTGAAGAGCTGCGACTTGGCCAGGAACTGGACCTTGCGGCGAAGGTAGACGGCGAGGAAGAAGTGGTCGAGGAACGAGAAGTGATTGGGAGCGATGATGACCGGGCCGCGCGTCGGGACCTTGCCGGAGTCGATCACCCGTGCGCGAAAGAACAGCGCCAGGTACGGGGTCAGCACGAGCCTGACCAGCTCGTAGGCCCAGTCGGGGCGCCCGCGGCGCACGCGCTCGTGGAACCGCGTGAAGTGCTCCGGCGGGCGGGAATCGACGTAGACCTGCTCTTTCACTCTCTTCGATACCCAGCCGGCGCGCTTCGGTTACCCCCGGGCTCGCTCGAGGGCCGCGTGCCACCCCGCGAGCAGCGCCTCGCGCTCGTCGGCGGACATGCTCGGCTCGTAGCGGGCGGCCTCCCTCCACAGGCCGCGCACGTCCTCCTCGGTCCACGTGCCGACAGCGACCCCGGCGAGTGCGGCGGCCCCGACCGCCGTCGTCTCCACGACCTCCGGGACCACCACCGGCGTCCCGAGCACGTCGGCCTGGAACTGCATCAACCAGGCGTTCGCCACGGCGCCGCCGTCGGCGCGCAGCTCGTCGAGGCCCTCGCCCGAGGCCTCCTCCATCGCACGCACCGCGTCGACGGTCTGGTAGGCGATTGCCTCGAGCGCGGCGCGGGCCAGGTGGGCCCGGTGGCTGCCGCGGGTCAGTCCGACGATCGTTCCGCGCGCGTAGGGATCCCAGTGGGGTGAGGCGAGGCCCGTCAGCGCGGGCACGAAGTAGACGCCGTCGTTACGGTCGAGCGAGCGGGCGAGGCCCTCGGTCTCGGCGGCCTCGGCGATGAGCCCGAGCCCGTCGCGCAGCCACTGCACGGCCGCGCCCGTGACGAAGATGCTCGCCTCGACCGCGTAGTCGGTCCGCTCCTCGCCGATCGTCCACGCGAGCGTGGAGAGGAGCCCATGGGCCAGCGGCGGCGGATCAGGGCCCGTGTTCTGAAGCACGAAGGAGCCGGTGCCGTAGGTGGTCTTGCCTTCTCCCGCCGCGTGGCAGCCCTGGCCGAAGAGCGCGGCCTGCTGGTCGCCGGCGACGCCGGCGACCGGGACGCCGCGCCCGCCCCCGAGGACCTCGGTCTCGCCGACGACGTGCGCGCTCGGCAGCGGCTCGGGGAGCGCCTCGAGCGGTATCGAAAGGAGCTCGCACAGCTCTGGGTCGAAGCGCCGCTCGTGGATGTCGAAGAGGAGGGTGCGCGAGGCGTTCGAGTGATCGGTGGCGTGGCGCCCGCACAGCTTGTGGACGAGCCAGGCGTCGATCGTGCCCAGGGCGGCACGGTCCGGGTCGACGCCGCCCTCGGTCAGCAGCCACTCCCACTTCGTCCCGCTGAAGTAGGAGTCGAGCACGAGCCCGGTGCGCTCGCGAAAGAGCTGCTCGTGGCCCTGCTCGCGCAAGTCGTCACAACGCTCGGCCGTGCGACGGTCCTGCCACACCACCGCGCGCGCGAGCGGCTCGCCGGAGTCGCGGTCCCAGGCGAGGGCGGTCTCGCGCTGGTTGGTGATGCCGATGGCCTCGAGCGCGCCGGCATCGGTCCCGGCGTCGGCGAGTGCGGCGTGCGCGGTGGCCTGAACGCTCTCCCAGATCTCCTCGGGGTCGTGCTCCACCCAGCCGGGCCGCGGGAAGTGCTGGCGGTGCTCGCGGTAGGCGCGCCCAGCTACTCGAGCCCGCTCGTCGAGGACCAGACAGGTCGTGCCCGTGGTCCCCTGGTCGATGCCGAGGATCACCGCACCGCGCGCCTCCGGGCCGCGCCCGGCTCGCTCGTCGCGGAGGAGCAGGGGAATGTCATCCGCCCGAGGTACCCTACTTCAACTCCTTCGAGGATCTCGCGCACCGCCAAGCCCGATCCGCGGTCGGTATCGTGCCGCGGCGGGCGATCTCCTGAGAGAGCGAACGGACACGAGGAGGAAGGCTTGCCGAAGGTCGGCGCCCCAGATCGCAACGGCTCAGCCGCGGGCGGGCCTGAACGCCTCGCGTCGGGCAAGCTCCTGCTCGACGAGCCCGTCCCCGGCGTCGCGCGGCTCACGATCTCGAATCCCAAGAGGCGCAACGCACTCGACCACGAGCTGCTCGACGCACTGGCGGCGGCGACCGGCCGCCTCGACGCGCGCTGCCTGCTGATCGCCGGCGAGGGCGAGATCTTCTCGGCCGGCTACGACATCGGCGGCTTCCAGGATCCCGAGCGCTTCGCCCGCGAGGCCGAGCGGCTCGTCGCCTACCCCTTCCACGACGCCATCATGGCGCTCGAGCGCTACCCCTACCCGGTCGTCGCGGCGATCAACGGCCCCGAATCGGCGGGGGCCTCGAGCTCGCGGTCACCGCGGACCTGCGGCTGGCGGTTCGCGGCGTAAAGCTCGGCATGCCGCCGGCCAAGCTCGGGCTGATCTACTCTCACACCGGGCTGCGCAGGTTCGTCGAGACCTGCGGCCTTGCGGCCACCAACGAGCTCTTCTACGTCGGGCGCAACGTCGACGCCGACCGCGCGCTGACCATCGGCCTCGTGAACCAGGTGGTCGAGCCCGGGGAGCTCGAAGAGCGAGCAGTCTCGCTCGCCGCCGAGATCGCCGCCAACGCGCCGCTCTCGCTCTCGGGAAACAAGCGGATCCTGCGCGCGCTGCGCGAGCACCCCGGCGTGCTGCCGGAGAACCTCGAGCGCGAGCTGGTCGAGCTGCGCGAGTCGTGCTTTGGCAGCGAGGACTTCCGAGAGGGCGTGACCGCCTTCGCGGAGAAGCGGGCTCCGGAATGGAAGGGACGCTGAAGGTGCCGCTCCGCGGAAGCTCGACCGAGAGGAGATGGGGCAAGCTGCTCGTCGAGGTCCGCGGACTGTCGGGACGAAGCTACCCGGCCGGGACGATGGTGAGCCTGACCGGACGCGGGGCCGCCGTAGACGCCTGGGTCGGCGACGAGTGGGTTCCGCTGCAGTGGTGGGAGTTCGCCGAGGCGACTCCGCACTCGGGGGTAGAGAGCGGGCGCGGCGCCTCGTAGACGCTGATGGGCGTCGCGTCCGACCGCCCGCCTACCGTGCCCGTACCGTCCACGGCCACGGAGGCCCCTTGCCGCCGCTCATCAGCTACGACGAAGCGCTCGCTCTCGGCGAGATCGAGGACCACACCGAGATCGAGGCCCTGATCGAACGCGCTTGGCGCGCGCGCGTCGAGCGCTTCGCGGACTCGACCGACATGTGCTCGCTCGTCAACGCCAAGTCGGGCGGGTGCGCCGAGGACTGCGGCTTCTGCGCGCAGTCGCGCTTCGCCGACGCCGACACCCCGATGCACGCGATGATGTCTCCGGAGGAGATCCTCGAGCACGCCAGGGCGGCGGAGGCGGCGGGCGCGCACCGCTTCTGCATGGTCACCCAAGGCCAGGGCCTCTCGAAGCGAGACTTCCAGAACATCCTCGAGGGCGCCCGC